>JAABUQ010001005.1_pt1 | contig 63458 bp, 52 predicted proteins | sample 5560001 | NCBI WGS metagenome assembly JAABUQ01 (sample SAMN10711888, study PRJNA513371) | rock metagenome | isolation source: Antarctica rocks | place: Antarctica: Victoria Land, Finger Mt nord | collected 2015-12-18
GCCGCCGGGGTCCGGCTGTCGTCCTACCGCAAGCAAGTCCGTGGCCCGAAGCGTCCGCAGCCGAAGCGGGAGAGCGGGGCGAAGATCAAGCACGTCTCCACTGCGAAGCTATTGGGGAAGAGGAAAGGGACTACATAACTCCACCTTCAAAGCCCTGGTTCCCGAAGGCTACATCGCCTTCACCGAAGAACTTCCGGGGGCGAACACCCAGGGGGCGACCATGGAGGAGGCCCGCGAGAATCTCCGAGAGGCCGTCGACCTGATCCTCGCGGCCAATCGTGAGCTGGCCGGGCGCTCAATCCAGGGCCGCGAGGTGATCCGCGAGCCGTTCGTGATCGCGACGTGAAGCGGCTCGATCGGATCCGTCACCTCGGGTCGCACGGGTGTGAGCCTTCCGTGAAGGGGGTCGACATCGTATCTATCGCAACCCGGCCGACAACTCTACGCCAGCGATCCCGAGGCACAACGAGATCAACGACTACCTGGCACGGAAGATCTGCCGCGACCTCCACGTCCCGGAGCCTTAAAATGCCGACCGATCACCGCTTCAGGGCGTAGACGCTGACCACCTCCGGCCGGATCGTCCTCTCCCCGGCTCGGAACCCCTTGCGGAGCCGGGCGGCGACCCGCTTGTTCAGGTCGGGGTCTTCGGTGGCGACCGTGGCGGTGGCCCGCTGGCGGCGGGGGTCGAAGGCGTCGTCGTCGGTGGCGAAGGGCTCGACGCCCTGGCGGTAGAGGATGTCCTCGATCCCCTGCTGGAACCCGCGCATCAGGTCGAGCAGCTTCGCCGGGTCGGCGGGGGTGTCGGCCCCGGCCTGGGCGGCGACGATCTTGCCGATGTCGTCGTGGAGCTGGATCAGGTCGACGAAGACCGGCCGCATCATGTTCAGGAGCAGGTCGTTCTTGTAGTCCTGAAGCTCGGCGTGGAGCCGGTCGACCACCTTCTCGCGGGTGGCCTCGGCGCGGATCTCGCGGTCGAACGCCGAGGCGAGGGCGTCGAGCCGACGCCCCAGCATCTCGCCCAGACCGGCGACGGCCTCGGCCAGCGGCATTGGGGGCGAGACCGATCCGATGACCATCGGGTCGTCGGTGGCGATCGCCTCGGACACCGGGGCGGGGACGACGAACGCGACCTCGGCCGGGACGACCGCTCCGTCCTCCGTCGATGCCCCGACGGCGATCGCCGCGTCGGGCCCGGCCTCGACCGCGTCGTCGGGCTCCGATTCCTCGGTCGTCATGCTCGCCTCCTGTGCCCCGTCCCGACCCGGCCTGGCCTGCGTCGCCGTCCCCGAGGGGATTCGTGCCGGGCATCCGGATCTTCGCGCCCCTATCGGCACGGGCCGGTCGCGTTTAGAATCGTCGCGACGCCAGGGGGACCGCCGCCGCGGGCGATCGGGCCGCGGCGACACGCCGAAAGGGGGGCTACAGACCCATGAGATTCGTCGATCGTCGGTCGGTCGGGGCGTTCGCCCTGATCCTGCTCGGGGCGAGCGTCGCGACGGCGGCCGGCCCTCCGCCCGCGAAGGGGGCGAAGGGAGAGTATGGCCCCGACCCCGCCTCGGTGCAACGGTCGGGCAAGGGGTATCGGTACCCGCAGGCCGGGTGGATCGTCCTGCACATCGAGGGCGCGCCCTATGAGCGCGGGTATCAGCACGGCCAGCTCATGGCGCCGGAGATCGTCGACTACCTCGGCGTCCTCGCGACCAAGCGGAGCAAGTCCGACCCGGTCGCCGCCTGGGGCCAGGTCCGGACGATGACCAACGCCCTCTTCCTCCGCAAGTTCGACCCCGAATACCTCGAGGAGATGAAGGGGACGGCCGACGGGGCCGCCGCCGCCGGGGCGAAATACCACGGCCGGCCGCTCGACCTGGTCGACATCGCCGCCATCAACGCCGACATCGAGATGGAGTTCCTCGACGGGGCCCTCGAAGCCCTGGCCACGGGCCTGGAGGGCAAGGTCTTCAAGGACCCCGCCGAGCCCAGGGCACGCGCCCCGCACGAGGAGCACTGCTCGGCCTTCGCCGCGACCGGCCCGGCGACCGCCGACGGCAAGATCGTCTTCGGCCACATCACGATGTTCAACATCGCCTTCGTGCCGTTCTTCAACGTCTGGCTCGACGTCAAGCCGACCGACGGCCGCCGGGTCGTGATGCAGACGTATCCCGGCGGCATCCAGAGCGGCATGGATTATTATCTGAATGATGCCGGGCTGCTCGTCACCGAGACGACGATTGCCCAGACGAGGTTCGCCGTCGAGGGGGACGCCCTCGCCTCGCGGATCCGCAAGACGATGCAGTACGCCGACTCGATCGACTCGGCCGTCGCCATCCTGAAGAAGGCCAACAACGGCCTGTACACGAACGAGTGGCTCCTCGGCGACATCAAGACCGACGAGGTCGCCATGTTCGAGCTGGGCACCCACAAGTCGAAGCTCTGGCGGAGCGGCAAGGACGAGTGGTTCGGCGGGACGAAGGGCTTCTACTGGGGGTGCAACAACGCCAAGGACATCGACGTCCGGTTGGAGACGATCGCCAGCGTCGGGGGCAAGCCCGAGTCGACCGTCTGGGTGCCGAGCGACCGCGACATCACCTGGGTGAAGCTGTTCGAGCGGCACAAGGGGAAGGTCGACTCCGCCTTCGGCTTCGAGGCGTTCGCGACCCCGCCGCTCGCCGCCTACTCGTCGTGCGACGCCAAGTTCACGACCTCGGCGATGGCGAAGGAGCTGAAGACGCACGCCCTGTTCGGCCCGCCGATGGGCCGGACCTGGGAGCCGCTCGACAAGGACAAGGCCCGGGTCCCGCAGGCCCGCCCCCTGATCCCGAACGACTGGACGGTCCTCACCGCCGACGCCCCGCCCCTGCCCGAGGTCGGCGCCAGGCCTTCCATCGACCTCGCCGGCAAGACCTCGCCCGCCGTCGCCGCCAACCCCGAGGGGGACCGGCCCCCCGCCTGGCACGGGACGATCCTCGCCCGGGGCGAGGCCGATACCTGGCTCGCCGCCGCCTTCGCCGACTATGAGCGGGCCGTCGCGCTCGAGATGGCCTACAAGGCCAAGGCCGACGACGGCAAGCTCTCGCCGGCCCAGGCCGACCGGCTCGCCCTCGTCCGGTATCGTCGCGAGGCGAACCGATCGCTGGCGCGGCTCCAGCTCGGCCGGGACGTGGCGCTCGACCAGACCCGGTTCGACCTCACCAGCCGCGCCTGGTACGAGATCGCCGCGGCCAAGGGGGTCGACGTCCTCGCCTCGATCCGCGGCGAGATGGGCGACGCGAAGTTCCTGACGTTCATGGACGCCTTCGGCCGGTCGCACGCCGGCCGGCCGGTGGCGACGGCCGAGTTCGTCGCCGAGGCCGAGAAGGCGCTGGGCAAGCCGCTCGGGGCCGCGACCCGGACGCTCTTGACCGGCCTCGACCGCCCGGCCCCGCCGTCGTGGTCGATCGACGGCTTCATGCACGAGCTGGACCGGACGATCATCGTCTACGGGACCCGCAAGGACGTCTCGGGGCAGCGCGAGGCCGCCGACCGGCTCCAGCGGCAGATCGCCCGCAACTGGCCGAACATCTACGTGCCGATCCGCTCCGACGAGGAGGCGACCGAGGCCGACCTGAAGGGGAACCACGTCCTGCTCGTCGGCCGTCCCGAGTCGAACGCGGCCTATGCCGCCGTCGGCGCGGGCCTGCCGGTGAAGTTCGGCCCGACCTCGGTCACGGTCCGGGGCGAGACTTACGGCCACGCCTCGACGGCCGTGGTCGCCGCCGGGCCGAACCCGCGCGGGTCGCGGTACTCGGTCGTCGCCTTCGCCGGCCTCTCGGCCGAGTCGACCTGGCGGTGCGTCCAGTCGGTGACGGGCCGCGACGACGAGGCCGCGAACGTCCTCGTCCTCGCCGTGGGGACGGAGCCCCGGGCCCTGGTCGTCCGCGACCCCGACGCGAAGCCCGCCGCGGTCTCGCTGCGGGACGGCGAATAGTCCGGAAGCCGGATGCAACGTGTGTGAGCGCAGAGGCCAGAGCGTGAAGGCTCTGGCCTCTGCGTCCCTCGCCCGATCGCCTCTCTGGGAGCAGACTCATGAAACGCGAATGGCTCGTCTCGCTGATGGTCGTGACAAGCCTCGGCGCCTTACACGCGCCCGCCCTTGCATCCGACACGACCGAAATCCAGGGCACCTGGCTGCCGGGCTCGGGCGAGCTCGGCGGTCGGAAATACCCGGAGGCGATCCTCAAGACCATGAAGCTGGTCCTGAAGGACGCAAGATACACCGTGACCGTCGGCGACCAGACCGACGCGGGGACCGTGAAGCTCGATCCCGATCAGACTCCCAAGGCCATGGATGTCACGGGCGTCGAGGGCCCCAACGCGGGGAAGACGTTCCCGGCCATCTACGAGCTCAAGGGCGACACCCTCCGCATCTGTTACAACCTGGGCGGCCAGGAGCGACCAGTCGATTTCAAGACCGAGGGCGGCGGGAAACTCTTCCTCGTCACCTATCAACGCCAGAAGCCATGATCACCCTGTTGTCCCCGCGCATGGGGGGCGTAAGGCGATCGGTCTGATCACGGCGGATCGGCGCCGATCGGCCGGCCCTCCGCCCGCCCGGGGCGGAGGGCCGGGCCTCCCGGCGACCGATCCTTCACCCCGCGCGGATGATCCCCTGCTGTTCGAGCAGCCAGAGCACCGGCCGTTCGACCAGCAAGGGGGTCGGCAAGGGCTGGGGGGCGTCGTCGCGCTCCTGGGCCGCGTCGCCCAGGGCCGAGCAGGCGAAGAAGCGGTGGTTCGGGAAGGTCAGCGCGACGTGTTCGAGGAACCCCGACGCCCCCCACCTCCGGAGGGCGGCCTGCACTTCGTCGTGGACCCGGCCGTCCAGGGCCTTGTCCGGGCGATCGGTCGGGACCGACCGGGCGAGGTCGTGCAGGGCGGTGCCCGGCTCCATCAGGCCGCCCCAGCGGTCGAGCTTGTTCAGGACGATCGCCATCGGCGTCCTCGATGGCAGCCTCGGGAAGAACGTGGCGAGCTTCCGGGCGTCGCCGAGATAGTCCGCCGCCGGGACCCGGCTCTCCTTCTCCGTCAGGCGGAGCCGACGGTCCCGAGCGACCTCGCGGATCCGGAGCGGGTCGACCAGGAACAGCAGCCCGCGCGCCCGGCGGAAATACCCGGCCTCGCCGCGGAGCAGGTCCAGGTTCATCTCCCAGTCCTCGCCCGCGGTGTCGAAGAACGACAGCAGGGTGCTCGGCCCGCGACCCCGTCCCCGACGGTCCCGGCGGGTCAGCCGGTAGACGAGCGGCTGGAGGATGCCCCGATTGGTCTCGATGCTCGGGGTGGCCGAGTGGCTCCGGCGCTCGGTCCCGGCGTCGATGTCCTCGCCGATCCCGAAGCTCGACCCGCCGTAGGTCAGCTCGTGATACTCGCGGTCGTACCGCTCGCGGATCTCGTCGGTGAGCGGGTCGAGGATGAACCCGAGTTCGGGGCCGACCCGGTGGTCCAGCTCGTGGAGCAGGACCGTGACGAACGTCGTCTTGCCGACCGACTGCGGCCCGAAGACCGCGACGTGGCCGTCGTCGAGGGTGACGACCGAGTCGGGCAGGTGCGCGTGGCACCTCGGGCAGAGCCGGTAGTCGGTCGGCTTGCCGCAGTTCCGGCAGTTCAGCGACGACGGCAGGAGCAGCCAGTCGAACAGCCGACGAGGCCCCCGCCGGTCGTCCGCGCGCGGGTCGACCCACCACGGCCCGCGCAATGTCGATCCGGCCGACGTCCCGGTCGTCCACCTCGGCCCGTTCAGGGCCCGCGAGAGGATCGGGTCGTCGACCATCCGCGCGAAGTCGGTCTTGCAATAATGGTCGTTGCACCGAAGATGCATCTCCAGCGCCGCGAACCGCTCGAAGCAGAACGGGCAGCGGAGCCGGCGGAGCGGGTCGAGTCGGGTCAGCAGGTCCAGGGGCATCGGTCACCATCATTGGTGAGACGGGCGTCGGCCGGGAGGACGAGTCGCGGCGCCGGACCCGTCCTTTCTATCATGGTGGCGGGCCCGGCAAGCCCCACGGTCCCGGATCCTCATCAACCCCGCGAGACCAACCCCGGATGCCGACCCGAGCCCGACCCCCCGACGACTGGCCCCGCGACGAACCCCTGATCCTCGAACGGGTCCACGCGCGACGGGGGGGCACCGAGATCTTGCGGGGGGTCGACCTCGCGTTCCCCCCGGGGACGCGCACCTGCCTGATCGGACCTTCCGGGGCGGGCAAGAGCACCCTGCTGCGGCTCCTGAACCGGCTGGCCGACCCGAGCGACGGTCGGATCCTCGTCGGCGAGACGCCGATCGCGGCGTTCCCGGTGACGAGGCTGAGGCGACGGGTCGGGCTCGTCTTCCAGTCGCCCCGACCCCTGCCCGGGACCCCGGCCGAGAACCTCGCCTATCCCCACCTCGTCGCGGGCCGGCCCCTCCCCTTGGACCGTGACCTGGCCGACGCGCTGGCGGAAGTCGGCCTCGACCCGTCCTCCCTCGGTCGCGACGCGACGGGCCTCTCCGGCGGCGAGCGGCAGCGGCTGGCGATCGCCGTCGCCCTCCAGGCCGGTCCCGCCGTGCTCGCCCTCGACGAGCCGACGTCGGCCCTCGACCCGGCCTCGGCGCGTCGGGTCGCCGAGGCCCTGCGCGTCCGGTCGACGCGCGACGGCCTGACCACCATCGTCGTGACCCACAGCCGAGACCAGGCCCCCTCCCTCGGCGACCGGACCGTCGTCCTCGAAGGCGGCCGGGTCGTCGACGACGGGCCGACCGCCGCCGTCCTCGCCCGTGCCGACGCGTCGGCCTGGGAGGACCTGCCCGCGCTCGATCCCGCCCCGGCCCTGGGCCCGGTGCCGTTCGTCGAGGGGGCCGACGCGCGATGAACGGACCCGTCGCCCCCGGCTGGACGGGACTGGCCTGGGCCTCGATCCCCCCGGCGCTGGCGCTGATCCTGCTGGCGCGGGGCCGGCTCGGCCAGGTCGGGCCGATGGCGGTCGCGATGGCGCGACTGGTCGTCCAGCTCTGGCTGCTCGGCCTGGTCCTGGGGGCGATCTTCGCGACGAACAGCCCGTGGGTCGTCCTGGCGACCACCTTCGCGATGCTGGCCGTCGCCGCGCACACGGTCGGGGCCCGCCAGGCCTCGTCGCGGTGGCAGATCCGGCTCGAGTCGCTGGTCGCGATGGGGGTCGGGATCGCGATCACGATGGCGATCGGGGTCCGCCTGGCCCTGCGGTTGGAACCCTGGTACGCCCCGTCGACCTTCATCCCCCTGTTCGGGATGATCCTCGGCAACAGCGTGACGGGCGTCTCGCTCGCGGCCGAGCGGCTCGCCTCCGACCTCAAGGCCGACCGCGACCTCGTCGAGCAGCGGCTGGCCCTCGGCGCGACCTCGCGCCAGGCCGCGACCCCGGCCCTCCGCGCGGCGGTCCGCGCCTCGCTGACGCCGATCATCAACAACATGAGCATCGTCGGGATCGTCGCGATCCCCGGCATGACCGCCGGCCAGCTCCTGGCCGGCGCCGACGTCCTCTCCGCGGTCCGCTACCAGGTCCTGATCTACCTCGGGATCGCCGCCACCGCCACCTTCAGCACCCTGATCCTCCTGTCCCTCCGCCTCCGCCGCCACTTCACCGCCGCCCACCAGCTCCGGGAGCCATGACGAACATCCGCCCTCCCCGACCACAGGGGAGGAGCCGCATGGTTAAGCCCGGCAAGGTCGGGCTCAGCTCGACTGATGCAGAATGAAGAAAGCTACGCCGCCGGTGCGAGGGCGGAGCACAGGGCCGTGTGCCAGGCCTCGGGGAGTCGCTTCGGCGCCGCGTCGCCCCCCGCCCGTGGGGAACCCACTCCTGCCATAGCCGGCGACGTGCCGCGGTGATGGCATCGGAGGACGTCACGCCCGCCTTGCCGGGCCACTCCGCACGCCCCGGACGCTTCGATTCGGGCGAGCTTGATGGAGCAGGTGGTGTCCTACTTCGATTGCAAGCCGGTCGGAAGGTCCGCGTAAGCTACCGTGGCGATGGGAATTAAGGCCCGAATCACATGCCACCGTCGGTCGGACACAATCCGTTAGCCGAAGACGACTTACGGCCGTGTTGCAATCAGATCTGGACACCACCATACACTGAATCGCCAAGATCGGCACGTCATCCAACGATGATTTCAGGCCCAACGGACCGTGAACGGCTACCGAGCGAATATCGGCGTCGGGCCATGAGCGAGCTCCTCCACTGGCGAGTATGCCAGGTGGTTGGAGCGCCCACGATCCGTGGGGAAGGTCAGGCCTCGCCGGTCTGGTGGCCCCGGGACGAAACGAACCCAATTCAGGCGGCCGCGGCCCGGAGCGCCTCGGCCGCGGCGCGGGTGGTGTGGTCGATGTCGGCCTCGGTGTGGGCGGCCGAGACGAAGGCGGCCTCGAACTGGCTGCACGGGAGGTAGACGCCCCGGGCCAGCATCTCCCAGAAGAACCGGCCGAAGAGGGCGGTGTCGCTCCGCCTGGCGTCGGCGTAGTCCCAGACCGGGCCGGGGTTGAAGAAGAGGGTGAGCATGCTGCCGACGCGCTGGACGACGTGCGGCACCCCCGCGTCGGTCGCGGCCTTCCTCAGCCCGTCCTCGAGCCGGGCGGAGAGGGCTTCGAGGCGATCGTAGGGCGGGTCGTCGCGGAGGATCTCCAGGACGGCCAGGCCCGCGGCCATCGCCAGCGGGTTGCCCGAGAGGGTCCCGGCCTGGTAGATCGGCCCGGCGGGCGAGACGAAGTCCATCAGGCGGGCCGACGCCCCGTAGGCCGCGGCGGGAAGGCCGCCTCCGATGATCTTGCCCAGCGCCGTCAGGTCGGGCGTCACCCCGTACCGCTCCTGGGCGCCGCCGTAGGCGAGCCGGAAGCCGGTCATCACCTCGTCGAACAGGAGCATCGCCCCTTCTCGCTCGGTGATCTCGCGGAGGGCTTCGAGGTAGCCGGGCCGGGGGGGGACGAGGCCCATGTTGCCGGCGACCGGCTCGAGCAGGACGGCGGCGACCTCGCCCGGGCGGACCCGGAAGACGGCCCGGACCGCGTCGATGTCGTTGAACTCGCAGAGGACCGTGTCGGCCGCCGCGCCGGCCGTCACGCCGGGGCTGTTGGGCGTGCCGAGCGTGGTGGCGGCCGACCCCGCCTGGACGAGCAGGGCGTCGACGTGGCCGTGATAGTGCCCGGCCATCTTGATCAGCTTGTCCCGGCCGGTCACCCCCCGCGCCACCCGGACCGCCGACATCGCCGCCTCGGTCCCCGATGACACGAACCGGACCTTCTCGATCGACGGCACGGCCGCGACGACCGCCTCGGCGATCGCGACCTCGCGCTCGGTCGGGGCCCCGAAGCTCGAACCCAGCTCCAGCGCCTCGCGGACGGCCCGCTTCACCTCGGGCCGGCCGTGGCCGAGGATCATCGGCCCCCACGAGCCGATGTAGTCGATATATTGATTTCCGTCGATGTCATGGAGGTATTGCCCCTCCGCCCGGGCCATGAACGGGGGCTCGCCGCCGACCGCGCCGAAGGCCCGCGCCGGGCTGTTCACCCCGCCGGGGATGGTCCGGTTGGCCCGGACGAAGGCGGCGTGGCTCCGGTCCAGGTTGTAGGAAGGCATCGAGCGTGCGGGAGTCGGCATGTCGGGCTCGCGGTTCGGCTGGGCGTCGCTCGGGGAGGATCAGCCGCGGGCCAGCCACCGGGCGGCGTCGAGGGCGTGGTAGGTGATGATGATGTCGGCGCCGGCCCGCTTGAAGGCGGTGAGGGTCTCCAGGACCACCCGGCGCTCGTCGATCCAGCCGTTGCGGGCGGCGGCCTTGATCATGGCGTACTCGCCCGAGACGTTGTAGACGGCCGTCGGCACGGCGAACCGCTCCTTGACGCGGCGGACGATGTCCAGGTACGCCAGCGCGGGCTTGACGATCACCATGTCGGCCCCCTCCTCCAGGTCGAGGGCGACCTCGCGGAGGGCCTCGTCGCCGTTGGCGGGGTCCATCTGGTACGTCCGCCGGTCGCCGAACGAGGGGGTGCTCTCGGCGGCCTCGCGGAACGGGCCGTAGTAGCCGCTGGCGAACTTGGCGGCATACGAGAGGACCGGCACGCCCGGATACCCGGCGCGGTCGAGGCCGGCCCGGATCGCGCGGACCATCCCGTCCATCATCCCCGAGGGGGCGACCACGTCGGCCCCGGCGCGGGCGTGGCTGGCGGCCTGCTCGGCCAGGAGGGGTAAAGTCGCGTCGTTGTCGACGTCCATCCGGCCGCCGCCGAGGTCGACCAGCGGCCCGCAATGGCCGTGGTCGGTGTACTCGCAGAAGCAGACGTCGGTGATGACCAGGAGGCCGGGGGCCCGCCGCCTGATCAGGCGGACGGCCTCCTGGACGATCCCCGAGTCGTCGGAGGCGGCCGTGCCGCGGGCGTCCTTGTGGGCGGGGATGCCGAACAGGAGGACGCCCGGGATGCCCAGCTCGGCCACCTCGTCCACCGCCTCGGGCAGGCGGTCGAGCGAGAGCTGATACTGCCCCGGCATCGACCCGATCTCGCGCCTCAGGTCCTTGCCGTGATAGACGAAGAGGGGATAGACGAGGTCGTCGACCGTCGGGGCGTGCTCGCGGACGAGGTCGCGGAGCCTGGGGTGGGCCCGGAGGCGGCGCGGGCGTCGGGCCGGAAGGGGGACCGCGTGGGTGCCGTCGCGATCGAGGTCGGGTCCGGGCGGGGAGGTCATCGGGCTCGATCCGGTGGGCCGGGGCGGTCAATATCGCCGAACCCTAGTGTATCCCCGGGGCGCGGCCGTCGTCGAGGCGGGCCGAGGTTCGGGTTGACGGTCGGGCGGATCGCGGGTATTGCCGGGCGTCGAGGAGCCTCCCGGCGACCGGGCCCGGCCGACTCGGCGTGGACACGACACGGACGTCGGACCCGATGCTGGCCCCTCGCCTCCTGATCCTCTGGATCGGACTGGTCGCGCCCCCGCCCGACCCGGCGGGCGTCGCCGACGCCGCGACGAGGCTCCGGGTCGTCGTCGACCGGGTCGAGGTCTTCGCCGAGCCCGACGACACGGCATTCATCACGTCGACGCTCGACCGGGGGGACGAGGTCGAGGTCCGCAAGGCCCTGCCGGGCGGCTGGCTCGCGATCGCGGCCCCGGCCGGGACGTTCCACTGGGTCGAGGACGACGCGGTCGAGATCCTCCGCGACGGGCGGCTTTATGTCACCCTGCCGAGGACGACCCTCCGCCTCGGCCGCGAGGGGATGCCACGCCCCGGGCCGCCCCGCTCGACCCTCGCCGAAGGGCGGGTCCTGAAGCCCGGCTCCCAGGAGCCCCTGGCCTATCGGGACGGCCGACGGACCCGCACCTGGCGGTCGGCGGCCGCGGACGACGACGAGGTCCGATTCGTCCGGGCCGCGGGCCTGGCCGACCCCAACAAGTCGGACCGACCGGCGGCAGTGCCCGCGTCCGCACCCAGGCCCGCGACCCCCAAGCGGCGGGCCTCGCACGTCGAGGCCGACCCGGCCGACCTGCCCCCCGACCTCGTCGCCCCGCTCCGTCGGGTCGAGGCCGACCACCGAGGGGTCGTCGCCCGGCCGATCGAGGGCTGGGACTTCGCCACGGTCCGCCGCGACTATCAGGCCCTGCTGGCAAGTCACGGCGACCCGACGTCCCGGGCCGCGATCCGCGACCGGCTCGACCAGGTCGAGCGCGAGGACGAGCTGGCGAAGTCGGCCCGCGAGTTCGTCGCCCTCGTCCGGGAGTCTCGCAGGCGAGACGGGGTCCTCGAGCAGGTCCGGGGCTCGATCCGGTCGCTCCGCGCCTCGGAGGACCTGGCCTTCGACGCCGAGGGGCTGCTGCAAGCCTCCTCGCGGCGGGTCGGCGGCGAGAAGGTCTTCGTGCTCCTCGACGACGAAGGGCAGGTCGTCACCTACCTGAAGATCCCCCCCGGGATCGACTCGACGAACCTGCTCGCCCGCCAGGTCGGCGTCCGGGGCAAGAGCCGGTTCAACGAGTCGCTCCGGTTCCGCCTGCTCGACGTCCGCGACATCGAGCCGCTCACGACGGGCCGATGATCCCCGGGGCTTCGACGGCCCGGCTCAGGGTTTCGCGGCCTCGGCGACGAGGGCGTCGACCTCCCCGGCGAGGGCGTCGCGGCCGGTGACGCCGATGTGGACGTGGCGGACGACCCCCTTGGCGTCGATGACCACGAGCTGCGGGATCGCGCTAACCTTGAACGCCCGCGCCGTCGAGGACGACGGGTCGAGCGCGACCCGGCCGACCGGCGGGACTTGGAGGTTCAGCTCCTTCTCCTTGAGGGTCTTCTCGACCAGGGCACGGACGGCCTCGGGGTCGCCGTCGTCGGCCTCGTCGATGCTCAGGGCGACGACCACGACCGGCTTCTTGGCATTCGCGTAGTCGGCGACCATCGCCCCGATGTCCGGCAGCTCCTTCATGCAGGGGCCGCACCAGGTCGCCCAGAAGTCGAGCAGGACCACCTTGCCCTTGAGGTCGGCCCCCTTCACCCGTCGGGTCTTGCCGGGCCCGTCGAGGACCTCGATCGTGAAGTCGGGGGCGGCCTTGCCGACCAGGTCGTTCTCGGCCTTGGCCCGCGAGACGTCCTTGGCGAGCCCGGCGATCTCGGAGAACCCCTCGGGCTTCACCAGCGCGAAGGCCGAGTCGGGGACCGACTTCGTCTCGACCGGCCCCGAGGTCCAGGCCAGCGACCGGATCGTCAGCGGGCTGTTGGGCACGGCGGGGACGGCCGGGTCCTTCGTCGCGAGGTCGACGTCGATCCGGTCCAGCAGGGAGGTGGCCGGGTCGACCCAGAGGGTCAAGGTCGGGCCGACCTGGGGCTCGTAGTCGAGCCGGTGGCGGGCCAATCCGTCCCGCTTGTCGTCGCGGGTGACGCGGATCGACCGGGCGTCCTCGACCATCGAGCGGGTCGGGTCCTCGGCCAGGAGCAGGGCGAGGACGACGTGGAAGGCCCGGCCCTGCGGCCCGCTGAACTGGACCGCGCCGAGGGGGCCGTCCGAGACGTCGTTGAGGCCGAGCCGGGCCGTCGCGGGGACGTCGCGATAGGTCCGGAACGGGGGGACGATCGTCCGGACGGTCTTGCCGTCCGAGACGACCCGGACCACCCCGGCGTCGATGGCGAGCCGGTTCGGCCGGGCGATCGCGGCCCGGGCGGGGGTCGCCTGCACCGTCGGCGGCATCCCGGGCTTGGTCTCGTAGGCGAGGGTGACGACCCCCTGGTCGGCGTAGGACGGCAGGGCCTTGTAGGCCCGGGCCACGTCGTCCAGCAGCCGACGCGCCTCGGGCGCGACCTCGGCGGCGTGGGCACCCGTGGCCGCGAGGGCCAGTCCGAGGGCGAGTCCGAGGCGGGGGTGGGTCATCGCGGTCTCTCCGTCCGTGGCGTGAATCGGGTCGATGGGGGATGTCTGGGACGGGGGCCGGATCAGGCCGAGCCGTTCGTCCCGTGGGCGTGGTCGTGCCCGGCCGTCGGGAGGATATGGCCCATCTTGTCCCGCTTGGCCGCCATGTAACGGGCGCGGTCGGGCTCCTCGTCGGCGATGATCGGCACCTGGTCGACCACCTCCAGGCCGTGGCCGTGGTAGACGAAAGCGTCGGTCTTCTTGGGGTTGTTCGTCAAGAGCCTGACCTTGCTCAGCCCGAGGTCCTGGAGGATCTGGAGGCCGACCCCGTAGTCGCGCTGGTCGGCCCGGTAGCCGAGGGCGAGGTTGGCCTCGACGGTGTCCATCCCCTGGTCCTGGAGGTTGTAGGCCCGGATCTTCTCGATCAGGCCGATGCCTCGCCCCTCCTGCGGCAGGTAGATCAGGGCGCCGACGCCCTCCTCGCCGATCCGCCGGAGGGCCAGGTGGAGCTGGTCGCCGCAGTCGCACCGGAGCGACTCGAGGAGGTCTCCCGTGAAGCACGACGAGTGGAGCCGGACCAGGGGCGCGGGGGAGGTCTTCAGGTCGCCGATGACGAAGGCGATCGGGTTGTTGCCCGGCTCGTGCTTGACCCCGTAGCCGATGATCCGGCCCCGGCCGTACCGCGAGGGCATCTCGGCCTCGTCGATCCGGGTGACGAGCTTCTCGCTCCGCCGCCGGTAGGCGATCAGGGTCTCGATCGAGAGGATCGGCAGGTCGTGCTCGTCGGCCAGGGCATGGAGCCGCTCGCGGCTGGCGACGCCGACGCCGTCGAGGATCTCGCAGAGGACCCCCGCGGGGGCGAGGCCGGCGAGCCGCGCCAGGTCGACCGTCGCCTCGGTGTGCCCGGCGCGGCGGAGGACGCCCCCCTCCATCGCCACCAGCGGCGAGAGGTGGCCGGGGCGGGCGAGGTCCGTCGGCCTCGTCGACGGGTCGACGATCGCCCGGACTGTCCGGGCCCGCTCGGTGGCGCTGATGCCGGTCTTGCACGAGATGTGGTCGACCGTCACCGTGTACGGGGTCCGGTGCGCGGCCGTGTTCTGGTCGACCATCGGGTGCAATTCGAGCCGGCGGGCGAGGTCCGGCATGATCGGCATGCAGACCTGGCCCCGGCCGTGGGTGATCATGAACTCGATCGTCTCGGGCGTCACCCGCTCGGCCGCCGCGATGAAGTCCCCCTCGTTCTCCCGGTCCTCGTCGTCGACGACGATCACCAGCCGGCCGGCCGCCAGCGCCTCGAGCGCCTCTTCGACCTTCGAGAATTCATGTCCCATGACGATCAGCCCCGATGCCCCCAAGGAACCCGCCCGTCGGGCGAATCTCCCCCGGTCGTCCCATTGTAGGGCGGCGGACGAGCCCCCGCGCCCCGATTCCGCGCCGGGACGCCCGACGCCTGCTCCCGATCGTCGCGGAGTTTTCGCTTGCGATCCGCCGACCGGGATGTCAGAGTGAATTAGGACATTCGTCGGAAGGCGGCCCGGCCCGCGATCCCAGGAGGCGGCATGGTGGTCTGCTCCCCCCCAATCGTACTCGCACTCGCGATGATGCTGGGACTCGCCGACGGCGCGACGACGCGTCTCGAAGTGGCCCCCGGCGAGGTCCGGCTCTCCGGCTCGGACAGCATGGCGCAGGCCGTCGTCACCGGGTGGGACGCCCGGGGCCGGCCGGCCGACCTGACGGCCACGGCCCGCTATCGGATCGAGGACGAGCGGGTCGCCCGGGTCGACGCTGGCGGCCTCGTCCGCCCGGCCGGCGACGGCACGACCCGGCTCGTGGTCGAGGCCGGCGGCCGGGCCGCGACCGTCGCGGTGGTCGTCGCCGACATGGCGAACGCCCGGCCGGTCCACTTCGTCGGCGAGGTCGTGCCGATCCTCACCCGGTTCGGCTGCAACGCCGGCGGCTGCCACGGGAAGTCGAGCGGCCAGAACGGGTTCCGGCTCAGCCTCCTCGGGTTCGACCCGCGGAGCGACTACGAGGCCCTCGTCCGCGAGGGGCGGGGCCGGCGGGTCTTCCCCGCCGACCCGGGCCGGAGCCTCTTCCTCAGGAAGCCGACGGCCCAGGTCCCCCACGGCGGGGGCAAGCGGTTCCCGGTCGCGGGCCCCGAGTACCAGACGATCGCCCGCTGGATCGGCCAGGGGATGCCGTTCGAGTCGGGCAAGGAGCCGAGGCTCCTCCGCGTCGAGGTCGAGCCCGCCCGGCGGGTGATCCCCCGCCACGGGCGGCAGCAGATCCGCGCGACGGCCCATTACGAGGACGGCACGTCCGCCGACGTCACCCGGATGGCCCAGTACCAGTCGAACGCGAGCGACCTGGCCCTCGTCGGCGAGACCGGCGTGGTCGAGGCCCTCGACGGGGTCGGCGAGGCGGCGATCATGGCCCGGTACGGCGGCCTGGTCGGCGTCGCCCGGGCGACCGTCCCGCTCTCCCAGGACCCGGTCGCCTGGGCCGAGCCGGCCTCGACCAACCCGCTCGACCCGCTGGTCTTCCGCAAGCTGCGTGAGCTGGGGGTCGAGCCGAGCGGGCCGTGCACCGACACCGAGTTCGCCCGGCGATCCTCGCTCGACCTCTGTGGGGTCCTGCCCGACCCGGCCGACGTCGCCGCCTTCGAGCGGGACGCCGACCCGGAGAAGCGGTCGAAGTGGGTCGACCGCCTGATCGACCGGCCCGAGTACGCCGACCTGTTCGCGATGAAGTGGTCGACGATCCTCAAGAACAAGCGGACCCTCGGCCCGGTCTCGCAGGCCGGGACCTTCGCCTTCCACGGCTGGATCCGCCAGTCGATGGCCGAGAACAAGCCGTATGACCGGTTCGTGGCCGAGATCGTCGCGGCCCGGGGCGAGCCGAGCGTCAACCCGGCCGTGCTCTGGTATCGCCAGGTCGACACGCTCGAGGCCCGGGTCGACGACACGGCCCAGCTCTTCCTCGGCATGCGGATCCAGTGCGCCCGGTGCCACCACCACCCGTTCGAGCGCTGGAGCCAGGACGACTACTACGGGTTCGCCTCGATCTTCACCCGGATCGGCAACAAGGGGGACGACCCGAGCAACCCGAGGCTCTACGTCCTGCCGGCCGGCCTGGCGACCAACCCGATCTCCGGCAAGGAGAAGGCCCCCCGGGCCCTCGGCGGCCCCGAGATGGCCGACCTCACGCCCGGGGACGACCCCCGCGAGCGGCTGGCCGACTGGCTCGGCCGGCCCGACAACCCGTACTTCGCCCGGGCCCTGGTCAACCGCTACTGGAAGCACTTCTTCGGCCGCGGCCTGGTCGAGCCCGAGGACGACATGCGGGCGTCCAACCCGCCCTCGAACCCCGAGCTGCTCGACGCCCTGGCCGGCTCGTTCGTGCGGAGCGGCTACGACCTCAAGGCTCTGGTCCGCCTGATCGCGACGAGCAGGGCCTACGACCGGTCGAGCCTGCCGAACGCGACGAACGCCAAGGACCGGCGGAACTTCGCCCGGTTCTACGCCAAGCGGCTCCCGGCCGAGGTCCTGCTCGACGCGCTGAACCTGGTGGCGGGGACCCGCGAGCCGTTCGAGGGCCTCCCCCCGTCGTTCCGCGCGACCCAGCTGCCGGACGACGTCTACTACACCGAGTTCCTGGCCATCTTCGGCCGCCCCAAGCGCGAGAGCGTCTGCGAGTGCGAGCGGTCGGCCGAGGCCAACCTCACGCAGACCCTCCACCTGCTGAACTCGTCCGAGCTGCAGCAGAAGCTCGGCAGCGGCGGCGGCCGCGCGTCGAGGTGGGCCGCCGACGGCCGGCCCGACGCCGAGAAGGTCGAGGAGCTGTACCGGACCGCGCTGACCCGGCCCCCCTCGGCCGACGAGCGCGAGGTCTGCCTCGCCCACCTCGCCCGGCGACGCGCGGAGAAGAAGCCGAAGCAGGGCTACGAAGACCTGATCTGGGCGATCATCAACAGCAAAGAGTTCCTCTTCGTCCATTGACGCGTCCGGCACCCGGACGGCCCGCCTCGCGCCGCGAGGCGGCGCGACGCCACTCGGGAGGTGGTCCATGCTCGACGTGATCGGCGGACGCTACGGGGCCTGCGACGGGATCTCCCGGCGGAACTTCCTCCGGATCGGCGCGATCGGCCTCGGGGGGCTGACCCTCCCCGACCTGCTCCGCGCGCGGGCCTCGGGGGCCGGGGGGCCCGCGAAGGACACGGCGGTGATCCAGGTCCTCCTCTCGGGAGGGCCGTCGCACATGGACACCTACGACCTCAAGCCCGACGCCCCGCGCGAGTTCCGCGGCGAGTTCCGGCCGATCCCGACGAACGTCGGCGGCCTCTCGGTCTGCGAGCTGATGCCCCGGCACGCCCGCGCGATGGACAAGATGGCCCTGGTCCGCAGCCTCTCGCACGAGTCGTCCGACCACTTCGTCGGCACCCACCGGGTCATGACCGGCTACCAGTCGAGCCCGAACGAGCAGCAGCGGAACGAGCGGCCGAGCGTCGGGTCGATCGTCGCCAAGCTCCGCGGCCCGAACGGCCCGGGGGTCCCCCCCTATGTGTCGATGGTCGGCGGGGTCTTCGGCGGGATCTTCCAGGACGCGGCCTATCTCGGCCCCGGGTACAACCCGTTCAGCCTCGACGGCGACCCCTCGGCCGGGCTGAAGGTCCGCAACCTCGAGCCCGCCGGCGGCCTCTCGATGGAACGGCTGGAGGACCGCCGCTACCTCCTCGCCAAGCTCGACCGGATCGACCGCCGCCGCGACCTCTCGGGGACGATGGACGGCCTCGACCGGTTCACGACGCAGGCCTACGCGATGGTGACGGGCCCGTCGGCCCGCCGGGCGCTGGACCTCTCGGGCGAGGACCCCCGGCTCCGCGACCGCTACGGGCGGAGCCGGCTCGGCCAGAGCTGCCTGCTCGCCCGCCGGCTCGTCGAGGCGGGGGTGACCTTCGTGACGATCTCCGACGGCAACTGGGACCACCACGCCCAGATCTTCCAGTTGTGCCGCCAGCAGGTCCCGCCGCTCGACGCCGCCGTCGCCACGCTGGTCGAGGACCTCTACGAGCGCGGGCTGGCCGACCGGGTCCTGGTCCTCATCTGGGGCGAGTTCGGCCGGACGCCGCGGATCTCCAACGGCGGCCGGGACCACTGGCCGGGCAGCATGTCGGCGATGCTCGCCGGCGGCGGCCTGAAGATGGGCCAGGCCGTCGGGGCGACCAACCGGAAGGGGGAGGGGCCGATCGAACGCCCCTTGCGTCCCGAGGACGTGATCCATACCGTCTATCATGTCCTGGGGATCGACCCGCGCCACGACTTCCCCAACGACTCGGGCCGGCCGATGCCCGTGCTCAACCAGGGCCGGCCGATCGCCGAGCTGATCTGACGCCACCCGCCGCCCGCTCGCCCCGGCGCATCGCCCGCCGGAGGACCCCGACCGTGTCCCGCCGATCCATCCCCCGGGCCCTCGGGCCCCTCGCGATCGTGCTGCTCGTCCTGGCCGCGACCGCCGCCGCCCAGTCGCCCCGCCCCCGGCCGAGGCTGCACCACGCCTTCCCCCCGGGTGGCCGGGCCGGGGGGGTCGTCGAGGTCGCCGTCGCGGGCGAGTCGATCGAGGCGGCCGACGGCCTCTGGTTCAGCCACCCGGGCCTGGTCGCGACGCCCGAGGCCGGCCGGCCCGGGACGTTCCGGGTCGCGATCGCGGCGGACGTCCCCCCCGGCAACCACGACGTCCGGGCCCTGACGCCCGAGGGCGTGAGCAACCCCCGGACCTTCGTCGTCGGCCGTCGTCCCGAGTCGACCGAGGCCGAGCCGAACGACACGCCCGTCGCGGCCAACCCGGTCGTCATCAACTCGGTCGTCAACGGCGTCGTCGGCCGCGCCGACGTCGACTGCTTCGCCTTCGACGGCGAGGCGGGCCGTCGCCTCTTCCTCGACCTCGCGGCCGAGCGGATCGAGAGCCGGCTCGACGCCACGATCCGCCTGCTCGACGCGCGCGGGGTCGAGGTCGCGGAGTCGCGGGACTCTTACGGGGCCGACCCGTTCCTCGACGTGACCCTTCCCGCCTCCGGCCGGTACGTCGTCAAGGTCCACGACGTCACGTTCGCGGGCTCGGCCGACCACGTCTATCGCCTCGGGATCGACGACGGCCCCCGGCTCGACTCGGCCTTCCCCGCGATCGCCGAGCCCGGGCCGTCCTCGCACCACCTGACCCTGATCGGCCGGAAGCTCGACGGGGCGGCCCTCCCCGGCGTCGGCCCGGACCGCCTCGCCTTCGAGTCGAGGGGCTGGGACGGCCCGACCCCCTTCCGGCCCGCCTCCGACCTGACGGTCAACGTCCTGGGCGCGGCCGCGGCCGTCCGCGCCTTCTCGCTGGGGCTCGGGGCGGACGGCCGGCTCTCGAACCCGACTTGGATCGTCGAGTCGCCCGGCCCGATCGTCGCCGAGCGCGAGCCGAACAGCCCCGAGTCGCCCCAGGACGTCGCACCGCCCTGCTCGATCGGCGGCGACTTCCGGACCCGCAACGACCTCGACGCCTATCGGTTCCGGGCGAAGAAGGGAGAAGTCTGGCGGATCGAGGCCGTCGCCGAGGGGATCGGCTCGCCGGCCGACCCCACCTTCGTCGTCCAGCGCCTCCCGGAAAAGGGCGAGCCGCAGGACGTCGCCTCGGCCGACGACACCGCCGACCCCGGCCTGGCCCCCCGGTTCAACCTCGCCTCGACCGACGCCACGCTCCGTTGGCAGGTCCCGGCCGACGGGACCTACCAGGTCGTCCTGAACGACGTCGCCGGGACGAGCCGGGCCGGACCTCGGTTGAGCTATCGCCTGTCCGTCCGCCCGGAGCATCCCGACTTCCGCCTGTTCCTGGTGCCGGACGCCGTCAACGCCCTCGACGCCGTGACCGTCCGCCGGGGCGGCCGGGCCGCGGCGATGCTCCTCGCCTGGCGGCTCGACGGCTTCGCCGCCCCGATCCTGGTCCGGCCCGAGTCCCTGCCCGAGGGCCTCCGGTGCGACCCGGTCATCATCCCCGCCGGCCGCGTCTCCGCCCCGGTCGTGTTCGAGGCGGCCGGGGCGGCGGGCCCGTCCGTCGGGGTCGTCCGGCTCGTCGGCAGCGTGGGAGCGACCCCGGGGACGCAGGCCGGGACCGACCCGGAGCACGTGGCCATCCCGGGCTCGCTCGTCTGGCCGCCGTCGAAGGTCGGGAACGTCCGGGCGACCGTGGCCCCGTCGCGGGCGACCCGAGGGTTCGTCGTGGCCGTCCGCGAGGGATCGCCCTTCCTGCTGACCGCGAGGCCGAGGCGGCGGGCGATCGCCGTCGGGCAGGACCTCGACCTCGACCTCACGCTCGGGCGGTCGTCGGGGTTCGACGGGGCGGTCGCGGTCTCGGGATGGGAACTCCCCGCGGGATTCCCCGGCCCGGCCCTGACCATCCCCAAGGGGACGACCTCGGCCGTCCTCCCCTGGACGACCCCGCCGGGCCTCCCGCCCGGGGACTACTCGCTCGTCCTGAAGGGAAGCTCGACCGTCACTCCTGGCCCGACAGGGCGGGCGGGGTATCGCGCCGAGGAGCCGAGCAACCCGGTCCTCGTCTCGATCCGGCCCGCGCCGGTCCGGGTCACGCTCCCGCCGAAGCCCGCGATCATCAAGAGGGGGGGCACGGTCGAGGTCGTCGTGGGCCTCGAACGCCTGGGCGGGTTCGCCGGCCCGCTCCACGTCGTCCTGGACCCCGAGGCGGCGGACGGGCTCGACGCCGACCCGCAGGTCGTTCCCCCGGGCCGGGCCTCGGCGACGCTCAGCGTGCGGGCCAAGGTCGGGGGGCCGGTCGGCCCGGCCCACCTCCCGAAGATCCGGGTCGAGGCCGACGTCGCCGGCGAGAAGATCGAGGTCGTTGCCCGCCCGGGCCTCGCGATCGAGGCCCCCGGGCCGGATCGGTCTCCGGATCGGCCATGAGGAGAGGAGTCGTCCCTTGATGCGTCTGCCGCTCGCGATCGCCCTGGCATTCCTCGTCCGGCCCGCCGACCTCCCCACGCCGATCGAGATCAAGGCCCCGTCGGGGACGGCCGCGCCGAGCTACACCCGGGACGTCGCCGAGGTCCTCGAGGCCAAGTGCGTCGGCTGCCACGGCGCGGCCCTGGCCCAGAGCAAGCTGAACATGGAGGCGGTCGCCGGGATGCTCAAGGGGGGCAAGCGCGGGCCGTCGATTGTGCCCGGCAAGGCCGACGCGAGCCTCCTATTCGCCATGGCCGCCCACCGGGTCGAGCCGGTCATGCCGCCCAGGGCCAAGGCCGAGTTCCGGCCGATGACCCCGGAGGAGCTGGGCCTGCTCAAGCGATGGATCGACGCCGGGGCGAAGGACGACTCCGAGGCGGCCGCCGCGAGGCCGATCGAGATCGGCACGATCCCCCCGGGGGTCCACCCGATCAACGCGGTCGACATCACGGTCGACGGCCGGCTCGTGGCCGCCGGCCGGGCGAACGTGGTCGAGGTCTTCGAGGTCGAGTCGGGGATCGAGGTGATCCGGCTGGGCGGCCACCGCGACCTGATCCAGTCGATCCGCTACAGCCCCGACGGCCGGAGGCTGGCCGCGGGGAGCTACGGGATCGTCACCGTCTGGAAGGCCCCGACCGGGAGCCTCGACCGGGCCTTCCAGCCGACGCCCGTGCCGATCCTGGCGATGGTCACGCTGCCCGACGGCAAGACCCTGGCGACGGGGGGGACCGAGGGCGCGATCCGGCTCTGGAACATGGCCGACGGCAAGACCCTCCGCACCCTCCCCCGGCCGGGCGGCGTCGAGTGCCTCGCGGCCTCGCCCGACGGCCGGCTCCTCGCCGCGGGGGGGCCGGACGGATCGATCCACATCATCCAGGTCGCCGACGGCGTCGAGAAGGGCGCGTCACGGGCCCACGAGGGCCCGGTCCGGACGCTGGCCTTCCTGCCCGACGGCAGGCGCCTCGTGTCGACCGGGGCCGACGGCGGCGTCCGGCTGTGGGACCTCGAAGGCAGGTCCCCGGCAACGGCCGCGCGGTCGGTCATCGGTCCCAGCCCGATGGGCTCGATCCGATGCTCGGTCGTCACGCCGGACGGCGCGACCCTGATCGTCTCGGGCGGCGACGGCGTCGTCCGCCTGGTCCCGCTGGTCGGGGCGGGGCCGTCGCGGTCGTTCCCGGTCAAGGGGGGGCCGGTCGTGTCGATGGCGCTCGCGCCCGGGGCGCAGGCCCTCCTCGTCGGCTCGGCCGACGGGATGGCCCGGCTGGTCGAGGTCGCCACCGGCCGGATGCTCTCCCGCTTCGGCCCGCACGGGGGGGCGGTCCGTGCCGTCGGGTTCAGCCCGAAGGGGGACCGGCTGCTCACGGGAGGGGACGACGGTGCGGTCAAGGTCTGGGACCTCGCGACCGGCCTGGGCGTCGTCGCCTTCGGCCACCCGGCGGCGAAGGCCGGCGAGCCCGCGGCCCCGATCCGGGCGGCGGCCTTCCTCGCCGACGGCCGGGTCGTCACCGCGGCGGAGGGGACGGCCCGGCTCTGGACCTACGACGGTGCCTGGGCCGAGGAGAGGACGCTCGGGCCCCACGTCTTCCGCGTGCTCGCCATCGACTTCAGCCCGGACGGCAAGCGGATCGCCACCGGGGGCGGCGAGCCGTCGCGGTCGGGCGAGGTCAAGATCTGGGATGCCGAGACGGGCAAGCTGGTGCGCAGCATGGACACCCTCCATTCCGACACCGTCTTCGCCGTCAGGTTCAGCCCCGACGGCACCCGGCTCGCCTCGGCCTCGGCCGACAAGTTCCTCAAGGTCACGGACGTCGCCGACGGCAAGGAGCTGAAGTCGTTCGAGGGGCACACGCATCACGTCCTCGCCGTCGACTGGAAGTCCGACGGCAAGCGGCTCGTGACCGGGGGCGCGGACAACGCCGTGAAGGTCTGGGACTACGACTCGGGTGAGCAGCTCCGCTCGCTCAACCCGGCGGGCAAGCAGGTCACCGGGCTCCGCTGGGTGCCGGGCAAGCCGCTGGTGGTCGGGGCGTCCGGGGATGCCACGGTCCGCGCCTGGAACCCGGACAACGGCAACGTCCCCCGGACCTTCGCCGGCGCGACGGACTACGTCTTCGCCGTGGCCGCCTCGGTCGACGGCGGGCGGGTCGCGGCGGGCGGGTCGGACGGGGTCCTCCTGCTCTGGAATGGCCAGACCGGCCAGCCGATCCGCAAGATCCCGCCCCGGCCCCGCCGATGAACCCGAGGGGCCGTCGGCGGCCCCGAGGGGCCCGACGCGAGCGGCCATCCCGCAACCCAGGCCGGAGCGACCCCGCGGAGCCCGCGACCCGATGCCCGCGAACCTGCCGCCCCAGTACAGCAAGGCCGAGGAGGAGTACCGCAAGGCGACCTCGCCCGCCGACCGGCTCGACCGGCTACGCGTGATGTTCCGGCTCCTTCCCAAGCACAAGGGGACCGAGAAGCTCCAGTCCGACCTCAAGCAGAAGATCAGCCGGGCGAAGGACGACCTCGAAGGGGCGAAGCCCGGGTCCAAGGGGCCGGGCGTCTCGCACCGGGTCCCCAGGGAGGGGGCGGGCCAGGTCGTGCTCGTCGGGCCGCCGAACGCGGGCAAGAGCGCCCTCCTCGCCGCGGTGACGAACGCCCGGCCGGAGGTCGCGGCCTATCCGTACACGACGCGGGCCCCCCAGCCGGGCATGATGCCGTGGGAGGACGTCCGAGTCCAGCTCGTCGACCTCCCGCCCGTCGACGCGGGCTACATGGAGCCCTGGGTGCCCGGGCTCGTCCGATCGGCCGACGCGGCCCTGCTGGTCGTCGACCTCGGCGACGACGACGCGGCCGACGCCGTCGAGACCGTCCTGGAACGGCTCGTCCGGGCCCGGACGGAACTCGTCGGGGACTTGCCGTTCGACATCGAAGATGAGACGATCCAGCACGTCCGGACCGTGATGATCGCCGGAAAGGCCGACGCGGACGGCGCGGACGGCCGGCTCGACGTGATCCGCGAGTGGTTCGGGGGGCGGTTCCCGATCGTCCCGGTGTCGGCCGAGGCCGGCCTCGGCCTCGACGAACTCCGCTCGGCCGCATACGACTCCTTGGGGGTAATCAGGATCTATACGAAGGTGCCGGGCAAGCCCGCCGACCGGGGACGCCCCTTCACGCTGGCAATCGGCAGCGTCGTGGCCGACTTGGCGCGCGAGGTGCATCGCGATCTCGAAGGGACCCTGAAGCACGCCAGGGTCTGGGGCTCGGGGACGTTCGAGGGGCAGACGGTCAAGCGGGACCACGATCTCCGCGACGGGGACGTGGTCGAGCTGCATGCGTGAGCGGGCGGCGGGCCCTCGCGGCCGGGCATCCGGGCCGGCACCCGGCCTCCCGCGGATCGACTGGGGACCGGCGATGACCATGGCCACAGCATTGATCGTCGAGGACGACCCGGATCAGGCCGACCTCGTGTCCCGGCTCGTCCGCCTCCGTGAGCTCGACCCGGTCGTCGCCGCCGACGGCGCGAGCGGCCTCGCCCTGGCCCGGCGGATCAAGCCCGACGTGGTCCTGCTCGACGTCATGCTGCCCGACCTCAACGGCTTCGAGGTCTGCCGGCGGCTCCGCGGCGACCGCGAGACGATGCTCACGCCGATCGTCATGCTCACCGCGCTGGGGGACAACACCAACCGGACGCAGGGGTTCCGGGTCGGCGCCAACGCCTACCTGGCGAAGCCGTACGCCCCCGACGCCCTCTTCGACGCCATCACCGCCGCCCGGGCCTGGCGGTCGGGAATGGAGCAGGAGCACATCCAGGGGGAGATCCACGTCGTCCTGCACAGCGAGATCCCGTTCCTCCAGGAGGTCAACGACTTCCTGATGAGCGTCTCGCGGGCGATCCCGTTCTCGACCGAGCAGGTCATGCAGCTCCGCCAGGCCGTGATGGAGATGGGCCAGAACGCGATCGAGTGGGGCAACCGCCACCGCTCGGACAAGCTCGTCGACATCATCTACCGGGTCCTCTCGGACCGGGTCGAGATCGTGGTCAAGGACCAGGGGGCCGGCTTCGACCGCGACAAGCTGGTGCACGCGGCCTCCCCCGAGGACCCGACCGCCCACATGGACGTCCGCGAGAAGCTCGGCCTCCGCGAGGGGGGGTTCGGCCTGCTGATCACCGGCGGGATGGTCGACGAGATGCGGTATAATGATGTCGGGAATCAGGTGACCCTGATCAAGCGGTTTCCCCGCCCCGCCGTCGTGGCCAACTGATCGCGGGCACGGCCCGTCCCTGGGAAGGCTGCCGACGATGAGCGAGCGCGAGCGGAGGCCGACACTCCTGGTCGTCGACGACGAGCCCGAGATGCTCCGGTCGGTCTACGACCTGTTCCGCCTCGACTACACCGTCCTGACCTTCGAGCGGGGGCCCGAGGCCCTCCGCGCCCTCGCCTCGGACGGCCAGGTCGACGTGATCCTCTCCGACCAGCGGATGCCCGGGATGACGGGCGTCGAGCTCCTCCGCGAGGCGAAGCGGATCCGGCCGGAGGTGACCCGCCTGCTCTTCACCGGCTACGCCGACATCAAGGCGGTGATCGACGCCATCAACGAGGGGAACGTCTTCCGCTACATCGCCAAGCCGTGGGACCCGGAGGAGATGCTCTCGGTGGCCCGGCAGGCGGTCGAGCAGCACGACCTGATCGCCGAGAAGATGCGGCTGCTCCGCGACCTGAAGGAGACCAACGCCCGCCTCGTCGAGGCCAGCCGGCTCAAGGCGGCGTTCCTGGAGGTCGCGAGCCACGAGCTGAACACCCCCGTCGCCGTCGTCCTCGGCCTGACCGAGCTCTGGAAGCTCACCCAGTCCAAGGAGGCCACCCCGAACGAGCGGTCGTGGGTCGAGAAGATCCACGGGTCGGGCAAGCGGCTCGCCGCCGTGGTCGAGCGGATGTTCAAGCTGATCCGGACCGAGGGGCCGATGGGCGGCATCGAGCGGGCCGAGGTCGACCTCGCGAGCCTGACCGGGAAGGTCGTCTCCGACCTCGATCCGTTCCTCGAGGCGCGTCGCCAGACGGTCCGGCTCGACCTCGACCCCGGCCTCGGCACCGTCCTGGGCGACCCCGGCAAGCTCGCCGACGTGCTGACGAACCTCGTCGGCAATGCCATCAAGTTCACCCCCGACGGCGACTCGATCACCCTGACCGCCGGGCCCGCCGGCCCCGACTGGGTCCGGTTCGCGATCTCCGACCGGGGCCGGGGGATCTGCGAGGAGGACCGGCGGCACATCTTCGAGCCCTTCTTCACCGGCTACGACACGATGCACCACTCCTCGGGCGATTACCAGTTCGGCAAGCGCGGGATCGGCCTGGGGCTCTGCCTGGTCAAGACGTTCGTCGAGCTCCACGGCGGGCGGGTCGACTGCCTGAGCGTCCCGGGCCAGGGGGCGACCTTCGGCTTCAGCCTGCCGCGCCGCCCCCCCGCGGCCCCCGGGCCCGAGGGAGACCCGGCCCGCGCGGCGAACGGCCGCGCACGCCCTCCCCTGCCCGTCGCCGACGGCCCGAGCCGGCCCGGCCCCTTCGCTCAGGGGTCGACGGGGGCCGGATGCGCCGCGATGTAGTCGCGGAGGTACCGGAGGAAGGTCGGCAGGCCCGCCGCGTCCCAGGCCTGCTCGATCGACTCCTTGATCCTCTGGTTCTCGGCCTGGAGCCGCCGGAACGCGGGCATGTCCGGCGAGTCCGCCGCGACCGAGAGCACCTGGTCGTGGGTGTTGACCGAGAGCAGGAACCCCTGCGACGACCCCCACGGCTGGATCTGGACCTTCATGTGCGGGTAGCGGTCGTTCCCCAGCCGGAGCGCGACGATCTGGGCCCCGGCCTGGCCCTTGCCGACCTTCTCGAACGGGCTGCCCGCGAGCAGCTCGTTCGCCGGCCGGGACTCGTCCCAGTCGAGCCGCCTGCGGACCGCCTCGGGGATCGCGCCGGACGGGTAGGCGATCGCCAGGTAGAGGTCGATCGCGCGGCGGAGCCCATCGAGTCGGACGTTCCGGAATTCGGTCGGGGGCTCGGGTGTTCCGACGGGCTCCATCGATGCAGATCCTTCCAGAACCGCGCGGCCGCCGGACGGGCAAGGCCTCGCCCGATCGTCGCGGGGCCCCTGTATCCTAAACATCGACCCCCACCCCGGCCATCCCCCCGCGCCCTCGCCCGACCGCGGGGCGATGCACCGAGGCCCCACCTTCAAGGGGCCGTGTCCGCCGTCTCCATCGTGATCACCAAGGTCTCCGACTGGCCGTGCTTGAGGACCCGGAGGCCCGCGTCCCTGCCCCGGGGCTGGAGGTTGATGGCGTCGGTCGTCTGGGTGTACGGCTCGAGCGAGATGACGTCGGGCTCGTTGGGCGTGTAGACGACCAGCTCGCGGAAGTTCCGGTCGAAGCCGAGCCGAAGCTCGGCCCGCCCGGCGAGGTCGACGAGGCGGCAGACGGCCCGGTCTCCCCGGAAGGCCAGGCCGGTCAGGACGTCGTCGAGCTTCAGGCCCAGGCGCGGCCGGCCGTTGCGGAAGTCGAGCCGGGCGTCGACGTCCCGGACCTCCCCGGTCGGCAGGAACCCCTCGAGCACCCAGTACTTCGACGCCGGCAGGACGACCGACGTCGCCGACGGGTCTCCCCCGGGCGCGAACGGGAGGCGGAAGTACGGGTGGATGCCGAAGCCGTAGGGGAGGTCCTGGTCGGACGGGTTGCTGACGGTCGTGGTCATCGTCAGGGCCCGGCCGGCCAGGGCGTAGCGGACCTGGAGGATCGCGTCGGTCGGCCACCTCAGGCGGAGGCCCGGGGAGTGGCTGGCCATGTGGTAGCGCCCGACGACGAAGGCCCCGGCGGCGTCGGCACCGCGGTCGACCACGTCCCAGGCCGCGTCCAGGGCGAACCCATGGATCGCATTCGGGCCGAGCGTGACGGGGAGCTGATAGGACTTCCCCCCGAAGGTATATCGCCCCGCGCGGACGCGGTTGGGGTACGGGAAGAGGATCGGCGTCCCGTTGCCGGCCGCGCCCTTCGGGTCCTCGGCGAAGCGCGGCGACGAGGCGAGGACCGGCGCCGGCCGCCCCGAGACGGGCAGCCGGAGGTCGAACAGGTTGAAGCCGTAGGAAGGCAGGACCGAGGCCGAGGAGCCCGTCGCGTCGTCGAGGAGCCTGACGACCTCCCGGCCTCCCGCCAGCCGCTCCACGCTCGTCCGGAACGCCATGCGCCTTGCCTTTCCGCCTCGATAGGCCACGGGGAGGAGAGCACCCGCGAACCCGGCGGGGCCGACGGGATCGATGCCCATTGCAACGGCGCCGGGGGTGGATTGCAAAGGGCGATCGGGGCCGTACACTCGGTTTTTCGCCCAACCCCGGAGCGGTATCGTGCCCAGACTCTCCGCCGACGCGCTCGGGTCCTTCGTCGAACGCCTCTTCGTCGCGTCGGGCGTGCCCGAGGAGGAGTCCCGGGTCGTCGCTGCCAACCTGATCGGGGCCAACCTCCGGGGCCACGACTCGCACGGGGTCCTCCGGGTCCCGCAATACCTCGACTTCCTCAGGAGGGGCGAGTACAAGGTCGGAGTCCCGCTCAGGATCGAGCGCGAAGGGCCCGCGACGGTCGTCTGCGACGGAGGCTGGGGCTTCGGCCAGGTGCAGGCCCATCGGCTGCTCGACCTGGTCATCCCCCGGGCCCGGGCGATGGGGATCGCCGCCGGGGCCGCCCGCAACTTCGGCCACATCGGCCGGCTCGGCGAATACGGCGAACGCGCGGCGGAACACGGCCTGATCCTGATCGCGACGGTCAACAACGACGGGGCGGGCCAGCGGGTCGCCCCCCCGGGCGGGCTCGCCCCCCGGCTCGGCACGAACCCGCTCTGTGCCACGGTCCCGACGGCGGACGCCCCGATCGTCCTGGACTTCGGCACGAGCGTCGCCGCCGAGGGCAAGGTCCGGGTCCACTATTTCCAGGGCAAGAGGCCGGTCCCCGAGGGCTGGCTGCTCGACGCCGAGGGGAGGCCGACGACCGACCCCTCGGTCCTGTACGAGCCGCCGCTCGGGAGCATCCTGCCGATGGGCGGGGCCCAGGCCTACAAGGGCTTCGGGCTCGGCCTCGTGCTCGACATGCTCGCGGGCGGGCTCACCGGCGGCCGATCGAGCCACCCGGGGGCCGCGCCCGCGAAGGGGAACAACGTCGTCTTCCTGGCCCTGGACCCCGCCCACTTCGCCGGGGAGGACGCCCTCCTCCGGGAGTCGAGCGGGGTCGCCGCGTTCGTCCGGTCGACCCCGCGCGCCCCGGGGGTCGACGCGATCCTCCTGCCGGGCGACCCGGAGCGGATCGTCCTCGAACGGCGGGCCGCCGAGGGGATCCCGATCGAGGACGGCCACTGGGCCAGGCTCGTCGAGCTGGCCACCGCCCTGGGCGTCGATCGCCCCGAAGGCTGACGGGCCGGCCCAGGAATGAGGCCGTCCGTCTCGTCAGAAGGCGCTGCCGCAGAGGATCCGGACGTTCGCGAAGGGGGTGAACTCGGCGGTCCGGATGATCCCCTTGACGCCGAGCGACTGCTCCTTGAACTCGTGGTGGGGCAGGTCGTCGATCTCGACCTCGTCGCCCACGATCCGGACGATCTCCTGGTAGAGCTTCGGGCTCTCCTCGCGGATCTCGGTGGCGACGGCGATCGCCTCGATGACGAGCTCCTCGGCCACGGCGCGGAGGACGTCGAGGAACCGGGGGATGCCGGGTGTCAGCGTCAGGTCGATCACGTGGCTGTCCGGCGGCAGGGGATAGCCGGCGTCGACGATCATCATCTCGTCCGAGTGCCCCAGCTCGGCCAGGAGCGAACAGATCGCGGGATTGAGGATGCCACCTTTTTTCATCGGACCAGACCCCCCGGCGGACGAGACGGACGTGCGGCATCGAGGCGCGGGCCGAACGTTACGGAGCCGTTCGGGCGGGCGCCTCGATTCTGCTAGTATAACGGTCGTCGCCCCCACCCTCCATCCCCCGACCCGACGGCGTCAACCGCAGGGCCGCCGAGGAGGATCGATGCCCATGCTCACCGACCGACCGGCCCGACCCACGGCCCTCCTGCTGATCGCGCTGGCCCTGGCCCCGGCCCCGGCCCCGGGCCAGGCACCCGCCCGGCTTCCCCGCTCGTCGCTGGACGACCCGAGGCTCGCCGACCTCCGCCGGGCCTCGGCCGAGTGGGACCTGCGGGGCGGCCCGCAGCGGCGGGTGGTCGACCAGGTCTGCCTCGTCCCCGACGTCGCGACCTTCTACGAGGCCCTGGCGGCCTGGGACGATCGCCACGCCTTCCCAATCCTGATCGACGACGCCGACCTGGTCCTGAAATTCCTCCAGGCCTTCCGGCCGTCGCGGGTCGTCCGCTACCCCGGCCGGGGCCGGCCGATCGAGGACGGCCAAGCCTGGGACCGGGCTCGGGCGGCCGTCGCGGCCTCGTGGACGGCGGCGGACGCCCCGGCCGGCGGCGACTCGCCCCCGAAGGGACTGGGGCGGACGCCCCCCGGCGTCGTCGTCGCCTCGGCGAAGAGCCCCGCCCTGCCCGGCCTGGTCGCCCTCGCCGCGGGGCGGTTCCAGCCGCTGATCCGGCTCGAATCCCCGAAGGGGTACTCCGACCTCCTCAACGCCGACGACCTGAGGGCGTTCCTCGACTCCCTCGACGCGGCGATCCTCGAGAAGGTCCCCGGATACCGCGGGCTCGGCGACGACTGCGACTTCATCACCCTGGCCGGCGACTACCCCTACCGCTACAGCGGCGAGCGCGGGGCGATGGCGGTGGACGACCGGGTCGCCCGGTCTCCGGCGAACTCCGAGCGGTGGGCGTTCGCCGGGCGACTCATAGGAGATGAGAAGCGGAGCGTCTACGCCGCGATGTGCAGCCTCTTCCTCCGCCCGGAGTCCGCCCTGCTCTTCGACGGCTATCCGAACGCGCCCCCCTTCTCCGACTATACCCTCCGCGCCGCCCCGACCTGGCTCCGGCCGTTCCTGCCGACGACCCTGGTCGTGGGCGAGGGCAAGGGGACGATCCAGGGCTGGCGGGGCGTCATGGGCGGCCTGAACCGGTTCGGCCTGGTCCTGATCAACACCAAGGGGATGCCGAGCTATTTCGACCTCCCGGGCGGCGTGGCCCACGCCTTCGAGGTGATGCCGAGCGTCCCGGCCGCGGTCTCGATCATCCACAGCTATTCGGCCGCCGATCCGACCGACCCCCGGACGATCGGGGGCCGGTGGCTCGCGCAGGGCGCGTTCGTCTACTTCGGCTCGATGGACGAGCCCTACCTGTCCGGCTTCCGGACCCCGGCGCTCTATGCCGACCTGCTCGCCGCCGGGCTGCCGTTCGCCGCGGCGATGCGGAAGATGCCCGGCGAGGCCCTCGGCCAGCCCTGGAAGCTCGTCGTGCTCGGCGACCCGCTCTATCGTCCCCTCCGTCGGGGCCCGGAGCCGCCGCGGGCCGCGGACCTCGCGGCGACGGCCGGGTGGACCGCCTACGCCGAGGCACCGGCCCCCGGGCCCGACGCCCCCGACTCCGCCCGGCTCGCCTGGACGCTCAACGCCGCGATCGTCGGCCTGACCACGGCCCGGGCCAGGCCGGCGGACCCCGTCGACCTCCTGGCCGTGCTCAGGCCCGTCGATCGCCAGGGGCTCGCCCCGCGCGTCCGCCCGATCCTCGACGACCTGTCGGTCGTGCTCGCCTATCGGGCGCGGCGGATGGGCGAGGTCCGGGACATCGCCCGGAAGATCCCCGCCGAGGAGCGGTCGCCGACCGTCGTCCGCCTGGCCATCTCCGCGGGGCTCGTCGACCTGCACGCCGCCATCGACCGCCGCGACTACGACCGCGCCGTCGGCCCCTGGCTCGAATTGATGCGGCTCGACGCCGAGAAGTTCTTCTACGAGCAGGCGACCGCCGGCGTCGGCTCGATCGCCGACACCCCGCCCCGCCGCGACGATTGGCGGAAGCGGCTCCTCTCGGCCCGCGACGCCCTCGGACCGGGCCCGGCCGCGGAGGTCGTGGCCGAAGAACTGAAAAAGCGGCGCTGACCCCGATCGGGGCGCCCGAGCCTCAGCGGTCGAACTTCACGCGGGGCAGGTTCAGCGAAGGGCGATGCGGCCCGACGAAGGCGGCGACGACCTCCGGCAAGGCCCCGAAGTGGAGGTGGATCAGGCTGCCGACGGCGTGGTGATGGAAGACGAAATCCCCCTCGCTTGACAGGGTCCCGTAGCAGTTCCGGCAGTGGCTGTCGATGTCGACGGGAGAGAGGTTCCAGCGGCCCGACCGATAGCCGCGGACCGTCGTCCCGGCCAGGCCGAGCCAGGCGTCCCGATCGAGCGTGCGCTCGACCGGGACGGGGGGGGTCATGTCGGCTCGCAGCTCGGAGTCGATCGGCAGGATGCCGGCGCCGGGGACGCAGCGGTCGGGCAGGATCATCGACCGGCCGAGATAGGCCGTGCCTCCCCCCTCGGAATAGATCCTCCGGCCCTGGCAGACGTGGGCCTTGAGCGCCGCGATTAGGCACTGGTTCGCGGCGAGCGCGTCGGCGTGCTGATCGGGGACGCCGCAGCCGATGAGGATCAGGTCGATGTTCGGCGGCAGCGACTCGTCGCGGAGCGGCGAGAAGTCGAAGAGCTCCGCACCCAGCGCCTCGAGGGTCTCGAGGGTGTCGGGGAAATATCCCCCGAAGGCTTCGTCCAGGGCATAGGCGACCCGCATCCGGGGCCGCGTCTCGGTCCCGGCCCCGGTGCAGCACGAGGGGAGCACCAGGGCGGGACGGCTGCGGGCCAGGTCGTTCAGGGCGTCGAGGTCGGCGAAGCGGAGGAAGCTGGCCGCGAGGGGGGCCACCAGGTCCTCGAGAACTTCCGCGTTGGGGGGCAGGCTGGCCAGGGCGCGGCGGATCTCCGGGAGCGACTCGACGGCCCCGAGCACCGGCCGCCTCGCGAGCAGGCCGACCAGGTGCTTCAGCCGCGCGTAGTCGGTGGGGTCGGCCAGGTCATCGAGGAGGATCGCGTCGATCCCGTCGGGCAGGCCCGGGAGGTGGAACTCTCCCCATTTCGGGCAGCGAACGACGGCGACCTTCGGCAGGTCGAGCGCCGCGGCGATCGGGCCGAGCCCGCCGGGGTGACTGTGGTGGGCGCAGTCCAACGAGAGGCTCGGCCGGTCGAGGGTCCCCTCGACGACGGCGAGGTCGGCGTGGCCGGCCCCCCGGGAGAAGACCGCCTGGAGGACCTCCGGCGGCATGAGCCAGGGGTCGAGGTGGCGGCCGGGCAGGCCGGTGACCTGGCGGATCACCTCGGTGCTCAGCGGGCAGGCCTTGGCGCGGAAGTGCTGGACCTGGCAGCGTCGGGACGTGAGCCCCGCCAGGAGGGCCAACCCGGCCATCGACGGCTCGGGGCCCGTGCCCGCGACGGCGAGTCCTAGCCGTGGAAGATCGGCCATGCCAGTCCTATCGTGAACCCAGGACGGAGGGAGGCGGGGAAGATCGCCCGGGGATGCCCCGGCGACGGGCCGTTGCGGTCGCGGCCGCCGGGAAGGACGGGCGCCCGCGAGGCCGGGGAGAGCGATTGAGCTGACCTGCTCCCCCCGGGATCAACCAATGATAGGGCCGGCATCAGGTCGGTCAAGGCCCCACGGCCTCGCGGCGACGGGGAGCCGTCCGACTTGCGACGGCCCGCCATCGACCTTCGGCTTGCCCGGCCCCGAGGCTTGAGCTAAGTTGTCCGGCCCCGAGCGGCACCCCTCCGACGACGCGTCCCTCCCCCGGCACGATCCGCCCCGGAGCCCTCCCGCGATGTTCCCAGGCTCGGCCCGTCCGATCCCCCTCCTCTGCCTCGTCGTCGCCGTCGCGCCCCTCCGCGCGGCGGATGAGCCGGTCGCGTTGCCGAGGCAGGCCCCGGCGAAGGCGGTCGCCCGCCCGCCGCGAGAGGCGGCCGCGACGCCCGTCGCCGCGACGGCCGACCCGGCCCGGGTCAAGGCCGAGGCCGAGGCCCGCCTCAAGGAGCTCGCCGAGGTCAAGGACAAGGAGCTGACCGCAGCCCAGAAGGCCCTCCGCGAGATCTGGAACGAGCGGCTCAAGGCCCTCGAGGACTGGGAGAAGGCCACCCGGGGCCGCCAGGTCGCGGAGAATCCGAGCCCGACGCCCGAGCGCGAGCTGGCCGACCGCAAGGCCGAGCTCGCCCGGGCCCAGGAGGCGCTGGACGGGCTCAAGGGCGATCCCGACTCGGCCCTCCCGGGAGACCTCCGGGCGTCCGACCTGCCGATCGACGACGCCAGGCTCGGCGAGATGCGCAAGGCGATCGAGGCGGCCAAGGCGACGGTCCGGGACCGGATGGCCGAGGGGGACCGGCTCCGGGCCGAGGCCGGCGCGCGGGCGAAGCTGCTGGAGGATCTCCGCGCCGACCGGGAGGCGGTCCGGGCGCGGCTCGCGGCCCTGCCCGCCCGGCGGACCGAGCTGGAGTCGGCCTTCTTCTCGGCGGCGACCGAGGAGGCCCGACGGGTCGCCCGCGAGCGCCTGATCAACATCCAGTGGGAGGCCGCGGTCGAGGCCCAGAGGCTGGCGATGGCCGAGGCGTTCTCGTCGCTCGAGGCCCGTCGCGGGGCGACCGCCGAGGTCGCGACCAGGGCGTGCGACCTCCACCTGGGCCTGGCCCGGGCGGCCCTGGCGGCGATCGAGGGCCGCTACCGGCTCGCCGCCGAGAGGCAGAAGGCCGAGCTCCGCCAGGAGGCCGAGAAGCAGAAGGCCCGCGCCACGACCGCCGAGGACCCCGTCGAGAAATTCAAGGCCCGCCGGAACGTCGAGCTGCTCGCGCTGGAGGCGCAGATCCTCGAGGACGAGAAGGCCCTCGATGCCATCCCCCCGACCGTCGAGGCCGAGCGCAAGGCGGCCGCCAAGCGCGCCGAGGACGACTTCGCCGACCTCAAGCAGGTCGTCAAGGAGAACCGAATCGGCGGCCTCGTCGCGCTCCGGCTGAACAACGACTTCCGCCGGATCAGCCGCGAGCGCGAGCTGATCGCGCGCAACGAGCTGGCGGCCGCGGCGGCGGCCAACACCTTCTACGAGAATGCCCTGACCGAGGCCGAGCTGAGCTATTTCAACGACGCCCGCGACGACCGCTTCGAGCGGGACGCCTTCCTCGAGACCCTCCCCCCCGCGCGGCGTCCCGCGGCCGCGGCGGCGATCGACGGGCTGGAGGCGAGGCACAAGACGCTGCTGGCCCGGCACCGGGACGTCCTCGACCGGCTGCTCAAGGGCGCCGAGGAGACGCACAAGCAGGTCGCCCGCCGGCTCCGCTGCCTCGACGAGCAATATACGTTCATCAGGACCCACCTCTTCTGGGTCCGCGACTCCGAGCCGATCGGCATGGCGACGGTCGTCCAGCTCCGCCGGGAGGCCAACCGGCTGGCCTCGGCGTGCGCCCGGCTCGCGGCCGAGCCCCTCGACCCGTCGAGCTGGACCCGCGCGACGGCCGACTTCGGGCTGGCGACGGTCGGGCTCGTCGTCTTCCCCTTCGTGATCCGGGGGGCGAGGCGGCGGCTGAAGGCGGCGATGGCCTGATCCTCGGCAGGCATCCCCGGGGTGGTCGGCGGATCGATCGGACGGCACGAGCGGGAAGGAACCCGACGACGATGAAGAAGACCCTCCGGCGGCTGGCGATCGGCCTCGCCTCGGCCGCGCTCTGGCCGGCCTACCTGCTCCTGGTCTCGGTGATCGCCCGGTGGGGCCCGTGGCCGAGGAGCCTGGGCCGCCCGCTCGGCTTCATCCTGACCGTGCTGGCCCTGACCACCCTCGGCTTCTCGCTCCTCCGGTGGGCCCTCCGCAGGGAGGGCTGGCTCCAGACGACGTTCGACCTCCCCTCGGACGTCCTCCGGCAGCTCCGCCGGGCGAAGTTCGCGCTGCTGATCTGCGCCACGGCGTTCCTGCTCCCGGAACAGGTGCTGGCGCGGGGGCTGATCACCTCCGGGGGCCGGCCCGTGCTCGTGCCGACGATCGGCCACCTGCTGATCATCGGCTTCGAGGCGATGGCCTGGGTCGGGCTCCTCCGGCTGCTGCGGCCCTCGGGGCCGGTCGGCCTCTGGATGACGACCTCGCCCGAGCCGCTCGGCTGGGTCGGGAGGCACCGGCGGGCGGTCCGCGGCGTCCTCCTGGTCGCGCTCGGCGGGGTGATCGGGCTGGAGGCCCTCGGCTACGGGTTCACGGCCCGGCGGGTGGCGCTGGCCGGGGTCCAGTCGATCGTGCTCATGGGGGTCTGCTGGGCCCTGCACCGGATGACCGTCTCGGTCGTCTCCAAGAACGCCTGGCGATGGCTCCGTCGCGAGGCGAAGATCGCCGCGAAGGCCAACGACGACTCGCTCGGGCCCGCCGCCGACTTCCCCGCGCGGCTCCGCCACCTCTGCGACTGGGGCGTCCCGATCGTCGGCGGCCTGGTCGGGCTCTGGGTCTGGGACGTCGACCTCGCCCTGTTCAACTACCTGGGCGGCCAGACGCTCTGGCAGGTCTCGGAGGCGACGGTCACCGTCGCGAACGTCGCCACGTCCTTCGCGATCTTCGCCCTCACCGCCGGGGCCTGGCGCTATCTCGGCACGATCTTCGTCCTGGTCGTCTACCCGAGGATGCCCGAAGACCCCGGCATCCGCTTCGCCCTGCTGACCCTCACCCGCTACTTCGTCCTGGCGGCCGGGGTGCTCGCGGGCCTGTCCTGCCTCCACCTCGGCCTCGACAAGATCGGCGTCGTGCTCGCCGCGCTGGGCGTCGGACTCGGGTTCGGCCTCCAGGAGATCGTCTCGAATTTCGTGAGCGGGATCATCCTCCTGCTGGAGCGGCCGATCCGGGTCGGCGACGTGGTCACGGTCGCGTCGATGACCGGCAAGGTCGACCGGATCAACATCCGCGCGACCACCCTGATCAACGCCGACAACCAGAGCCTGATCGTCCCGAACCGCGAGTTCATCACCGGCAACCTGGTGAACTGGACGCACAAGGACAAGGTCATCCGCGTGACGCTCCAGGTCCACGTCGCGCTCGGCACCGACCCGGATCGGGTCTCGGAGCTATTGCTCGGCATCGCGCGCGACGACTCGGACGTGCTGGGCAACCCGGTGCCGAGCGCGTACCTCGACGCGTTCGGCCCGTCCTTCCTGAGCTTCACGCTCTTCGTCTACGTGCCCGACCCGAGCTTCCCCCTCAAGGTGAAGCACCGGATCTGCACCCAGATCCAGAAGAAATTCGCCGCGGCCGGGATCGTGATCCCCCTGCCCTTGCACGAACTCCGGGTCGACCCGGCCATGCTCGATTCGGCCATGAGGGGCGGGCAGCCCCCCGAGGCCCAGCGGGCGGGCCACCCCGGGTCGGCCCTCCCCCCGCCCCACCTCGGCCATCGACTCGCGCAAGGTCTCAGGTCGGACCCCGGGCCGGCCTCGAACTGACCCGCCTCGCCTCGCGCCGGGATCTCACCGGGGCCGCGCGGCCTCGGACGCCGACGGGGCCTTCTCGCCCCGGTCGGCGTGGAAGATCTCGCAGAGCGTCCCCAGGGTCCGGCCGGCCGCCGCGGTCGCCTCGGAGACGGCCATGCCGGTCTCGGGGATCGGGACATCGTTCAGGAAGAACGCGAAGGTGAGCCTGCGCCCGTCGGCCGCGTCGATCGTGCCGGCGAGGGCCTTGCTCGTGATCACGGTCTTGCCGGTCAGCGCGTTGTGGACCCAGTAGGTCCCCGTCTTGGCGCGGGCGTGGCCTCGGGCGGGGCTCTCCGGCCCGACGGCCCTGGCCAGCGTGCCGTCCCTGCCGAGCACGGGCAGCGCGGCCTCGTAGCTCGGAGACTCGGGCCGGGAGGCCATCGCCCGCAGGAGCCCCACGACCGCGCGGGGGGTCGCGAGGTCTTCCCGCGCGCCCCCCGCGCCGCCGCCGAACGAGATCGCGCCGACGTCGACCCCCAGCTCGCGGAGGACCCTCCCCTCCCGCAGGAGGCCCTCGGCGAGCGTCGACTCGCCGTGACGGGCGGCGATCAGCAGCGGCAGGGTGCTCGCATAGAGGTTGTGGCTCACCTTGAGCACGACCTTGGCGTATTCCCGGAACGGCGGGGACGTATACGTGGCCAGCTTCGGCAGCGAGGCCACCTCCGCGGTCGCCGGCAGCCGCCCGGCCGCATTCTGGCCGAGGGGCGACGCGCCGACCCGGACCCCCCTCCGACGGAGCGCCTCGATGAACAGGGACCGCGCGAACGAGGCGGGGTCGTCGACCTCGAAAATCCGGACGGAGGGCTTGTGGCCGACGGGGACGCTCCCCCGGACCGTGAACGACCTGGGGCCGACGCGCCGGACGGTGATCGACGGGGTCGTCCCCTCGGCCATCGTCTCGACCCGGGCGTCGACCGTCACGAAGGAGGTCACGGGCACGACCGTCACCGTCGCCGGCTCGCCGGCCGAGGCCCCGGGCGAGACGACGACGTCGACGACGTTGTCGTTGACCACGACCGGCGAGACATGAGTCGGCCCGCTCCCGGTGCTCGCGGCCGCCTCGAAGAGCCGATCATCCACCAGGACCTCGCCCTGGACCGCCTTCACCCCCGCCGCGGCGACGCCCCCGGCCAGCTCGTCGAGGCCGGCCAGCGGGTCGGCCGGGACGAGCGAGGCCGCGGGGTTGGACCCCGCGTAGGTGTGGTCGTTGTCCTCGAACAGGAGCGTCCTCCCCGGCCCGGCCCGGCCGCCGAGGCAGAGGTCGCCCGACGCGACCAGGATCAGGTCGCCATGGAGCACGCCGTCCTCGTCGACGTTCCCCCGGCGGACGACGGGGGTCCGGAAGGTGAACTCGGGCCCGAGGTCGACGAGCGCCGCGGCCGTCGAGAACAGCTTCGTCACCGAGGCCGGCCCGAACATCGCGTCGGCGTCCTTCTCGTAGACGACGCCCCCGGTCGCGCTGTCGACGACGAGCAGGCCCCACGACGCATGCCGATAGGGCGGGGTCCGCAGGACCGCCTCGACCTTGGCCACGAGCGGGTCGTCGGCCGTCGCCGGGCCCGCCGCGAGGAGGAACAAGGCGAGCCCGAGGCATGGTCTGCGGATCATCGAGGGGTCTCCGTCCGGGCTTCGGGATCGATCGATCGGTGCCGGCGCGGGTCGGGGCCCGGCCGACACGATCCTAGCGGATCGGCCCGGCCGCGCCCCGAGGTTTCCCCGCGGAAGTCTCCCGATCGACGGTGGAGGCCCGCGATCAGACGCCGCGAGCCTCGGCGGGCGAGTCGACCTCGATGCTCCCGGTGAGCAGGGCCCGCTTCACCTCCTGGATCGTCTGCGTGACCTTGATGTCGCGCGGGCAGGCGCTGGTGCAGTTGAAGACGGTCCGGCACCGCCAGACCCCCTCGGCGTCGTTGAGGATCTCGAGCCGCTCGGCCGCGCCGCGGTCGCGGGAGTCGAAGATGAATCGGTGCGCGTTGACGATCGCGGCGGGGCCGACGTACTTCTGGTCGCCCCAGAACGGCGGGCACGCGGTCGTGCAGCAGGCGCAGAGGATGCACTTGGTGCTGTCGTCGAACCGGGCCCGCTCGGCCGGCGACTGGAGCCGCTCGGTGGTCGGGGGCGGGTCGTCGTTGACCAGGAACGGCATCACCGCCTTGTAGTGGTCGAAGAACGGCTTCATGTCGACGATCAGGTCCTTGATCACGGGCAGGCCGAGGATCGGCTCGACGGTGAGGACGTCGGCGGCGAGGCTCTTGACCAGGATCTTGCACGCCAGGCCGTTCATCCCGTTGATCCGCATCGCGTCGGAGCCGCAGACTCCGTGCGCGCACGACCTCCGGAGGCCGAGGGACTCGTCCTGGTACCACTTCACCTTCTGGATGACGTCGAGGACGCGGTCGTGCGGATCGGCCTCGACCGCGTATTCCTCCCAGTGCGGCCTGTCGTCGCGCTCGGGGTCGTACCGCTTGATCTTGAGCTTGAGGGAACGCACCGCGGTGTCGGTCGCCATGTCGGACGCCATCCTTCTTGGGCTCAATACTTGCGGATTTCGAGCGGATACTTGGTCGTCGTCCTGCCGTCCCGATGGACCGTGATGACGTCGACCTCCTTGTAGTCGAGCCGCGGCGGGCCGTCGCCGTCCTTGGTGGCGAAGCTGTGGGCGAAGAAGTTCACGTCGTCCCGGTCGGGGAAGTCCTCGCGAGAGTGGGCCCCTCGGCTCTCCTTGCGGGCGAGGGCGCTGGCCACCGTCGCCTCGGAGATGTCGAGCAGGCAGCCGAGTTCCAGCACCTCGAGCAGGCCGGTGTTGAAGATCGTCCCCTTGTCCTGGACGCCGAGGTTCTTGTACCGCTCCTTGAGCCCCGCGATCACGTCGCGGGCGCGGGCGAGGGTCTCCTCGGTCCGATAGACGCCGCAGTCGTCCATCATCGTGACCTGCATCTCGTCGCGGATCTTGACCCAGGGCTCGGTGCGCCTGTGCGAGAGCAGCGCGTCGATGGCGGAGCGGGTCGGGGCCTCGGGGTTGGCCGGGAGCGGCCTGAACTCGTGGTCGAGGGCGTGGTCGGCCATCGCCCGGCCCGAGCGTCGGCCGTAGACGATCAGGTCGACCAGGCTGTTCGTCCCGAGCCGGTTGGCGCCGTGGACGCTGACGCAGGCGCTCTCGCCCGCGGCGTAGAGGCCGGGGACGGTCTGGCCGGAGACGTCGCGGAGGGCCCGGCCGTGGACGTCGGTCGGCACCCCGCCCATCCCGTAGTGCGCCGTCGGCTGGATCGGCATCGGCTCGCGGATCGGGTCGACGCCGAGGTAGGTCCGGGCGAACTCGATGATGTCGGGCAGCCGCTTCTCGACCCAGTGGCTGTCGACGTCCTTGCCGGTCGGGCTCGTCTGGTACCGGTTGATCGTCTCGGCGCGGATGTCGAGGTAGACGTAGTCCTTGCCGTCGATCCCCCGGCCGGCGCGGACCTCCTGGTAGATCGACCGCGAGCAGACGTCGCGGCTGGCGAGGTCCTTCAGGTTCGGGGCGTAGACCTCCATGAACCGCTCGCCCTTGCCGTTGAACATGACGCCGCCGTCGCCCCGGCAGGCCTCGCTCAGGAGGATCCCCAGGCGATAGATCCCGGTCGGGTGGAACTGGTAGAACTCCAGGTCCTCGAGGGGGACGCCGTGGCGGTAGGCGATCGCCGGGCCGTCGCCGGTGAGGGCGTAGGCGTTCGAGGAGACCTTGAACATCCGGCCGAACCCGCCGGTGGCGAGCAGGACGCTCTTGGCGTGGAAGGTGTGGAGCTGGCCCGTGGCGATCTCGATCGCGACGATCCCGCGGCACTCGCCGTCGACCATGACGAGGTCCAGCATGTGGAACTCGTCGAAGAAGGTGACGCCCTGCTTGATGCACTGCTGGTAGAGCGTCTGGAGGATCATGTGCCCGGTCCGGTCGGCGGCGTGGCACGCCCGCATCACGGGGACCCGGGGCTTGGCGGCGTCGGTGCCGGCCGGGGCGGACGGGTCATACTTCGGGTTCGGCTTGGTGTGCCCGCCGAACCGGCGCTGGGAGATCCGCCCGTCGGCCGTCCGGTCGAAGGGTAGGCCCATGTGCTCCATCTCATAGATGCACTCGACCGCCTCCTTGCAGAGGATCTCGGCCGCCGTCTGGTCGACGAGGAAGTCGCCCCCCTTGATCGTGTCGTAGGCGTGGTTCTCCCACGAGTCGTCCTCGAGGTTCGCCAGGGCCGCGGCGATCCCCCCCTGGGCGGCCCCGGTGTGCGACCGGGTCGGGTAGAGCTTGCTGACGACGGCGGTGCCGGCCTTCTTGCTCGACTCGAGGGCGGCCATCAGGCCCGCCCCGCCGGCGCCGACGATGATGCAGTCGAAGCGATGGTAATTCATCGGGCTCGCCGTGGCTTGGGGGTCCGTGTGGGCACGGGGGCGGGGCCGGCTCGGCGTCGAGCCGCCGGGGTCGCGGGCCATCCGCGTCACTCGCCGAGGTTCCGGGGCTCGGCCGGGATGCCGGGGCCCGGGGCCTCGCGGACCGGGGTCCGATTCTTCAGCGGATGGTCCTTCGTGTACGCCTTGTCTTCCTGGAACATCGCGATCGCGTACCCGCCCAGCAGGATCAGGGCCGCGGCGAAGCCCCAGATCAGGGTGCCGACGAGCAGGCGACGGCTCGGCGTCGTGATCTGCTCGTAGAGGATCTGGCGGAGCCCGTTGAACCCGTGGATGACGGCCAGCGTGATCATCGTGGCGTCCCAGAGCCGCCAGACGAATCCGGTCTTGGGGGCGGTCCAGCGGCTGGCGACGAAGGCGTAGTTGATCGTCTCCACGTTGTTCAGGATGTGCATGATGAACAGGTGGCCGACGGCCAGGAACACGAGGAGCAGCCCCGAGATCCGCATGAAATACCAGAGGCCAAGCTCGTAGCCGCCGGTCGGCTTGACCTTGCGGCTCGATCGGGTCGACGCCATGACGAAGGGTCCCATCGAGGAAGGGGGTCCGATCCGGGCCGTGCCGGGCCGTCGCCCGGGCTATCGGGCCGCGGCGGCCACCTTCGGCCGGATGTCGGTCTGGACGTCCTCCATCCCCTCCGGCGGCTTGCGGAGCGGGTAGAGCACGGCGACCGTCGCCAGCAGCATGAGCGTCCAGAAGACGACCTGCACCGACTTCTGGATCTCGCGGCGATACAGGGTCCCCCGCCTCCAGAGGTCGTAGAGGCAGACGCCCACGCCGTTGATCGCGTGGAAGAGGACGGCCGCGATCAGGCCCAGCTCGCCGAGCCGGAAGGCCCAGCGGAGCGGCCAGTAGTAGCTCCCGTCGAACCAGATCCCGCCGTAGATGGCCACGGTGTGATCGTAGAGATGCGGGAAGGCGATCACGAAGAACGTGTCGATGATGTGCCAGACGAGGAAGATCAGGATGCCGACGCCGCTGGCCCGGTGGGCGAGCCACGACCACTGGCCGAGCCCGCCGCCGTAGCGAAGCCCTTCGATCACACGCTCGCGGAGCCCGCGCCGGTACACATGCGGGATACGAGGATTCTGCGACATTGCGGGTCGAATCTCGAAGGGGCCCGCGGGCGGTTCGGGCGTCATCACTCGCCGGCTCGTCCCGACGGACGAGGACGCGTCGTGCCGCCGGGGGGCGGACCAGGGACCGTGCCGACGCACTCCTCTAGAGAGGTTGTAGAGGCCCCGAAATGGGCGGTCAAGGGGGCATCGTCAAATTGGGCCCTCCGATCGGGCCGGCCCCGGCCGCCCTCAACGGGCGAGCCTGAGCTGGGTCGCGTTCAGCAGCCCCGAGAGGGTGAATCGCCCGACCGCCGCCACGGGACTCCCATGGCAGAGGTTCTCCCCCAGGTCCTCCAGCCAGCCGCGGTCCCCGACCAGCGACGCCTCGGCCTCGACGATGAGGAGGTCCTTGGGCCGGCCCACCGGCGCGACCTGGAGCACCAGCCTCGTCGCGGCACTCGAAGGCCCCGACGGCTCGACCCAGGAATCGATGATGGCGCCGGTGACCGTCGCTTCGGCGTTCATGGCTCGATCCTCCCGGGTCGGGCGTCCGATGGGCGCGGCGATCCCGCGCCCACTCAATGCATCCATCATACTGCAAGCCGCCAGACGAGTCAATCGATCCTGGGTGTGCGCCCAAGGTGGATCATTGTTCCAAGGCAGGTTGAGGTGGTAACTTCGTCGCAAAGGAGATCGACCCCTGCGACGGAGCGCACCATGTCCGGCGCGACACCCGCGCCACTTCCGAACTTCCTCGCCGCCGTCCCCGACCCCCGTTCGGCTCACGGCCGACGCCACGACCTGGCGGCGATGCTCGCCGCCGTCTGTTGTGCGATCCTGTGCGGGGCTCGCGGGTTCAAGCCGATCGCCCAGCGGCTCCCCGACCGGGACATCGCCCTCGCGCACGCGCCGGGGTTCAACCGGAAGCCGCCGGAGTGTGGGGCGTTTCGCAAGCTGTCGATCGCGCCGGACCCGGTCGCCTTCGAGGGGGCCGTGGCCGGCCGGTAAGGACGGCGGCCACGACTTCGTCGCGGTCAAGGCGAACCCACCCGGGCTCCTGCGGGACGTCAGCGATGCTTTCACCCGGGCCGCGGGCGCGGCCTCTTCCCCCTCGCCGGCCGGCGCGGACCGAGCGGCAGTTCGCCGAGCGCCGCGCCGTAGACAAGCGCGTCGGCCGGGTCGAATCCCGGCGCCTGAGGTCCACCGACCTGTGGAATGACTACCTCGACTGGCCGGGCGTCGCGCAGGTCTGTCAGGTCGAGCGCGCGGTCCGGGGGGGAGGGCGCGGGCCGAGCCGGGAGGTCGCCTATGCGATCACCGGCGCCCCCCGGGGGCGAGCCGGCGCGGTGACGCTCCTGGGCCGGTGGCGCGGGCACCGGGGGATCGAGAACCGGTCGCACTCCGTCCGCGACGTGACGATGGGCGAGGACGCCAGCCGGGTCCGGACGGGGTCGGCGCCGCAGGTCCTCGCCGCGTTCCGGAACGCCGCGATCGGCCGGCTCCGCACCCGAGGGGCCGACAACATCGCCGCCGCACTGCGACGGAACGCGGCATGAATACTCGACCTGCTCAAGGCCCTCGGCATTTTGAAGCGGTGATCGACCCTGCCTTGCGGGCCGGTGGGGAGGCGGCTAGCCTGGGCCTGGGCCGCCGCGCCTCCGCCGCGCCAACCTCATCCGTCCCGCCGAGCCGCCCCATGCCGAACGCCGCCCCGAACGACCCGGCCGCCCGCGAGCTGTTCGACGAGATGGTGCGCTGGCCGATCTTCGACCCCCACTCGCACATCGACCCCCGACGGCCGGCCGCCCGGGACTTCGACGAGGTGCTCGGGTACCACTACTATACCGAGCTGGCCCATTCCGCGGGGATGCCCGCCGAGGAGGTCGACCCCGCGCTCGCCCCCAGGATCCGGGCCGCGAACATCGCCCGCTACCTCGGCCGGATCGACAACACCGTCCAGCACTCCTGGCTCGTCGAGATCGCCCGGATCTTCCACGGTTTCGACCGGCCGATCGACCCGGCGACGATCGGCGACCTCTGCGACCGGGCCGACCGCTCGCGCGACGGGTCGTCCTGGGACGACGAGGTCTGGCGGAAGACCGGGCTCGAGGCCGTCCTCCTGACCAACGACTTCGACGACCCGCTCGAGGGCTGGGACACGACGAAGTTCGTCCCCTGCCTGCGGACGGACGACCTCGTCCTGAAGCTGCACCGGCCCGGAACGCTCGACCGGCTCCGCGCCTCGACCGGGGTCGACGTCCGCGACCTCGCGACCCTGCACACGGCGATCGGCCGGCTCTTCGAGCGGTTCAAGGCCCGGGGTGCGGCGGCCTGCGCCATCAGCCTGCCCCCCGACTTCGCGCCGCTCCGATCGTCGCCGAAGCGGGCCGTCACCCCGATCCGACGGGCCATCCACGGGATGGAACTCCGCCCCGAGGAGCACGACGAGATCCGCCGCGCCGTCTTCTGGATGCTCGCCGAGTTCTGCGAGGGCTTCCGGCTCCCGTTCGACCTGATGATCGGGCCGATCCGGGACATCTACCCGTCGGGCGTCGCGGGCGGGCGCGACCTCTTCGACCGTCGGGTGAGCCTGCACGACTACCGCGACCTGTTCAACAACTTCCCGCGGGTGACATTCCCGATCTCGACCCTCGCCCCCGACGCCGCGGCCGAGCTCGTGGCCTTCGCCTGGATCTTCCCGAACGTGGTGCCCAACGGCCACTGGTGGTACGCGAACGTCCCCGCCTACATCGCGGCCGACCTGCGGGCCCGGCTCCAGGCGGTGCCGAAGACGAAGGTCGTCGGCTACTACTCCGACGCCTACAAGCTCGAGTTCGTCCTCCCCAAGTTCAACATGTACCGCAAGATCCTCGCCGAGACCCTGGCCGAGGACGCGATCCGGGGCCGGGGGTGGCCCGCCGCCCGGGCGCTGGAGCTGGCCCGGATGGTGCTCCTGGACAACCCCCGGCGGATCTTCGGCCGCGACGGCGGTCCCCAGGTCCGCGCCGACGGCCTCGCCGATCGGCCGGCCCGGGCCGCGACTTGAGGACCTCCGCTTGACCGGCCGGGGTTCGCGGGGAATGCTTCGATGGATCGGCCCCCGGGACGTCGACCGTCGCCATCGACGTCCGACGTCCGCCCCAAGCCGACGTCACCGACCGAATGTCCCGCCAGGAACGGCACCCATGACCCACACACGCCCCCTCGGACCCTTGCCGGCCCTCGGCCTGGGCCTGACCCTGATATTCGCGCAGCCGGGCCCCGCGGCCGGCCAGGACAACGCGTCGACCTCGAGCGGCTCCGGGTCGCGGCGGCCGTCGACCGGGCTCGGGAACACCGAGGCCAGCACGCCTCCGACCGGGGCGATCCCGGGCATCGACCCCCTGCAAGGCCGGCCGTCGGGCCCCCGGTCCGAGCCGATGCTCCAGCCGCGCGTCGTCCGCCCGGGCGAGGTCGAGGGCCTCTTCGGGACCGGCGGCCCGCCGCTCGTCCGCGAGGCCCTCTCGATCACCGACCCGGGCGAGCGGTCGCTGGCGATGGTCCGGATCGCCCGGACGTCGATCTTCCTCGGCCGCCCCGACCTCGGCCACATCGCCCTGTTCCAGGCCGCGGACGACTCGCAGCTCGAGCGGATCCCCACGCTCCGCGACCAGCGGCTGGTCAACGTGATCGTCGCCGCGCTCGCCCTGGCCGAGGAGCACATGCGCGAGATCGCGATCGTCCAGACGAACATCGACGCCGGCGGCCCGACCCTCCCCCCGCCGATCAACACCGACCGCCTCTCGAACCTCGAGCGCGGCCGCCAGGAGTGGGACCTGGCCTTCCGCCTCGCGTTCGCGATCGGGAACCGATCGGCACGGACCGAGACGCTCTACCGGGTCGTGGAGAGCGAGTCGCTGGGCAGCTCGTCGCTCGTCCGCGAGCCGTTCCGGATCATCGGCGGCCGTCCCGACCCGACCAAGCTCCCGCCGACGCTGCGGACCTTCAGCGACGGCCTGCTCGAGACCGCGATCGCCCATGCCCTCCAGATCGAGCGCCCGGTCTGGCGCGACCGGGCGCTCGTGGCGATCGCCTCGAACGCCGCGACCTCCGGCCAGTTCGCCCGCGCCACCCAGGCGGCGACGGCGATCCCCCAGCCCGAGGTCCGCACCGACAGCCTCCTCAAGGTGGCCGAGAACGAGGCCGTCTTCGGCCGGCCGGACGACGCCACGGTGACCTACGCCGCCGCCGCCCGGTCGATCGCGATGGTCCCCAACACCGACCCCCGCGAGACCCTCGTCGGCGTCCTGATCGACAGCCTGATCGCCTTCGGCCGGTTCGACGACGCCAGGGCCGCCACCTCCCTCTACCTGAATCCGGCCAACCCGCCGATCGCCCTCGCCGCGGTCGCCGAGTCGCAGGGCCGCCGCAACCTCGCCGACTCGGCTCGGAAGTGGATCGAGCGCGAGCCCTCGGCCGAGCTGCGGTCGCTCCTCTTCCGCAAGCTCAACGACGGCCTGCTCGCCGCCGTCGAACTCCGGCGATCGGCCGAGCTGTCCCGGCCGTCGCAGTGAGCTGGGCCGGAGGCTATTGAAGCCTCGATCCGCCTCGGTTATCTTCCCTCCACGTTCGGACATCATGCGGACCGCGGCCTGAATATTCCGGCCTGCGGTCGGCATGATTGAGGGCGGCCGGCCGGGAGCCGAATGGATCACGGAGCCTTCGCTTTCCATCGCCGCTCACGTCGCGGTGACCGGGGTCTCGCGAGATGAGTTCACGGCAAGCAACATCCGAGGTGCGGCGTTATCAGGCGGAGGGTCGGATGGAAAATGATCTGCGATCGAGGGCTCGCGAGTTACTGGAGCGTCCCTTTCCCATACCCGAGGGCACCGAGGATAACATCACCGATAACCTGATCCGCCGTTACATCGAGAGGGGGCCTTGGGACGACCCCGAGCTACAAAACCTGCTTCGCCTCTGTTTCTATATGGCCGACGATCAGGCGGAAAAAACGATCGGCGATGCCTTCGTCTACCCGTACTGGCGTGATTGCTGCGAGATCCTCCGGGAGATCCTGCTGGAGATCTATGGCGAGGCAGTCGAGCCGCTCGGGGATGACGATTGACTCCGGGCAGCGGACGCCTCGTCGCGCTGCGAAGCGAACCCGACCGGCCGCGGCAGAGGGCCTGATGCGCCGGATCCCGCTGTCAGAAGAAGGCCGAATAACGTTCCTTCATCGCGCGGATGCCCGCGTGGAAGGCGTGGATGTCGAAGCCGAGCACGAACATCGTGCAGCCCCATTCGGCCATCCGTCGGGCGTACTCGGGGCCGCGAGGGACGACGCCCCAGGGCTTGCCGGCCTCGGCGCAGGCGCGGGCGATCCCCTCGATCGTGTCGAGGCACTTCGGGTTCTCGAAGTCGCCGGGGACGCCGAGGACCTGGCTGATGTCCATCGGCCCGACGAAGACCAGGTCGACGGCCTCCACCCGGGCGATCTCGCCGATCGACGCGATCGCGCCGGCCGTCTCGACCTGGATGCCGACGAACGTCCGCTCGTTGGCGCGACGGATGTAATCGGCGACCGGGGTCAGGCCGAAGTCGCCGTCGCGGTTGCCGCCGTTCATCCCGCGCTCGCCCCGGGGGTGGAACTTGGCCCAGCGGACGGCCCTGTCGGCCTCCTCCGGCGAGCGGACCATGCTCACCATCACCCCGTTGGCCCCGGCCTCGAGCGACCTCATGATCGCGGCATAGTCGGTGGCCGGCTGGCGGACGAAGTGGTCGAGCCCGTGTGCGTTCGCGGCGAGGGTCGCCAGCTCGATGTCCTTCGTGGCGAACCCGGCGTGCTCGTAGTCGAGCCAGAGGCCGTCGAACCCGCCGTGCAGGCCGACGATCTCGACGAGCTTCGGCCCGATGAGCTGGCCGACGCCGAAGAGTCGGACCGTCTGCCCGGCCGCCAACCTGTCCTTGATCTTCGGCATGTCCGCGCCCGCTCCCGATGACTCGACGGTGTGGGGCTCGCCCGGTCCCGTCGTTGAACCTAACCCGCCGATCGGCGATAAGTAAGGGGGTCGACCCCGCGACGTCCGCCCGCCCCGCACGGCATCCCCATGCGAACCCCCGACCGACCGCCGCCGATCCGACTGGCCTTCGGGGCCCTCTTCTGGCGGCTGATGGGCATCTTCTCCCTCGTCTTCGCGACCCTGGCCGCCTTCTTCGTCTATGGCTGGGTGGCGGCCGGCCGGCGCATCCCGGCGTTCTTCCTGCTGATGCCGATGCTGTCGGCGATCGCGTTCTTCCTCGCGGCGGTGATCACGGTCGCCGCGGACCTGACCGTCCGGACGATCGTCCGGCCCCGGCTGCTCCGGTGGCAGGCGCCCCGGGCCGTCGAGGGCCAGGGGCCGTTCCACCTCGACGCCCGCGAGCGGATCGAGGCCGAGAGCCCGGCCCGGATGGCCCTCGGCCGGTCCTGGCCGGCGGGACGGCTCGTCCTGACCGAGCGGCGGCTCCTGTTCCTGCCGAACGCCTGGGACCTCGAGCCCTGGCAGGCCGCGCGGGGCCGGCTCCGCGCGACCCGGCCGGTCGAGCATCCCCGGACCTTCGGCGGGCTGGTCCGGGGCCTCCCCCCTCGGCTCGAGGTCGTCGCCGACGACGCGACCTCGGCCCGGTTCGCCCTCCCCGACGCGGATGCCTGGGCGTCGATCGCGCCCGGCCCCGTCCCGGCCGCCCCGACGCACGAACGGAGCTTCCGACGCCCATGAGCCGCACCGGCACCGTCGTCATCGCCGACTTCCTCGCGGACTCCGAGGTCGAGGCTCCCGTCCTCGGCCCCGGGGTTGACCTCATCGTGGCGCGGGCGCACCGCGAGGACGACCTCGCGTCGACCCTCGCCGTCGCCGACGTGATCATCCTCTTCCATGACATCGCGGCGATGACCGACTCCAGCCTCGCCCGGGCCCCGAGGCTCAAGGCCGTCGTCCGGGCGGGGGTCGGGTACAATAACGTCGACCTCGCCGCGGCCGGCCGGCGGGGGATCGCCGTCTGCAACGTGCCCGACTACGGGACCGAGGAGGTCGCCGACCACGCGATCGCCATGCTCCTGTCCCTGGTCCGGCACCTGCCGGCCTGCGACGCCTCGGTCCGCCGGGGGGAGTGGGACTACGCGACCGCCCGCGAGGCGACCAGGCTCCGGGGCAAGACGCTCGGCCTCGTCGGCTGCGGCCGGATCGGCGCGGCCACGGCCCTCCGGGCGAAGGCGTTCGGGCTGGACGTCGTCTTCTACGACCCCCTGGTGCCCTCGGGCCTGGACAAGGCGCTGGGGGTTCGCCGGAGCCTGGAGCTGCTGCCCATGCTTTCCGGGTCCGACTTCGTCAGCCTCCATTGCTACCTCGACCCCGGGAGTCACGCCCTGCTCGACGCCCGTGCCTTCGCCGCCATGAGGCCGGGCGCGATCCTGATCAACACGGCCCGGGGACCCGTGGTCGACCAGGCAGCCCTGATCGACGCCCTCGACTCCGGGCGGCTCTACGCGGCGGGGCTCGACGTCTTCGAACGCGAGCCGCTCGACGACGACCGGCTGCGGCATCATCCCCGGGTCCTGCTCTCGCCCCACTCGGCCTTCTACAGCAAGGAAGGGTTCGTCGAGCTGAGGACGAAGGCGGCCGAGGAGGCCGCCCGGATCCTCGACGGCCGGCCCCCGCTGAACCTGGTGAACCGGCCCCAACTCGTCGAACCCCGGGCCGTCGTCTGACCCGAGTCCATCACGACGGGCACGCCGGTAACGGATTGCCGGGTGTCCCACCGGCTCATGGATTCGGAAAATCCATGATTTCCTCTCCCGATGGGTCGGTGGACAAACCGATACCTCGTCTGGACTTCGATCGCACCCGGCGGGCGGTCTTCGTGGAATCGGAAAAACCTCCGAATTCGCGCGAACCCGCGGGTCGTCTATGATGTCATGGTCGTGCAGCCCGGGCGACCCTCATGCGGTCGGACCCGGGGATCGGCCTTTGGCCGGGGGCGGACCCCGGCGGATACGAGGTCTCGGGAGCCGTCCAGGAACCCCTTTCACTCGTTCTCGATGACGGGGGCCATTTGCCCCCGATCACGCCGGCCTCCCGACCCCGCCCGGGGCGGGGCCGGCGCGATGTCAGTCGTCTCGCTCCATCCCGCCGGGACCGGCGGAAGTGAGGGTCACGTCATGTCGAACCGCACGAACCGGACGCTGTCGGCCCACCTCAATCGGCTGAACCTCGGCACGCGGTCGTTCGCCCCCCTCGCGGGCGCGGACAACGGTACGACGACCACCCTGCGCTTCCGTCTCGCCCATCTCTCCCCGATGGGAGCCCATGCGCGCGCTATGAGGATGAAACTCGACCCGTCGATTACCGCCCCCGCGTCTCGTCCGGCGACCCCGGACGATCGACGCGGGACGTGGGATACCGACGGGGCGAAGTCGTCCTCGAGCTCGTCTCCCTCGTCGATGTCGATGCGGCCGTCGCCCTCGTGGCGCTGGGCGTGCGGCGACGAGGGGCAGGGTCGGTTCGTCGCCGAAGCCCCGCCCGCCTCCAGTCCGGTCGTCGACGTTGACGTCGACGTCCTGCCGGGTCGGACGGTACCGCAGCCGGGCCAGCCCGGCCGGCAAGCCCCGTCGAGGCCCCCCGCCTCGGCGCGAGCTTGCAAGCCGGTGGGCCTCGCGAGCCGGTCGGCTCGCACGACCGCCTTGGTCCCCGTCGTCGCCTCGTGAGAGGACCGACGGGGAAGATGAGGGCCGCCCCTCACGTCGCCGTGACCGTCGATCGTTAGCGTTGGCCGGACGACCCCGGACGGAGAGGCCTCGGCCGCCGTCCGACTCGCGTCCGGCCCCCGACGCGATCCCGGTCGCCGCGCGATGCGGAGGTTCGGCCGCGTGGAGTCGGATCGGCCGGTCCGGCCGGGCGTGCGAGCCATCGCCGCCGGACCTCGCCGCCGACTCGCGTCCCAGCCGTCACCGTCAACCGTCGGACGACGACGGGTCGGGGCCGCCCCTCCGCGGGGCGGACCGGGCCGGCCTCCCCCGGGTCGATCGGACCCCGGGCGAGCCGGGCCCGGGCCCCCTCCCCTCCCGCCGCGACGGTCTGATCCGTGCCTTCGGCGACGCCCGCACAGACCTCGCCCCGATCCATCGCGACCCATCGATCGATCGAGCCTCCGCCATCATCCGCGGCGGCGAGCAGTCTCGGCGGGCCCGGACCCCCCCGACGGGGGGAAAAGGGCGATCCCGTGCTTGCGACCCTGCGAGAGCTCCCGACCCGAGAGACGAGCCACGCGACGCTCGGCGCGACCGCCGGCAAGTGGACCGAGCTGGCGATCCTCGTCCGCCGGGCCCAGCGGGGCGACCGCGACGCCTTCGGCCGGCTCGTCGAGCAGTTCGAGCGGACGGTCTACGCCGTCTGCCTCCGGCGGCTCGGCAACCCGAGCGAGGCCCTCGAGCTGACCCAGGAAGTCTTCCTCCACGTCATGAAGCGGATCTCCCAGCTCCGCGAGCCCGAGCGGTTCGCCGGCTGGCTCCGCCAGGTCGCGGCGCGGATGGCGATCAACCGGGCCACCCGCCGCCTGCCTCCCCCCAGCGTCGAGGCCGACATCCTCGAAGGCGCGGGCGAGGTCCGCAACGACCCGCTCGACGAGCTGATCGCCCGCGAGCGGGCCCACCGCCTCTACGAAGGCCTCGGCCGCCTCAAGGCGCTCGACCGGGAGACCCTGGTCGCCTTCTACATCCAGGGGAAATCCCTCCTCGAGATGGCCGACAGCCTCGAAACCCCCGTCGGCACCATCAAGCGGCGGCTCCACACCGCCCGGAAGCGGCTCAAGGCCGAGCTCCAGGGCAGCGTGACCGACGCCTCGGAGTGGTCCGAAGACGACGGCGAAGGCGACGAGTTCGACCCCGAGGAGTCCGAGTCGCCCTTCGCCATGTCCCTGTAAGTCAGGGGGCCTGACCGCCACCCGGGGGGCCGGCCGCCGCGACCGGCGCCGGCCCGTCCCGCTCGGCCTCGTAGGCCGCGACCCGGCCCGCGAGGACCCGGTAGTCACCCCACGCGATCGCCACGATCGGGGCGATCAGGAGGCCGTCGACGATCAGGCCGATGTCCGGGCGTCGGAAGGCCGCGAAGATCATCAGGAAGAGGGCCGCGACCACCGCCGAGACCGCGGAGAGGGCGACGGTCACCAGGCGATACTTCTCGAGCTGGACGGCGAACGGCTCGACCCCGAACCGGAGCCGCCGGAGCTTCTTCCGCCAGTAGAGGTCGCGGTCCGTCTCGGCGGAGGGGCCGGTCATCGTCGTCCTCGTCCCTCAGTCGAAGAGGGTCGTCCGGGGCCGGTCCGGGGGCGTCGGCTCGTCGAGGCCGAGCAGGCCGCGCAGCTCGCGGGCCGTCGCGGGGCTGTGGCCGGCGTAGTGGTTGTTGACGAAGACGACCACCGGGACCCGCCTCGCCATCTCTCGGATGACCTCGGCCGTCTCGGCCATCTCGGCCGAGCGGTCGACCACGACCTTGTCCCACGTCGTCGTCAGCTTCTCGATGCTCTCCCGGTCCCCCAGGAGCCGGACGAACCCGAGCGGGCCGGTGACGGGGTCGAACTCGTCGGCCACCCGCTTCGGCCGGGGCATCCAGGTCTGCTCGGTCAGCGTCAGGGCGGTCCGGTACGACTTCAGGACCTCGATCAGCCCGGTCCCGAGCCACCGGGGGTTCCGGGTCTCGAGGGCCAGCGGGACCTGCTCGTGCGGCCAGGCGGCGAGGAACGGGTCGAGCACGTCGAGGAAGTCGTCGAGCGAGGCGAACGCCCCCCGGTTGAAGTAGCCGAGCTGGAGGAGGGCGACCATCAGCTTGTCGCCGAGCGGGAGGATCGACGAGACGAAGCCGTCGACTTCCTCGCCGCAGTCCCGCAGCTGCTTCTCGTGGGTGATGACCCGGGGGACCTTGAGCGCGAACTTGAAGTCGCGCGGGGTCCGGTCGCGCCAGCCGCGGACCACCCCGGCCGTCGGCGGCCGGTAGAAGGTGCTGTCGACCTCGACGATCGGGAATCGGTCGGCGTACCACCCGAGGTAGTCCCCGGGCTCCATCCCGTCGGGGTAGAAGGGCCCGACCCAGTCGGGATAGCTCCACCCGCTGCAACCGATCAGGATGGGGAACGCGTGGGGAGTCATGCGTCCATTCTAGGCGACCGGCCGCCCGTCGCGTAGGGCCCCGGCTCACCCGGCCAGCGTCCTGAGCCTGCGGAGCAGGTCGATCGCGGCGTCGGGCGTGAGCGAGTCGAGCTGGACCCCGCGCAGCTCGTCGAGGAGCGGGTCGGGCAGGGCCGCGAACAGGCTCGACTGGAGGGCGCGGGCGGTCTTCACCCGCGGCATCGGGGCCGTCGACGCCGGGGGTGCCTGCTGCGGCGAGGCCGCCCCCTCCGGCCGGTGCTGCTTCTCCAGGAAGGCGAGGATCTCCCGGGCCCGGTCCAGGACCGTCGTCGGCAGGCCCGCCAGCCGGCCGACATGGATCCCGTAGCTCTGGTCGGCGCCCCCCGGGACGATCCGGTGGAGGAAGACGACGTCCCCGGCGTCCTCCTTCACCGCGACGTTGGCGTTGCGGAGCCGGGCCTTGGTCCCCTCCAGGTCGACCAGCTCGTGGTAGTGGGTGGCGAAGAGGGTCCGGCAGCCGACGTGGTCGTGCAGGTGCTCCGTGATCGCCCAGGCCAGCGAGACGCCGTCGAAGGTGCTCGTCCCCCGGCCGATCTCGTCGAGGATGACCAGGCTCGTCGGCGTCGCGTTGTTGAGGATGTTCGCCGTCTCGGTCATCTCGACCATGAAGGTGCTCTGCCCTCGGCTCAGCTCGTCGGTGGCGCCGACCCGGGCGAACAGGCGGTCGACCAGGCCGAGCCTCGCGGACCTCGCCGGCACGAAGCCGCCCATCTGAGCCAGGACCGCGACCAGCGCCACCTGGCGGATGTAGGTGCTCTTGCCGGCCATGTTCGGGCCGGTGATGAGGAGGACCATGCCGAGGTCGGGGCCGAGCTTCAGGTCGTTCGGGACGAACTCGCCCGGCGGGAGGATCGCGTCGAGGACCGGGTGCCGGCCCTGGTCGATCTCGAGGACCGGCCCGGCCACGATCTCGGGACGGACATACCCCCGGAGCGCCGCCAGCTCGGCGAGCCCCCCCAGGACGTCGACCTGCGCCAGCACGGCGCCGGCCTGGATCAGCCGAGGGGCGTCGGCGGCGACCCGGTCGCGCAGGGTCGTGAACAGCTCGTATTCGAGCTCGCAGGCCCGGTCCTCGGCGCGGAGGACCTTGTCCTCGTACTCCTTCAGCTCGGGGGTGATGTACCGCTCGGCGTTCTTCACCGTCTGCTTGCGGACGTAGTCGGCCGGGACCTTCGACCCCTGGGCGTGGGTGATCTCGATGTAGTAGCCGAACACCTTGTTGAAGCCGACCTTCAGGCCGTTGATCCCGGTCCGGCGGACCTGCTCGGCCTGGAACCGGGCGATCCAGGACTTGCCCCCCCGGGCGACCTCGCGGAGCTCGTCGAGGTCGGGGTGATAGCCCTCGCGGATCAGGCCCCCTTCCTTCAGGGCGAGCGGCGGGTCGGGCACGAGCGCGGCCTCGATCGACGACCGGACCTCCGGGCAGAGTTCCAGCGACGCCTCGAGGTCGGCGAGCCGCTTCGAGGGGCGGGCGGTGAGCCTGGCCTTGATCCTCGGCAGGAGGGCGAGCGTCCGCGCCAGGGCCGCGAGGTCGCGCGGCGTGGCACGCCCCGTCCCGACCCGGGCCGCGAGCCGTTCGAGGTCGTTGGCCTCGCCGAGGGCCTGGCGGAGGTCGTGGCGGAGGCCGGGGTCGGCCTGGAGCTCGGCGACGGCGTCGTGCCGCTCGGCGATCGGCGCGGCCTCGGTCAGCGGCGCCGTGAGCCACTCGGCGAGGAGCCGGGCCCCCATCGGCGTGCACGTCCGGTCGATCACGTGCAGGAGCGAGCCCTCGCGCCGGCCGTCGCGGAGGGTCCGGGTCAATTCCAGGCTCCGCCGGGTCATCTCGTCGATCGCCAGCGTCCCGGCGCGTCGATACGGGGTCAGCCGGGTCAGGTGGCCGAGCGCGGCCCGCTGCGTCTCGCGGAGGTAGGCGAGCAGGGCCCCGGCCGCCTGGACCTCGATCGCCCCGTCGTCGACCCCGTAGCCGGCCAGCGACGTCGTCCGGAAGTGGTCGAAGAGGGTCGTGCGGGCCTGGTCGGCCTGGAAGTCCCACGACGGCCGCGACGTGATCGGCGCGGAGGTGTGCCCGCGGAGCGCGCGGGCCCAGGGGGCGTCGATCGAGGTCTCGGAGACCAGGACCTCGGCCGGGGCGAGCCGGGCCAGCTCGTCGACCAGCTCGGTCCGCGAGACCGCCGTCAGCGAGAACCGGCCGGTCGAGAGCTCGACCCAGGCCAGGCCGAGTTTCCCCTTGGCCTCGACGATCGCGGCCAGGTAGTTCGCCGTCCGGGGGTCGAGCAGGCCGTCGTCGGTGAGCGTCCCCGGGGTGACGACCCGGACGACCTCGCGACGGACGAGCCCCTTGGCCAGCCGGGCGTCCTCGACCTGCTCGCAGACCGCGGCCCGGAGGCCCGCCTGGACGAGCCGGGCGAGGTAGCCCTCCAGCGCGGGATGGGGGAAGCCCGCCATCGGCACGGCGTTCGGCCCCTTGTCCCGGCTGGTCAGGGCCAGGCCGAGGAGCGGGCCGGCGCGCTCGGCGTCCTCGCCGAACATCTCGTAGAAGTCGCCCATCCGGAAGAGCAGCAGCGCCTCGGGGTCGCGGGCCTTGAGCTCGCGATACTGCTGCATCATCGGCGTCTGGCCCGGGTCATTCATGGGGGCGGGCCCAACGCGTTCGGGATGGCTCGCGACGGCCCCGTCGCCTTCCGGGAGGGGCGACGGCCTCGGCCCCGTCCGGGCCGACGTCCATCGGGGATGTCGCGCCGCGCCGGCTCGTGTCGTGTCGGGTCGGGAAGCGGCGAGGAAGGTGGTCCGGGCCGGGTTGCCGCCGGTGGCTGGTGGATCGAAGGGGCCGGGGTCGACGGGGCCGAGGCCCGTCGACCGGGCCGGAGGCGCGGCCGCGCCCGGCCCGATCAGAACTTGTCGAGGGCGGTCTGCTCTTCGGGGTAGATCTCGAACACCTGGTCGAGCCGGGTGATCCGGAAGACCTCGAGCAGGTCGGGGTGGATGCAGCAGAGCTTCAGCTTGCCCTTGACCGCACCGACCTTCTTCTTCAGGTTGATCAGCTTGCCGAGCGCGGCGCTGGAGAGGTACTGGACGTTGCCGAAGTTGAGCAGGATCTGCTTGAACCCGTCGTCTTCCACCAGGCTGTAGAGCTGGTCGCCGACTTCTTGGATGTTCTCCTCGGTCACGATCTTCGTATCCACGAAGCTCACGACCGTGACCCCGTCAATGGTTTCGAGGCGGAGGTGACGGCGAGGGGCTTGCGACATCGGGCAGACTCCTGTCCAGATCACGGGGCCGGTGCGGACGGACTCGGGGCGCGGTCCGTACCGCCGGCCGGGACCGGCCCCGCAAGGGACGCCGGTCGGGCCCAGGGCCGATGCACGACGGACCCCGACCACGGCGACCCTTAAAGACTTACCAAAACGGGCCGCGGAATCAAGGGCCGTCTTCCCGATCAGCCTCGGCCGATTGACACCCGCCGAGCCCCGGCGCTAGACTCGGTCGGGGACGACGCCGGTCCGCCGGGCCGGCCAGCCCACCTCTCGGCCTCGCCTCCTCACGTCCCGCCCCGAGGCCGGGCCCGATTGCCCGCGTCCCCGAGCCCCCCCCGCCCCACCTCCCCGACTGGAGCTTACCCTTGCTGATGCGCCGTCTGACCTCCCTCGGCTGGGCCCTCGCCGCCGCGATCGCCCTGCCCGCCCCGCTGCTCGCCGACGACGATGCCGCCCGCGCCAAGGCCGACGCCCCGCCGAAGCCGGCCGTCGTCGTCGAGCTCACCTTCAAGGGCTCGATCTCCGAGGCCCCCTCCCCCGTCGGCCTCGACGGGGCGGCGATCACCGACAACCTCCAGGGCCTCCTCGACCGGATGGCCAGGGCCCGGGCCGACAAGGACGTCAAGGCCCTCGTCGTCAAGGTCCGCGGCCTCTCCGTCGGCTGGGCCCGGGCCAACGAGCTCCGCGAGGCGATCCGCGCCTTCCGCGCCTCGGGCAAGAAGGTCTACGCCTATCTGGAGGAGGTCGAGAACAAGGATTATTACGTCGCCTCCGCCGCCGACGAGGTCGTCGTCCCCGAGGGCGGCTGGGTGATGCTCAAGGGGATGGCCGCCGAGGTCACCTTCTTCAAGACGCTCTTCGACAAGGTCGGCGTCCGCGCCGACTGGATGCAGGTCGGCAAGTACAAGTCGTACGGCGAGCCGTTCACCCGGACCGCGATGAGCCCCGCCTTCCGCGAGGAGATGACCGAGCTCCTGACCGACACCTACAACCTCCTGGCCGAGGCGGTCGCCGAGCGTCGCAAGGTCGGGGTCGACGCCGCCAAGGCCCTGATCGACGCCGGGCCGTACACGCCCGCCGGGGCCAAGGAGGCGGGCCTCGTCTCCCGGGTCGCCTACCTCGACCAGCTCGAGGCCGCGATCAAGGCCGACCTCGGCGTGAAGTCCGTCAAGGTCGACGCCAGGTACGGCAAGCCGAAGGCCGAGACGGACTTCTCGGGCCTCGCCGGCTTCATGAAGATGATGTCGGCGCTCTCGGGCGAGGGCGCCAAGAAGGCCGAGTCGACCAACGCCAAGGTCGCCCTGATCTACGCCTCGGGGCAGATCATGACCGGCAGGTCGTCGGGCAGCTCGATCCTCGGCGAGGCGACGATGGGCTCCGAGACGGTCGTGAAGCACCTGAAGGAGGCCGAGGCCGACAAGACCGTCAAGGCGATCGTCCTCCGCGTCGACTCCCCCGGCGGCTCGGCGCTGGCCAGCGACCTGATCTGGCGCGAGGTCGTCCGGATCGAGAAGCCGATCGTCGCCAGCATGGGCGACGTCGCCGCCTCGGGCGGCTACTACATCAGCATGGGCGCCGACAGGGTCTTCGCCGAGCCCGGCACGATCACCGGCTCGATCGGCGTGACCGGCGGCAAGTTCGTCCTCGGCGGCCTGATGGACAAGCTCGGCGTCACGACCGACACCGTCTCCATCGGCAAGAACGGCACGATCTTCTCCCCGCTCACCCCCTTCTCCCCGACCGAGAAGGCGGCCATGCAGCGCCTGATGGACGAGACCTACAAGCAGTTCGTCACCAAGGCCGCCGCCGGCCGGAACCGGCCGTTCGACGAGATCGACCGGCTCGCCGGGGGCCGGGTCTACACCGGCCGACAGGCCAGGAAGCTCGGCCTGGTCGACGACCTGGGCACCCTGGCCGACGCCCTCGCCGCGGCCCGGAAGCTCGGCGGGATCTCCGAGGACGCCAAGGGCGAGCTCCTGATCCTCCCCAAGGCGCAGGGCCTCTTCGAGTCCCTCCTCGGCCCGCTCGAGGACCGCGACGTCTCGTCCCGGCTCGGGCTCGAGGCCCTCGGCGGCCTCGCGCCGGAGTCGGTCCGCGGCACCGTCGCCAGGGTCAACGGCCTCGTCAACCTCTTCGGCAGGGAGCCGGTCGCCGTGATCCTCCCCTTCGGCCTGAACATCCGCTGATCGCCCACTGTCCGGCCCGGGGGCGGTAGCGATACCGTCCCCCGGCCTGACCTTTCCCCTCGATCCCGCCCGGAGCCCGACCATGACGACGATCACACTCGCGGAGGCCCAGGCCCAGCTCTCCGACCTGATCGGCCGGCTCGGCCCCGGCGAGACGGTCGTCATCACCCGGGACGATCGGCCCGTCGCGCAGCTCACCATCACGGCCCGGCCGGAGCGTAAGGCTCCTCGCCTCGGCACACTCAAGGGGACGGTCCTCTACATGGCCCCCGACTTCGACGCCCCGCTGGATGACTTCAAGGAATATATGGAGTGAGGGTGCTGATCGATTCGCACGCGCTGATCTGGGCGGTCGACGAACCGTCGAGGCTCGGCCCGATCGCCGCGTCGACGATCCGCGACCCCGCGATCGATCGTCTCGTCAGCGTGGCCACGATCTGGGAGATCGCCATCAAGGCCGGCTTGAAGAAGCTCGCGCTCACGCTGCCCTACCGGCAGTGGGTCGAGAAGTCGCTCGATGACCTCTCCGCGGAACTCCTGCCGATCGAGGTCGCGCATGCCGAGGCCTTGGCCTCCCTCCCGGCCCATCACCGCGATCCGTTCGATCGGATGATGATCGCGCAGGCCCTCGTCGAGGGGACGCCGGTCGTGACCGTGGATTCCTCGTTCGACGCCTACGGGATCTCGCGCCTCTGGTGACGGTCGAGGGTCAGGCCAGGTCGAGTGCGGGCTCGGGGACCGCCACGGGCCGGGTGTGGGTCGCCCGGGAGGGGGACAGGCCCCTGGCGGCCCGGCATTCGTCGATCAGCCGGAAGTAGCGGTCGAGGTGCAGCTCCTCGGACCAGCGCGAGTGCCTGGCGGCGTGCCCCTTGTCGCCGAGGTCGTCGCGGAGGGCCTCGTCGGTCGCGAGCCGTCGGAGGGCGTCGACCAGGCCGTCGTCGTCGGCGAAGGTCAGCCCGCCGCCGCTCTCGGCGACCAGCTCGGGCAGGGCGCCGAGGTCGCGGACGACGACCGGCGTGCGCTCGTGGAACGCCTCCAGGACGACATAGCCGAAGGTCTCGTAGACGAGCGAGGGGACCACCACCGCCCGCGCCCCGCGGAACAGGGCGGCGACGTTCGGCCCGTCGAGGCGGCCCTCGAAGTGGACGTTGGGCCTCCCGGCGGCCCGGGCCCTCAGGTCGGCCTCGTAGGCCCCGGTGCCGGCGATCCGCAGGTCGAGGCCCGGCAGGCGGTGCATGACATCGATGACATCCTGGAACCCCTTGATCAGCTCCAGCCGGCCGGCCGCCGCCACGTACGGCCGGTCGTGCCTGGGCGAGGCCACCTCGGGCAGCCCCGTGTAGTCGCGGGGGAGGAAGTAGGGGAGATGGCGGATCGGCACGTCGATCCCGCGTCGGGCATGTTCGCGGATCGTCGACCGGCTGGGGGCGATCAGCGCGTCGAGGGCGGCCAGTCCGCGTGCCATGCCGTCGCCGGCCCGCCAGAGTTGGGGCGGACGGCCTCCTCGGACGCTGCACTTGACGCATTCGGGACGCTCGCAGACGCCCCCTTCGGGCTTCCAGAGGACGTGCAGCGGGCAGACCAGCCAGTGTTCGTGCGCCGTCATCAGCCGGACCGCGCCCGGGACCTCGACCTCCAGCAGGCCCGGCCCGCCGATCAGCGAGAGGTTGTGGACGTGGACGACGTCCGGCCGGATCGCGTCGAGGATCTTCCGGATCGCCTTCCGCTTGAACAGGGGCCGACCCGTCTGGTGGGTCGCCAGCGGGGAGAGTGCCCCGAACGGGCTCGAGAGGGCGTGGATCGTCACGCCGGGGGGCGGCTCGTACGGCCGGGGTGTCTGGCCGGCCTTGGTCAGCTCGAACGCGTCCCGGCAGTAGATCACGTGGACGTCGTGGCCGTGCCGGGCGAGGGCCCGCGACAGCCGGTCGACGAACGCCGCGTCGCCGCCGAACGAGTGCGGGCCGAAGAACGTGGTCAGCATCGCGAAGGTCATGCGGTCTCCTTCGACGCGGTCCGGGTGCGGATTCGGGCCCGGGAGCGAGGTCGATCCCGGCCGGGGGCGCGGGTCGGGTCGATCTCGTCGAAGCAGGCCAGGAGCGAGGTCGCGGCGGCCGCCCAGGTGAAGAGCCCCGAGCGGGCGAGGGACCGGGCCGCCAGCCGGTCGCGGAGGGACGGGTCTCCGCCGAGCGAACGCAGGGCCGTCGCGATCGAGCCGACGTCGGTGGGGTCGTAATACACCCCCGCGTCGCCGACGACCTCCGGCAGCGACCCGGCGGTGCTCGACGCGACCGGGGTCCCGCACGCCATCGCCTCGACGGTCGGCAGGCCGAAGCCTTCCATCAACGACGGCTGCACCAGCGCGTAGGCCCGCGAATAGACGTGCGACAGGTCGTCGTCGGGGACGAACCCGGTGAGCCGGACCCGGCCCGACAGGCCGAGCCGATCGACGGCCGCGCGGATCTCCGGGACGTGGGTGTGGAAGACGTCACCGAGGTCCCCCACCAGGACCAGCCGGTCCTCGCCGCCGACCCGGGCGAACGCCTCGATCAGGCGGCGGAGGTTCTTGTGCGGCGAGAGGCCCCCGACCGCGAGCCAGTACCGGCGGGTGGGGTCGATCCCGTGTCGCCGGAGGGCCTCGATCCCGGCCGGCTCGTCCCGCGGCCGGAAGACGGGGTCGGGGCCCTCGGTGACGACCCGGACGCGCCCGACGGCCAGGCCGAACCAGGCGATCAGGTCGCGGCGGGCGGCCTCCGAGACGGTCACGACCCGGTCGGCCAGGGCCACCGCGGCGTGCTCCTTCGCCTTCCAGGCGAGCCTCCCCCGGCCGCCGGGGAAGACCAGCTCGGGATGGGCGAGCGCCAGGGTGTCGTGCAGGGTCACCACGACCCGCTTCACCCCCCAGACCGGCACGAAGCTGTAGCTGGCCGGGAAGTAGACGAGGTCGAGCCCCGCGCGGGCGATCGCCCGGCCGACCGCGAACAGATCCGCGATCGACCGCCGCCCCGTCGCCGACGCCGCCCGGCTCGGGGCCTCCGCGACCCCGACGGCGACCGTCTCCATCCCCGCCGGGACCTCGACCGACCCGATCGACGGCCGGTCGACGAAGACGACGAATTCGTGGCCCGAGCCCGCCCCCGCCAGGGCGGCGACGATCCGCCGGGCGAACCGACCGAACCCGCGACGATTGGCCAGGCAAGCCCCGTCGATGCCGATCCTCATGGCGGTGCCCCCCTGTGGGCTCGTCGATACCCGAATCCGCGCGATCCCGGAAGCCCAGGTCCGTCCGGCCTGCCCGCCCTCAGCCCGGCCGGACCGCCAGGATCATCGCCGAATGCCCGTACGGGAGCCGCCAGCCGAGCCGTCCGATCGCGAACGCCTCGGCCCGGCCGACCGCGGCCATGATCCGGCCGGCCGCGCGACCGTTGCCCGGTGAAGGCAACCCGCCCCCCTCCGGGTGAGGCCGGTACCGCGACGGTCGGAGCCGGCCCCGGGCCTCCTGGAGGAGCGAGCCGATCGCGTTGACGTGGCTCGACCGGACGAC
>JAABUQ010001007.1_pt1 | contig 63394 bp, 47 predicted proteins | sample 5560001 | NCBI WGS metagenome assembly JAABUQ01 (sample SAMN10711888, study PRJNA513371) | rock metagenome | isolation source: Antarctica rocks | place: Antarctica: Victoria Land, Finger Mt nord | collected 2015-12-18
ACCCGGGTCCAAAAAAATTCGAAGAATCGAATCGCTCAAAGTAGTTTAGTCGATTACTATAAGTAGTTTAGCGCGCTTCGCGCTAAACTACTTTGAGCGATTCGATTTTAAAAAATCGTCACGACTCGATCTTGGCGTCGAATCGAATCAAAGAGATGATATCATAACTCGACTCGACGATCAATCTACGTGCAAGTGCTAAATTCGATAAGATAATAGCTAAATTCGATAAGATGACAAAACTTTTTTTTCGCATAAGATTTAAGAACGAAACCTCGAAAATCTATTATTCTTAAAAATGAAAAAAAACTTTTTTGCTTTAATGCTAGCACACGTGTACAACACACTATTAGTATATAACTTGATTATAGATTAATAAAACTTATTAAAATCTAGCGACGAACGTAGTTTAATTGATGTAAAATGTAATACTTAAGACTCTATCGCATGACAAACATAACGTCGAAATTTTATTTTCAAGAATAATAGATTTTCGAGATTTCGTTCTTAGATTCTATAGAATAATTATTGTACAAGTGCGACGCTTAATAATGCGTCGCATTATTAAGTGTCGCACTTTAACTTCTACAAATCGTCGCGTTAAGCGTCGCATTGTTACAATAATTATTTCATAGAATCTAAATATTGAGGCAAACTAATGAATCGCTTATTAGCGACGCGATGTCGTTCATTTGCGAGCACTTAGTTAGCAACACTAACTCGAAAAGGTTAGCGCTAACTAAGTGAGACTAGCAAGTGAAAAAGAGTTATACTTTGAGAATTGAGACAACTAGCTACAAGACATGTTTTCTTGAAACAAGATTTGTTCTACTTATGTTAACGACGACGAAATGCGATTTCGAACGTAAAAAGAACGTTACTTGAATGTCGAAAATCTTGATATAGTTTCGCGATTGACAAAACAAGTAACTACGAAGATATCTACGAAATCTACGACATTTCTAAAGGATTTTCAATTACTTGAGCAAGCCTCATCGCTTTGTTGATGAAAAAAGTTGTGCAATAGCGTAATGCACTCATCTTACATTTCTACAAGCCAAACAAGATGAATAGCATATCACGTTGCTAAATTGCTACTTGAAGTCACACAATCTCTAATTGTATATACACGTAAATTGATAGCATGCGAGTCGACGAGATCTCTTAGTTAGCTTTGCGATAAGAAGTTTTCAACATTAGCAATGTTGTTTTGCTAGCAATGCAACACGAAGAATTCTAATTGCTTTGTCGATCACTCATGTAGAAAATAGATAAGAACATGTACAATTCAAATCTCTTAATAAGCAATAGTAGCATCGCAATGTCTATATACTTAATCGTTCGCTTTTTGAAGCGCGACATGCGATACGCTTTGCTACATAGAGTTAAGAGATTAATAATAGTGAGCAACTTAAGCTTGCATCACTATATATTGTTTAGACGTCTTCAACTTATGACGTGCGACGCTTTTACAAGTCTTGCGAAGATGAAGAAACGTCGTCAAGAGCAAAATCGCCTTGCATAGCGCAAATTTCGACGTAAGTACACATTGCTAAGTGATTATGAACAAAATTGATAAATGACGATTAATCTTGAGCGATTTTGACATCTAAAGAAGCATAGAAAACGAAAGTTCGTAAATTAATATCAACGCATTCGTAGTCTAAATTTCGATGCTCAAAGTCTAGAAAATATCGTTTTATCTAAAGCTCAAAATACATTTGATTTGAACGATAAGAGATCTTTGATAAGTTTGCACAATTTAATTGTTTCTAAAATTAATATTTATGCGATCTTAAATAATATAGAATTTGGCAACATCAATACGCTTTAAATAACAAGCTTAAACTTCGATTTTGCGTTTAACATCTCGCAACTCGAGTCATCTTAAACGAAAAAGAATGAGAAATCTCTCGAACGTTCTTCTTGCAACGAATTCAATGTTCTTTGAAAGAATCTCGACGAAAATAAAATTGCGACTTACATTTCTAAGAGCAATCACGAAGATCGCTTTCGATCGAATACGCTTCACACAATAGTGCAAAAAAGCAACGACAAAATTGTGCGTCTTTTGTTCGAACATAAAGCAAATTGCAATAGCAAGAACGTTGTTGACTTGACATCTTTGCTTCATGCCACGATTAAAGACTACGAAAAGATGACGAATTTCTTGTTGTTGTACGAGGTTGATGTTTAATATGTTGATAATTATTATCGATTAGCTTTGCATTGAGTTGTAATATACGATCGTGAACGTTTGCTACAAAAGTTTCTAAAGCATTGTGCAAAGAATTGTGCTTTAATGAACGACTTTATCATAGAGAAAAGAACGACTTTACATATTGCTATTGAGATGAATTTCGAATTAGTCGTAGAATTATTGTTAGAACATAAGACGAAGATTTAATTGATCGTCAATTGTGTAAAAAAATGCGATTTACAAGCTATTAATAGATCAATTAGATCTTAGAAATAATGAACACATAATCGTAAATTCAATCAATATCTTAATTAAGTGAGTAGATTGATCAAATTCTACTATAGTTATTACTCTAGAAGACTTCTTCTTCTTCAAAAGAAATATTTTGCAATTATTTATAATTCTTAATTATAATTCTCAACTTTCCTATTATGATTCACTCGTGTCGTTCAACCCAAAGATGCTTTATTTATCGCATTTGATTAAATCAATTATTGCAAACTTTTCGTCAAATGCTTCTTACTTTTCACAGTTCTCACATATGTCTTAATCGAACAATAGTGCTTTTCAATTAATTTATTATTTATAAGACTTTTTGGATGCATATATGTATAGTCAAGTTCCAAATCTAATGTTTTGGCGCGATGAAAGAAGCTTGCAATAATCGATCTAATCGAATGCGCAAATTGGCGCAAGAAAAACGAAAAAGATAGCTAGCAATGTAAAAAAGAGATAAAGAATAATAAAAGAAGTAAGAAGAGCGATAAATCTTTATAGCTTTGAGAAAAGCGACGAACGAGGCAATGCAAGAACATCTTGCCAAATGAGGTCGCATCAAATTCAACGAGATCATGCCATGCCTAGAAGCAAGAAAGAGCGCTCGTTTCATTAGAACGTACATTATTATTAAATCTTCTAAATTTGTCAAATATTAATACAAGATAATTAATCTTAATAACAATTTATATAATAGAAGAGATATATTAAGAGCAAGAAAGTATGCATTTTTTAAAACTTTTATTTCTATATTAACGTCTACTTTGACAACTAGTTTTACTATTAATTTTATTAAAATAATGCTTGATTTATATTTTATAAATATAATAGAGAATTGCGAACGCAAACAAGAGACTAGAACTTACAAATATAAGCAAAAGCGTTAAATAAAACTTAATCTCGAACAAAAATATATTAAGAATTATTGTTGCAAACAACAAGCAACTAGTAATATAAATAAAGAATATTCTTGCGACAAATCTAAAGTTTATATATGTTTGCTTAACGCAAATAACAATTTTTTTGTCGCTTTATTAAGCAATTTTGTTAGAATATTTTTCGATAAATCTATTATAGTAGATTTCGTTAATTAAGTTGTTCGCAAAAAGATTTTGCTTCTAGTAATATTCTTTGCAATACAATATTAAAAACAAGTAATATTTTAAACAAGCAATTCTTTATACTACAAATAGTCTAAAGTTAAAAAACAAATACTAAATAATAATTATTAATTAATATATTATTTGAAATCAATATTACTCTTGCATGCAAGATTAAATTCTACAAGAACTATTTAAGAACTAGACAATTTAACAAGAAGACAATTAATAAAAGCTCTAATAAAGCTATACAAGAGATTAATAATAAGTTAAATTTTCTATTCTTTTGTCTATATTATTGTTTGTCTCTATAAAATACTTGCGACAATAAAAAATATTTCTATTAAGTCTAGCGTTATCTAGAGAAAGATTTTTGATAATTAAAACTTGCTAGCAATATTGCAAATTAACAAAGTTTAATTGTATAAAATTTAGTATTGCAAGAACTAAATCTTAAATTAATATTAATACAATATTAAACAAAGTTATTATTATAATATTCCTAGTATTGACGAAATATGTCTATCGTGAAAGTCTTTCGCAAATAGATAGATAGACAATTTCTTCTTGCAAGAATTAGCACTAGTAATATATATAGTTACTTATAATAGTATTTATGCATCTTAGCTTTTTACACATACAACAATTAATAACTTTAACAAAGTTAATATTAATATTGTTTATATTATCTTTTGCAACAATTATTAGAAGCAAAGCTTTATTAGATCTTGATTAATTCTTTTTCTTATGCAAATAATTTATTGTTTGTCGCAAATTTCCTCTCTTATTAATCTTTTTATTGATAAGAGACGTCTTGCTTACTTTTCGTTAAACATTCTATTATCTTTTATTGACAATAATTGCTATTTATTTCTAGAGTCTTTTTTGTTGTCGTAATTATCGAAACGCTTTATATTAATATTTGCAAAAGACTTTCTATTGTCTTATCGATTAATAAAGTCTTTCGCAATAGACTTTCTTGCTCTTGTAATATTATTCTTGATATTGTAAGTCTTTTATTAACGACTTTTTTAATCTTATTATTAATTTGAATTTCGTTTTAGAATTTTTCGTCTTTCGAGAAATTGCTATTTTTGCTTATCAAATTTATTAGTTTATTTCTTTTGATTATTAATACATCGCATCTATTCTAAATTAAATTAGACAAACAACTAAAGTTATTGTTAAACGACATTTTTGTTTTTTGTTTGTTAAGTTAGATACTAGATCTCGTCGTACTTAATTTACGAAAAAAGAATCTAATTAAATATAACTAGTTGATTGAGCAATCAATTGTGTCAAGTTTAGAAGATAAATAAACATCTTCGAAGCGAAAGTTAATTAATTTATTGTAAATATTCTTTTTATTATTGTAGAATTTGTTAAAAATTCTTTTGCTTTTATTAATATTATCGCAAACAAACTTTGCTTTGCATTTAGAACTTTTTTCGATTTCGTATTTAAATTTTGTTTCGATTTTTTTTTAATACAATAGAAGAGATAGTTTGATCGAATCTCGATATAATTAATTCTATTAATAGCACAAATAATAAATGCAATTAGATAGATGTCTTTACAAAAGCACAAAAGCAAGAAATAGTAACAATAATTGCGAAAGTCTTTCGCAATTACAACAATAATAAAGATTAAAGTTCTATTCTTTTATTAATTAACTCGCTTAATGTTAGCAATATTAACAATTATTATAATCTTAATTACAACTAGAAATTAAATAATATAAAATATTGTAATTTTAAGTACAAGAATCTTGTTAACGTCGACTCTCTTATTGTCAATACAAGTAGATATATTTTCTATCGAAACTAGTGTAATTGTTAGATCGAGTCGAACACTTTTTTCTCAATCTAACTTACTCTCTTAGGTCTCGTAGAATTAAGTCAAATTCAAGACGCGAACCTAATTTTAGAGTCGAGTTTCGTTGAGTTAATGTCAAGAATTTAAGCTAACTTCGTCGCGTTAGCACTCGCTTATTTTATCTTATTTTATCTATGCGCTAACTCGATTGAACTAGCGCAAGATTCACGCTAATCACATATAATTAGCATAGAGTTTACGCTAATCGCATATAATTAGCGCGTCACTTAACGTCACGTAATTGGGCGAATTAAATTATGCGTTTGGCGCATCTTATGCGTTCGATTCACTCGATTAAGCTAGAACTTTTGCTCGATCCCAAAATTAGAATTGAGCGAATTAACTTGTTTGAATTGAAATTTAACTCGTTGATCACTTGCAACAAGTTTATCAAACGCGTTACTCTTATTGAAAAAAAAATTATATAAAGTATCTAGCAATAAGATTTTGCGCTTCTAGATCGATTTAATATTATTAATTAAGAAATTCTTAAAACAATAATTTTCGATTAAGATTAAAAATTTCTCTTAGAAATGTAAAGAGAAATCTTTGAATAATTAGAAATTCGATTTCTTTATTTCGCAATCTATTATTCTTAAACTAATAATTAAAGCGAACAAACTAAATAAATCGTAAAAATTGTTCTAAAATTTTATATTGTCAATATAAAAAATTTAGTTAATTGACTAACAACTTTGTCGCAAATTTAAAAAGAATTAAACAATTTAGTATTAGTTATTATTAATTACTTCTCGAATAAGATTGCATACAACTTTACTCTTTTACAAGTAATAGACTTGTTAAAGTCTTTTCTTGTTTCGAAGTCTTACACTTGTTGTATTGTCGTAATTGATGTTATTAGCTTTGCTCAAATAATTGCTAAGATTATATATAATCGAAAGCATTAAGTCGTTTTTCTTAAAATTAAGAATTATGCTTTACTTTAATTATATTATAAATACGACATTCTATCTATTAAACGCGTTGAACACAAGCTTATTTAATAATATATCAACTTATTTTGCGTCTTCGAAAGAATCGAGACTCTAATATATAAATTAGATATTTTCTTTTATTAACGCATTTATCTAGTATTTACTATTGCTCAATTGAAATTTTGCTCGTCTTCGAATTTTAATCTCTACAATAGAAAATGCTTTAATTATCTCGATTTTGTCTTTGTAAAAGAAGATATTGCTAAGACAAAGTCTCATAAAATCGAAATTATTCTTGACAAACGTAAGATTGTTAATCGTAAATACAAATATCTTGTTCGCTAAAAAAAATATAAGTTGAAGTATAATATTTAACAAAGTCTTTTAAATTAGAAAACGTTAACAATTTAGTGCAAGATTACAAGATTAATTTTCAAAAAATTATTTGTTTTTTGAGTTGTTTGTAGAAGTCTTTTGTTGCGTCTCTTTCTTTTATAAAAATATCTTTTATTGTTATTGAAACAAATTTTTGTTAAATATTTGCGATAATAATATCTTTAAAGATCGTCGCTTTGTTTGTCTAGTTCTCGAAGTCTTTAAATATTATTAAATAGATTGTTTTGCGAAAGTCTTTTGTAAATAAAATTTCTATTACAATATTCTTTTTCGAATTGCTTCTTTGTCGTTTCTTGCGCTTTAACAAACAAGTCTCAAGCTTCTAATGCAATAATAAATATCGCAAATAGTATAATCTATAATTTATAACTCTATAACATTAAGAATATTGTCTTGCTTTTCTTTTTGGCAACAAATTGTTATAATATTTCTAATATTGACGAAATAAAATGTTGTAAAAGTCTTTCGCAAATAGATAGACGAACAATTTCTTTCTATAGAAAATAGCACTAGTAATATATATAGTTACTTATAATAGCATTAATGCAACTTAGCTTCTTATATACACAACAATGATATACAAATTTAGAATCTTATTCTTAAATATATATTTGCTAATTTATTATTATTATTGTTGCAAAATCTTAATTCTTGTCTATTTATTAATTAATAGAGTTAATGTTATTTACAAACAATAAGTCTACAAAATATAAAAAAAATTTAATTTATTAAAATAATATTTTACTTATTATATTGCAATTGCTTTCGAAGAATCTTATAAATAAAACTTTAATAAAATCTTCTTCTTAAATGCAATTAAGGACACAAACGCAAACTCAAATATTAATAATTTATCTACAATAATTTATTCTTTTGTTAATTAACAAGAACAAATTTAAGTTAAAATAGAAAAGTATAGAGATACAAATATAAACAAGAATTTGAACAACAACTTGTTAAATATAATGCTATAGCGTTATCGACGCGCTAGCGTCTTAGGATATGGCAAGATACGTAATCTTAATTGTCTATAAAAGCTTCGAATTGCATAACTTTTCTTTCTAGTTAGAAAGCAAAGAATAGACTCGCACGTTATAACGAGTATTAGATAGAAAGAAAGCTTGTTTCTTGTTATTCTTTAACAATTAGTTCTACTACTATCTATCTTATATAATTGAGAGATAGTAATGAAAGTCTATTATATCTTACGTCTTTTATATCTTGATGCGTCGATAAACAACAAACGCACTTGTATTTTACAACTCTAATTGTTTTATCTTTCGAAAAGAAAGACTTAAGACGTAATAGTATTATATCGAATTAAAACAACTTAAATTATAACAATTATTTGATTACTAGATTAGAGTTCGAGAGATTTAATGCTCTTTAAAACAACAATTGCTTATGAAATGTTAACAAAAATAATAATTATTAATATAATATTAATAAAAATAATAGTTTAAATATAATAGAACTTCGACTTTATATTAGCAAATTAAAACGTTAATAGCAAAAATTCAAAATTCGCGAAACGCTTAACAAGTTTAAGTTATAGCAATTAAAAAGACAAATTCTTAAATTTCTTAAATTGCTATTGTATTATTGTCGATTATATTTAAGTTTCTAAAGTTTAAAAAGCTAAAATTATATAAAAGTTTAAGCGTAAATAAATATATTATTTGATTTCGCAAAATCAACATTAATATAATACAATTCTTAATGTATTTTATTACAAATAAGAACAAAATTCTTTATTATATATTATTTTAAAAAATAACGTTGCTACGTAATAATATTTAAGAACAAACAATAACGCTAAGTTAAAAAACAAGATTTTTAAAGAATTTAGAAAATTCCTATTAAATTTGATAGCTAGTTTTGTTAATTGTTGTCTTCTTGCTTATAAAAAATAGAAAAACGCTAAATAAAAACTAGATTAAAAAATAATTATTTTTGAGAAATATTTGAATAAATTAGAAATTTATCTATTGTTGCTTTTAAAGAAGTATAGAATTTATATGTTTTTAATTAAGCTTAAGTGGAATTTAAAAGTAAAAATTCTAGACACTAATAATGTATTAAATACTCGCAATAAACTTTAAACTATAATTATTATGCAAAAATAAACGCTAAATCGCATTTGCAAAGCAAACGCAAGCAACTTTAACAATTAGCGAATTACAAAAAATTCTAATATCTTTTTAAGCAAATCTTATTAGAATTGTTGTTTAAACAAAATTCACAAATTTATTAGAAACAAGAAGTTCTATATTTTAAAAAATCTGTTAATATTGCGCAAACAAGTTTACAAAATTAGTAACGCAAACTATTTAAATTATATTAAATACTTTAAATATTATAAAAAGAAATATTACAAAACAAAGTGTCTTAATATACACAAATAAGACAAGTTTATTATTGTCGTTATTACTACAATTAATACAAAAAAAAATTAAACTTTGTCAACATTTCGCAAGCAAAGCAAAAAAGATAAATAAAAATAATAAACTTAATTTTAGTAAAAAATTAAATTCGACTTCTTAATAACAAACGTCAAGTTATAGATTTAATCGACTTAAAAGCTAAGTTAAATCTTATTAATTATATTTACGTAATACAATAAGAATTGCAACTTATATTTGCTATCTTATTCAATATTAAATTTTTTTAATAGTAATAATTGCTATTGTTATAACGTCTATAAGTTAATTTATTATCTAATTAACTTGTAAAATTAATATCAAGAATGCATTATCTTATTTTACTTAATTAAATATATAGATTTTAATTTTATATTAAATATATTAATGCTAATCAAACAAAATATATTGATTAATTCGAAAATAAAAAGTTAATAATTTAAAATTGCAAAAAACAAATTAAAAATAATTAATTTTAAGCAATTTGTCTTAGATTTTGTTAAGTATAGTATAGTTTATACTATTATTTGCGCTAACGTTAGAAAGACGTTAAGTAAAAAATTAGCAAAGTTTAAGATTTAAAAGAAGTTAAAAGATTTAAAAGATGTTTATAATAATAAATTAATCGAAATTCTATTAGAATTAAAAAGAGAAAATTATACTATTAAGTTTTAAAACAATAAGGAGCTATTTTTTATATTTCTTTATAATTTTTTATAAAACGAGCTAATAAAACTTTGATAATATCTTAATAATGCGTTAATTAAAAATTTAATTAAGCATTTAATTTTGTTTGCAAACGTCTTTATTCTATTTGTATTAAAATCGAACAATAAATTATATTTATGCGTCGATTATAAAGATTTAAATGCGATTACTATTAAGAATTATTATTTATTGTCTTTAATTATAAAAACGCTAAATCGTCTATGCGAAGCAAAGCGCTTTATTGTCTTAAATTTAAAAAACGTCTATTATTGCATTTGCATTAAATGCGATAATAAATAAAAGACAATGTTTTGCACGCATTATAAACATTTCAAGTACTAAGTTATGCTATTTAAACTAGCAAACGCATTCGCAACTTTCTAGATTTATATTAATAAAATATTGCAAAAGCTAATTAATATAACTTGCGTAATCTATATAAGTAATATATTAACATATAGCAATAATTTGACGAAATACTAACGTTATATTAGATAAATGCTAAAACGTCTTTGCGAATATTCGTTATATATTAATTTAAAGAAATGTAAATTTAATATTACAAAAGTTGAATTTTTAAATTTTATTATATCTTCAAAAGATATATAGATAAACTCGAAAAAAATTAAAACAATTAAAAAGTAATTTAAATCAAAAACTTATTATAAGCTTTAAATAATTTAAATTTTGTAAACATTTATAGACGCTTTATATATTGTTATTCGAAAGGAATTGTTTTTTTACTAATTTATTAAAAGAAAATAAAAATAATAAAAAGTTTAATTTTTTCGTTTAATTAAATAAAGCAAAGCAAATGTTTTGTTCATTTTGCAACATTTTTATATTCCCTTAACTACTTTGTTATTTCAATTCGAAAAAGAAAATTAAAGTAAAGACTAACGCGTCTAACTTTGCAATTGCGAGCATTCTAAGTTAGCAAAATAACAATAAAAATTAACGCTTAATAGCGTTTTAATCGCAAAAAATAATTTCGATGGAACAAAATAATAAGACGCATAATTAAAAATTACTAATTATTATAATTGCTTTTAAGCAATAAAAGTATTATCTAAAAAGCAATATTTATTTTATTGAGATATAGTTAGATTATATTAATTTTAAAAAATTTATAAATTAAAAGAAATTAAACTTAAAACAAATTCGCTAAATGCTCAAATTAATTATTTATAACTTTAAAATCTTTTATTGTTCAAATAAAAAAAAATGACAAAGAAATTGTTAAAACGTTTTGATTATAAAGAAATCTTATTGTTAAATACAAGATTGCTATCGATATTATAAAACAAATTAATATTGTTGTTTAACAAAAATTCGTTAACGCAAAGCAAACAAAAAATATTAATTAATTTAATTCTTGTATTATAATTAACAAAAGTATTTGTTAGGAACGCGAAAATCTCGCAATTATGAAGTAAAAAAAGTTTTTAATAAATTAGCATCTCTATTTTAATTAATTAATGTATAGAGTGTTATCTAAAAAAAAGTAGTTAAAAATATGTTAAAAAATTGTATAAAAAATCTCAGAAAATTAATAAAAATCTTAATTAAAAATCTTTAAATTAAAAATATTTAACTCGAAAAAATTTGTATTAAGATCAAAAACTTGTTTTGTTATTAACAAAAAATATAGATTTTAAATTAAGAGAATTTTGTTAAATATAATAAATTGCTTTATGTCTTAAAGAATGCAATTATTAAAAAGAAATTAATTCGCAAAAATTATAACAATTTTTTAACAAAATACTTTGAAATCGAGAAAATTTTAAATCTATTTTAGAGAAAATATTTTTAATTTGTTTACGCGAAATAAATAAAAACATATATTAAAATATGTAATATTTGTTAACGCATTAAAGTTTTTTGTTATAAATTGTATAATAAACTTCGATTTTTATTTATTGCAAAGAAGTTATAAAAGAAAATTATTATAAACTTTGTAACAAGTTTATTGTCGAACAAACGTTATAAAGTTATATACAACTTGATTCTTATAATAGTTAATTGTTGTACAAAAATAATTAAATATATATTTGTAATTATTAAAATCAATATTGCAAAACTAGCAAAAATATTTTTCGATAAAACTGTTTTATATTTTGAAATGTTAACTAATATAATAAGCAATAAAAGATTTATCTTTATTAATATTTTCTAATTTGTTGTATACTTTTATGCATAAATTAGAAAACAATTAAGTATTATTTTTTATTCTTAAACAAATAATTTAATTGAACAACAAAATTAAACTCTTAAATACTATTTTCGCACTTATATTAACTCGAAATAAACAAAATAAACTAATCTATTATTAATAATAAAATTTGTCTATAACAATAATTATTATATTTTAATTAAGACTTTGTTGTTTTATTTAATATACAATTATTATCTCAAAATTTACTATAAAGTTAAGAACAACTTTATCGAAAAAAAATATTATTAATACAAAAATGTGATGCTAGCCCCCAATAATTAACGAACACGCCATTAGTGCCAAGTCATCGTAGTGGCGACTTGACATCATATAGAGTTTTCTCTTTGAGAATTCTCTTCTAGAATTTTCACGAATTAATGTCTCTCTAAATTGCAATTCTACATACTACGTAGTCTCGCCTTTAGTGCGTCGATGTAGCGACGTCTTGTCACACGTTCGTACACAATCTTACAAAAAACACGTAAAACAACTTTATAATTTAAAAGAAGTTCTAGCAAAACATTTTAAAAACGTTGTCGTACAATAGACGAAATACTATAATAAAAATTATGAATTAAAGAGTTTTATTATAAAAGAATTAATTATACTTTTAATTAAAAATTTAAAGTAAAAAATATTTAACAAAAAAATATCGCACAAATATATTAAATTGTTTAGAATTAAAAGTAAGATTAAAATATAAATTTATTATTTTATCTTATCAAATATCTATCGAATTTATAATACTTTTTATATTTTACTTCTAAAATTATATTTGTATTGCGTTAATAACAAGCAAACAAAATAAATATTGCAAATTTCGAAACTTATTAATAACAAAGTTTAATAAAAGATTGAAAAAACTCTAAATAAAACTAAATTAAAGAGACAAATATAATATAAAATTAAGTAAATAAACTAAAACAAAAAGTATAATTAATAATTAAAAAAAGAGCTTTTTAATAATATTAATAAATTGCAAAAAAAGTTTAAAGAGCGAACGCATAATAAGCGAAAGCAAAAAAAGTAGCGCAACGTATATTGCGACAACGACAATTATATTAATAATAATTTGCTTAATAAAATATTGCGCAATTGTTATTGCGTTGTTGTCGTATTTAATTAAATTTATAATAAAATATTTCTTTATTTTGTTATACAAGATGCTAAAAATAATAGAATTGTCTCTCTTAATATAAATGCTTAAAAACATAATTTTAAATTTTGTACATTATATTTTATTAATATTTAATAAAGAAAATCTATACGCAAAAGCACAATATACTTGCTTTGTTTTCTTTTAATTAACAATGTATTGCAACAATTTAATAAGTTTTTAACAATTTATTAAATTTGTTTTAGATAACTATAGAAAATTATCAAATTTATTCGAAAATAAATTGTTAAATTTTGCAAAATTACTTGTAAACAAGTCTTTAAAGTTGTTCTAATAGAGACTTCTATTACGAACTAGATGATCTAGGTGGCATCTCAATTGATTCGAAAAAAAACTAAGAAAGACGCGCTATGACGCGATGTATTTAGTAGTCTTTCTTTCGTAGTTCTTAAGAACAATCTTTATATTTTACGTTTTTTGAATTGTAACAATTTTGATAACTTTAACAACTTAACAAGTGTTTTGTTAATTATACGATCATTGCTTTGAGATCGACATCATTGATTGTCATTTTATACATTAATAGCTTCTTAGTTACACTAGTTCTTAATTAATGAGCTACGAAGCTTCGTGTTTGCGTTATTATCTATTTAGTTATTCTTTATCTATATTCATTCATTTATCAATCGACGCACTCAAAGTTTTATGAGAGCATCTAAATTCTTACGCAAGCATTATAGTTATTGTCTTCAATAGTTAGAAATCTTTATTAAAGTGACTATCTCTATTGAAGTAACTACGACATCTAATCTCTTAATACGAACCTTTTAGATTAGTAACTATCTTTAGACAATTAAACTTTTATATTCGATTGCGAAAACAAAATTTATCGTCACTAACTTAATTGAAAATCAATTTAAATCAATAGCATCTCGCAATAACATTACTTGTACAATCAAACGAACTCAATTAGCAAAATCTTCGTTCTATTCATTAAAATGAGCTATTGATTGAGAACGCTTTATTGTCAACATTAAGACTTTTGTTTACGACTATAATATAGCGCATTTAAAAGCAAGCACAATTACATTATCTAATAAAGTCTACTCTACGAATGCTACTTCTACACACATTTTTACAACATCTTCAAAATCGCAATTTTATTTCTTAATTGACGATGAAGTATTACAATTCGTGCTTCTTTTTATAAAGAAGCTTACGTCAATTACGATCGACTCGACAATTACTTAGATCAATTTAAGCAAGCTCTCATCTATTTTTTTATCTACAATTATGTCGAATTGAGAAAAAAGTAATTTTACAAAGCAACAATAAAATGCTTTGCAAATTCTAATAAGTGCTCGCATTCTTAATTTTATCGATTTATTAAATTTGCTAAAATCTATCAATTTTGCTACAATAAAACAAGAACAAGAAGGCACTAAATGAAACGTCGCAAAAATAAAGTTCTTCAACTCACATTACGATAAAAAAATTGTTTTTACGACTCTTGCCATAAAGTACGCAAACAAGAACACATACTTTTGTGACGTTTATGTCTTTATTAAGCGTATTAAAAATATAACAATTATCAAGAGTGTTAATGTGATACGAAGCAATCTTTATACATGTCTTCGCAATGTGACTCTTGAGTAATACACATTTATCTTGACGAAGAAGCATAAGTTTTTTGTCAAACATAATAATAATATCGATCATTGATCGAAGACGTTGCTTAAACGATAAAAAAGATTTTTATCGATAGCTCTTGCTACAATCACTAGAAAGAAATACACTATAAATGATGTTCGCTATCGTCGCGAATCTAATAAGTATGCTTAAACTATTATTTGCGTTGTTCGATTAATCGAAATGTTTGTTAACAATTAGATTTATCTAATTTACAACGATTTCGATCTAGAATTTTGTCAAAACTTGAGTACTTCGTAAAACACTACAAATATGCATTCGTTTCTTAATAAAATAAAGAAAAAGAAGAAAATTTAATGAACTCTAAATATACGTCATCGCGATGCTTACATAGCATTTGCTAAAAATTAACGCATAAAAGACTTTAACAATTGTTCAAGTAATAATGATTTTTGATCTCAAGATCAAGATCAATTCTATAATAATTATCGAGATAACGACAATGCTATAAGAGTACGTCTTGCTTATTAGAGCACTTCTTTATCGCGAAATCAATTTTCTACATTCTATTAATTTCGTTCAAATAATTAATATTTGTCGTATTAGAACAACGCTTACTTTACGCAATAATAACAATAGCAATCGTCTTATAATAAAGCATATCTTAATTGTAATAAAACTTATCTTAATTAAAGTCAAGTCGCTTAATCGTTCGCACAAGACTTCTAAGTTAATCGTCTCATTTAAACATTTAAAAATTTACGTTCACTAAATTAAAATGATTTTTAACTAGCTTTAATCTTAAACGAATACAATAAACAACAAAGATAATCGTTTCGCTCTTTTAATAATTACAATAATTAAAATTAATTATGACAATTTATTGCGAAAACTTCTTAGTTTTATGTTACGAACTTATTTAAGCTATACTAGTAATTTAGATTCTATGCGCTATTAGCAAATCTATTATTATGTTCAACATGTTCAAGAAGCGAATATCTCGAACATGATGTTCGCTATGTTCGATGAGCAAACATCGCAAATAATGATGTTTGTTATATTCGACGAACGAACAAGGCAATCAATTTATATTTTCTTAGTATATAGAAACTAGAAATACGACTCTTTTATAAATTGTATTTAATTTATCTTAAGTCTTTACTTATTGTTACTTTGATTCATTGAACTATCTATAAAAATTTATTGAACATAAGATTGTTTATAATTGCAATTCTTGTTATTAAGTAATTGCTTACATTGTCTAAAAACGTCTATAAATCTTTTTAATATTTTTTACGAAAGTACTAGCGTAATACTTTGAACATTTTAAGAATGTTTGTATTAAATTAACGCATCTTTATCTCGAACAATAGCTTAATAGCATTACGTCAACTCTTTGTTAATGAAGACAACAAAATAAGAATTAACAAATTTAACGTCTATGATAAAGATTGTATCGATCTAGAGAATTAATTTATGCAAGTAAATATTTATTTCATTTTTTATTTTGTTTTAGCGAACAAAAAGATAATTTTCGCATTAACATTTTTTAAAGAAAGAGTTTAACATTAATTTAAATTAAATTTACGCAAATATTTGAAGAATTATGACGAAAACTCTTGTGCGATGTTTACGAATTTCGATAATTTCAAAAGAAAGCTTCAAAGAATCTTCGAAACATTTAACGAAAAACAAATCGCAAAAAGAGTGATTTAACACTTAATTTAACGAATTTCTACAACAAATTACGCAACAAGATTTCAAAAATATGTCAATTTTATCAAATAAGACGATGTCGCATTTATAATAATGTTTCGACGAAATCTTAAGAACAATCTCAAGAACGAAATTATGCGCGATAATAAATTTATTAACAATATATTCGATATTATCAAAGTAATTATCGATTTCGATGATAAACTATATGAAAGAACTATGAAAAAGCGATACAATTAATTTTACGAAAGAACAAAAATCTTCTTTGAATTAACGATCAAATATTATTAAGAAGAATCTGGTTTTAATTAGAAATATAGTAATTTAAACTATCGTAAATTTGCATTTATAAAATTGAATTTTATTCAAAACGCAAAGAGAAAAACTTTAGAGAAAAACAAAATAATAAATCTTAAAAAATGTGTTATTTATGTGACAAACTAAATCACTTCGCAAGAGATTATTAATTACGAAACTTAATAAATTATTAATAGATTAATGTTATATTAAGAGAAATATTTAATAGTTAGAACGATATCAAAGAGCAAATTGACACAAAGGCGAACATTTCTAAGATTAAATCGAACGACGATTACTATTTAATAAAGAACTCAAATTAATTATAAAAAGTTCTAAATAAAACATTATTAAACAAGGCATTCGCATTTACGCAAAAAGTTAATTAAGCACTTTAGAAAACTATTAAATCTTATAATTTAATTATTGACTCAAACGAAAAGTATAACTAAAAAAATTCACGAATGCATAAAAGACATTACGAATTATTTTAAGACTTTAATTAGCTCATCGAAGATCGTAGACGAATGCGAGAAGAAATTAAAAAACAATGTTATTACAAAAAAGAATATACTTGACACTACAATATAACAACTAGATTTTATAATATACGTAAATCTTAATTAAACAATTTGCTACAACGACTTATGTTAAACTCATCTAGAAGAGAAGAACGAAGTCAATTGATTTCTTAGAAAGTCAAAGTTAACAATTTAGCAACAAAAGAAAGCTTAGCGCAAACAAACGTTTAAAGCAAAAGTCGCAACATAAAAGCAAAATAAAGTTCAAATTTCTTAATAAAGAACATATTAGAGAAATGCAATATGTTAGCTCAATAATAGCAATTAAACTTAACAACGTACGTACAATATTTTATCACATTAGTTAAGATTAAGAATCGTTAATTCACAACAATAATTAATTTTGATGCGATAAGTAATTTTATAACTAGAGCTCTTGTAAAGAGAAAAGAGTATTTTATTCAAAAGAAATTTAACGTTTACAATCTAATAGTTGTAGATAAAAACTTATTATTCGCAAAGAATGAAAAAGTAAATAAAGAAACGAAATTATTATTAATAGCTATTTAGCAACATTACGAGAAACTAATTTTTAATATAGTGAAAATAATTATTTTTAATATTGTTTTAGAAATGTTTTGATTAAAGTAACACAACTTAAAAGTTATTAAAATACACAAGTATTTAAATTCGCACAATGTAATTACGCAATTCACATTTAATCTACGCATTAATAACGTTCAATAATAGATAAAAGATTAAGTCGAAATTTGATCGCAAGTAGCAAGTTTGCATTTTTGCAAAAAAACGATCTAATAAAGTTCGACTTAATAAACATTGACACAAATTAATTAAATTACAAAGTTAAAAAAATTAAAAAAATTGCGAATCTTTTAAGAGTTTTAGACTATTTAGTACAACGAAAGAATGGCTAAAGCATATATTATAAATATACAACAATTGAGAGCATTTGTTTTAGAAAAAAAAACGATCAAGATTTTATTTAAACATTAATCGTAAAACTACGAGATTAAACTTAAATTAAACAAGCAATTTACGTTTAAATTTATATATGTTTTATTCGAAAAGAAGCTAAAAACTCTTCGCAAATATTTAGCAAAAAACGAAAAAAAAAATTATAAAAAAAATTTCAATTATAAACAAGATACTTGATTCTCTTTGTATTTAAAAAGAACGAAATTCTTCATTTATATATTAATTATCGAAAGCTAAACAATATTACGATAAAAAATCGATATTTATTACTTAACATTAGCGAACTTTAGAATCAATTATTTGAAACAAAATATTTTATCAAATTAAATTTACAAGAAGCGTACAATTAAATTAGAATAAAAAAAAGAGTAAAAACAATTTTTCGTATACGATATAAATTATACGAATATACAATAATGTCGTTCGAATTTACGAATGTCTCAACAACGTATTAAGAAATGATCAATGACGCATTACGACAATATTTAGATCGATTTATTATAACATACTTAAATAACATCATAATTTACTCAAATATTTTGAAAAAACATGTGAATTATGTTTTTAAAGTATTAAAATGTTTAAATAGAAGAAATCTACATTTCAAATTAAAGAAATGCGAATTTCATCGAAAAGAAATTGACTTTTTTGAATTTGTTATTAAACGATATGAAATACGCATAAATCTTAAAAAGTTACAAATAATTAAAAAATAAAAATCATTTATTAACGTTAAAGAAGTTTAATTCTTTTTAAATTTCATAAATTACAATAAGAAATTTGTTAAAAACTATTTTGTTAGCGCAATATTATTGACGAATCTTACGAAAAAGAAAACGCCATAAAGATAAAAATTAATAAAAGACAAATCATTTCAAGATTTTAAATTAAAATGCTTAAAGAAACTAGTACTTAAAATGTACAACTCACAATTATTAAGCAAAATTAAAATTAACGCATTAAATTTAATTATCGATGCATGCTTTAATTAAGAGCATAAAAACATATAACATTTAATAACATATCTTTCGAAAAAACTTTCGTTAATCGAACAAAATTACAATATTTACGACAAAAAGCTATTTGCTATTGTAGTTTTTTTAAAATTATAAAGAGTATACATCGAAGAATTATTGAAACTTATAATTCTTACAAATTACGAGAATCTTTTACATTTTATTACTATTAAATAGTTTAACAAAAGACAAATGCGATAATTAGAGCAATTCGAACAATACAAATTCAAAATACAATATACATTAAACAAAGATAACGACAAAGATAACGAAAAAACAAACGTACTTAACAAAAGAAATAATTTTATATAAAAACGAAGAAATTGTTTAATTACAACATACTTAAGATTAACAAAAACGAATCATTATTAATAAACAAATACGAACTAAATGTTATTTTACAAATACTTAAAGACAATAAAGAAGAGTTTTTAATAAAGAAAGAAAAACTTCAAATATCTATTAACAAAATCGACGAATGTATAAAGAAACATTATGATAAATTATTGCAAAAGCATTCGAGAATGATCAAAACTCTTTAATTTTTACGTTAGCATTATTAATTCTCTTAAATAAAACAAGTTATCAAGATTACATTAAACGATGTTTTAACTATTAGCAAAACAAACATGATATACATGCGAACTATGACGAAATTTAATGTTAAGAATTATTTAAGTTGTTATAAAATGAAGTTACGATAAACTTTATTATTAAGTTGCTCAAATCGACGAATTTAGCATTTAGAGAAAAATATAATTCGATACTAGTAATAATTAACAAACTTATCAAGTATTCACATATTATCGCATGTAAGAAGAAATTTATAGCAAAACAACTAAAATACATTGTATTAAATCGACTTATACAATATTATAATATACTCAAAGAATTAATTAGTAACAAAGACAAGCTCTTTACATCTAACTATTAAAAAACATTTCTATTAATGTTAGAAACGAAATTCAAAATGTTTATTGTCTATTATTTGATCACAAATAATTAAACAAAGCGAACAAATTAAAGTTTAGAGCAATATTTGAGACATTACGTCAACAATATTTACAACAATTAAGTATCACTTTTATTTATGATTTAACTAGCATTAAATGCAAAAATTTCGAATATCATTAAAATAACTTTATTCTTCGTCAACTATAACAAAGAATTTAATTTTTTCGAAAAAAAGCAAAAGCATTTGTTAACATAGTTAGTCATCGAAAGAATAGCGACACTAAGAAAGATATACGACAACATCTTAAAGATGCAAAAGAAATCGATTAAATATTAAAATAAAAAACGAAAAATAACATCTTAACTAAAAAAAATATATATATATTTTTTTACAAAAAATCTTAAGACAAAAAAGTTAAACAAAAAATTAAATTATATTAAAGTCGAATCGTTTCTCATTAAAAAGACAAAGAAATTAATCAATTACGAACTCGACTTATTTAAGAACGTCAAAGTATTTTTAATATTTTATATTTTATTGTTAAAATCGACGAATTTAATTACGTCTTTATAGAATACATTTTATTTTCATTTATAAAAAGAGAAACAATATAAGATTAAAAAAATTCTAAAACAAAAAAATAAAAAATATTTTATCAAATGAAAAAAATATTTTATCTCGAAAAATACATAAAAATCAAAGAAAAATCTTAATCGTTGTCAAGATTTTTTAAGAAAGTTTTATCAAAATTAGACAAAAAGACGATAGCTCAAATCTAATTAATCGAAAGTTAAAATCGTTCGAACGATATATCGAACAACAATTCGAAAGTTTTTGCAACAAACTTAGTAGAAAACGTTTCATTTATCTTTAAATTATCGATATTCTTTCACTTTAATACGATCATTTCTTTCTCTTTATTTTTTAGAAAATTTAATTGTTTTTTCAAGCGACTTAACTTAATATGCGTTTCGCGCATTTCTTTCTTTAAACGTAATTATTTTTCATAAATTCGTTTAATCGAAGCGAACGAAATTGTCAAATCATAATCACGACTTAATCGCACACATTTTACACACTTTTTGAAATTATTGTTCACACAATAAACTTTATTAGACATCGCACAATTGCGACAAGAACGCATCGCTAAATACGCAAAATCTAAAGCGTCAAAAAAAAATTCTTACGAAAAGAAGAATTTCTAATATTAATCTTTCTTGAAAACATTGTGAAAAGACATTAAATTTTTAAAACGAAAACTCTAAAGAAGAGAAATAATGTTACGAGCTTATTTAAGCTATATTAGTGATTTAAGTTCTACGCGCTATTAGCGAATCTATTATTATGTTTAACATGTTCGAGAAGCGAACATTTCGAACATGATGTTCGCTATGTTCGATAAACGAACATCGCGAACAATAATGTTCGTCATATTTGACAAACGAACAAGACAAACAATCTATATTTTCTTAGTATATAGAAACTAGAAATACAACTTTTTTATAAATTGTGTTTAACTCATTTTAAGTCTTTACTTATTGTTACTCTAATTCATTGAATTACTTGTGAAGATTTATTAAACATAAAATTGTTTATAGTTGCAATCTTTGTTATCAAGTAATTGCTTGCATTGTCTAAAGACGTTTATAAATTTCTTCAATAACATAATTTTTTTTAATACTTTTTACGAAAGTATTAGCGTAACATTTTAGTCTTAAACTCAACGTGTTTATTACGATGAAACGAATAAGAATTACGATTCTAATATTATTGATAAAGTCGAAGAATTTAATAATAACTATAACGACGATTAGACTAATCGCGTTAATCTAGAAATGTCACGTACAAATGTTAAGACTTAAATCAAAAAAAATTCGAAGAATCGAATCGCTCAAAGTAGTTTAATCAATTACTATAAGTAGTTTAGCGCGCTTCGCGCTAAACTACTTTAAGCGATTTGATTTCAAAAAATCGTTACGATTCGATTTTGACATTAAGTCAAATTAAAGAAGTAATATTATAATTCGATTTAACGATTAATTTAACAACGATAACTACTATAATAATTAAGGAAATCTTAATGAATTCAACTATAAATATTATGATTTTAGCACGAATGAAGTGAAATTCTTGACAAACGATAAGATTAATATTTTCTTTTTTTAGACATTTAGCATTCGTATACGCGACACTACTTGCAAACGATACGATAAAATCTTTTCTTTAAGAAACAAGCTTCATAAATATGTTTAAAATTGCAAAATCAAATCTTAAATTAAAACAATAAAATTTATTATTTTAGCAATATATTATAATTTATTTAAAATAGTTTACTTAGACGCTCTCTTAAATTAATCTTAGAAATTAAGATTTCGTTCATAACATTACGCAACTATTAAGAATCTTGTTGCAATCGTTATGAAAAATAATATTGTCAACGTAGTTACTAATGACGAAGATGATCTCACATTAAATAGTGAATGCATTATGACAATCATTGATTAGAAATTTCTTAAACGAAAGACTTTTCGCTACATTATTAAACATTTCTCTCAAATGATTCGAATGCGTAATATTGAAAACGTCATGATGTTCTTCTTAGAATACATTATCATAGAGCTCATTATTCGAGATAAAATTAATAAAATTTCTATTATCGACAAGCTACGACGTCAAGTTCACATAATCGATAATTTTAAAATTAACTTGTTTATTGACTTAGATATTTTAAGACTCAAACAAATAATAATTAACTATAAAAGAGAGCTATTTACTATAAATAACTATAAAGATATAACGATATTAATGACGATTACTTCTTTAAAAGATCACGTCAAATGCGTTGTTAAAACGCATTAAGCAATTATCGTTTTGTCTCATTTTATTATTATAATTTCTATACGATTTCGAGACAAAATCGAGTTTTTAATCGATTGCGACTTGATATTTATGTCGTCGCACAATATTAAGAGATTCGAGTTTAAAGATAATATTCTTTCTTACATTACTAACGCAAACATGTGCGTCGTTCAAATGAACAATATCTCGAATTGTGCGATCACTATAGCGAAGAACTCACGTCTCAATGTGATTTAAAACTATGAAAAAAAGAAATGTTACGTATCATCTTCGAACTACGATCATTTAACTACAAAATCTTGATTTAAGAGAGCACTCAAATTTGATATCGACGCATTCGTCGTCTTTGTAGTATTACTTTTTTTAAAAAATTATCAATTATTTTTAATTTCTATTCAAGCACTTTTAAATTTTATCGAAGCGCTCTTTATAATAATTTAGCATTTTACTATAACTATGAGAGCATTGTTCGCAAATACTTATCACATAAATGCGTTCGTTATCGTTACGAAAACAATTAAGTGCATCATTTTGATTAAAGTACAATATACAACATCTCTAAGATTTATTAAAAGCTTCTTAAGATACTAGAAGACTATTCTTTATTATGACAAAACATTAATCGCATCGTAAATATTTTTAAAGCAAAATAAATATCTATTACTTTAAAATTTAATGTAAAGATCGACGCAATTAAGATTTATTTACTTGATTCTATCGATTGCGAGTTCGTTAATTAAGAATTTAACAAAGTTTACGCTTAGAAACGCATAAAGTACACTAAGCATTTCACAAAGTTTAATTAATTCGTCTTTGTAATATGACGTATTATAAAACAAAATAGTAAGCAAATTCGCAAGAGTAAAGTAGTAGTAAATATTCGCAATCTTAACAAAATTAATATTATTAATTTATATTTCTTATCATTGCAATTTAACATTATATTTAAGATTTTAAGATATCGTTACATTATTGTAATTAATACAACAAAGTTCTTTCATTAATAATTAATACGTATATTAAATTGTGTAATCTTTTTATATATATTACTTTTTGCGAGTGTTTGCAACGCGCGAACATCTCGCAAATGCTTTTGACGCAATTGGTTTAAATTTGTCTTGTTACAATAGTGTTCGCGTTCGTGCTTCGACTCGATGCGACGCACTACGTTTAAGTCTTAAAATCAATTTCTTTTGTGATTATAAGTTAGGCGATCGTGAGCGCAAAAAGTTTAACGTCGTGTGTCTTGCGCAAAAGATCTAATAGCTTGAATCGCATGTCACGTCGTCGCATAAAGCGAGACGTGAGTGTGTTCGTTTGACGTGAGCAATATGTCGTGCGCAATCTTTGAATGTAACACGTGAGTGCTAATCGAACGCGACAAGAGAAATAGCACGTGTTAAGCATCATGTCTTCAAAGTGACCTCTAAGTGCGCAACACACCAAGAATTTTTCGATAATTTTGGCGTAATTTTAGGTGAATCCTAAAATAACCCTAAATCTCGAAACGAGATTTTTGGAAAAAAAGATAATTGTAATCTTTCTATATATATTACTTTTCGCGAATGTTTGCAACGCGCGAACATCTCGCAAATGCTTTTGACGTAGTTGATTTAAATTTTATTCTATTACAATATGCGAAAAGCTTATAATGATTTCGCATCGCAATCAAAAGCAATTTAACGTAATTACTATGAATTTTAAGAACTTATTGTTATATGTTTAAAGACAAATTGATATTATGCTACGATTTCATCAAAATTATGTCAAAGTTTACGTTGATAACATTGTTATTTTTAACAAGATTTTTAATAAACATTTACAACATCTTTGAGTTATTTTTTTTTTACTTAATTTCAAAGACGTTATTCTCTTTTCTAAGAAATCGTTCTTAGAATATCTTACAATTACACTATTTAATTAGCGAGTCGATGCATTTAATTTAATCGCAATGATTAACAAAGTTAATACAATTAAGAGTTTTGATTTTTTGTACATTTTAACGAATCTTGAACTTTATTTAGAATTGACGAAATATCTTCGTAATTATGTTTTTTTTTACGCACAAAAGACAAAGACGTTGCAACGACGCAAAATCATATTGTTTAAGTCGTCTCTATCTAATAAAGATAAAATAAGAAAGCTATATAGTTGGCGTATCATAATTGACTTATTAATCGAAACAAAATTGAACTCTTATTGTCAAGTTTAAGAATTCTTCTTACGCGTTACGTTCTTAATACACTTTGATTTTAAACGCATACTATATATTGATATTGATGCATCGAAACGTTGTAAATTTAAAGCTATAATTTATTATCTAAAGGTCGAAGCGAATCTAGAGAAGTCTCGTCTTAATAATGTCGAATTCATTTTATTTCTAAGTAGATTCTTGAACTTTGTAGAGACGCAATATTGACTTACGAAATTTAAAATAACTAGCTTGATATAAGTGATTAAACGTGTTTGACACATAATTAAAGTCGCAAACAAAACAATCGTAATCTTTACTAATTACGTCGTCAATTCTTCAATAATTAATTAAATTAAACTTACGTTCAATAGTATAAACAAGCTTAATCTACGTTTGATTCGTATCTTAATTTATCTCTCGCAATTTCAATAAAATGTGAAATATTATTTAAGAAAATAACACATCATTTTTAACGCTTTATTTAAACTATTTGTTGCGAACAATAGCGAGAGTTCGAACGATTCTAATATCTTAAATCTAGATATCTATTATGATGAAATCGAAAATCTTAAAACAAATTAAGTCTATGCTTATCAAAATATTATTATCGCTATATTAACAAAATACAAGACGAAGCTTTTCGCAAATTATGATAAAAAAGCATTATAAAAGAGTCTACTTGCTATGCTAGCAAACTTGCACGATCGCATCGCATTAAAATAGTTATTTATTAATGATCTTAATAAGTTATTTATTTTCAAAAAGATTAAAACTAAAATAGACTTCGAACTTCGTAACGATTTAATTTGCTACATCGAAAATAATGAAAAATACGCTAAATTGTGCATTTTTAGTATTATAAAAAAAGAGATTCTTTGTATCGTATATGACGAGAGACATTATATAAACGCAAATCGTTGCTACAATTATATAGTCGCAATTCTTTATATATTACAATTATCTAAAAAGATTCGTAACTACATTGAGCATTATTTATTATATTAAATAAATCAAATTAAGCGATGTTGTTTTTACGAGAAACTTATGTCTATTTTAGTTATCTCGCATTTTTTTTATACAATTGCTATGAACTTCATAGTCGATTTACTTAAAAAGCACAATTATCTCTTAACGATTACGAATAAGTTTTCGCGTCGTTGACAATTTATTGCAAGATACTTAATTGACTTCGCAACTACATGAGCACGCAAAGTTCTCAAATGTCTTCATATAATTAATTAAGATATTTCGCAAACTATTATCTTTAATAGAAATCTCAAGTTCATCTCTAACTTCTAATCTAAGATATTTAAGCAATTAAGAACAAAATTACTAACTAGTATTGCATATTATTTATAAACAAATAATCTCTTAAAGCGCTTTAATCAAATTGTGAAAATAGTTATTAAAAATTTAATCACTAGCTATCTTAATATTTAATGATAAATAACACTTTCTTCACTCTAGTTTTAATTAAATAACTTTTCTAATGTTGTTATTAAAATGTTGCTCAATAAGATTATATACAAATTTAAGATTAAGAAGACACTATTTCTACTTAATTACGATAAATTTATTACGAATAATTTATTTAACAAACGTTTTAAATATTGTATCGAGATTAAGAATGCTATCGTTTTCGCAAACATCAAAGTCAAGATTTACTATAACTTACGTCACACATCGTTGCTACTAAATTCGAAAGACAAAACTTATCTTAAATTAAATTACGATTATCAACTACTTAATAAATTTAATCGCAAGATATTCTCACAACAATGCGACTCGTTTATAATAAAAAAGCGCGTCGAACGTCTTGCTTATAAGCTTAAACTACTCTTATAATGAAGAATTTACTTAATAGTGTTAGTAACTCAATTAGAGTTTGCTTCATGAATTGCGAATTTTTACGATCGTTTTTAATCAAATTATTTTAACGTTGTAAAAATGAAAAAAAATACATTACGATAACGATTCTACGAAGTGAAAAAAATCGTTAATCGACAAATACGAAAGTATAAAAACAAAAAAATCGCTCAATATCTATTGCGATAAAAGAATTATAATTCGAAGTATAATGAGTAAAGAAATTTAACTAAATTAGAAAATTGCATAAATCTAGTCAAAAAATACGAAGCACGTCAAGTCACTATTAAAGCATTAAAGAACATTATTAAAAAACGTCGTTCGCGACAAATCTTATTTATAGCAACAACATCTATTGTTAACGAAGAATCATCTAATGTTATTAAAGCATCGATTATCGCAACATTTAATACTATGGAATTTAATTAATCGCAACAAGAATTTCGATTAATGTCTTATAATCTCATGATAATTATATTAAAACAAGATTCTTCATTTATTGTATTTCGTGAATTCATAATTATAATATTACGAAAATTACAAGACTTCTAATGATATTAATACGAAATAAATGAATAATTTTATATGAGCATAATTTATAATAAATTATGAACTTACTAGCGAGAACGCTAGTCTTTTTGTTTTTTTAGCGATATATTGATAGAGACTTTTGTTACAAACTAGATGATCTAAATGACATTTCAATTAATTCGAAAAAAAACTAAAAAAGACAAGTTATGACGCAATGTATTTAGCAATCTTTTTTTCGTAATTTTTAGAAACAATATTTACATTTCACGTCCTTTAAATCGTAACATATTCGAAACATTTGCATTTTTTTAAGAAAATTAAATTGCAAAAAATTTGTTTTATTTAATTTTTATTATCTTTGTCGCAAATTTAATCTTGCTATTTATATATATTTTTGCGTTTTTTATTTTTTATAAATGTATAAATAAGCAAAGTGCGAACAAAAGTAAAAGAAAAATTTATTATATTATTATTTAATAATTTTGTTAACAACTTAGAGTCGCAAAAAGATTTAATTACAAAATTGTAAAACTTTGCGAAAAATTTTCTTAAACTTGTTTAATTTAGATTAACAATAAATTTAAAAACAATTTATTTAAATTTTCTTTTCTTTGTTTTTGTTAACAATTTGTTTTTATTTTTGTTTTTATTTTTTTTCGAATTCTAAATATATGTTAATGCATTGCACAATACATCGAAATAAAAAAATTAAAAAATTAAAAAATATATCGAAAAGCAAGCAAAAATACTTATAATTAATATACGCTCTAAAAGAAAATCAATTAATTGCTTTATCTTAATAACAATATTATTTTAATTTTTTTTGTTTTTTTAAGTTTTTGTTCGAACTTAATTTGACGCTTCAGAACGCTAATTAAATTATGTTTAAATTAATAAATATAAGATTACGTTCAATTTGTTGTTAATAAAATAAACTTTTTATTGCGTTGTTAGCTTTTTATATTAAAAATAACATTCTTTTGCAAACATTTTATTAATTTAATAATTATATTTTTAACTTCGAACGTTTTACAATATTTGTTAATAAGAACTTCTATTTAATTTCGAAAGCGTTTAATAAATTAATAAATATTAATAGTTGTCGCATTGTAAACGCAAACAAAATATATTATAATATAATAATTTGATTTACAATAGAAAATCTTGCAATAAACGCAAGCATTTCTTTTTTTGCGAATATATGTACGTTTACTTACGCAAATTATATATAAAAGATTATTACATATTGTAACATATTAATTCTTGTAAATAATAAAATGTCGAAATTATTTATTCTTTTAATCTCTTAATTTTTTAAAAAATAAAGATAAAGATATATTAATTTAATATTTGCATTATATATATAAGTCTTACGTATTGTTTTCTTTGCAATAATTTATTAACAACAAAAAAGCAATTGCAATTAAGAAAAATATAAGAAGAAAGAAAGAAAAGAAAAGAAAAATAACAATATTTATGTTTATAATTTATTTGATATTTGCGCAATATTAACTTTACTTTAAATTTTATCTAGAATTCTAACAATAACAACAACGAAGCAATAATTTATTATAAATTGTTATTGTTGTTATTACGTTGTTTTACAAATTGTGTTAAACTAAAGTATAAATTAATTTCTATTAAATAGAAGACTTTTTTTCTCTTAATTTTTAAAGAGATTTAAGAAGGTTTTTAACAAGCTCTTGTAATGCTAGCGCTTAATAAGCGTCTTCGTCTTGTACAAAACTAATATAGCTTCTTACATTACTAGAGATCAATGCTCTAAGAAAGAAGATAACTATAATATTATAACGTTATCGACGCGCTAGCGTCTTAGAGTATAGCAAAGCACGTAATTTCGACTATTTACAAAAGTTTCAAATTGCATAACTTCTCTTTTTAATTAAAAAGCAAGAAATAGACTTGCACATTATAGCGAGTATTAAATAGAGAGAAAGCTAATTTCTCGTTGTTCTTCAACAATTAGTCTTACTACTATCTATTCTATATAGTTGGAATATAGTAATAAAAGTCTATTATATCTCACGTCTTTTATATCTTAGTGCGTCGACAAGTAGCAAACGCACTCGCATCTTACGTTAAACTATAAAAAAAAAAAGAAATCGACGCAAAAGATATAAGAACAACTAGAAAATTACAAGTTATAAAGCTCTTATTTAGATAACTAGTTACGTATAAAGTAGACTAATCGCGCTAACCCAGAAATGTCACGTGCAAATGCCAAGACCTAGGTCAAAAAAATTCGAAGAATCGAATCGCTCAAAGTAGTTTAATCAATTACTATAAGTAGTTTAGCGCGCTTCGCACTAAACTACTTTGAGCGATTCGATTCCAAAAATCGTCACGACCCAGTCTTGGCGCCAGGTCGAACTAGAGGGGTGATATCATAACTTGGCCCAACGATTAGTCTAGCAAAACGCAATAAGAGATTTACAAAATATCTATTAGTATATAAATACAAAAAGTCTTTATATATCAACTTTCTTATATATTTATTTCTCTCTTCGAAGCATTCTCGCGATTGTGTCGATATTAACAATAATATTAAATTTGTTATATAAGTAGAGAGACATTTTATTAAGATAAACAATAAGACAAAGATTAATATAATCTAGAAAACTATTCTTTATTGTTTTATCAATCAATTTACTAGAATTTCTTCTATATTAAGAGGTAACAACAAAGTTGTACAACTTAATATTATATCTTATTTTGCGTATTTATCGTTTAGATACGTTTATTAGATGCGATATATAAACACTATTTTTGTCGATTTTAATGCGATCGACGATTGCAGTTCTTTGAACGTCAATTAGAACAAACGACATAACAAGAAGAGAATTACAAAAGACGTAGATTACACGATTATACTAAAGACTTCAAATACTGTCTAATTAGAATGTTAATTGAACAAATAAAAGAGATTTTAATCGAATTGCGCGAAAAACTATTATTTGTGTAATAAGATTACCAAAACCTTGGCGCCTTCCTGACTGCGACCAAGAAACCAGCTTTGCACGATAAGGTAGCAACGATCTATAAAGCTAGAATCATCGACAAATTGCGTCAATTGTTAAGGTTATGTGCATCCGCAATGCTTAGGTATTTGCTTGAGATAATTATTTTTCTCTGCTATCGTTGGAACGTGGCGACTTGTAGCTGCGTAGCGAGCAAGTGAGGAAGGTATTTTGAAGGACATGCTATGAGAAGGTCAGGTGAAAGTGTTAGCCGATGATGATGAGAAGTCTTCCGAGCTGGTTAGTTTTGGGAGCGGCTATGGCTGGGGAGATGAATGTATGTATGAGTGTTTCTTTTCCTATGCGGCGGGGCTTAATCCTCTAGTAGGAGCTCCTCCACTCGACCACTGTTGGTCATATCCGGCTAAGTACAAGTGTGTGCGTCTGTAGAATAGTGTACAATAACTGTGCCAATCTGCTTGGTTTCTGCATACCCAAAACACCGCCTATACAAGAGCATACATACTGTAAGAGGGAGAAGAGTCGTTTCGTAGCACAGTCTGATCTTCGCGCCAGCCTTTCGTGCATTCGATTGCCTTGCAGCTTGATTGTATATAGCTCAATCGTTCTTTGCTATCTCTAGAGATCGTATAGCGTGAACATGGCTTTTTTCGTGAACATCGCAATCAAGGAGGTTATACTTGCGCATATAAGCTTGATCTATTCTTTGACTCTATTGCCTTAAAGCTTCTACGTCGTTTCTTACTAGATTTCAAGTCGATTCGCGAATAGGAAAGAACAATTCTTGTTGTGTGATTATCTCGCACGAGGTTCAAACAGAGACACAAATGGGTAAGTTGTATCCGTTTGATAATTGTGAGCATCAAGCACGTCGGCTGTGCAACAAGTAGAAATCTGTCTGTTGGTTCTCGATCCAAGTCGATTTCGTTTCAAAGCAATGTGTTGCTTTGATCTTGTCGTACTCTGTTCGTGTACGTGGCTAATAACGTACGCGCTTCCGTGACGTGCAAAGCACGTCGGTGAGGATATTTGGCTCTATGACAACAACAAGAAACAGTAGGTTCGTAGCCGGCACCGCATATAGGTGATCCTCATTGCCGACCCAAGGAAGATGAGTAGTTGTTGGCTGGGGATGAGCGGCGAGCAACAGGATAAGAGGATTAGAGTACATGCCGAATTTATCGCTGTCCCTTTCGGACAAACAAAGTTGATATTGATTGGAGGAGGACCAAAGATATAGCAATCAAGCAATCACACTTCCCTCCACAGGCTACTTATTTAATCTTGAAGAAACCATATTACGCACTTGGTCCAACTCTGTTGCCCCCAAACTCTCTATGGCCTTATCTCCCACCCACAACCCCCTGAACCCCCCTCAGCAGCCTCAGTCTCCGCTTGTGCAACCCGCTCAAGTCCCTGCGGCGTCTCTGGTCACTGAGATTATGTCCCGTGATCAAGATCATCATGAAGAACGTCTCGATGATGCTGGGCGGGACATTACACAGCAACTGCCCCGTCAAGCTCCAGCGCATGGCGCTCGCGCCGATGACGAGCCCGACGATGGAGACGACGCCGAGGATAACGGTGTACTCGTGGGAGCAAATAGCGCCCATACGGAGGGAGATGCGCTCCGTTAGGGTGCGGCCGAGCATGCCCTGTTCCAGCGAGGCAAGAGATTGGCGTCGCTGTGCAGGGAGCTGTTGAAGGCTGTCGAGGATTTGGAGCGCATCCTCGTCCACCCAGGCTACCTCTTCGAACAACCCATCCTCGTAACCCCTCAGCTTGTGGAAGACGTTCCGTAGTACGAATCCATCGTTCATGCCCACCAGCCCTGCATAGGTCCCGATCAGAAGCCACCAGTTGCTGTTGAACCCCATGGCGGGGCCAATAGCAACCCAGACTATTATGGTGAGAATCAGGATCGCGACGCCGATAAGTGCGCCTACGAGATCGGCGTAGTAATCAGTTACTCTCTGTATCCTCCCGAAGTTCGGTGCTGGGATCGTGACAGCAAGGTTGGGTTCGCTGTCCCCCGTAGCAGCACGTAAGCGCAGTTCGAGCGCGGCGTCGACTTTCCAGATGGCCTCGAGGCAGCGGTTGGAGTATTCGCCGTGGCGCTCGTGGATGTTGGCTAAGAAGGCGAGGACGAAGACCATGAGGGCCGAGGTTGCGGAGTTGATGTAGAGCAGCCAGGTGGGAGACCAGGAGTCGCGCGCGCCGAACGCAACCCATACTACAATCCCGACCCAGAAGATGGCGACGGTGACGATGTGTCCCGTTATATTGGACACGGTGGTGCAGATGCGGCCGAAAAGAGTTTCTTGAGGGAGCTCTGTGACGAATCCGATAAAGTCCATGTCAGATGCGTCCTCGGGTTGCGCGACCGTCTTGGCCGGATCTTCGTCACTGTCGGTCTTTGCGTCTTGCGCCTCCTTCACCGGCTGTGAGGTCTCGGAGGTCTCGGAGTTCTCTCTAGCCTCATGCTGCCTCTCCCCCTCGTCGCCCCTCCTCTCCCTCTCCCGCCTCACCAGCTCCCTCAACATCCTCTTGCAGTTTACCCCCCTACTCTTCAGCACTCCAAGCGCATCCATAGTCCTATCATAGCTATTCAGCTGCTGCCGCATCAAGAAGCTATCAAATATCAGATTGATGATCGCCTGCCCATCCGAGATCCCCACCGTCCACTGGGCGAACCCACTGAAGGGAATGCCCAAGAAGGCCCAGGTGATGAGAGCGAACAGGATGATGAAGAAGACGGATTGTGAGCCAGACCATTCGACGACTTGGTCGAGATAGCGGTCTAGACGTCGGGGCTTGGGAGGGACAACATAGGTGGTGTTGTTGGTGTAGGGGATGATGACCAAGTCGCCGCCGAGTTTTTCGAGTCCGCCTTCTTGGCTGCTGGCTCCCTCTGATACCTTTTGAGTTGGGGCTGCAACTTCTACCGCGTGTCTAGCGCCAGGGGCGCGGAGGAGGTGGAGGAGGCGGTCCATTGTGCTGGGCGGATTGTTCTGGTAGTGTGGACGGTTGTAGGTCTAGAAATGTGAAATGGTAATTGTCGAGTAATGCTTCTCAGGGTAATGTGTGAGAGGTCTTCCGCCCCAGTGGTGTGTGGTTTTGCCACTAGGAGGTCAAGGAGGTCAGCGGTCGCTATCTTCCATATTATGTCCCACGATGCACTTGCCCCTTTCATTCTCCTAAGGAGGTCGATAATCTGCAGCGGGGGTGGCAGAGCCTGCCGGTCCGTGTGGTGATAGGATAGTCGCCAGGATTGTTGTGCAAGAGTCTCTGCTCCTGCGTGTCTTGTGTATGTTTTCTGGGACAGAAGAACACAGTCAGCCAAGGAGTATCTGCAGGTGGGATTAATGGAAGAGCTCACGGTCGCTTGGTGCTTCGGTCTCTTTCATCGAACGTAGATCTGGTGTTGTAAGGATAAATAGGATTGTAGGGATTGTGCTCTGGTAGGAACGAGTGCCGAGGAAGAAAATTCGGAGGAAGTGAAGGGGCGGTGGGTAAAGTATGGGCTTGTGACGAAAGTATCGAAAATGCCTCAAAAGTCTAAGAGACAAGCGGGACCTTTCTGCAGCACGACAACGCCGGCAAATGAGGCATTCAGAATTGATTAGCCGCTCCTGCTCAAATGTGAATAAATCATCACCTTTCTTCGCGTTCTCATTGAGTCATTTCCTAGACGCGATGGAGAAATTTGCTGCCAAGCCCACCTAGGGAAATTGACTGACACCACAGTGTGATACCCAACTCACAGAAGCGAGCAGTATGTACACAGAATGGCCAGTACTTACATTATACCTGGCAGTGCAGGCCTCGGACTAGCACCCTCAACCTGCATCCCCTCACCACCAGAGCCGCATTGCGATCTCTCGTCGACACCCTTTGCGCCAGGAACCAGAGCTAGGTCCTTCCAGACCTTTAGGGCATGAGTTTTTGAATTCCACGGTTCCACGACTAGGATATACACTGTCCTCCCTTGGTCTTCGATGAGGGAAGAAGTAAGACGACAGCCATAGCGCCACAGCAGCCAGCGAAGATGGAGCCGTAGCGGAGAAACTAATGCGAGAAAGACGTTTCAGATCCAGCTTGAGGCTGTCGACACGGACATGCATTGCCTACTGTAGCGGCTGGGTTGCAGCTCGTGATGATCAGTCTACAACACGAAACCGCAGGTGCTGGCGATAAAAAGGGAGGTGAAGACGATCGTGGCTGTGCCAGCATTAAGCGCGATTCTGGGCGAAGAGGCCTGCAGACGCCTAGGCCTGCAAATATGCCTGTCGAGCCTGTGTGATGTCAGCAACCGTAGCACACCGGGTACTTACCTTGCACATCCAAATACCTCCCGAGATCGAGGACCATACTTCTTCCTCAATATTCTTATCATAAATAGTGTGTATAGTTGTTGAAATTGGTGGGGGATGAATGTGCTGCTCTCGAAATCGGCAGGGAAGATATTCGGTATATGTTTCAAAACAGATTTCATCTACAATTGTCGTGTGCTCTTAAAGTAATGGTCTATGTGCCAAACATCCCATCCCAACCCATCCAATTCCCATCCTCAAATCGCAAGCGCTTCATCACCTCATCACCTCATCCCATATATCATACCCCATCATCAATTCCCCCCATCCCTCCTACATGCACATCCCCCCCCCACCGGCGCTAAATATCCTTAACAAATCCCACCTCAAACACCCGATCCATCGGAACCTTCAAGCTCGCAATCTTCGTGCGCGTATTCTCCCTCAGCCAGAGGAACGCATGCAGCAGGATATTGCGGGCGAAGCCCCCGGTGGGGGCGACGTGGAGCTGCGCTTTGCCGATGATGTAGAGAACTTGGTGGTTGTATGCTTCCTCGAGCTTTGCGAGGGCGGTGGCGGTGGATTGCTGGGGGAAGGGGGAGGGGGGAGGGGGGCCGCGGAAGGTGATGTGGGTTTCCTCGGAGCGGGAAGTCTTTGTGGTGGTGAGATTGTTGTTGTCGATCGAGGTCGTGACGGTGGTGGAGGGATCAGATTTTTCTGGGTCTTGGGGCTTGACGCCGTCGCGGATGATGAAGTTTTGGATCTGCTCGTGGATGAGGGAGGCGAGGTCGGGGTTGATGACGACGTCGCTGTAGCCGTGGCGGACGACCAGGCGGTAGCAGTTCGGAATCGCGAGCCTGGAGACGTTGTAACGGTCTTCGATGGGGACGGAGGGCGTCTCCAGGGGGCGCAGGTGGAAGAGGACGACGACTTGGGGCGCGGCGACGAGTTTGATCATGAATTGGCTGAAGACGGGGGGGATGGTGGTGCCGTCTTTGTCGAAGAAGATGCCAAAGCCTTTGACGGGGGTGACGGTGCCGCTGCCGTATTTTGGTGTGAGTTGAATCGTGCCGTCTTCTTGGGTTTTCACAAAACGAGTGGTTGGGAAGCGGTCGGCGGCCTCGGCGGCCCACTGTTGCTCCTTGCCGAAGCGCCAGAGGATGAAGAGCGCGGCCTGGAGGCCGGCGATGGTGAGCGTGAACCAGGCGCCGACGGGGACCTTGACTAAGGCTGAGGAGAGGAACACGCCGTCGAGACAGGCTACGGTCAGCCAGGGGAAGAATACCAGATATGGGCGGATGCGCCACACGAAGATGGCCGCCAACGAGACCATACACGTATCGAAGAACGTGACGAACATGACACATACCCCGTAGGCGTTTCCTAGGGATGTCGTGTTGTTGTAGATGGCTGCGACCAAGACGGTCCCGATCATGAGAAGCCAATTGACCAGTGGCACGTAAAGCTGTCCATGGAAGATCTTCGATGTGTGGACGACCTTGACCTGTGGAAAGTACGAAAGCTTCATGATTTGTGCCAACAACTGAGGTAGTGTTAGCAATCGGTACCAATCGGCACAAAGGCTGTCTTACCTGGAAAGTAGCGGTGATGATGGCCTGTGAAGCCACAACGGCGGCCAAGATAGCTATTACCAAAGAAGGGATCAACCAGCCGGGCGGGACAGCGTTGAAGAAAGGGTTCGAGTACGCTGCCGGATTGACGCTAATATAGGCTGCTTGGCCGATATAGGCGAGGAGAAGGCATGGAAAGGTGAATCCCAACCAGCTTATCTGAATCGCCCTCATGCTGAAGGCTCCAAGATCCGCGAATAAAGCTTCAACTCCAGTGAAGGCTAGTAGAACACCACCTAGCGACTTCCAACCGTCAGTCTTGTTGCGAATGAGGTATTGGAAGGCGTATCCGGGATCAAAGGCGACGAACACGGAGTGGTCGTATTTTACAAGGTTGTAGATGCCGAAACCTGAGTTGAATAGTAGCCAGATGATGACGATTGGCGCAAAAGTCGTAGCGAGCTTGCTGGTTCCCAGGGGTTGGATCAAGAAGAGGAGTATCAGGATGCCAGCAGTCGTCCCAACCACTGTGGCATTGGAGATGCTGGGAACCACAACGTTGAGACCTTGCACAGCACCGAGGACCGACTGGGCTGGAGTCAAGATACCGTCCGACGTGACCATTGATACAGCGAGGACACCAATGGTCTTTAACAGTCCCTTGGCAAACTTGCTGTCTTCGATGCCGCTCCGGAATTTCTTGCCCGTACCTCCCAGATCACCAGTATTGTGTCTCTTCATTTGTATCAGGGAGGCTTCGCGTGGGTCACGATTTGTGATATTAAGCTGGATTTTCATTAGTGGTATCGAAGAAACCGGCGAAGTTCACTTACGTAGCGACTCAGCAGGGAGTAAGTGCTGAAAGTTCCACCCTCGCCATTGTTGTCTGCGCGAAGGATAATAAGGACGTATTTGACCGTGACCATGAGGAAGAGAGACCAAATTATGATGGACAGGACCCCAAGCAAGTCCTGGCGGCTAGGCGAATCTTTGAACGTGGATGAGTACACATAGAGTGGACTTGTCCCAATGTCGCCATAGATGGCACCGATGGATTGGTAGGAGAGCCAAAGCAGGAGTTTGCCGTGAAAGACTTCCTTGTGCCTGAAGTCACCAGGCTGTTGTAGACCCGGGTCGTCATCTTCAGCCTCTTTGGCTCCAGACCTCCATTTCCACGTATTGCTTTTGGTGTTTGACAGGGTCGGCGAGAAGGCATGGGTAACATCACGCATGTTATAGATTCCATCTTTGTTGGGCTCGCTGCTGTTGGACCTTCCAGTCAGGGTGCGCTTGGGAATGCGTGTGTAAATGCTGTCGTCGATGGGGCTACCGTTTGTCGCGATGTCTTCGGCCTTGTTGTTGGCTTGGGACGAGTCGACGTTGTCTGCAAACCCGATCTTGGTGGCCATGGCGAAGGCCGATGTATGCGCGGGTGCTTGGGCCCCAAGTCGAATCATGCGCAAAATTCTCCGCTGGCGAGTCGATTGCGAGTTTTGTGCTGGGGTTGATGTCGTCGATCTGTTCATAGGATAGCGTAAAGCACAGATAAGGTGGCAGTGCTTATCGTGCGGGGGCCACGGGGCACACCGCATCCGGCCCGCTGGCGTCGCGCTAATCCTGGAAACTTGCGAGACTACTTACTTTATCAGAAGTCAGCACATCTTATATCTTGTTCGGTGTTCATCTCAAACAGACATAGAGTAGTTTGGCGGGATCGAGCTTTTTGATCATGCGGGTAGCACAAATTACGCCTTGGAAGACTGGTGCTTAGGATTAGAAGGGGAAAATGGTACGAACATTACGTACGAGGCTGCAACTATGTCTGAGTGACTACACCGGAGATGTAACAAGAAGACGCATGTGCTGGAAGTTTGTGTACATCGTATTCGGGGACTAGGCCAGTTCGCACTGCTCTATAAATCTTTGTATCGGTCCACTCTAGGTGTCCGACATATTGTGCACATATCGTAGTTCGTCGTCTCGTTAGTTCATTAGGCCGTCAATCCGATAATTGCCGGCTCGTCATTCCAACCAACCGTCTAGGCATTCCATTCCGTTGGCTTCCCTCCTCTTCTCTTTTGCCCACTTGCCGCGCAGGCAGCCACATCCTCGCCTTTCCCGGCGCCGTCTCACTCATAATCCCACTCCTCCGCATGTTCATCTCCAACACGATCACCCGCAGGAAATCGCTGTTCTCCCGGAGTTCTCTCTGACGCGGTGAGGGCGCGGTGAATGGTTCGTCCGCAGCTTCGGCGATGGCGGCATTCGCGGAGGTGAATATTGGGGGAGCGGAAGCCTTGGCCGATGGCCTTGGCGTACGCTGATATGTTTGTAGCTGGATGGAGGTAGTACATTGGCTGCGAGCTTTTTGTGAGGGGGCATGTTCGTGGTGCGTATGTAGTTCGGCTGGGGAGGCTGTGATCGGGTTGAGATATCGTCGGAGGGTCGGATCCGGGGGTTCTAGGAGAGGTAAGGGTCGTCGCTCGTCGGTGAATGGGGGATATATTGGGAGGAGGGAGCGGGTGAGGTATTCGTCTCGGGAGATGGTCGGGGCACTAAAATCGGAGAAGGAGCGCGCGGCCGAGCGGAGTAGAGCGGAAAGATTCGATTTGAATCCTGATTGTCGTCTTGTTGTAGACGGGAAGTCGGAAGCTGCCACTCCGGTGTCGATGGCTAAGGAAGTGAGACCTGGGTCCTCTGCAGGCGGGAGTGGTAGCAGTGGATGATTCAGGGGACATTTCTCGATTTTCAATGAACAGAAACCTCTCGGTTTCCTTTCGATGCCGCCACGAGACCCGCAGCTTGTTCTGGGTGTAGAGATACTGCTGGCAGAGGTTGAAGATTCGTAATCCGTGTCCAACGAGGGCATTGACTCATTGGACAGTGAACGACCAAAAGATACGCCAGCAAGTGTAGTGTCGCTGCCAATGCTGATATTTTCCAGATCTGACTCGTTGGGTGGACTCAACAACATACTCCAAGATCGAGGGCTTAACGCAGACATGGCATATTGACCGATCCCTAATTCTTCTTCCCTGGTCCGTTTTTCGCGGGAACCGCCATCGAACCTATGAGTCCTTGGTGCCTTTGTCCCCAGCGGCAAAGCTGCTGGCGACGTAATCGCAATGAATGCCGCCGCCGAGGTAGGGACTGCCGTTGGATCATGCATATGCGAGGCTCCATCTTCAATGCTGCGCGTTTTGCCATACGAGGCCTCTTGGGTCCTCCGTGCTCCCCTATTGCGTGTGCGAGTAGGGATAACCATGGGCTTGGAGGGTGTCGCGGCCGGCGCTGAGGACATCCATGTTGGTTTTCCACTCCCAAGTGCCTTATCTTTCTTACTCGACGGCTTCCGCACATGGTCCCGAGCCTTGACAGGCACGACATCCTTTTCACTATCTACCCATGACTTCAGGGAGGGAGACGTATAAGAATAAGAGCGTGGCACCATCATATTTGGATATTGCGTTGTTCCCACTAAATTTGGCTATTGAAAAGTGTCATATCTTCATTATGATACCGCCGCAGACAACGTGTAGACCTTGCGCGTAGAGGAAGTGCAATGCTGGTAGGTTTGGTTAGGACACAGCGGTGAAGCATGAGGAACGCTCCGCTCTGGCTGGAAGATTGCGTGCGGATGGTTAGCATTGTAGGAATAGCGAACGGAGAAAGCGAAGGGGAGAAGAAGGAGGCACAAACGAGGCTGCCAGAGTCGGAGCGCTGATGTAAGACATGTTCTACTTCCAGTAGACCCAGATTCCGAGGTTTCCAACAAGACCGGAGGTGCCGGAGGAAGATAAGAACCGGGGGCTTGAGCCCCTTGACGTAGTGCTGATAGGTAGCCACCGAATGCGAACGCACAGGTCGAGATTCTCGTGGATTCTAGCTGATAAGGATAAGGAGCGAAAGTAGGCACACGACTCGACACGAGCAGCCCGCAAATCAGATGCGCATCGTTCATGACGTTTGCCTAAGTCCCGAAAGAAGAATGCCGATTGCCGTCCCCCATCCAATCACCACCAAGCACTCCCCAAACCTGGCCGGAAAGGACACGCAGATCCCACCTAGCCCACTTCTAGCCTGCAGCTCTGATTCTTTGCTTTTGCACATCTACGAAATCGTCGGAGCAGCATCCGCTGAGCAACATCTGTCAAAAGAACCAACGGATGGGTGACCGTGAATTCCTACCCATTCAATAGATTACTTGACACCGACTGGTAATCTGTCACTATCATGCCTTGACTTCCGATTGCCTCCCCCGGGCGGATCCAACAGGCGCTGCAGGCTTGACACATCAATATCGATTATGGGGCTTTTCGATACTTGGCTCTAGAAATGTACTTGTAGGGATGGACTGAGGTTTGATTTTGCGCCGTCTTGCGCGCTATCCTCCACATCTCGGAACGCATGGTTTAACACGGCACTTTACGTACAAACTCTGGCTTTTGGGCCCGTGCATGCTTGGCTGTTGTCGTCTCATACTAATTACGAATTTGGTGTGGGAATACCCAAGGCCAAGCAATCAAAGGTAGTCATTGATCATTTCTATAGCTAGGCCAACGTTGTTCGAGATTATTAAATCGAATAATTATATCTTAGATTATGTACTGAATCAATTATGCAAGCAGAGACCCAGGGGTATCATCCTACCAAAACGCCCCAAAAATGCTTCGCCTGCCCTAGGCACCGTCCACACCACAGTTGTCGAATGACTTGCATGACGGGAGTCCCCATCTGGTCCGATCATGAAGGCCTTCTCAATATGGAGCGAAGCCTACCAGAGGACCGTTCAGCAAACGCAGCAAACACTAACTTTGGGCCGATGTGTGATGGGAGAAGACTTACGTTCTTCATCTATGAGTGTTTTCTCTCTCCAGCTCTGCTCGATCCAATCCACCGTGACAAGGCGCGGCAGGCGCTGACGTCTTCAAGCGTGTCAGCAGCAGCAAACTTCGATCCATAACATGCTCAGGTGCGCTTACGTGGATATGGCTTTCCGAAGGACTTTCACCCTCGCTCGATCGTCATTGACAAGCACATGCGTTACTTTCGCATCCTCGAAGTCTTCCGTAAAGTTTGCTCCGGCGAACCTTGCAGTGTTGCAAGCCTGCCTCAGGCGAAGACTGGCAGGGTCGGTTCTATCATCTTGATCTTTGGTTGAGATGTCTCCGATCTGCCTGTTATGCCCCGGAAGATCAGCGTATATCAGGAGTCCCTCAAACATCCAGCCGGCTATTTCTCCGAGCTCATGATGGTGCTCATCGAGCTGTTCTCGGAAGTGATGAACGTCGAACGAGCCTTCGAGCTTAGGCATCTCGTCAAATATGCTCCTCAGCTCATCGAGGCTGAGATCCCGAGTGAAGCTATCGCCATACTCATCGACATTCTGCTCAATCATGTCTCTCGAGTCTTCTTTGGTGAAGAACATATGCCTCGGTTCTAAGGGTAATAGCATCCGTGGGCGGCCTTTATCGGATTCTGTTTGTTGGATACAATCGAGAATCCAGGAAGGACGAACAATGTCTAGCTCCCCTCGCTTCATGAGCGAAGCCACTGGCACAGTCCCTGCCACCAAAATGAGTGCCAAACATAATGCCGCAAAGTACCATACTCACGTTTGTCCCCAATGCAAATTGTGTCTGGGCAAGCATCGGACTTTTGGTGAAGTTTTCCACCGTTGGCCTGGACAAGGTGCGCGAGATCCGCCTTGTTCTTTTTTGGTCTGATCGCATCTGTCATGATGTCTGGGTCCGTGTCAGCAGATACCATCATAGGATTCAGAAGAGACGACCTACAGAAGTTTAGCCCTGCAAAGATATCAGATGGTGGACCAGCGTATGGCGTGTCAAAAACTAGATCGTTGCCGGCTACAGTCATAGCCTTCTTCCGAGGTACTGTCTGTCTCTTCCTTCTGTGGTCATCAACCTTAAATTTCTTCTCCTTTTGCTCTTTCTCTACGTTGCTCTTCAAAGCATTGAACCCTGAGAGCGATAGAGCTGACTGCCAGTCACGATCAAGACGAAGCTTCTTGAACCTAGGGAAACGTAGCGTGTAGCCTGTTCTGAATTGATCAGTGGCGGTGACCTGAGCCGCTTTGACAGCAAGCACGATTGATTCGTCTGGTTTGATCCATACGTCTGGCCGTTCGTACTGTAGCTCGCCGCCAGCTAGCTCTATAAACTCGGTTGGCGGACGCTTCGGATCCCAGTTATGCCACTTGTGCTCTGTATGGTGTCTTATCGCCGCGTAATCAGCGCCAGTGAAGCCTCCTCCAACTTTGAAGAAGGAGAAACACTTCAACGGATTTGCGCCTTGGCGTACGTGGTTCTCATCAACCCGCAAGCCGCACATAAAGCTCGACAAACGACCACCTCGTCGACCTGATCCGTAGTACCCAGCGATGACAATACAGTCCAAATCTTCGCCAAAGCCATCCATATATTCTGGCTTAACCTTCATCCAGTCATCGTTTCGCGAGTTTAGTCGGTACGCAGATCTCGGGTTCTTCAAAACCAGCCCCTCCGCTCTCTCTGCAATGACCTGATGCAAATATGGCTCGATCTCTGTTGCCTTGTGCGCTGGCTTATAAGGGTGGATCTCCATTCTGCGCTCGACATTTTTGACAATAGTCTCGAGCGTTTTCCTCCGTTCTCGGAGTATGTAATTTGTGATAGGCTTACCATTGACGTAGAGGATGTCAAAGACCTTGTACAAGGGTCTCGGGCCAGTGGAGAAAGGATTCTTCTGCTGAGCTATAGCAGCGGTTTTGAGCGTACCGAATTCGAGCATGACGTCTAGCTCAGGGTCCCATGTCACCATTTCGCCATCGAGAATGATGCTTTGCACGCGCTCGTCGAATGCATGCTTGAGGTGCCGCGTCAGCGCAGAGTTCTCATCCTCGAAGCTGTTGCCGTAGAGATAGGTGTAGTCCTTCGCTTTCCTTGACCAGAAGGCAAACCGTTTACCGCCCTGGACGCTGTGGTCGCTGATCATGTGCAATTGCATTCGTTCGCCGTCAAGCTTCTCCTCGATCCAGAACTCGTCATCTTTTTCAGTAGGCCTCATTTTCTCGACCATCTTCTGCATGGACTGTATCTGAAATTGCGCTAGTTGAGGCTGGAAACACTGCATCAAGGTCACACCTTTATCGTCGCCTTCCAGGCGTACTGAAGGATCGTACAGCTCCCAACAGACGCGTCGCAGATTAGATGAGATGTTGAAAAGCTGTTCTGCTTCCGGATGCCATATGCTGAAGAAGGTCCTCTCTGTCGCACCTACTTTCATTTGTCGCAGAATGATGCGAATGAGCCACATGAGCTCATCTGGATTCATGTTTCTGTAGAAGTCTGCAAAGATGGGCACTTGCTGCTCCTCCTTCTGCGCTGCTGATAGCTTGTCTAGCTGATGGTTGACCTCTGCAATTGACATATTGCCAACTATCAAAACAGCCCTAGTCAGCCTCTCCTTTCTTGAACAGAACATAAGCTTTGGATATAGTCGAATTGTAGCCCCTTTTGCCTACGTCGTGTTGTGAAGTTGACGTGACAAGACTCACGAAATCACTCAAAGCTCCGAGTTGACATACCTTCTGTCCGTATAGGCCTCTTCATGATCACTTCGTAACAGCGGCCCGCAAAATCACCCGCCATTCTGCTTGCAGTGGTCTGACCAGGCTGCTTCCAATTCAGAAGATTGTAGCCATCTTCCGAGTCTTTGCTGATCTGCATGATCCTAATGAGAAGCTTCCCTATGGTCTTCTCCTTCAGACCGTACATGGCCCGATCTCGGTCCTTCTCTGGGATGATCAGTCGGAACGCCGGGTAGATGTCGTTGCCAACTTCCTTTCGCCATCTCGAAATAAAGCGCTCGATGATGTGCTGACGAACTTCATGCGGGGAAGGATTGGAGGGCCCATGGGGACCTTGCTTCTTTCTCGCAATGGCAGGCCCTGTGGGCTTCTTTTGGTTTTGGTTCAACGGGTTGAAGAGGGTTAGGAAAAGATCATGAAAAGGAAGTGTTGGAGAATGATTGCGTGGGCGATTTGGATACCTGTCAATATGATCGGTACAATGGCCTCAATTATCGATTAAAAATGCAACCTACTTCTCATCCAGTTCTTGCTCTAGTGACGATGGAACGATACCATCTGCTTCTGCCCCATCGATGGCATCTGCCATCTCTGAATCCTGCATCATTACCGCTCCGGGAGACGCATATCTTCAAGCAGTGTGACCTGGCTCAAGAGCGGTAATACTTTATCACAATATCTGATCAGAAAGATCACTTGTTCCTTGCGATTTCCTACCTTACGTGATGAGAAGTTTCAGTACGTAAGCAAACGAAGCTTGTCGACACATAAAGTAGGCAGCAGGGTCAGGGCTTTTCTAGGGCTAGACCTACTCAAGTCATGTGACTTTCTTGTGGTTAAGTAAGGTACATGTACTATTCTTCTTACCTGATACGAGAGAAACTCTTCAGTAAGGATCTGATCATTTGTTGGTGTCAAACAGGTACAGTGCTTTTCATTCGTCGATGGCATGAGCCTGGAAGGCGATAGTGTAAGCCAGATTCTTCGTTGGTCTCTAGCATGAGTTCTCATGAATGTGTCTGCTAAATATCTCCTCATCTTCTCGAAACTAAGGCCTCTCAATTTTCAGTCTGGCTTTCGGTTAACCCATCCCAATTCAACTATACACGGCTGTTTGGTATGATCTCGATCACAATCGTAGATCCTGTGTGTCGAACAATAGCGCTTTCCTTGATTTCCTTAGACTTGTCCAGGTCGGCTGTTGCTAAAGAATCTCCTTTCCATCGGAATGGTTGGTTTCCTACAGACCAGGATCCTCGAATAAAAATTTTACATAGGGAATTGGCTAAATCCTACAACGATTGGTCAGTAAGCTTCTTGCATATTTAAGGGACCCCCAGGACTGCATGAAGGCTCGTCTGCCTGGCTGTAACGATGGTTGCCTATACGATGGCATGGAGCATAAAGCGATCAAGGTCGTGCCTCCTGCGTGTCGTTTCTCTCCATTGAAAGTCCCTTCAGCTGCAAGCGCCTTTGGTCAGACTGCACTTGTCGAGATGCAAGACCCAACCATGAGTCCGCAGGATAGGCGTGGGAAGTCTAATGTTGCCCTGCTTAGGATCTCTCGACTGCTGTCAACGGTCAAGCAGCCATAGCCACATTCGCATGCGGCGGCTCCGTCCCCTTTCCTGAACCAGTTGCTACGACGACTACGAAGCCAAAGCCAACATGCCCACCCATCACACTTCGCTGGGATGCCAGCACTGGCTCGGCAACGTCGAGGATCTCCTTCCCATTGCCACCGCAGCCGGAAGAGTCGGGCTCATTGCTCACTGCTCTCTTGAAAGCATGCCAGCCGGCTACCTTCGGATTTGCAGGTAACGATATTTTGGACGAGAACTATCGGAAGGCGATTAAGCTCGACACCTCCATGTTTTCTACCAACTTTCACCCTCACGATTGCGGTATCGTCGAATCTATTCAACAGGTTCTCCTCCCTAGTACGGTCGCTGGAGGTCAAGCAATTGGGTTTGGTCCGCAAGGGGTTCGAGCTGAATTGTATAAATTCAACGTATGTTAATCCCTTAAGACATCCGTGCCTAGGAGCATTATCCTGTCCTAATGAATACTCCAGATCTATGCAGGCCCCTCAGGAAAGTTCCAAACCCACGTTGATACACCCCGTGGAGCTCTCCAGTTTGGCTCGCTCGTCGTTTGTTTACCTTGCAAGCATGAAGGTAGGCCCTTGACGCTCTTATGTATGCATGTGTGAAACATTCGAGGGTCTCCCGATACACATCAAATAGGTATCGGAGCCAGCAGACTACTTGTTGAAAGGCTGTGCAAGACGAGGGGTTTTCCCTGGCCTGTTTCACCACAGGTTGATCGTCGAATGCCTAATGGTCACGCTGAAGCATCGGCGAAGAATAGAGCGGCATTTCAGGGATATCTCATTTTGGCGTAGATGCTTGACAGTCGACTCAAGCCTCTTCTAAAACCTGGACTCTGGTCTGCCTAGATGCTATCCTCAGCCTCATGGTCATAATGGAAGGCATATCACTGACAAAGTTTCTTGACAGGTGGCTCCCTCCGTGTGAAACATCGAGGTCGGGCGGTAGACTTTGCATGGGCTCAAGCAGACTTGAACTCCATCCACTGGGCTGCCTTTTACGGCGACTGCGAGCACGAAGTCCTCGAAGTCACAAATGGGTATCGTATCACGCTCACTTACAATCTTTATTACTCGTCAACAGGTCTTTCTGCAAGTCCTGTTGCTGATACCCGCCATTTTCCGCTCTACCGCATTGCTGGCGATGCGTTGCGAGAAGCAGACTTCATGCCAAGAGGCAAGGCGATCAACACCTCTTTTCCGAGCTCTGACACTGATCTCGCGAATAGGAGGTATCATAGGCTTCTTCTGCCATCATCAGTATGCACATTCCCAAGAGAAGAGCCGGAAGTCGCTGCCGGCGGCTTTCAAGGGCGTCGATCTCGCCGTCTATTCGGTTTTTAGCGCTTATGGACTCAAGGTAGGAATCCATCCCATTGTAAGTAACCAGCTGCCAGCGAATTCTGGGGAAAGTCGACAAGACTTGATGCGCATGGGCGGTATGTCCTCTGCAGAGCTCATGGCAGCCAAATTGAGCGACGAGAGAGGTGATCCAACTGAGCTTTTTCTAGAAGACTTGAAACGCAGTGTTCGTAAGCGTGAAGAGATGGAAGAACACGATGATTACGACGATTACAACGATTTCGACTATTTTGACGAACCTGACGGACTGGACAGAGAGTATAAAGGCCATATCACGGTGGTAGGAAAGAGACTCCACGGCCCTACGTTCGATGAACAGTATGAGGAGGACGGCGGCAAGGTAAGCCTTGACCAAACACAGATAATGCATCGCTGACTTTCGCAAGCCCATCAGTATGAGGTGGGCGCATGAGAAAGTTCATGGAATCCTTTGGATGAATAATCCAATTCACTCCGAATTTGCCTGTGCTGGACTTGCCGTAGGTTTTCTTCACCCCAAAGCATTTTGCTATTGCTGACATGGTATCGCTGATGGAGTATGGCAACGAGGCCTCACTCGCTTATCAGTTCTCTTAGGCTGCGATACTGGTGGTCGTTCCTCCCAGCGGGGAACGAGTTGCCCGCATCAGGCTTGGGGAATTAAGCCTAGACGGACGTGGTATGACGAGCGGCGATCCCATTGAGCTCTGAGGGATTGGAAGGTCTTAGCTAGTATCCTACGACGGAGCTGCACAAAGGAAAAAATCTCCTATGCACTGCTCAGATGCGCTCTACAGGGGTCAGCCAAGAGAGATAGTGTGTCAATTTGCAAAGAACGTTTCGGCTTGTTACTTGTTTCGACTAAGTAGACCCAGCTCTTTAATGTATTGGCTTCTGGCTGCGAGTCTTCACATGTTGCTAAGTCCATCGTATCGTATCAACCCGGTGTATCTGGCTGACGGATGAGAGAGACATTGCGTCATAAGCGAAACGTCGCATGCTGATGCAGGAAGCATGCAAGTAGTCTAGTCCTGTCTGTGGAGGAGGGAGCGTTTCAGTAGTGCTGGGTCTAAATCTGTATGTGTCGCAAGATAAAGGAGAAGTGGCTGAGGTGGTTTGTTATGAAATCGAAACAAGCTAGTGCCAGAACAACATCCATTGATTGGTCAAATCGCAAGTGATTGTGCTCGCTTAAGGTATTTCACATCGTCCGCCTTCCATCCGCCTCTGACCGGATCTCGCATCTCTCTTTCCCTCGTCATCGGTTGAGCATGACACAAATGGCTTCTAGTCTGGACAATGCAGCATGTATGTCAGCGACACAGTAGCCTCTTATTGGCACTCAACGGTCTTTGTCTCACGTCTTATCGCCTTCTTACCCCAGGCTTACAGAGATGACTACTTTAACGTTATCCTATCTTGCCCACTGGTGCGAAGCACTTGTTTCCATCGGTCTCTCACATGTCTGAAATGTTATTGATCACGGGTCATGCCAAGCACCTTGCGGTTTCGGTATCTCTCTGGGTGAATAACAATAATAATGACAGAGATTGTGATTCCGCCTTTATCGTCGCTCTTTCCGGCAATCTGATTTTCTTTCCCAACAGCCTCCGCCCCGTCCTTTGCCCTTTCTTTAAAGAACAGTTTGCCTCCCACCTCCCGTCTTCTTCTCTCAACAGTATCCGCTTATTTCTTCGTGACCGCTTTTCCCTGACACACTCTCCTACTGTCTACGACACCACTAAAATTTCCAAGCCCGAATATCTATCTTGCGCTTCATACCCACTATTGTAAATTAAACGACATTCTTTACAGCCACTTGCGCGATTCCATGCGCCTGGCGGCCAGCCTCTACTTGGGGCTGCTGTATGTTTTGCCTTCATTCTCCATTTTGGCTGCAGAATCTCGCGGTCAGCGAGAGCTACTCACTTACCAGCATCCTCAGGATTTCGGCCAGAGAGCATTCTCACGTCTTGATGAAATCACGATCGATGAACTCCAAAGCCTCTTCAGCGATGGGACTCTGACGAGCGAAATTCTCGTAAACGTGAGTAATTTTACTTTGTTTGATCCTTGTTCAGCGCCGACCGAAGTAGGCGTACATTCAGCGCACCTGGGAAGTCAACTCCGATCTTCATGCAGTCGGCGAGATCAATCCAGATGCACTGGCCATCGCTCGTAGCCTTGATGCAGAGCGCGCTGCTGGCAGTGTGCGGGGGTGAGTGACCTTCGAGAGAACCAAACGTCTTTGATTGCTAAACTATTATAGACCTTTGCATGGGGTGCCCATCCTTGTCAAGGTAGAATGCCAAACCCAGAACGAAGACTGGGATATTGGATTAATGCGGTATAGGACAACATCGCGACGTATGACAAGATGAACAACACCTGTAAGACATTCCAGTTTCGAGCCATTTCTGGCACTACCTCATCTGGAATACAGAGTGGTGGAGGCAGACTTTGTTGACATCACTGACTGTCGTAGCTGGCTCATATGCACTTCTTGGAGCTACGGTCTCTCGCGATTCGCCTGTGGTCAGCAAGCTTCGCGATGCCGGAGCCGTCATTCTTGGGAAGGCCACAATGGGCGAATGGGCCCAATGTAGATCCCGCCAAGCTAGCTCGTCTCATGGTTGGAGTGCCTACGGTGGTCAAGTTTATGGAGCTTACTATCCACATCAAGACCCCAGTGGGAGCTCCAGCGGCAGTGCTGTAGCCGTGTCAGTTGGACTTGCGCTGGGTTCTCTAGCCACAGAAACCAGTGGTAGCATTGTTCTTCCTGGAGAGCGTAGCAACATAGTGGGCATCAAGCCAACGCTGGGTCTTACTTCCCGAAACATGGTCATACCAATCAGTCTTCGGCAGGATTCTGTAGGGCCTATGGCGCGGACGGTGAAAGATGCTGCCTACATGCTTTCTGCATTTGCCGGAAAAGACAAATACGACAACTGGACCTTGGCTCAGCCTTTCGAGAAAGCTCCGGATTATGCTAAAGCATGTACGTTTTCTGGCCTCAAAGGTGCTAGAGTAGGTGTACCTCGTAATGGCATTGATTACTACTTGGACGAATCGACTGCCCCAGTCATGGCTGCTTTCGAAGAAGCCCTCCAGATCATCATCAGCGCAGGAGCATCGGTTGTGGACAAAGCGAATTTCGCAAACTTCGATCCTCCTGCGTTCCATGGCAACAGCAGCATTGTCCTTGATACAGATTTCGTTGCAGGCCTTACCGAGTACCTTTCGCAACTAGTCCAAAACCCGAACAACATTCACAATTTGTACGACGTCTCCCAATACACCAAGTCTGACCCGCGCGAAGAGTACCCCAATCGCGATACTTATGTCTGGGACCGGCAGTCAACGCGAAACATTACCAATGCCAGCCCAGAATCCTGGCAGGCCTATCAAGTCAATTTGCACATGGCTGAAGAAATGGGCGTGCTCGGTGCACTTGATCGATACAACCTAGACGCCCTGGTTATGCCTACATTCACTTCCTTTCACCTTCCTGCTATAGCCGGATTGCCTGTTATCACTGTACCCTTGGGCTTCTACCCTACCGGAACAGCAACGACCATGAACAAGAAAGGTACGATGGTACAGGTCGGACCCGGTGTACCTTTCGGTTTGGCTTTTGTTGGTCGCAGATGGAGCGAGGAGACCCTCATATCATTGGCTTATGCTTTTGAGCAGCGGACTTTGGTTCGGAAAAGGATGAAGCCCTTTGTGTCTCCCAGCTTCGAACTCGGTCATCGCTCACGGCCTGCCATGGGAGATTTGGATGCGCACAGGGCTCAGCATATATCGATGCAAGAGACGATGGCGCAGCCAACCATCAAACCTAGCACGAGCAGGTCATCTGTGAGAAGGTGGACTCGATCATGGCTGGGCTTGGTCGTAGGTTCATTCTAACGGCCTCTGATAATATGGGATAGAGCTCTGGTTCGGACTTTTACTAGAGGGCGCTGCGCTTCCTCTGGCTTTCTATGAGCGTTGGGCGGTTTTATGATCTGGCTTCTGCATGGGATACCCTGGTTGCTGTCGCTAGCGAGGTGTTTCCGGCGTTCATTCATAGAGTATGGAGGCTTCGTGAAGGATTTCGGCGGATAGAGATAGATGAACACAATAGAGTAACGACTTTGAATTCCGATCAGTACCTGTGCGCTCAGGCTCGAATATGTGACTGCCCCAGAGAACCTCTCCGGGCCAACTTCGGGCTTGGCAACACTTGTGGAAATAACATCTGTGAAGAGCTCTGGCAGGGGGCTCCGAGTACTTCAGGTGATAACTTGTCTTTGGAACCTCAAACTCACCAACATGACATTTTCTACGGCCAACGAACGATCACGGTTCTACTCATGGCTTGATGAAATCCGGTAACCAAATCCGGGACAAATCCCATTCAAGCTCCGCCAAAGCATTGCAGGCCGCTGATCCAGGCACCCCTTCTACTGCCCTGCAAGGTGCTACTCTAGCCTTCAATTCATGCGCAACATCCGCAAACTCGAGTAGAAGCAAGCACAGTGGCATTAATGGAGCTCTTGCTGCAGCTTCGTTTGCAGGAGGGGGTCGGAAAAGGGTTACCAGACGAACAACTTTCGAAACAATTCCAGCGAGTGATCTAAAGAGACCTGTTGGTGACTCTGGTATTGGGCAGATAGGACAGCAGGTGTCTGCCAGCAATGGTCCTATTAAGAGGACAGCGCCGAGCTTGAGTCGAGAGCAGTCACCGTCACACATCCCTGCTGTAATGGCTGCCACCAGCTCTTCGCCTATGCCAGAATCCCTGGGGCTCCCACGGTCCAACCCCCGACGACCGTCACCATTGCAGCGTGCACATAGCGAACTTTCGATACAGGGCCGACTTACGGACGTGACACCAATTGCAGCCACGAATGCCCTCATACAGCTTGACGAGAGAGGGAAGACTCGAAGCAGGACACCCTCATTCCATGAAGCTCACCGTGTTCGCAGTCCAGCTCCCTCACTTGCCAGTCCGACTCCCATCAGACCTCTTTCTGGTCGACTTTCATTGCAAAGCACAATGCCTCCAGATCCGCCGAAGCCCCCAACGAGGAAGCGTGGATCAACCACGCTCGTTAACACCAACTCCTCCTTAGTGGGTGCCCACGCTGCTGCTAGGATAGCGGCGAGACCAGTCCAACCACTGGCTGTGAGATCTCAAACCCCCGTGTCTCTTAAAGGCCCAGCACCGAAGCCTCCACCTATTCGTGGGCATCCAAAGCGACCCGCCTTGCCGCTTGAAAGAGACAACACAATGTCCAGCTCACCCGATAGGTCAACTGCGAGCTCCTCGGAATCGTCGTATACTTCCGCTGTCGACAAATTCCCTTCCCCTTTCAAGGAACTTCCCCGCAGACGGGAACCACGTAGTGCATCAGAATCTATCTCGACATCAAGCGCGCTGGCGAGGCCAAGTATAAGACCGCAGCGACTCTCATACGAGCCAGAACGGAAACCTCTCTTTACCCGCGAACCCACACTATCCACCACAAGCCTCATCCCTCAGCTCACAGCCGACTCCCTCGCCAACGCCATGGTCGCCTCCTCTCTAGCATCCTCCCGCGCTCCCTCCCCCACAAAGCCTCATCTACCTCCTCCCCACCGCCACGGCAAGCCTCATCACCTCTTCCACCGCACCAAAAGCTCTGACCACATCAGCCGTACGCCCAGCCCTGCGAAACAAATGAAGCAGACCTTACGACCATCCAAAACATACGAGGAGGAAGAAATTCTCTACAAGAAAGGCCGCAGCCACATCATACGAAAACACCCCAACAAGCACCACGAAGGCGACCGCAAGCGCTGGCGGGACACAGTCTCCGAAGCCGAGCGCAAACGCTACGAGGGCCTCTGGGCGGCCAACAAAAACCTCCTTCTACCGCCTCGCGACCCCCCGAGCGACACCGTATGCAACATAGTGGTGCGGGATATCTGGCGGCGAAGCAGATTGCCAGATGACGTGCTGGCAGAGGTGTGGGAGCTTGTCGACACGAGACAGATAGGCGATCTGGAGAAGGAGGGATTCGTGGTCGGGATGTGGCTCATTGATCAGCGGCTGAAGGGCAGGAAGCTACCGGTGCGGGTGAGCGAGAGCGTGTGGGGAAGTGTGAGGATGTTGAGTGGCATCAAGGTGCATAGGCATAGACGGTGAGTATCAGCATGTTGGGAATTTTTCTGGATCGGATATATACGCATGCGGTCGTGGCGTTTGTTGGATTTTATGATACCCCTCTGTTGTGAGTTATCTCAAGGAAGTCTTCTTTCTCCATCCTATCGCCTACGTTGGAAGAGTGTAGTAATGTACCTGCGCTGGGATTTCTCGTAGGGCCGGCTGTCACAGCAAGACGAGCAAAACCCTTGCTTGGAAAGTTGTGCCCTCCGCAACTCGCGATAAACTGTGTCAACGCCATACCTTTCGCCAAGATCTCTTGAGTCTCGAGTGATTATTGCGGTCAGATTCCCCATTGTCCTTTCTGATTTCCTGGACGACACAATCGGTTCTCAACAATTCACCAAGTCACCATCACACCAAGCAGCAAACCCAAGAGGCACGCATGCATGCATCATCTGAAACGTACAATTTGAGAGTCGTGACTAAGGTACCTCCTATGCATAAAGTTTTCAAAAACAAGAAAAATCCCCCCAAGCCCAAATACCAACACCGCAGCCGTCCGCCTTGCCTAGCCAAACGCCAGGCTTGAGATACCATGTGGGCCTGCCTGTGCGCCCATCCTTGGTATTTGCAGGGAAAACAAGAAACCCGCAGCTGGGGGGGAAATACAGACAGAGAAGCACAGGCTGGATTGACCTGGAAGGCAGGCCACCATGTATGTACGCCTAAGCAAGCCAAACCCGCAGGCTTTTTGTACCAATGATGTCAAGATACAAAATCTCACCAAACGCTTATCAGACGGCGGAGGTCTAGAACGCATCCTCATCAGTCCACCCAGCATCGCTGCCAGCGACATGATGTCCCCCCTCTTCTCGGACCCTCGTCGTCGGCGTATTGCCATAGATAGCCCGCGGCTTCTTGCCCAGCCCACCGCGCGGAGGCGTATACCCCCCCTCAGGTGCGAAGCGCTTCCCCACGGTCTTCGCGGCCTTCAGCTTCGTGTAGTAGGCATCGCTGGCATCGGCTTCGGGCTCCGAGGCGTCGTCGAAGGTCTCCCAGTTCTCGGAGCCGGAGGCTGCGGTCGTGCTGGTGGTGGAGATCTGGCGGCTGTCGGCGGAGGGGATGTATTGCGGGCGTTGCTGTTGCTGGTGATGGGAGTACGCCTTGGGGGTGTTCTGCTCGGAATCGACGGAGGTGTATTGCGCGTAGGACATGCGTTCGCGGTCGTCGTAGACGTCTTCGGGAGTGATGTGGCGGACGCTGCCGGAACCTGTGGAGGAGGCGGAACTGGCAGGGCGGAAGTTCTCGGAGTCGGGAACGGGTGTCTCAGTTGGCGGGTCGAAGAGATCGCGCATCCGTGGCGGTGGTGCTCGCGCTGGTGGAGCCATCTTTCGCAGAGTGCTAGTTTCGTAGGTGGTCCCGCCTGGTGCGCGTCTCTCCGGCGAGTTGTTGCCATGGCGCATACTCCCTAGAGGTACTCGGGCTGGTATCTTGGTTGGAGTCCGACCTCCGGTAGTAGAAGCTACGGAGCTTGCCATCACTGAGCTTGACATTGGGTTGTATCGTAGAGTACCGCCTGTGGGGGTCCTAGTCCCTGACCTTGAAGGTGGTTGGGACCGCATCACACTTCCAGCTACACTCCCAGCTCGCGAATGCGCAGCTGATGGCGGAGGTTTAGTGGATCTGACGGGCGGTGGGAGTCCTGAAGGAGTCTTCGATCGAGGTGGTAGGGCCTTGGTAGCCGCTGCTGCCATTTCATCAAGGTAGCGATTGCCATGGACGAGGAATGGCCTACCATACTCGTCCTCCCAGCTCTCCAAGCCTCGTTTGAGCTCAGCTTCAACCTTCGGCAAGTCCTTCGCGATTCTCTTCCTCATCTTCTCCTCCCTTAGCAAGCGCGTGGGGTCGCGCTTCTCTCCTTTGGCTCCTTTGGTCAGCAGTCTCGACGCGTCTTGACTTGAAGCAGCTAGATCTTCCCGGTCCTTGATCAAAGAACGATGCTTGTCCACAAGCTGCAAGGTGGGTGCTCGTTGCTCCTTCAGAGATTCTAGGCGAGCAATTTCGCCCTCGTGTGCTGATAGCAGAGCGTCGCTGTAGACATCCGAGAAAGCTGGTGTAAATTCGAGCATCTCCTCTTCGGAAAAGTACAGACCGTCCCATAGTTCTTGCAGCTTGTATCGTGCATCTTCGACGAAGAGATGTAGGTTCTGGCGCTTCAATTCGTTCAGACGATCTAGCTCGGCCTCAAATTCGTTGATTGAACGGAGGCCACAGCCACGATTGCTAGCGAGGAACCTCCTACGGTCAGCCTCTTCGACGCCTAGTCGGTCCCACAGACTCTCGACTGTACTCTTCAACTCCTTGAGCTTACGCTCTCGTCCGCGCTTGTCTTCCAAAAGCTTCTCGCGTCTGCCGTCTAGCTTTCGAATGTCCTGTTCGTGAAGACCAAGCTGTTCTGGAGCGTCGCGATAGTGTTTGACAATTGTCGCATCCGTCTGCGCCTGTGGTGTGCCGAGCTCCGCCCACAGATTGACCACCTCCTCTGCTATTGCTTTCACGTTTGTGACACGCTGTGTATACTCCTCATATACTCGTGAAAACTCGTTATCCAGTGCAGTAACATAGGAGGGAGAAAGGTCGAAGGAAGGAGAAAGCTTAGCGTTAGTCGAGGTGGGCGGTAGTTTGATCTTCACGAACGATGATTCAAGATGCGACGAATATGATTCGAGGGCTTGTACAAGCTCTGCGCCGACATCAGCTCGAGTGCCTTAAAACAAGAGCCAGGTGCTTACTCTTGACTTGTTCGAACCTCTCGCGGTGCAGCTTGGCCATGGTATTGTGTCTCTCCTTGAGGCTTTGTAGGCAGCGAATAAGAGGCACAGTAACTTTGATATCTTCATCTTCTGATCGGTAAGACGTTATGACCTTGTCATTTTCCAGTGATGCTTCCATCTGTCGTATGCTTTTGATGATACGATGCGCCTCCTCTGTTAGCCCCATCTTCTCGCTACGAAGCGCTGTTAGCACATGCGACGAGAATGGCACGATCTTCTAGGTACTACTTACGCAGTGACTATCCGAAGCTGGTTGTTCAAGGTCTCGGACAAAGCAGCAAAGAGCTACGCCAGCGTCAGCGCAATCTTGTTGGCAAATCAGAATGGCGCCTACCTCTGCCTCCCTCGACTCTCTATCGTGATTAGGTACTCCGATATCATCGAACAAACCATGCAATTGCCCTATGATAGTCGTCACCTGCGTGGTGAGGTAGCTTGTGTCCATGGCCGGCATGGCTGACTGTGCGAAAGGCGAAGCCTTGAACGTGTGAGAAGGCTCCAGTGTATGCTGAGTGTCTTCCTCAAATCTCAGAAGCCCAATGTCATCGTATCTCCCACATAAGGCATGAACAGAATCCAACAGCTTGCGAAGTTGTGTTTACTGGTTGTTTACACCTGCCGGCAGAACCTCGGGTGCGTTTGTTTCGCGCTTCAATCAACGCAGCCCTATGGAGCCCCTGCATAAAAGGCATGCATTACAGAATTCAAGGTGCTTTCATTTTCGGACTGATTCAGGTTCGAGATTAACATCTCAACGGCGGTCAAACGAAACGATCGACCCCACATAGTACATGGCTCCACCCTAACATACATCATCATGGCCAGCGCACTTAAGGCATGGGGTAAGCTCTTCGCCCTCCCTGTCACTCTAAACCCATCAGCTTATCGATAACAGAGCTCGAAAACGCCGTCAAACTCGTCGACCCCCAACGTGACGCCCTCTACAGCTACGACGCCGACGAGCAAAAAGCCATCCAATCCTCCCACCCATGGCGCAAAGACCCCCACCACTTCAAGAACGTCCGCATCTCCGCCGTCGCCCTCATCAAGATGGTTATGCACGCCCGCTCCGGCGGCTCCATCGAAGTCATGGGCTTGATGCAGGGCAAGATTGCCGGTGACACTTTCGTGGTCACGGATGCATTCAGGCTACCTGTTGAAGGCACGGAGACGAATGTCAATGCTGGAGCGCAGGCAGATGAGTACATGGTGCAGTATCTGACTGCGTGTCGAGAGGCCGGGAAACTGGAGAACGCTGTAGGGTGGTATCATAGCCATCCTGGGTATGGGTGTTGGCTCTCAGGGACGGATGTGGCAACGCAGATGTTACAGCAGCAAGGTTATGACCCGTTTGTGGCCGTGGTTGTCGATCCGGATCGAACGATTTCCGCAGGGAAGGTGGATATCGGGGCTTTCCGGACGTTCCCAGAAGACTACAAGCCCACTTCTGGTGAAGCTGATGATGGATACCAGACGATTCCGCTGGCGAAGATGGAGGACTTTGGTGCCCATGCGAGTCGGTATTACTCGCTCGAGGTCACATCGTACAAGAGCACACTCGACACACACCTGCTGGAACTTCTGTGGAACAAGTACTGGGTCTCAACACTAAGCCAGTCCCCACTATTCACGAACCGCGAGTACAGCAGCAAGCAGATGCTGGATCTTAGTCAGAAAATCCAGGATGCCGAAAGAACTTTGCAAGCGAGTTCAAGAGGTGGCCAGCAGCGATCGACTACGAAAGATGCCCAGCTCGAGAAGATAGTGAAGGATAGCAACAAGATTGCTGGCGAGGAGATCACCGGACTCTTAGCTGGTGAAGTAAAGGCTAAGCTCTTCAATGGTGTTGGGGCTGCAGCACGCGGCGAGGACATTAGTGTGAACCCATGAATAACATTAGCAAGCGCATGCATGGAGGTGCGATGGCGTTCAAGATAGTGCAAGCAGTTATGATAAAGATTATGGGTTTTCTGTATGTTCAAGTAGAGTCGTCGAGGCGTCTGTAAGTCTCTGCAACGATATTGCCTTACCCAGGATTTCCATCGATACTACATTTGAGGGACCTGACCATCCTGCCGTGAGCGCCCATCTAAGGAAGAGGTGGAAGTCGAGATGCTTCTGCGCTATTGCAGAATCGACCACTTGTGTATGGGGCCCAACATTATTCAAGATGCTTTCCATGAATTGGTGCAGCTGCGACGCGTTCCAGCCGTCTTCGCTAATGTCCTTCAACCTATCGATCGTAACGTCCATGTAATGGCTTGCTGTCTCTTTTACAGTCAAGGGGAGCAGCTTGGCGTTATTCTTCAATGTCCATTCGCCATTATGACGCTCGGCGAGCAATCGCCGGCTACCAGACACGATGTCTGCAAAGTAGTCCTTCGGCTTTAGTGATCGGAAAAAGTAGAAGTACGAGTCATAGAAACTTTGCGGACCACTGTAGCTGTGGCCACAGTGTTGCAGTGTAGATGCTATGCGCTCTCGTAGACTTCGCTCTCCTGCGATGTTGGACCTGGTATAATGGTTTAGCGGCAACAATTGATGCGTTTACTCGGGCATCTCACCCTGCATGATACTGGGGTTTCTGCTCCGCAATACTCAAAATCTTCTCTATCATACGCTCAAACATTGCGCCACGCGCCTGAATGTACTTCGATGCATGTTTCTTTTGAAAGTATTCGAGCTTCTCTGGGTTGACAACAGTATTCCCTTTAGTGAATTTCAGGTCGAACTAGAAAATGTCAATTGATGCACATAGAGAAACCAGAGAAATCAACTTACTGCGTTGATCAATTCCTTCATGCCCATGACCTCTGTGGCACGCTGATGGGACCATCCGAATAGAGCGACATAATTTATTAAGGCTTCGGGAAACACTCCCTTTTCCTGAAATGTCCTCAAGTCAAGGCTAGCTTCCCCCTGGTCTCTTTTACTGATCTTCTGCTGCTGAAGGTCTTGCAGTAGACCCACGTGCGCAAAGCTGGGGGGTTCCCAATTAAATGCCTTGTAGATGACTAGATGTTTCGGAGTCGACGACATCCATTCCTAGACCCTTTAGCAGATGCAATGGCTATGTAGTGAATAGCGCTCACTGTAGCACGTATCACATGCGTAATATTCATATGGTGATCGTCAACAACATTGGCCAGATGGTAGGTTGGCAATCCATCCGACTTCAGCAATATTGGATCCTCGAAAGAAAGGCCCCCAGGGGTGGCGGCGGCGATCGAGCCCAGCTTCTGTTTACCAACCTTGCCATACACCAAATCGACAAATTCAGGAGGTCGCTCTGGCGATTTCAGCCGTATGACATGTGCTTCGCCCTTCTCAGCTCGCTCTTCGGCTTCAGAGTCCGGGATCAGTCTGCAGGCGCCGTCATACTGGTTCTGATTCTGTGCTAGGATGTTTAGCCGTCCGGGTGAGCAGAAACAGCGGTATGCATGGTGGGACTGAAGTAGCTGCCGCGAGTGATTTTGGTATAGAGCCGTCCTCTCCGACTAAACCTTCAATTAGCTATAGAATCGTACTTTGATAGGCTCATCGCTGACCTGTTTATATGGCCCGTATGGACCACCAACCTCGGGGCCTATTTCCTATTAGGCTGATCAAATATCAAGTTTTGCACCGCTGACCTTCATCCCATTGTAGCCCAGCCCATTTGAGGTCACGATACAACCATTCTTCCGCGCCAGGGATCGTCCTTTTCTTCTCCCATCAGTCTCCAGAACTACGCGACTTGAAACTGAGGTACCGACGCTATCTGTGTCCTCGACGCGTAGTATGAATTGACCGCCCGTCGCCTTGGCCAGAAGATAATTGTAGAGAGCAGTCCTTAGAGAGCCTAAGTGTAAATATCCTGTGGGCGAGGGCGCGAAGCGAGTCCTTGCGGGGCATTTTGGAAGTCTTTGTGACTCTCGACGATCGGATAGCTTTTTGCGCACTGAGGTGGAAAGGCTGCGGCAGGTATGGCAGGTCCAAGGTGTACTTCTGAGAGAGCTCTGACGAATTGCAAACATTACCTGGGGAGCAGAAACACCTTCGGAAAACCGATCTTCGCAAAGTTTGAAGGGGAAATCAATGAGAGATGAAATATATGATGCTTGCATAGACCTTGTTTGAAGTTTGTTTGAAGCTCGAAATCTAGACCCGGTGCATGTGAAATCATCATCAACTTTTTTTGGGCGTCTGCAAGCTCCAAACGACAAAAAGCCGACGACATTTCAAACACTTGAAAGGACCACGATTACGATATAAGCTTTACATTCATTTGCCAGCAAACACGCATGATCGCTGTTCCAGTTCTCAGTACACGATAGCGAAGAGTAAGCTTCATGTCTGCTAGTGAGTGAAAATGACTTGCTGACGATTTTCAGTGGACGGTGTGGGAGAGGAGATAGATCTGTACTGTCAGCTACTGCGTAGTTTTGCGCGAGGGCGTCATTGCTCATGATCTTATAGCGATCTTGGGCATCGAGAGAGGAGCAGGCAAAGCCGAGATCAAGAAAGCGTACCACAAAGTTCGTCCCCTCGGACCGAGACTTTCGTCTGATATCACTATGCTAAGGTCCCTAGGCTGCGCTATCAAGTCACCCAGACAAGGTAGCAGAGGATGATCGAGCTGCCGCAGAGGCCCAGTTCAAAGCAGTTGGCAAAGCCTACGAAATCCTATCAGACGACGACAAGAGGCATCTTTACGATACACATGGCATGTCAGCCTTCGAAGGCCCGCATGGGCCAGGAATGGGCGCAGGCGTCGACTTGGAGGAGATGCTCTCGCAGATGTTTGGCATGGGTGGAGGCATGGGCGGCATGCCCCCCGGGTTCGATGGTGGTCGAGGACCACGAAAGCCACAAAAGGGCGCAGACGAGGAACAAATCTACGAGGTGACGCTGGAGGAGCTCTACAAGGGGAAGACAACGAAGTTCACCAGCAAGAAGAACGTCATATGTAGCCACTGCAAGGGGACTGGCGGCAAAGAGAAGGCCAAGCCTAAGCAATGCGCTTCTTGTCAGGGGAAAGGTACCTCTATCAACGTAATCATTTCGCTATCACAGCTCTGACAGTATTGCAGGTGTAAAGCAAGGCCTCCGCTCAATAGGACCTGGCTTAGTTACGCAGGAAACCGTTCTCTGCAGCTCATGCAAAGGCACAGGGAAAGTCTACAAAGACAAGGAGCGATGCAAGAAGTGCAAAGGCGAGCGCGTCGTCGAGACGCACAAGCTGCTGGAGCTATACATCCCACGCGGATCGAAGTAAGAGCCTGATAGCGGCACCCGAGCTCGACTCTTGCTGATGACCGGTAGTCACGGAGAGAGGATCGTGCTTGAAGGAGAAGCGGACCAGGTCCCCGATCAGGAGCCTGGTGATATCATCTTCGTGCTTAAAGAACTGGACCACAACGTGCTCCGAAGAGCTGGCGCCGATCTAGCAGCGGATATCGACATTACCCTCGCCGAGGCCCTCTGCGGCTTCTCCCGCGTCGTCCTGAAGCACCTGGATGGGAGAGGCATACACATCCGACATCCTCAAAAAGATCCGGCAGTACTGAAGCCAGGCCAGGTCATCAAAATCGCAGGCGAGGGCATGTTCTTCAAGAAATCAGATCAGAAGGGAGACCTATATCTAACCGTAAACGTCCAATTCCCTGAGCACGACTGGTTGGAACAACATCAGGCATTTTCCAAGCTGAAGGAGCTGCTGCCTGGGCCTCCCAAGCCGATCGTGACCGAGGAGGTGGACGAAGTCGCATACGATGCAGCATATATAGCTGACTTCGGAGCGAACGACGATCAAGGCGGAGATGCCTGGGAAGACGATGAAGAGGATGAGGGCGGCGCGGACGCACAATGTCCCCAGCAGTAGCATGTTATAAACCCACCTCCAGGATAGGGCATGGCGTGGCGTTTGGGACGTTAGAGCTCTCGTACCGCGGATTGCAGAGCATCACGGGGCGTCGTGGCATCATGAGATAGATACAGCATGGACATGGATATAAGAGCGCTTGCTCTACTCAGTCTACGGCGATTTACTAATGCGGTCTGTAGCAGGGGCCCTACAGTTAACTCTGGAAAGTGCAGGCCATGAACATATGGGGATGATCTTTGAAGAAAGTGCACGCAAGAATAAATCAGATCAAAACAATCTTGCAGATACGTTCCACTTCTCTTCCTTTCTAAGATTGCTGTTTATCGACAACTTCTTTACGTCCTATTCTGGTGCACATGTTGAATACACATATGCTCAACATCTCTATATCCGACTCGTTTCTCACAGTACTTCTCTTGAGAAGAGCTCAGCGATCGAGCAATTGAGATGCTTTGATTTAGCTATGAAATCTTCACTGGCCCATCGCTACTTCATCGAAACCTTTCCTTACAGAGTGTCGAGGAGCACCGCATCACATCTTATCAGCACGCATGAGACGACTCCACAAAGTCCTTGGCTTTCCTAAATTCCACACCGCAATTCAACAGATACTTAACCTCCCGAGTACCCAGAGCTCGCAAAGGGCGAACAAACCCCCAGCCTCCACCCCTAGCCCTTTCTATCGCCTTTTTGCCTTCCCCCTTCTCGGTGCTATCCACAAGAAAACAACCGTGCACCCCGCTCTCGACTGCTTTGCGTTGCGATACGAAAATGGCATCATTGACGCTGTTCCTGGAAAAGCCAACCGCCCATCACCATGTTATCAAAACCTTCCCATCCAAGCACCGAAAAATCCTACCTTATCTCTCCCCAGGACGCATGATACTAATCCACGAAGTCCATGCCTTTCCCCCCTTCACCTCCCCCTCATTCCTACCCATAATCCGTCCCCCTCAATCCCATCCGCCATCCCACCCACCTCCCCCCTCTCCCCCTCATTCCCACTCCCCCGCCCCGTCACCTCCCGCCCCCCACACACCCTCTCCACCCTCCTCAGCAGCCATCGCATCCCCAGACCGCCCAACGCACGTCGTAGCGCTGGGGGGTATCAACCCTCTAGGCCATCCAAACCATCCATAAAGAGGTAAAGACGAAAGAGGTATGCATCTTACTCCGCATATTAGATATAATGCAGCGCTTTGGGATGTCATTGTAGTGGTTGCTGGTTGGGTATGATATCTGTGAGGGCGGGGGATAAGGGAGGGGGGAGGGGAGGGGAGAAAATGGTGGAGAA
>JAABUQ010001008.1_pt1 | contig 63369 bp, 47 predicted proteins | sample 5560001 | NCBI WGS metagenome assembly JAABUQ01 (sample SAMN10711888, study PRJNA513371) | rock metagenome | isolation source: Antarctica rocks | place: Antarctica: Victoria Land, Finger Mt nord | collected 2015-12-18
GGAGGGGTTTTGGAGAAAGAGAAAGGGGGGGGAGGGGGTGTTGTTTTTGGTCGGGGGAGTTGTGTTGCTGAACAGGCGAAAGAGGTGCGATATCTTACGACCAGATGTCAGTCATTGGAGAACACTGCGCTCTGAGCGGATTGATTCTAAGAAACTGGGGATGGTGAGGTAATTCTTCAAGCATAATGGCCGTTCAGTCCATTACTGCACCGCGCCTTGATCTAGTAAATGATGTGCCTCTGCCGGTGGATATCTAAGTATGATCATTCTGCCCATCGCCTCATCACGCCAAATCCCGCCTGTCGAAGATAAATGACCGCCGATGAAGAATGCATACTATGTGCCAAAGCGTCAGAAATGGCCGTGCCGTCGGCCGTTATGAGATAGCTGGTGCTCTCGATCTGTTCGACATCGGCTGTGTGGCCAATCAGCTGGCGCACATCCGATGAAGCTAGGAGCCCAATCTGGGCATGGTTTTCTCACTCGCGTATGGGATTACCATTCAAACTCCCCGGTAGCTTTGTGGAAGACGTATCTATACTCTGATCAGCCTGGCCTCGGACTAAAGCGGCTCTTGCCGGGGTAGGGCTTACTCCTTGCCTCCAGTAGTCAAGACCCCATCTTTCAGGGTACACTTCCACTTGTTCTTCACGCGTGCCACCTTGTCATAGGTGCACACCATAATCTGGCCTTCCTGACCATCCTCCTGCTCTTCTTGTACGACTTCCTCGTCTGGATCATCGAGGTCCGAGTTGATGGCATCTTCGTCGTCTTCCTCGAACAACTCTGGCTCTGGCTTGATGCCTGACTTGTCCTCGGTGTCTGAGTCGCCGAAACCGTCCAGCTGGGGGATCCCCTTCACGAAAATTCGATCACCAGACCGTGTAGCTGCCGAAGCAGTATGCGAGAAGCTAGCGCCTGCCGGGACGACAGCCTTACGCTTCTTTGCTTGCGATTGGGTAGGTTGCTCGGACAAGGGCATCATTAAGCCTCCGCCTTCCATGGCATGGCTCATATGCTCAAGGCGTTGACGCATAGTCAGATCCGCCGCTTGCGTAGCATCAGAACCCGCCAGAGCAGCAGCACGACGCTGAGCAACCATCTCCTTCCATTCATCAGCACCGTCGGTCTGTGCACTGCCCACGATAGGCCTCTGTTGCGCCTGCTGAGCCTGCTGCATCTGTCGCGCCTGCTGCTGACGCTGGCGCTCGGCATACTCCCTTCTCTGCTGCTCTGTCAGCTGTGGAGGCAGCTGGATATTCCCCGGGTTCGGCGAGGGACGTGGACCTGAATGAGGGCTGTTGAACTGCGCAGTAAGCTGACTGATTTGCGGCGCAGCGGCTTCGCCGAACTTCTGGCTCAATGCAGCAGCAGCACGTTGTTGGGCCTCTTTGTTATTGTCGTAGCTTGTGTTGGGTTGGTAGCCAGTGAATTGAGGGATCTGGCTGTAGTCAGAGCCAGGCTCTGACTTGATGCGGACATTGCCAGCAGTAGCGTTAGGTCCAGTGGAGGGTTGATGTCCATTGGGCTGCACGTTCAAGGGTTTCGGCACGTTTGAAGGTACAGGAGTCGGATTAGCCATCGGCTGAGGAGGCGGCGGAGCTGGGGCGGGCTCCCAGGGGAATGAAGCGACATGGAGGTTGCTGAGCTTGGTCTGCCATGTCTGTTTGCCGTATTAGTATGTAGCAATGAAGACCAAGGAAACGTCTTTTGTACTGTCCAATATCAGATAGGATTTTAAACAGTAAGGGTAAAAAACGTAGTGTTAGACTCGCTAGGACTTGCCCCGAGGCCAGGAAAGTACAAGCGCCAGGCCGAGATTGGACAGGGATTGTGATTTAAGTGATTCAAAGGGTCGGGCCCCCCCAAAAACTTCATAATCCCCACTTCCCGTTCAATGTCCCGCCAGAGATCGATGCTTACGCCCAGTCACACAGATATGCACGACAGTACCAAATCCTCAAAATTCGTTCTCCAAGAATGAGCAGACATGGAAACGATGCGGAAGAGACTTGGGTACAATGCCGAGTTGGCTTTGACAATGGACTTGCCATGTGGACGGTTGTAACGAACAAGGGAGACCTACCGCGCGCAACTCATCCAAGGTCTGCTGATTGATGCCTTCTTCTTCGAAGGTGACCTGCGACTGCTCGAATGTATCGTCGATGATGCGCTTGTACACTGGGCCCTGCAGTTGTTGTCACTCTTCAGTGACTGCTCTCCACAAAATGGTGGGGGTGGACTGAGAGTCTGGCAAAAGCCGACTAACCACGAGCTGGTTCGACATCTTGTCTCTCCGGCTCTTCTGCAGGACCGTGCTCTGAAGGCTTGGTGAAGATTATGCGAGAGGTTTGCGGGCTGGTAGAAGCAGCTGTATGATGGAAGGTGAGGGTGGATGGTCAATTTCCGCAGTGTCCCGGCACTCCTGCCAGCGACCGTGTGTCCCTCTTCTTCTTGTCTCCTATATCATCTTACCCTCGTTCCAGCTTCTCCCTGTGACTTGCTCTTATGAGTAATCTGCGATACGTTGTCGTGCAGCTCGCTGTTGAAATAGTGGTATTAGGAGGGGTGGAGTTGTCAGGGTGAAGAATCGTCCGCGCTGGAAATTCACTTCACTCCTCTCGCTTAATTTGCGCTTGGCAGCGAACGCCTTCACTTGTCACCATATTGGCTTGGGGATATCTTTTATGCACTTCAAAAAGAATGTCTAGGTCAATTAGAGCCTATTAAGTACACGCATGTTGAAAGGTAACACCTGAGTCCACCATCATGAAAGCCATGCCGCTCGTCGATCATGTGGAAATGCCCAACGCTAAACCGAGTATGCAGACAACCCAAGCACAATCCCTTCACCTCATTAAAGCGATCAAAGAGTATTCATCGTATGGTCATTTGCTTGACCATGTCGCCCCCCTTGCTCGTGACGCCTCCTTCCCTTGAGCTCATTGATGCCGTTCCTGGCTTCTTTTCGAAGATTTTCCAGAATTTTAGACTCTCGTCCGCAGCTGCGTAGGACGTTAGCAGCGGTACATTCACTACAGGACGATGCGGCAAAGCTTACCTGCGGTGGCGAGCATTTGACCGTCGGGACTGAGGCAGCTGTGGAGAACCCTCGTTTCGTGCGCAGGGATCTCGACATTGCGTACCAAGGTTGGGTAGCTCCAGATGCTCAAGGAGTTATCTGGGAAGCCGCTGGAGCTGACAATCTCCTTGTAGTGGTTGCTCCAGCGGAGGCTTGTCACTTGCGAGCCGGTGTCGATGCTGTTAGTGCGAGCTCCGGTGGTGGTGTTCCAGAAATGGATGTGTCTATCATACGATCCGCCCCCAGTGGCCAGTAAATTTGGTTGCCACGGGCACCAGCTCAACGCCTTCACAGCGGCCCGGTGGTTGGTCTTTTGAAATTTGGGGGCTCCTAGTGAGCGGGCATCCCAGATAGAGACCAAGTTGTCATTACCACCAGTGGCGAGCTGCGAGCCGTCCGATCTCCATTCGAGACCACAGACCTCCGCGGTATGGGAGATGAGCTCGGCGACCTTGTGCTCTGCGACACGGACGTCATGGTTGTAGACCAGACCACTTCGTGCACCTGTGGAGAGAATGTGTTTGTTCCAGCCCATGACTCCGACACGAGTCTCATGGCCGTACATGCTTCGAAGCTTCATACCCTCCTCGACATCCCAGATCTGAATTTCACCTGAGCCGAGACCGACTCCGACATATGCTCCGTCTCCACTCCACTTGACGCTGCTGACATAGGTGTCTGGCGAGGTCTCGAGAAGACAGTTAACAGTGCCAGCTTCAGCAGACCAGACGTACACATTGCGCTCGAGGCCGATTGCAACTTGATTGCCAGAGCTCCAATCTAGAAGATTAAGGTAGTAGTCATCCATCAGACCAGGAGCATCCAGTACTCGCTCTGGAGCAGTCAGTACCCGTCGTCGAAACTGCGCGGACGTGGCATTTGCGGGCTTCAGCGGGCGGTTATATTGCGATCTCAAATCAATCGGCTTCGATGACTCTGGTGGCGCTGGCTTGAATGCAAGAATGCGAGTATTCAGCGACACTCCGCAAGCCGACGCAAGTGACGACTCATACGCGATGGTATCAGGAGCAGGCTTGGTGTATGAGGCCGCGTCCTCATTGTCGTTCAGATTGAGCCCTTCCAAAGCGGCAGTAGCATCATCTTCCGAGCGACTTCCCCCAACGTCAAACGCACTTGCAGCATTGGCAAGGACTGTGGAGCCCTCGCCGTTGCTCGTCTTTGGTCGTGCGTTTTCAGCATCGGGCTTGGCGGAACCAGCGATAGCCAGACCCTCACTTGCGGTCCGATTGGGAATGAAACGGTCTCCTGCGTCAAGACGTATTGTTGTTTTGCCAGATCTTGTCCGCAGCGGACCCTTCTTGCGGCTGCAGCTCTTCGATGGCGTCTGCCCTACCGTGGAGCCAGTACCTGTCAGCGTCCAGTCCGAAACGCCCAACTCAAGGTGTCGGGGTGTTTGCCTGCCCTTGGCGATATTTGACTTCGGTGAGTCTCGGTGGGCAGATCTCGACGCTGACTTTGCGAAGTATGAGGATAGGTTGCCATATGTTGAAGCATTAGCCACACGCGAAGAATCTGCTGTCTGCCTTGGAGGTGTGAATGGAGATGAATGATTCGATGTGGAGGGAGCTCGGCTTGCAGTTCGCGTGATCGGAGACGGGGTAAGTGGCATGCGGCCGCCAGCGGTCTTCGATGAGAAGAGGCCATGATGGCTCTTCAGAGGTGTTGATATCGAGGCAGTAGCCATCGTGTGAATTGAACAATATGATCGAATGGACAAATTAATGTATCGATCAGTCACTGTAGTTGAAGACGGGCGGTCTTCAGTTAGTAGATATTCGATTGACCAACTTTTCTTGTCGAAAGGTTGTCGTAGGTGTTCCGGCTGTGGAGCTCCAAGAGTCTCAAGTTAATGGATCCTGGATGATATGGGTTAGTAAGTGATGCTGATGTGCCGGAAGTGAAGCTGGTAATCGAGGTTCCTTCGTCAAGGAGCTCTGTCAATCGGTGGGTCGATCGAATGCAGACGTAGAGTCAGACTGATCTAATGGATTGACGATGCTTCTCACGTAAGGTAAAGATGCAATAAATGCAGAGAGGATGATAGAGATGGAGGGTATGCGGATAGGAGTGGTGGTAAGGAGAAGAGGGAGGAGAGTAAAGCAGACAGGCTTTTTGATACAAATCATAGGGCTTAACGCCAAGCTCCGTTGGCCTAGGCAACGGCACCAAAGAGGAAAAGCGTTCCCGTCATGCCGTTCTGGGAAGTTATAATCCATCCTGAACATGGTCATGCTACTGCGCTGCTTGAACACACTTCGTTGCTCAATTGATGCTGCAATAAACAAGGAAACTTCTCACCTACTCAACTCAGCGGACCTAACACCTATCGGGACTTCACCTTTCTCGTTCTCATTGCGTTCGAATGCAGGTTCGACAGGCTTCTATATAATTGCGTGCAAGCTGTGTCACTTCCAGCACTATGTGAATTGCAGATGGATCAGCATCATTCAACATCCGTCGGCGTCGTTACACCGCAACGTTTCAACGGCAGCTCGTGGAATGGCTTGTCGAGTCCTACAGCTACCCCCGGCTCAACCTCCGCTTCGAATAATACATACCTTCTACCGACGAGCCCGGCAAATGGGTCCCGTTCAACAACCGACATGTACAAGCCAAAAGTAGCAAAAACCTGCGGGCAGAGGCCTTCTTGCCTTGTCAACGCATCAGTCACATATTGCGGGAACAACCACATCTACGCTTTTGGCGGCTTTGATCAATATACAGACGAGGGTACGGTCACTCTTGTCGGCCCAGCTCACTTAAGTGCATAGGACTGACTCGCCTTGCCAGTCTATAATCATGTTCTCAAACTCGATCTTAATTCCCTTCAATGGAGCTTGGTAGACAATTATGGAGACATACCAGGGGTACGCATGGGTACGTGGCTAATCCCAGTCAGTGAAGGCATAGGCAAAGGCTCACTGTGATAGGGCACACTGCATGCCTGTGGCAAGGTTCAAAGCTTCTCATCTATGGGGGTGAGAATGAGCATCGAGAATACCTTTCAGACATCGTCATATTCGATCTCCAGAACGCCCATTGGACTCAACCCGAGGTTCGCGGGCCTTTACCGAAGGGAAGAGCCAGGCATGCGGCGGTCGTCTACGATGACAAGCTCTATGTTGTCGGTGGTCTAGCTGGAAGCTCTGAGACGTACACTCTGGACGAGATCTGCTACCTTGACCTTAGAACATGGACTTGGTCTCGCTCGTGGAGCTTTGTTGGACGCTACGACCACTCAACCTGCGTCTGGGGAGGGCGGATATGGGTCTTTGGTGGTCTTGGACTGGACATGGAGCGAACAGGCGAGCTGTGGTGGCTCGATCTGAAGAGCAGTCCAGCCTTCAGAACCGTGCCCGTGCAGGGAATCTCCGACGCAGGCGCGCAGGACCGAACTGGACCAAGCCCACGGGCTCAGCTAGGACAATTCATTCAGCCCCTGGGTAGTGCCACAGGATCCAGTGGCTACGCTGCGAATTCTAGCAGCGTCCAAGTACGATCATCGATGATACCCAAGCCGGTCGCTCCTGGGGCCATCTCGGCGATGAGATTTGTTTCCGGCCCGAATGTGCCTTCACAGGCGTTTGGGACACATTTCCACGTCTACTCGTCGGGCAGCTTGCTTGATTTCGCAACACCTGTTAATACCATGCATCCTTCAGAATGCAACTTTTCCGCTCTCGAACTGGGAACACTACAATGGCAAAAGCTTGCGGAGGGCTCTGAGATCTTCGATCCTGGTTATCGTTGGCAGTACTGTGCTATCAACGAAGATGGTACCAAGGCTTGGCTGATTGGCTCCATTAACGACGCTCCGGAGAATAACGCTGGCATGGTAGAAGAGTATTTGAGCGATGTGCTTCCTCTCGATCTTCGAAGATTTGGTCTTCTAGGCAACAACATGTCAGCTGAACCAAGTGTCGAACTAGGAAGGTTACCTGCTTCAGATACACATGCAACATCCAACCTATCTAGCCTCGGCGCAGACCTCGCTTCGAAGTTCGACTTGGGCACTAGTGGGGGCGCCGACTTCACCATCACCGGCGAAAAGGATGATCTGAGTGACGAAGACGGATATCTATCATCCTCCTTTTCTCAAAGAACCGATACTTCCACCTCATCCCCCATCTACGTCCACAAGCTCATTCTACAAGCTCGCTGGCCCCACTTCAACCGCGTTTACAACTCACAGATGGCAGAATTCCAAACCAAAAAGATGCACATCCCAGAACCATACACAGTCGTCCGCGCCTTTCTATACTACCTCTACACCGACAGCATCGCGAAACACCCCCAATACTGTGCCTCTCTCAACGACGTCGCAGGCCTCCTAGTTATGGCGAACGTCTACGACATGCCTCGCCTACGCCTCCTCTGTCTCCACCGCTTAAGCCGCGAACTCGACGTCGACCACGCCGCCATTGTATGGGAGCGTGCAGGGGTAGCTCAGGAAGAATGGCTACGGAGACGAGCGGCGAATTACTGCCTCACCCACTGGGGCCGCGTAGTGCGATCGGAGGGCTTCCGGCGTCTTAGTCGACAAAGCATGATGGAGCTCTGCGAGGTCATTGATATTGAAGGGCGAGTCGTTGGCGGCGAGGAGCTGGAGATGGTGGGTGGGCTTGGTGGTGGTAAATTCGGGGTTGGGGGGTTGGGCAGGGAGCCGAGTAGGCGGCGAAATTCGAGCCACGGGATGAATACTACTGATGATGGGGATGAAGGGGATGATGGCGATGATGAGGGTATGGATGTCAACTAAGGCTCGAAGATGAATTTTAGTATCAGCGAACCCAGGTATTCGGCAGCGAGGCGCTCGGGGTGTGGGAGTATTGGCATTATTAGGTACATATGGAAGCATGCATAAAAATGGCGCTCTGCGAACGAGTTTGTATTTCTAGACACATCTGAAAAGCAGCAACAATAACAGTCTTCAGCTTTAAAACTGATGCATGCTACTGTATACGAATGTTTTCCGTTTCCACTTGGGAGCTTCGAACATTAGCCACCCTGTATCCACCTTGCTTCTATCTGCGCTGCGCCAGCAGCACCACGCATCCAATTCCTTGAGCTCGTTTCCGCGAAACCGTGTTTCGAGTGTAGACCGAGAACGATTGGATTGCAGCCGGGAAGTCGCTCCTTCGTGGAAAGTGCACGTCGGCTTTTCGCATTGGTAGGAACAGGTAGGGCATGCAAGCCATCTTTCTTCGAGGGGCCAGGACATAGGTCTACTCCGCCCAGCTTCACCTACAATCCTCTTTCCAACGACGCCTATAACTGCAAGATGAAGGTGATCCGGAGAACGGTAGCAGCTCTCGAGCAGATAGGAAGGTAGAAGTGGTCTGGACAAGCCGCCCATATCCCGTGCACTTTTCAGGGGTCCCTCGTATCACGGTATCATATGTGAACAGGACCTTCTCCGAGCCCTGTGCTTAAGTTTCTGGATCGACGGAGAGGTATGCCATGATGGTTTGCCTCTTCAGCTATGGGTCTTCACTGGTGATTCGGTCCGTCGACTTTCTGTTCTTGCGTTCTTTCATGAATGCCATGGATGGGTGCAGGGATAGGCTTCAGACCGTCTCTGCAGAAGCACAGAAAATGTGTCCTTTACTCCACTCATAGGGGTCATCTTCCCTTTATCCACGTCAAGAGCCCAACGAGCACGAAACGAGGTATCTTGATTCGTAGGTTGCTTATATAAATTGAGTTTCCTGCGAGAGCAGTCTCCAGAGCAGACGGTATGGCGGGAAAAGCATCCTCAGTCGGCGAAGGGTAAAGGTTCAGTCGAGACTGTCGAGGCTCTGCCAGGTGATTATCCTCGTATGTGGACGAAGGTTACGACGTGCTGACATTATTGTTTTCTTAGAACCTTGATGTGAACATGGCCTAACAGGGGTTTACAGTTGTCGAGCACACTCGCTTCAAGCCTATAGACTGGTTTCGTAACTCAGTAACAGATAACTGGTTGATGGCTCTGGAGGAGGTTGCCTTTAACATCATAGGCCGGGGTGGTGAAGCAGGGTCCATCATGTCGGCTGAGAAATACGTAGGACTTCTGGATCAAGTCGTCGCTGAAACGCAGAAGGATATCAGCTTATCGAGCGAATGCTGGTCGTTGCTGATCGAGAAGAAGATTCATAGAAGCCACCAGCCTCCAGCGAAATCGCCCAACTATCTTCGTTCTCTCCTTATCTCGTGTTCTTCACGTTCGAATACCTCAAGTGTGCCCATTCTCCCTCGCCTGCAGCTGCGCGAGCCCTTTGACGGTCAAGGTGATCCAGATCGCTGCAGTCCCTGGTCCTTGAGTAAGCCTGGCTATAAATGCTCCACAGAAGCCTCGCGTAGAGTATTCCATCATTGTGGTCGCAATGGCCGCTACGAATTCTCGGCGGATAGATCCCGCAAAGCTGATGACCTCGAACAATAGGTCTAGCCCGTCGCCCCGTAGTCCGGCCTTTATCGGCATATGAAGCGCGAAAGTGTTCTCGTGGAAGAGGCTGTCTGGCAACTGATTTTGGTTGAGGACATGAATAGCTATCTGGGTCCAGAAGTGGTGGAGGTTGGCGGCTGTGCGCCATGAATCTGCGAAGGGGGTGAATGTCTTGTACTGGAGGTTCCAGCCTCCACCGAGATAGCTGAATTTGAGTCCGCGGGTCTGGATCGGGTCCTTCTGCACGTGGGTCATCATCCTCGGGGGGGTCGCTTCATCCTCAGTATGGGAAAGTGGGAGAGTACTGCTAACTGGCACCACCTTGGCGGCAGGTGTGAAAACTAAGAGAAGGAAATGAATGAGAACCAACAGCCATAGCTTCGAGCAAATGAAGTACGTTCTGTGTGCTGACAATTTTCTCATGCAACGAGCGAGTACCCTCTGTAGGAAAAAAGAAACAAGAAAAGTGGGTGGAATGCATGGTAAAAGTGCTCCTCAAGAAGCTTTTCAACATATCCAACACCATGCGCGAGAAGGTTAAAAGAGATATGAGAGTATGCAACCTCAAAAGCATATCCGTTGCTGCCAACATTGCGATACCTGCGCGTAGAAGTCGTTCCGCGTCATGAGCTTGATGCAGATGCGCTGCGGCAGTTGGGCTTCCCAGCAGCCAGTAGTGCTTCGAGGCTTATCCAGCATCGAGATGTTACACTGACATCATCCTCCTCGACCTGCGGCTCTTTCTTACATATGGCATTACTTGATTCCGCTCGCAGTTCTCACCTTGAACCCCAAATTCTTTCCGCAGCAACACGCCACCTCTCCTCAATGCTCGTAGCCATCTTCGCCGTCAATTGCATTGAATTCGTTGCGGGTATACGTTGGAATTCGAGAGGTATCCCATCTTCGCCTTTGCGGTATGCATTGACAATGTTTGCGAAGAGGCTCATAGTGTATGGTGGTTGTCGAGGCATATAAGAGGCCTCCAAGCCAGAATTTCGCAGAGTCTCGACATTAATGTATAGTGAAAAGTAATTCAGAGTTTGAGCCCTAAGCAAGTAAGAGTTAGCGCATAGCCTTGCGTGTCAGTGATGAATTGTAGTATGTTCATTCTTACCCTCTAGTCCCTCCAGAAACCTGCAACTTCCCTTTGCTCTCCGCGGGTCCTCCATACGCCACGCTACGCACACCCATTTCTCGCATTGCCTCTGCGAATGTAGAGCATGTCGAGGCACAGAGGCTATCGCTCAACAGGATAATATCCTCGGCTGAAAACAAAGCTGGGCCCGAGAAAGATACATTCGCGATTTTCGAGACATCTAGGAAGGCAGACGCGTTCTTTCTGGAAAGACTGGTAAAGTAATCGCCGCTCTTGTGTACTGGCCTCAAGAAATCTAGCAGAGATGAGTAATTGTAGCCTTTAGTGTTAGTCAGTAAAGCGTAGTATGCGGCGGTTTCGAGTCCAGTTAAGTCATCTGACTCGTTGATGGCAGCACGACTCGACGCCCGTAGCAATGGTGACGAGCGCATGTCTTCTCCATAATAAGGTCTTGCAGATGGGAAGAAGGCCTGGAAAGCCGAGAGTCCTGCATTGATATCACCTCCTGGATTAAGGCTTATGTCCACGACAACCTTGTGAAGACCGTGCGACCTGAAATATTGGAGAGCCTCTCTGATGAGATCATTGACGGCTTTCGGGAATTTGTGGAGAGAGCGAGCAGGCGTGAAGACAGAGGCCAAGAAGGTTGCAAACTTGATTACTCCATATTTGCCGCCTACAGCAAAGTAGGATACTTCGTTGTAAGCTAGCTTATTGACAGCGGATGGATAAGAAGCTGGCAGACGAGCGGTGCTTTTTCTGGACGACCCCGAAACCGGAGACACACGTCTAAATCTACGTTTTGTCTTCATAGAGTCAGATGGCTCGAATCTAGGATTCTTGCAGAGCTGTTCAAGGTCGGTCGAGCTATTGAACGGCAATACCTGAGGAGGTTCTGGCGGATTTTTGCTTTGAAAGAACCAGTTGTGCTGCGCTCGCCACTTGACGTCAACACACGTGCCATTTGCCAGAGTAATTTTCAGCGGCTCCGAAGGTAATCTGTCTTGTGCTGCAAAGGCTCCTAAGCTTTCCAGCTGACTGTATGCCGTTTCTGGAATAACGCTTTGCAGGAAGCCAGAGCTATATCGCGAGAAATGGTCGATCCAATAAGGTTGAGATTTCGCTAGTTCCGAAAGGTATGCTTCGGGCGTTCGTCCATTTATCTGAGATACCTTGCCTCCTTCTACCGCACCGCCGGATGCAGGGTCGCCAAGGTAAATAACGGGATCTGTGTCGGGAGACGTTGATATGGAGACTAATGGATGATCATGCAAAAAGACGAAGGTAGAACTACATCGAGTGGAATACGAAGTGTGTCCGTCATGGAAAGCGTTCAGGGCGTCTGTAATCGCAAGATCGAACTGCAAATTGCTAGAATACTTGTCGCTTTGAATCTTCATCTGTATGGAACTCAGGGTCGCGTTCAGATCAACGGCCTCGATATCCAATTGGTTCGCGGGAGGTGTCTTCCAAAAGCCCTGAGCGCTATAAAGCTGTAGAAAGTTCGTCACCTCACGCAGCTGTAGCTTCGCCGAGGTCTTGTTGAACGCAATTGATCGAAGACAATTGTCCGCAAGTTCCGCTGGAAACGATACGGTTTGGCCTAGTGAGTCCTTACGTGCCTCAGCTGGTCAATCCAGAGTCATGCACTTCGCGTAGATAGCTGAGACTGAAGCACATGGATCCTTTGCTGATAAATGTCGTAGAGCCGAGGAGTTGACCACCGCATAAAAAAGTAGCACAGCTGCGATGCGGTAAAGGAGCTCCATCCCGACAACTGTAAAGTCAGATCCCGTGCGGTAATACCAGGGGGTGCTAAATTGCTTCGTAATCTTATGGAAACCCTTCTCCTGCAGCTTCTTTAAGACGCTTCGATGATGTCACTTACATTCGGTGATGCTCTGGCGCCTTAGGAAATGGGCCGTCACCGGTCTGCCAGTCGATCGCCAATTAACATGTTTTTCCAGAGTGCAAAAGGATTAGTTCTTGGTTTAGCCAGCCCTTGGGTTTAGCAGCCTGCCAGCGCATGGGATGGGAGGGTTTAAATGCATGAAGAAGAATGAAGGGCCTTACTAACAGTCAAACCATATGGATATTGAAACATCAAACGCGGGAACGTCGCATGTCGCCAAAAAGCCTTGTATTTGCCGACAAACCCGCGTTCTGTGAGGCTCAGCCTGGTAAAAATAGACTCTGCATTTCATGATACCGTTAGGCGACGTCCATGTACCCGCCATGCACGATTAGAACGATGACGCGCAACTGCCTCCAAAAACAATTTCAGTTAGAACGAGAGAAAAAGGGTAAAAGCCAGATGCTAGAAAACAATTCGTCACCATAAGAACCAATGCCGACTTGAGGACATCGCGGTTCATGTAAAGGTGGCACCATGGTTGCAGAGGAGATCTAGGCGATCTTGATGATATCGAGTTGTTTATAGAAGTTGTAGAAAATCAAAGATTCAGGAGCACATCGCGCAGAGCCTAGGAACCTTTTGGGAGCTCCGGCAACACAGTGTGGCAACATAAGTTGCTCGTTCCCACAAACCAGTATTTGGTTCGATTCCTAACGGCGCTGGTTCAGTGGTGGAATTATCTCATTTTCGCATGAGCGGCACATACACAGTATCCCATGCGCTGGCCGGGTATTCCATTCAGGGCCTTGCGAAACATCAGCAAAGTCTCAAGAACTTATTCGTGGTTGGCTGATAGAGTGATCAACCAGTCAAAGCCACTTGGCACACGGAAAACCCATTGAAGGAAGCATCAATACAAGTAGAACGATTAGTTGGAGGAAGCAAGAACAGAAGCGAGAGAAGAATTCATCCAGAGGCCGTCAAGAAGCTAACCAGCACAAATGCGGTGCCACGGAGCAGCTCCATATCCCATCATGTACCTGTCGCAAAGGCCACCCTGATGCCTTCTGGTTAGGAGCGTTCCTTTACGGAAAGGATTTTTCGCGTTACCTAAGGCTGACTACTTGGTAGATCTACGAGGCCAAAGTTTTGTAGTTTCGAAGTCCTCCAAGCTGTGTCGCGCACAACGGTGTCCCTTGATCAATTACATCACTACTCCCTTCTTTTCCTTCGGTTCCAATCAGTCAAAGCGTCAAGAGCTCACCAACGTTGCTCAGACGTCCTTATAAGCGAATCTCCTGGGAATTGAACATTGAGACTGCTGATGGTTTCAAGTCAAGGTAGACATTCAGTTTCCACATGCCGTCTGTCCACAAAGCGCGAAGCCAATTCAATAGCGAGTTGCTGGCAGCCCTTGAACCAGGCATGTAATGGTTTGAGAATCTTTCTTTTTATCCATTGAACTCTTCTCACATCGTCGACTCCTTCGGAAACATTCTTCTAGGAATTAAAACTCCAAGCTGGCAGCTCGGATCTGGATACCTTCCTTTCCGCTTCGAATTTGACTTATCATACGCCTGGTCACACCTTGTAGGCTGGAACAGCTCATTGTAGCAAACAGTGGTTTACCAAGCTCATCGGTCTCGTTTTCTGTGTATGTGGTCGTCCCCAAAATTTTCTCTGAAGTCTTGATTGGTTCGGACCGAAGTACTGCCACCGAGTCATTCGTATCCAAGGCGCCAGTTCGTTTCCTTCACTGGAACGATCTCCAAGATTATCTTGCTGCGGTTCAGAGACCGAGACTGGTCGCCCAATGGGCGAAGGGAGGGGATCTGGCAACCTCCGCCACACGACGCTTCTTCGGATCCTAGTAGCTTTTCAATGGTTTGCGCCTCAGCTAAACGTCACTCTTCATGTCGCGAATTTGTCTCGCCAGATTCTAGGAGGGGCTTTGCGGTATTGCATTAGGAATCAGGCATCTGATGTCCTCCATATTCGAATACAGAACGCGAGATTGCTTGGTTCAACGACTCTGTGGCGTGAACATGCCTGGGTGAAGAGGCTCTAACGAGCGCGTATGAATTTAAATCTACCTGCGTTTGCGACGTCGCACGGTCTTTTGCAGCCTCATTCGAAGCCCGGGGGCCTGGGTATCATCCAAAGCCTTACGGCGTACACGTGATCTACTCAGTAAAAAGCTGGTTGAGCTGCCATATCGAAGTGGCAGTGCCAGGCCGGTCTTTTTGGAACGCTCACGCAAAGGAATTGGCACATCAATTTCGATGCTCGGTTCGAGTTGGAGAGGCTCAATGATGTTTTGCTGTGGGTCGGAATTGGCCAGGTTCCCCAACGTGTTATCGTGTGAATGTTGATGTATGTTGTCTCTCCGGTGTTGTTGGCAAATTGCTTGTTCAAGTACAGCTGCGAGCGCTTCCAGAAAATCCGGTCGTGTACGTTCCATATCTGGCACTAGCGCCATTATTCTGAGCTTGGCATGCTTGGCAGTCCTCTGGGAGGGAACAAGCAAAACGTCTATGGTGACGTGTCACGAAATTCCTAATTACTTTCCTTTATGTTGGCACGTCGTATATATCTTAATCTATCGTTCAAAGCTACTTCGAGGTGGACGACCCCAGCATTCATCCAGTGCTCGCGATGTTCCAGTCTGTTTTTCCTACTCATTTCTTGCGTTTTGCCCTTCAACTTCGGCCGTGAAGTCTTCCTATGCCTCATGCCTCCATCTTCTTCACAATTCTTCCAGCTCTGAGTAAGATTGGGAGTCCCCCTTGTAAACGAGGTCTGAAATTTTACATCCTTTTCTCAGCAAATCATGCTCAGCAATTGGGACTTGTTCCGGCCCTGATAATATATAAAGCTATGATTGTCATGCACAATAAAGCTTTCGCGTCAAACTGCGACAAAATCAGTTGCTAACAAAATTCAAAGAGTCGCGTCAATTATTTAGAACACGAGAGGTCCTCGCAGCATTGCCAATGTGGAGAAAAATGTCGTCAACACAAAATACGTGCCTCATGTTCTCGAGAATAGAGTCGAATCAACAAAGTTCGATGAAATTATTCTTTGGGGATTGTTCGCTTTATGCTATTGTTCCTACGACAAACGTATGAGTTTTCTCCCCAGACAATGGCAGTCGAAGGCTTCTTGCGTGATCTCAGATTAGATACTGCCCGAGAAGTGTTATTTGAGACGATCATTATGCCACCATTGGATGTTCCGTCTTTCTTTCCATTCTAACGCACGACGCCGTGAATCAAGAGGATTGGTCAAAGATTCCTCCTTGGGCTCTCCCGTCTTCCAGAAAGATGTCCCTTGCACGTGATCTTGACATCCCGATAATATCTTGAGGGATCCACGGACACGATGAAGGGTGATGCTGGGACTTGCTCTCACATATGATATTGAGCTGTCACCCCAGGCTACTCTTAGAATGCCGTTGGCAGAAAGGAAGCCTAATTGAAGAGACAACCGGACTGTGAATTCTTGAGTACGGAGTAGGAGCAGGGGCTTTCAATACCAGATATGCGCTGGCATCAGTCGGTCCTAGATTCGTCTCGCAACTTGTACGGAATTGCTTCCTTGTTCCACTGCTTCGACACGATCCGGTGGGAGCGTTGTTCCTCGCCAAGTCGTCAACACGTCTTTCAAGGTGCGAAGCAATCGATGCTCGTTCCGCCAGCCTCTCGAATTAGCACTCTGCCAGTGCATCAGATCCGATGGCGTTGCTCTAGAGATCAAACCACAGAATCTGCAGACCGAGAATCGCATTCATCGACGTCTGGTATTGTTGGTAGTTCCATTATCTCAGCTCTTAACACATGCCTAAATAGGTAGGTTTTCGTTCTAAAACATCATGCTATGCACCTTGTTTCTGATTACGACTGGGGATCTTGCCGAGATTGACTCGCTGCTCTCTCCAGCCTTTGCTTGACTCTCCGAGCACTCAGGAGGCCGATGTGCGTTGCGATTCCGACAATATGATTCAGCACGATTGGTTGACCCTCAGGTGGAAGCATAGAATGGTGTCGCTGCATCTTGATCATTTTGAGTGAGAGACTTGTCGAGTGTCTGCTGTCAGACGACTGACAAGAGAATTATGGGGTCTCAAACCTACAGAGGTATCCTCTCCATAATAGCCAGAGAAAAAGAATCCTCCGAGGATTGAACGTCGAGCGTTCAAGGCACCGTCGACGAAATATTCGCAATAGTACTACCTTTCCCAAGGGGCCCCAAGGGGTTTCCGACGTAGCAGTGAGTCAATGAACAAAGACATGGTTTATAAACAAAGCCCAACAACATAGATCGTTCGCTTGCTGTGCCTTGAACAAAGAGATACCAAACATCTCACAATGTCTTTATTCGGGATCGCCAAAATTGTCCGCTGTCCATAATAAGGGATACAGCCAACTCTGAAGGTGGTCTTTGTACGAGTGAGTTTTACAGAGTCTAGCCATTATCACCACCGTCTTGCACTTCAATATCGGGTTCGCTGGAGCATCCGCTTCTATCCGTCGCAGTGGGCAATTTGAGCCAGCCTAGGCGTTCTTGGCTCTCGAATACGAAGGCGGAAACAACTGCACACCATGTCTTGGATTGCCACACTAGCACGAAAGCGCTCTGCGAGCAATGGTGAAGCGAGGATAGGAAATATGAGCCTCGTTCCTACACCCTTAGAAGTAAACAGATCGAAAAGTGGAGGTTCGCCAAGTCCGCAGTCGCCAATCGTATCTCAATTGACAAAAGACATTGATGGCCTTCGAGAGTTCCACCTAGAGAAGCTCAGACTTCATCGACAGATCGATGATACGATCGGATGCTACGCAGGCCTTGCTCGGCACGGCTCGAAAACAAGTTCATTACTACCTCGCAGTACTGATCAAGTCCGTGGTTCAGCACCCACATCACGCAGGAAAAGAGCTGTTACGTCTCTGTGCGATCTAGAGTTGGACCGTCCTTCTAAAGACCTAGATGCTGGTATCAAAAAATACTTGAATCCAGAGACTTTGGAAGCTGTAGATAAAGACTTCATGAGATGGGCGCGCCAAGAGGGGATATCTGATATTGTACGTAGTACTAGCAGTTGCCGGAGTAGTCTCGAGGTAACAAGACTAGCGCCAAGTGACCAGATGACCTTTGGCCTGCAAGCCCTGAAAGACTATAGACTCACGTACCCAGAGAAGCCTCGAAGGTTGTCCGACCCTGTCAGTCCAATGACCGCAACACGGGTCGCGACCATGGAGGATGATACACTTAGCCGTCAATGTCTTTGGTCATAGAAGATCATAAGAGAAGCCAAACCATGTAATCAAGCAGACCAATCTCCTCCCTTCCAATGTGTAATCATGAGATCCCTTAGAAATACCTTTTAGCGCGAAGAAGCCATATGCTGAGGTGAGCTTAAGTGAGGGGCTTCGTATAGAAGTAGAACTGATGACTGAGATCAAAGCTGGAGTTGCCACAGTAATTCTAGAAAAATCACGCCTTTGCACCGAGCAACGACTAATTTAGTAAAATGCTTGGCCGACAGTAAAAGGAGAGCGAACTCCAGTCCCGTTTGTCGCCATCGAAGGTTCATGAGAGCCATACATGGGCAGTAGCTGGATTCTGTGTCCGTACTGGTACAATGGCAGCCGGGCAAACCCAACGGGATTGTATCCGCAATCGAATGGCGTGGTGCCAAATCCCGAGGCGTCTTCCCCATCTCCTCTGCAAAAGCTGCCATGGATATCGAGATGTGGAATGTAGGTTTTGCTTCTTGGGCAGGTGGAAGTGGGTCACATATTGCGAAACATAAAGTATGTGATATGGACTCGGAGATTAATAAAGATTGTTTCGCTTTCTTCAGCTTGGTGCATCGCCCGCTCAGCCCTAAAGTACTCGTTTTGACCCCCCAATGCATTTGACCCGGTAACGCATCGCACTAGTAATTTATGCAATAACCCTAAGATTTACATAGGGAATGCATTGCCGGGTCAGATGCATTACCGGGTCAAAACGAGTATTAAATCCCGCCGGACCCTGTGGCACCGGAAGGGCCAAGAATAGGACTGGCCTTTTCCTTGCTAGCCCGCCTTAATCCAGTGCAACCTCTCGTAAGGTATCTCATGCCAACCAAGAAGGCGACTGCTGCGGTGGAGACTTGGTTACTTCTACTTGTACCGTGTGATCGGGACGTCTCCGTGGCTTGTTTGACTCGTTCCTTCGTATTCGACTGCCACATACGAGGCCCAGCCTGCTCGTATATTTGCTCACTCAGCTAAGACGAGCTCTAATTTCCAAGCCCATGCCCTTTGTTGGTAAGGTCTCCTACTGCGGCCATGCGGCGAATCCATGGGTCCTGGCTGTCATACAATGTCACTGCTGACTACGCTGAAAATGTGGACTCGCTAGGTCCGTATGTTGGTGTGATTGCTCTTGGTGGCCCTGAGCTGACCTCGGCTTGCATCGCCTTCTGCCCTGACATGTTGTTCTGCCAAGATCTGCTACTGCTCGTACATAATTCGATATAAGATGAGTTGCCCTCCGTTGTACAACATCGCTTCTCCATCTCAAGTCCATCAGTTCCATTATTGCCGATCTCTTTTTCTTAGCTCTTGTTTCACAGGCACATTCGCTTAGTCCTGGAAAGTCCGTCGCTATAACCTTTCCTTTTTCCTTATATCATCAGATAAACTTGTCAATATCATCGCTATGCTTTTCAATCTTATCTTCGCCGCCGTCGTTGCGGGCTCGGCCTCCGCTGCTTCCATGCCAAAGCGCTCCTATGGACAATATGGCGGTGGAAACGGCAGCGAGAGCTCCAGCGCTTCACCCGTCGTGGGCTATCCGGACACCGCTTCGCCTGCCCCGTCTTCAATTCATGGCGTCTACCCCGTACCTCCCTCAGTGCCACACAACAGCGGTTATTCGCCAGTTCCGTATCCCACCGGAAGTTACCCTTCATCATCTCCATCTCCCCCAGGTGGCTCTCCCCACCCTTCAGAAAGCCTCCTACCTTATCCCATTCCTTCAGGGTCGGGCTACTCTCCCTATCCTCCACCTTCTGGAACAGGGATCAACAGCCACCCTCCTTACCGTATATCATCCGGCTCAGTTCCTCCACCCAAAGGCCCCACCGGCAGTGGTTCAGCCCACTCTCCGGGACCTACAGGATCCGTGTCTCTCTCACCACCAGGCCCGACGGGCACAGGCTCTCTTCCACCGCCCGGCCAAACTACCCCGCTTCCTACCCCACAACCGATCATCACGACCACGGTATATGGTGAAGCTGGAACTACGTCTACAAGAACGGAATCAGGCACGACCACGGTTATAGATATTGTTACTAACTTTGTGGCCTGCTCAACGCCAGTTGGAACCGCCAAAGGCTCGACTTACTACTCCACCTACCTTACCGTGGATTACCAGACCTCAAGTCATGTTGTGACGACCACCCAGGAGGTAGTAATATGCCCTGCAACTCCCATCCCTGAGGGTCCCACTGGCGGGTCATCAAGCTCCGGCTATGGCTCATCCTCAGGCTCATCAGGATCCAATGCTTCCCCAGGCCACCCATCTCCCGAATACCCTCCCACCACCACATACGGGCCCGGTTCGCTTCCCACTTCTGGGACCTGCCCTGCCAGCGCTACGACAGTCTACAGCACCCTCGTTATAACGACGACGATCGGCGCCGGCGCCGGACCGACTCCCGCTCATTGCGCTGAATGCACGACTTACCACATCACGCTCCCCAACGGGCAGCCCACGAGCGTCATTGTCCCGCCTGTTGGCTCTTCGCCCACTACACAAGGTGGCAGCCCTCCTTATCCCACACATGGACCCTACGAACCTACCTACCCCATTGGTAGCGGGACAGGAAGTGTACCAAAGCCCACTGGGGCGCCTCACCCAAGCGGTACGGGCGCACCACTGCCCAGCGGTAGCGGAGGTTACTTCCCACCTTCAGTCTACGGTGGCTACGGCTACGGCTACAATTAGGCAGTTCCTTGTCAGAAAGTAAAGTATGGTGTTGGTCTATAGAAGGGGCAAACCACGGGAGTGTTCATTTTCAGGCGTTACTATCTAGCCCAGCGAGCTATGGCTTTTGATTTCTGTGCTATACTATACCTGCTGTCTTTCAGGCATCGAGGTGGATAATTATATTCTTCTACACTCTCCTTTACTGTATTCCGTACGTGAGACATAGCGAATATTCGAGAGTTTTCACACTTGCTTTGGTGTCTATTTGTTTGCATGATTAATAATTGTTGGGCATTTACTAGGCGTTCCACTCAAAGATTTGCCCAAGGCTTGGGGATTGGAGACATGACTTTCTGATAAGAGAATTGCAGGACCCTATGTTCCTGATGTACATCATCTAGATATCAAAAGCATTATGCTGAAAGGATCTTGCATGACCGTATCAGGACACACCAGTGAGAGTCTCGAGCGACGTGAGGCTGATGACTGCGTGAGAAGCTGCATATTGCAATGTCGAGGTGCTAACGCCGGTACGAGGAGGCATTATCACTGGAAACGGGTGTGTCTTGACAGCCTTGAAGCCTCTGTAGTGGAGATGAAAATTTGGGCTCTAACATGTCCTACGCCCCAGGAGTGACACGTTGCTCTTGGTGTTCGTTATCCCAAACCCTGGCATGTTGTACTACTCATTGGTTCATCCAGTCGATAGATTTATCCAACTTATTTTCCTGGATTTGTGGTGGTTATAATGCTTTGACGGTTTGCCTCTTGAGCCATGGGACCTTTATTGGTCGATCAGTCCATTGACAATCCGTTTAAACGTTTTTCCAAGCGATGCCAAGCCGTCGGACCTTTACGACTCTAACCCTCGGTGCGCCCTAGATATATTTAAAGTAGGCTCGATACTTTGGGAGAGGAAATGATTGCCTTCGTGAATCTCTCACTGCCGCACTGGAATCCTCCTGCGTAAAGCAACAAGGGTTACATAGGTCTTCTTCTTCGCAGGAGATCCAGATACTCATATCTAACGGTTCTTACTTAAAAGAGCCAGAGCTCATAGGCTAGGTAGGTGGGATCAAAGGCGCAGGTGGTGGTACAGACTAACAATGCAGCCCAATGGCTGAGTAACAGCTGATCCTCGTCCCTACTCTGCTAACCTTCTACCATCTGTTCTCAGCTCCAAATCTGTTTCAGATGCTGCGAGCGGTGCATCCCAATCTCCTCAAGTAGGCGTTCAGTCTCATAGCCACAACGAGGTTGTCGACGAAGCATCTGTAGCTAGAATTCGGCTGATACTGTACTTTACTTCATGCTCACGAAACAGTGCTCTACCGTGCAGCCTATAATCATTGCATGTCATCTTTCCTTGTCTCCTGTTGGGAATCCCAATGGATGACGCACAATATCATTGCTCTTCCATATAATCTCCTGAGGAATTACGCCAGAGTGGGTCTGGTCCATCAAGAGGGATCGCGGCACTTTCTTCCTTTCAATATAACGAGCCTGTCATATCAAACCTGGACCTTACTTCAGCCTAGCGTGGTTTAAGAGACACTCGGGACTAGAAATAGTCATTAAATCCAAGGCTGCCAGGCAGAGCACGTACATGGCAAATACCTACTCTTCTTGAGAGGCAGCGGCATGGTAGATCCATCCTTATATCATCTTCGCTTTCCAGAATGAAGAACTAATGAGTGGCATTACATAAGGCTCCTTTCTATAAGAAATCCACAGGTGCATCTTCTGCATCCGAAGAAATACCAGCCAAAGAGAGGTCGACGGGAGAGAATTATCTAGATGAGCTAGTGCACCCTAGAGAACCAACTGTTGAGTTCGTACCTGTTTTCTTCTGGAATGAAATATGTTGGGCTGACACAAGCTTCGAATTTGCCAGTCTTGTTGCTGTTCACGGCCTGAACCCAGGATGGAACCAAACTCATGGCCAAGACACTTGGACGAAGAATAACGTGCTATGGCTCCAGCATCCCGAATTCCTGCCCAAGGCTCTGCCCCATGCCAGAATTATGCTGTACGGGTATAATGGTAAGGTCGCCTTTGATACTACGACACAGGGTCTCATGGACATTGCTCGAGACTTACTGAACAGACTAAAAGTCGTGCGAAAGGTACAGATCACTCATTGAAGATGATTGAACAGGCTGGTTGCTGAAATTCTCTAGAGCAGCCCTAACCGCCCAATAGTGTTCTTCTGTCACAGTCTCGGCGGCATCATCCTTAAGCAAGCAAGCTGCCACTTCCCGCACGCACTGACTCCCGCTCATCTTTACTAGGCCCTTAATCGAGCAAGAAACAGCACGGCCTACGAGCCCATACAACGAATGACCCGTGGTATAGCTTTTTTTGGAACCCCGCACCGAGGGGGAAATTATGGCGATCTGGGAAGTACAATCGCTAGCATAGTAAGAGCTATCATAGGTAACGTCAAGAACAACTTCATGCAGACATTGCAGAAGGACTCGACTATCGCGCAAGATATCCAAGAGATCTTTGAACAGCAGGCTCAAGATTACCAGATCGTGTCTTTCTATGAGACAAAGCCTTTCAATAAAAATCTTGGACTTGTGAGGCTCTCCCAGCATGTGCCTTACTCTCTCTGATGGTGACTCAGATTGTTGATAAAGCTTCCGCTAAACTCGGTCTCTCAGATTCCGTCGAAATTTTAGTCGGCGTTGCAGAAAATCATAGAAATATTTGCAAATTCGATGACTCTCACGACGGTAATTACAAATTGGTCATTGGCGAAATCATTGAACTCGTACAGGCTGCAATCAGAGATCCTTCTCGTCTATCGGTGCCTTGCATATCGGTCAAGCAAGCTCCCCCATCCGAAAGATCTCAGTCCGCCGCCTCTTTCAGAAGCGATGACAGTCTCTCAGAAAGTAGTACTCGTCCACAAAGAGTCCGGTTTCGGATGCCAACTTGGTCAAATACTGATCTTAATTCGAGCTCCAGCGGAGAGATAACCAGAATAAATAGTAGGGAGAGCTGGGATAGCCAACCGCCAGAGTTCCCAGTCGTCATTATGCCATATAATGAGAATCCGCACTTTTTTGGGAGAGACGAAGTTCTCGAAAACATCAAAGGGTCGCTTCAGTCGAAGGGTAGAGACCGGAGGCGTGTGGCACTATGTGGGCTGGGGGGTGTAGGGTGATTAGTTTCTTACTGTCACTGTCTGTCCCATATGTTGGCACCAATGGGCGCTATTTCGGCTGGCAACCTTTTAGAGCCCTTCCTTTGTCGTTTCCTCGGGCTTCTCCCGACTATGTCAGTGATGTCTTTGGACATTTTGCCGCTTCGGCAATAGGCCGTCATGGGTCATTCGGTCCGTCGCCACTTCATCAACACGTCTTCCGCATAGCAATCGGTTTTTCTTTATCTAGTCCCTTGAAGTGGCATCTTACTAGCGCATGAAATGTGCAGCATTAATAACCTACAAACAGTAAATCCCAAATCGCGATCAACTACACATTCTGGTACCACCGGACCTTCCCAGGACATTCACTTTTCTGGATACATGGCGGAACAGCTGAGAGCTTTCGGCAGGGGTTATTAGAGATCGGAACGAAATGCCGAATACCAGGTCCCAACGACCCAATCGACGATCGTCTGGCCCTCATCCGCGATTGGCTACAGCATGGGAACGTTCACCCCTGGTTAATGATCATTGATAATGCAGATGACCCTGCTATCTTCTCTAGGAGTAACGATGCTAGCACTATAGGGGTGAATATTGGTTTAGAGCGATATATTCCTGACTGTGACCACGGCAGGATTTTGGTCACCACCAGAGACCTCAAGGCAGGCCGCAGCCTGGCTAAGGGCAATGCTCCCATCCCAATCGAGAGGACGACGACGGTTGAGTCCATCAAGCTGCTACGTAACGAACTTGGAGAGGCGATAGGAGGACGCCAATGGAGGGACGATGACGCTGCTCGTCTTGCTACTGTACTGGATCATCTACCACTCGCCATGGTTTCAGCGGCATCTTTTATCAAGGAAAATTCGATGACCCTAGCCAGCTACATGAAGCTAATTGAGCAAGATTCTATGGCTATACGGCACCTGAAGTATAATTTCGAAGAGGGCGAGCGCGGCAGAGACCCGGAAAGACCGAAATGCGGTATATGCTACTTGGAAGCTATCTATAGACCAGATCAAGGGGACCAATCCTAATGCTGTTATTCTCCTGTTTGTTATGGCTTTTTTGGAGCAGTCGAATATTCCAGCATCGCTTTTGAAGCCTCTTGTTGGAGAGCCGATTGATTTTACAACCACCGTCGGGGCCCTCCTGCGATTTTCTCTTATCGGCAGTGGTTCGGAAGACTCGTACAATATGCACCGTTTGATGCAGCTGACTGTCAGATGTTGGCTGGACCTCATGAAGATGGAAGATCCGGTTTTGAGGAAGGCACTGCTTTTACTCTCGGACATTTTCCCTGTTGGTGGGCGCGAAACATTCGATATGTGCTTGGCTTTCGAACCTCACGCCGTAAAAGTGCTTCGAGCTGCATCGACCTTGGACGACGTGATCTCCGCTAGGGCAAAATTGCAGACCAACCTGTCATGGTACTACCTTAAGAGCATTCGCTGGACCGAAGCAGAGGCAATGGCACGAGACGCAAGCCAGAGCCTGGAAAAAGCGTACTCTGTGAAGCACAAGCAGACTCTCCAGGCCAAAGCCAACTTTGCCCGAATCCTTAATGAAGAAGGCAAATACGAAGAAGCGGAGATCGTCTCTAGGCAAGTCGTGGATGGGACAAAGTCATTACTTGGCACAAAAGAACAATCAGACACTTGAAGCATACCACTTCATGGCTAAAGTCTATCTATTGGAAGGAAAATTGAGTCAAGCGGAGAAAGCCGCTCGCAAAGCTCTCTCAGGACGTGAGAAAACGCTCGAGCCTACGAATCCGGACGTTTACCGCTCATAGCGACGCCTAGCTACGATTCTCGAACTACAGGGCAAGTATGGCGCTGCCGAAGCTCTCATTAATAAGGCTCTAGAGGGTCAAAGAGTACTGGCGGGTCCCTCTGATGAGAAAACCCTCCACATTCAATACCGACTTGCTTTCATCCAACGCGCACAGGGTCACTACGCTGCTGCAGAAGATCTGATGCGCGAAGCTTTTGCGATTCAGACATCGGTCTACGGTCTGTCCAGCCTTGGAACGCGCAAGATGCAATACTCTCTCGCCTTGTCCCTTATCGCTCAGTCCAAGATCCCTGAAGCCGAGACTCACATCCTGGATCTCCTTCAATTTGTCAACGACCAGCATCGCGTCGGCCCCGATCACCGTTATCGTCTTCACCTACAGTTCGCACTGGGCCTAACCAGAACAGCCCAGGGCTGCCACGCAGAAGCCGTGTCCTTGTATCAGATGGCTTGGAAGGGCGTTGAGCGCTCCTCACCCGGTCACCCGGAGAGCCTCGAGTTTCATTCCGCCTATGCAGCGGCTTTGCTCCAGCTGGACGTGGCTGCCCACGCCGAAGAATCGTATAGCACACAGAACAACATACATAAGGCGTCGGAAAAGGAAATCGGACCGGATCATCCTATAACCTTGACCTCACTTTTGCGCCTCTCAGAGGCGTCAGCGGCGAAGGGAGATGTCACAAGTGCAGTTAAGATTGCAAAGAGGGCGAGAGAGCGGCGGGAGAAGGTCCTCGGCAACAAACACCCGGATACTGTCGCTGCTGAAGCGTGGCTTGAGCAGCTCCAGGCGAAAAGGAAATCGAAAGTCAACGTTGCTGCGGATGTCGTTGAAGATGTGGGGACAACGAGAGATCGTGGGAAGAGCCTTGGGGAAGAGGCAAATAGAGATCGTGGGAGGGGATTCCTTGGTCGCTGGCGCAGGAGCTCTAGTGGCAAAACGCAAGTCGATGACTCCGTAGAAGATCTTCCGGGAGTCGATAAAGAAGGTGGAATAGGAAGCGAAAACAGCGATGATGACTCTTACGACGAATTAGCAGAGGACAAGGAAGGGGCAATGGCGCCGGATACCGATAAGTCAGCGGCTACAGCATTTGCGATCAGAAGGAAGGAGGTCGGGACATGATGGAAGAAGGTAGCGGTGAGGTATATTTCTAAAGTTTGTTCAAGAAACGATGTATCGGGGTGACATGCTCTCAACCCCTTCCGTCTTCCTCTTTTCCGGCCCTTTTTCTTGATCTTGGGGCCTAGGGGTAGTATACTTCCAACGCTTTGTGTGTTTGAGTATGGGTCTTCGCTGATCGATCAGCCCATCATCTATCTGTCAACTCATTACTTCATTAAGCGCTAAAGGCTGCCGAACCCGAAAGAGTTGTGAGTCTACAGTTCCGCTGATCGAGTCGCTCCCCCACAATGCTTCCAGCTACTCATCCCCCATTTCGATCAGTCTTTGGAGATATATCGCCACCCCCTGCCATCGCCGGTAGTTCCAACTAGGTTCAATGCCATATCGTGTGGTTGAAAGTTTGCCCTGTCGCTGCTAGGCGTGTCCTGAGCAGCACCCAGCACAATGAGGACGCCAAACATGATTAGCGACGAACGAGAGGTTTGTCCGTGGCCTTGGTAATCAGCACAAATTCCACAGAAACCTTGATCAATACTGGTTGTATAAGGTAAAGCTATTCAACACACTAAACACAATAGCTATTTTCCATCTATAGATATTGCTCAAATTTCCTTGTACCTTCCTTTTAACGAAACTAGGATGGCTTCTCTCACAGGGTGATAATTGGCGACAGCGCATGTCCGGAAGGAGCAATATTCCCGTCGATTTCTTGAGTATCCGCCCACTATCGTGTCTGATGCATTGATATGAGGTCGATCCGATCAAGCCCTGAAGTACTTTGAGACTACCGGCCTTGTTGTAGCTTGACGGTTTTCTCCGAGGATGTTCGACTATCGGGGGCATCGGTGGAAATCTTGTCGATGAATATGGCGTCCCGGTGAGCGGTGCCCGTTGCCTTGCCTGCGATTTCCTTCATGTCGAACTCAACATCGGAGGAGCAGCCCGTGGTGAAACAATGGTGCCTATAAAATCTCGTCAATTCCGTGTTTGCGAAGTGCTGCTGCTCGACGCGATCTGTGACGAAGTCAGACGTACACCTTTCTGCCCTAAAGCACCTGTCTTTGAGGCTGTGCCTCTAATGAAACTTTTCAGGAATTCTTGCTGTTCGAATGTTCGAATGAGAAGAAGCCACGACTCGTCTGCGTTGACTGAGCGAGAACAGCGTTTCTACTTTTCCCTTATTCGCGTATCTCGGGACGTCCAGAGCAATTAGCGCACCATTCTTAGCATTGATCTAGCATGCCTACGGAGAAGCATCAGTTTATTATTGTCGCCAACGTTGTTGGACTTGTAGCCGTCGCTCGTTATAAAATTCTACTAGGCGCTGGCACAGGGCCAATTTCATTATCAATTTGAGGGTCTTCTTCGAGCACGTTGCTCAAGTGTAAAGGGCATTATGGAGTGCATTGGTGCCCATGTGGATACTCAAGACGTTAAGCGGCCTACTACTCGAAAACGTCTATCCGACAAGAGCTCACTCGCGTGCTAGCACACCCAACTCTGGCAACAATTGACCTGCTGCCCGTGCTGCTTGGGATGCAGGTGTAGTATCTCTGTACCACCCGGCTTCTTCCCACCCATGTTCTGAACACGAGCTTCCCAGCAGTATTTCATTCGGAGCTGTCTAATCCAACCCCACGGCAAACCTCGAAGATCACCGGTTCTCTACGGAACCCCTCCCAATGAATCTAATGCGAAGGCTTATCCCACGCACTGGCAATAACTGGTGCACCTTTCCTTGGCTTAGATCTCTATATCCCCCCAACTGGCCCCGGATCCTGAAACTCAAATCTGGAGATAGGGGTCATACAAAAGTATGAATAGGACTTTTGCTTCGCCAGATCTGAGGGCATCCAGGGTTCAGCCCAGGGTTTCCAAATCCGGATCAATGGTGATTGTGTCATTGTTTGATCAATATGGGAAAGGGAATGAAGATGCTTGCGTCCTTATCTTATTCTATGCTTTCATTCTCAAAAGCTCCACTGAAGACGTCATTCTCCTCAAAGCTTACCTCTACTATTAAGAAGGAAGACTTGAGATTAGTACGGAGGAAATTTCTATTCTAGGTTTTGTACATTCGTTTCCTAGGAGTAAATATTGTCACTTTTTACAGCTCGCAGGAGAATCCGTGTAAGTCTCACTCGTGGCTTCTATTGAGCATTGCAATTCGATGGGATCACATTGCGAGAGAAGGCGATGCGATCAACTAGTTATTATCGGTCCGTTCTTCAACTCTTTCATTGCAAAAGGTACATGCTAAGACTGATACTACTCTAGGTGGCGGATCGGCTGCCTTTGCAGCAGCTATTGCCGCTGCTCCAGAAGCCAGGAAGATATATATAGTGAACAAAGGTTTACCCATGGGAGGTTGCTGTGTGAATGTCGGCTGTGGTACGTTCAATAGCTGTCATCTGATTCTCCTAGTGGACAGAGAAATCTTATTCATGGTCCGTTAGTTCCTTCGAAATTCCTCATCCACGCAGCGCATGTCACCAGCCCTCACAGCAGCACTCCCCCGTTTCACGGTATCAAAGACGTCGGTAACAGGGTGATCGACTTCGCAGCGCTGACGGCGCAGAATCGAGCGCTTGTTGAGGATCTTCGAAAGAAGAAGTATGCTGATGTTATCGCCAACTTGGACAATGTCGAATATGCTGAAGGATTCGGAAGACTCGCTCGGGACGCTGGACGACTAATTGTTGAAGTCCGGTCTAGTCAGACGGATCGAACTCCTTTCCAGGTCCTACCGGCCGATCGTGTAATCCTTGCTTCAGGTGTTCGCCCAAGTGTGCCAAGTCAATTGAAGGACGACCTGAGCAGTATTGACTATCTAACCAATGAGACTGCGTACTTTGAGCCCAAGCAGCATCGGTCCCTCATCGTACTCGGTGGTGGGTACATAGCGCTGGAAACCGCGCAGATGTTTGCCCGACTGGGATCGAAGGTCACCGTCCTCCAGCGATCTGAATACGTGCTCTCAAATCTCGAACGCAGCATAAGCATCGGCCTCGCGGAGCACTTGAGAGAGGAAGGGATTACTATCGAAGTTGCCATTGACGTCATTTCAGTGGCGTCTGATAAAGACGGGGTCATCGTCAAAGGTATCTCTAATGGAGAAGAAAAGACTTTCACGGCATCTGGACTTTTTCTCGCAGCTGGTCGTCGGGCCAATACTGACCAAACCTCCGGTGTCCCAATCGAGCTGGCCGGTTCGCCGCATGGGGGATTTGTAGTTTCGAAAACTCTCCAAACTTCCATTCCCGAAGTGTACGCCGCTGGCGACTGTGTTGCCGAGTCCCCACAATACGTTTACACTGCTGCCGCAGAAGGGCAGCTCGCTGCACGCAACGCTCTGGCCACACTCTGTGGGCGCAAACCCATGGAGATGGATTACTCGGTCGTTCCATGGGTCGTCTTCACATCGCCGGCTGTCGCAGGCGTCGGCCTTGGCCTTGTGGAAGCTCGTGCCCAGGAGATCGATGCCGACGTATCGTCTCTTCCGCTTCACCTCCTTCCGCGCGCCGTGGTCCAGCAAGAAACTCGAGGGTTCGTGATGCTGATCCGGGATAGAAGCGATGACCGCATTATCGGTGCGCGTGCACTGGCTGAGGAGGCAGGCGAAATGATCATGGAAGCATCGCTGGCCGTCCGCTACAAGACCAAGGCCAAAGACCTCGCGGCCATGTTCCATCCGTATCTCACCTGGAGCGAGGCGTGGAAACTTGCGGCGCTGGGATTCGATAAAGATGTTAATACACTGAGTTGCTGCGCGACGTAGACTTCAGTGCCTGCGTCGGAGAAAGAGAACGGGGGTTTGGCAAAGGATGGAAGCACCGTTCGATGCCAGACCTGCTTCTTGAAGAAAGCAACCGCGACGCAAGCATGTAGATAGGGAAAAGGGCTTTGTGGATTGAACAACATAGAGCGAACAAATCGACGGGCTACGATTTGATCGAGTACCTTGGTCTGACTGACTCCATGCCGAAAGAGCATCCTGTCCGATAGAAACTGTAAAAGATCTACCATTAAGTAGCTTCTGCAGAAGCGCCTACCATATAGATTGGGAGCTTCAGTCGTACATTGTCCTTCGGAGAGAAGCCCTTGTGGCCTTCGGTTTCGTTCGGTATCCGCAGAGCGAGCGTGGCTGATCCGAAGCCGCCAGCCCCACTCCCACGAGCTCCTGCCAAAGCCCCAGCGCCGCCCGGAGAACCGCATCGTAGATCCTGTGCTTGACGAAATAAGGATCCTTACACACCGGCCGAAGCAGCTGTTTCAATTGTCATTCTGTGCGCCGAATGTGATCCCATGCTCGAAACCCCTGCGGTCGATGGCGCGAAGAAGAGTCTCGAAGATCGTGCTATACGTTTCGGTCTGGGCGACAATCCTTTCAATACTGCCTCATCACATGTGCATTAATTTTATTCGTAACACTTGTCTTCTCTCGAACATTCTCTTCTAAACTCAACGAAGCCGCATAAGCTCGTCGAATTTGTTGAGATTTGTGGTAAATTCCGCGAACATGCTTCATCGTCGGAGCAGCAGACCCGTTTTCGCAAACTCGCTTTCTACGTTCTCGTCCTCGTTCTTCAAATCTCCCTCTTCTTCATGTCGAAGGACAGTTCGTGTAGTGGAGATTGCACAGGGTTGATTATATTTAACAATAAAAGGTGTGTACTTATTCTTACTGTTTGGTATTCATATTCATAAGTGTCCGTAAAACTCTTCGGGAAGATCGGACTTGAGAAAGTGGATCAAGGGTCTGTGATCCGTGCGGATGACTGTCTGATTGTATGGGTGCTTGCAGAGATGGTCATACAGCCCCGCGAACTGAACCATGAAACACAGCTCTTTTTTGTAAGTAGAATAGGGCCTTTGAGTGGATGTAAAAGAGAGTGAATCATGGAGTGCGGGTACTTCCACAGGGAGGGCTTCAGGCTTCTCTTTCCTGAACTGGGTGATAGCCAGCCCTACGCCACATCCCGAAGCATCAGTATAAAAGTGGATGATCTTGGAGAGGTCAACGTCATACATAGCCGTCCGTGTGACACACTTGATCTGCAGTATCTCAAATGAGAGTTGCTCTGAATCACTCGATCACCACGTCACCTTTCCATTGCTGTTGCTCTATCCAACGCTTTTCGTTGTGATACGAGGCCGCCTGGTGGTCGAGTATAGCGCTGGTGTAACTATGTAGCCATGCGGTGTTCGTCCGCGTCGACACGAATTCTCCATAGTGGATAGAAGCCTGTGATCCAGTTGCTGGGGGTTCATGGCCCATCAAGTATGTTATTTCAGCCATGACGATGATTCCTGGGGCCTTCCCACATTCCTTTAGTAGAAGATTCAAGGTGTTCACATTGCCAGCTGTGTACGGAGACCACTTCCTCCAGATTATGAGCGCCGCGATCATCTTGCTGGATTCGTGACAATCCACTCAGCAGCATGACGGCTAGGCCTGACCGTAAGCCCGCCATTTCGCCTGTGATGAACCAGAAGTATACACCGAGGCCTGCCAACAACCAGACCGGCAGCTCGTAAGTCGACCCATTCACCTGCACATCTTGTTCTGATCGACTCGCACAAGGTCTCTCAGGAGGGGCAAGCGACCGCATCGTCAATGTCGTACAGGCCCGCCGTCCGTCCGACGTCGACGCTCTCCCTCAGCTTCTGAACGCGCCACCGCTTTGCGTGAACCTCGGAACGTCATAGCTGGATCATGACTGTATGCCTTGCTCCGACGCAAACAGAACGGACTGAGGATGTCTGGCTATAGCCATTGTGTGTTTGAGACCTATTCTGCCCACCAGCAGCTACTCGGTACCACCTATAGCCCTGATCATGAACATCTTGGAAGACCCGCGGTTCTGCGAGACTGGGAGTGAGGATGGAGGCTAAAGCGTAGATGTGTATTGGAAGATATGTTCACTGTATCGGGTGCTTGGTCGCTGGCTTTGTGGGTAGGAGAGGTTTGGAGGTTTGGCTGGACATTGACCGTGAGCGGGAGAAGTTGCAAAGTTGTACAGGAATAGAGTCTGAACAACCAGATCTCTGGTGGCGGGATGGGCCTGGGCATGGCGATCAGGAGAATTGATTTGAGACCTTGGAGGATAGTGAAAAGCCGGCATACCGCGTTGCAACAAATCACGAGTTACAAGGTCGACAGGAACCTTGGGCTGCAAATGTACCCAATGATTTCGAGCGAAATTGATCAGAGCAATCATGAGGTCAGAAGAATGGAAACAGACACTCATAGATTCAGATAAGTATAATACATACAGCTCACAATGTAGTTGTCAGAAGAATGGGAAGAAGTCAAGTAGCTCCTCTTATAAATTAATATAGTACTCCATGTCACTCGCTTCAAATCTCGGGGCTCTTCGCTATGATATCGCAAAAGCAAGAGCTATAATGCCAGACTCAACCTGTCGATACATAGGTACAAATTGACTTCGATGCTCCTCGCCATTACTACCATGATCAATTTTGTAGTATAGATATCCAAAGAGAAACTAAGCTTCACATCCCCACACCTAGTGTTCTTCCCTTTTACCACTCAAATCGATGTATCCAACGCTTACAGCATAGCGAAGCCAGCGACGGCGACAAGGCCAGCAACGGCCATACCCGAGGACCAAGCGAGAGCGTTGCCAGCACCGGTGAACGGGCTTGGCGAAGCGGCAGTAGGCTTAGTGCCGTTGGCGGATGCGGATGGGCCGCGGGATGGAACGAGAGTAGGTACTTGGACCTGGCCGTCGGTGATTTGGGAGATGGCGGAAGACACCTTAGTAGGGACCTGGACTTGACCGTCGGTGATCTGGGAGACAGCGGACGAGACTTTGGTAGGTGCCTGCACTTGACCGTCGGTGATCTGGGAAACGGCTGAGGAGACTTTGGTGGGGACCTGAACCTGACCGTCGGTGATCTGGGAGACGGCGGAAGAGGCTTTGGTAGGTGCCTGCACTTGACCGTCGGTGATCTGAGAGACAGCAGAAGTGGCTTTGGTCGGTGCCTGCGGTTGGCCGTCGCTGAGCTGGGAGACAGCAGAGCTGGGGGATTGAGCGGCAACCGCGACGGCTAGGGCAAGGACGATGAATTTGGTCTGCATTTTGAAATGTGGTGGAACTTTGAAAGATGGAAGGTTGGGTATTAGGTCGGTTATATGTGTAGCGAACGGATATGATCTTGTGATGATCAGAAGCGACAGACTTTGCAAGATGAATGACAGATGATTGATAGATTGTTTATGTGGACGATGAGAGGGAGGAGAAGAAAGGAGAAAGGTGGCCGAAAGTCTCGGTTTATCTACTCCTGCGCGGCACAATGTAAGCAGTAAGCGTCCCTCAAAGTACCCACACCTCCGCCTATCTGGGAATACCCACCCCCCCGCCACCCTCCGAAGCGACCACTCTCAACCAATCCCCAGCCGTCGTGAACCGTCGGCCCTCCAACCACCAGGCTGCTGCCCCTAACCACCGAGCCATCCCAGCAAGATTACACACTAGCGACCACACGGCGTCTGTATCCATCAACCTCCTCTCCACCCTAATATCAATGCCGAGCCTCCCGGGACAGCTTCTCGATCTTTGTTTGCAGAAACACTTCCGTCACCGCCGTTGCCCCATCGATTTGAACTCTGGAGCTCTCCCAGCATCCGACGATGCAGTGTTGATCTGGCGGCTGCATAGCGTTCACAGCCCAAGAAGAAGGCTGTCATCGAGATTGATCCTTAGCCTGGTTGCCCTGCCACCAACACGATATGATTCGCTCTTCCTGCCTCTGGTGACAAGGTTGCATTGGGGGGGCTGGATGAAGGATGCTGGCCGCTGGGCCAGGAGCTCCAACTTCGTTATTTTAGGGCGCCCTTTTACGAGTCTCAGGGGAGATCGGCGTCCAGATTTGGTTGGTACGAATGTGCATGACTTCAGCATTTCCCTGGCTCGGTTCAATTTCCCATCTACTTTAGTCATTGCCTCGATTTTTCAGGTTGCTCCCGTTCGGAGCCTGTCTGCTTCAACTGAGAGGTTCAATTGTGTTTCGTATGCGACTTGGCCTGACTTTCCGCGCTGATCGAGATATGATGCTAGAACTCTGCTCGATCCCGGAACATTCTCCACAGAGTTGAAACACGGACACTGAACGCATCAATAGCGCCATCTGCTAATTTAGCTCGCAAGCGGGCCATTTCGGAGTGGGTCGTTTGCGCTGAAGCGTAGGTTCGACCAATCTGATCTTTGCAGAGACGCGGAAAATCAAGCGGCGGGGGTCGGCCACAGATCTTGAAACTTTTGACCATGCTTCTCCGCCAAGCCGCATGAATTACACAACACCCAAGCTGTGCTGTCATGTCAACGCGGCGCCAAGACGTAGAAGGCTCTCGAGACAACTCAGTCAAATGTGCGACTCTGCTCGGTTCGCTACGGACGGCGAAAAGAACTCGGTCAGGTCAAAGTTCAGTATCGTTCATTTTGACGAAGGCTAGACCGGTCAAGCCGGGCATGCTGCCCACCGCTTGCAGGAGCACACACATAAACGCTATAAATAGAGCATGGGTTCACGTCATGAACATGTGACAGCATCATATTCGGGATCTACACATCACGGCGATTCTGAAGTTTGTTTTCATTGGCTTGTAGAAAACAGCTCTAGCAATAAGCATACAATTAGCAATAAGCACGCAATGGTACTTCGAGACCCGCCAGGCGATTTCTGCCCTATCGCTGATCCAAGTCGATGTAACTCCTTAACACCGTCATTCGGACTCTATTAACCGTTTGAGCCCCCCATAAGTTCATGGCGTGAGGCAGCATACTTTTGCTGCAAACATCTACGTGAAAGAAAGTCAGAGAGCGTCATCTACCGTTACCAACGGATTTTGCCTTAGTTGAATACTGTTGCAGCGACAATGGCCACAACGAGCCAGAAGCCTGAAGTTTCCAGGACCTTTTGACCAGATGCTCCATTCGTGGTGGTAGATGTCGAGTCATCTGTACCATTCGGCAAGGTACCGTTGATGACAACAGTCTTGGAGCCGTTTACGTTCCCTATGTGGACCAGGCTGTCATTCTGGCTGGAAGCTGTTCCGTCTCCTAGCAGGGAGTCGATATAACTTGTATTCCCATCATCATCGCACCCACAAGCACTGTATTGGTCGCAGAGGCAAGTCACGGGAAGACTCTCGTTGTTCTTGCTGTCGGTTGTATTGCTGGCGTTGTGGAAGTAATATGGATGCTGGAAGTTGTAGGCATAGGCGCCGTAGAGCCATAGTCCAGGGAAGATGGCGAGGCCTGCACCAGCCAATGCATACGGTGCCAGGCCCAAAGGTGATCTGCCTCCAGCTCGATATGCGGATGTCGATCCACCGCCGTAGTATCTGCCACCGCCATATGAAGGGCCGATCGAAGAGGAAGAGCTGCATCTCTATCAGTAATGATACATAAAGGTTGACCATGATATTTACCTTGCAGTTCCGGTATTGCCAGAGCCTGAACTACCCGATCGACCTCCAGATGAGCCTGAGCTTCCTGAATCTCCGGAGGAGCCCCGTCCTCCAGGACTTCCACCTCCTCTTCGTTTCTCTAATGAATTTATCGCGGTTTCGTCGGTGCGCTCGTTCAGCGATAATGCGGTTACTCTTGTCCCCACTTCTGCTTCTCGTCGTGACATATCATGAACGCGACCTTCGACGCTGATTGGAGTGACCGATGATATGCCCAACAGTATGACCGTTGTGGAAAGGGTAAGCCTCATGATGAAAACGGTATAGAGGGGCTGGAATTTGTATGCGACACTGAGGACATCAATTTAAGGAACTCTAGGTTGATTGTGCATGTTGCGCAAGGACTAATAATGGAATTGAGAGTGTTGACTAAAATATCTATTGAGAATATAAATTTGCCTCCGAAGACTGCGCAATGGCAAATAGTCTAGCCGTCAATCATCATCGTCACTGCCCTCCACCACGCCCATTCACCGGGCGATGCCCGATTAGCTCTAGGCGAACCGACATCCGAACTTGCGCCCCCGACTTCACATTTGTAAGCCTCTTTAGATTGTAAGTTTTCCTTTCTCTTTATTGGATTTCTGATTCGACATGTTTAGCAAACAACTGCATGTGCAATCTTTTAGAAATCCAGGTAACACGTCTTGCTTGTCATGGCCCACCCAGCGTGGCCGGCGTTTAAATGCTCAGCCAGACCAATACTCGCCTCAAAATCTGGGAGGCTGAACTGTCTTTGTTGTCGTTACTTCTCTACCAATGACGAATTTCCCGCCTAGCGAGCTATCGCTACGATCGATCATGGGACGTGCTTCAACCAGATAAGAGCCTAGGGATAGAGGCTGCATTCGAACTCGAGATTTCTGCGGGCGACTTGCGAGCAACATCATATATGTGAGGCTGTGTACGGACGTGTGACAAGACGTCGCTACACCGGCGCACACAAGGCGGGGCTACATAACATATAACATGTAGGACTATAGTCCAGAGAGGCATTAATCCGTGAGGATTCCAGGAGGGAATCCTTAGGGAGAAAACTCTGCACGACGCCAAGCCGCTACTACTACAAGGGCTTGGCACTAACGTGTCCATTAGGTCATTGATCGCTAGCATTACAATTGCCCTTCCCTTTAGAATTTTGGTTCCCAAAATGTGTATTCGACGTCGCGATTGCGTTGCGACTTCGCTTTCTCTACGATACTAATAGCTTTTTAAACGTCACGATGACAATGTTTTGCTTTTCTACTTCTTGTGAACGCATACTTTCGCGAAGTGTGCGACGATAATTCGCTTCAATTCATCGTCGTATAAAAGAAGAAGAAGATTTGAATTGTCGAAAAAACCTTTTTATAGACTTTTTTCACCTTCTTGATGAATGTCGTTTGTCGCGTCGAACTTGCGCATTCATTTTAATCGTCTAATTGTATCTATAAAAAGGCTTCTTGCACTTCTTTTCTTCATCTTTGTTTAACATTTTATGCGAAAAAAGTCAAACAATGATCTTGACTTCTCTCGTGTACTATCGTGGAGCGCCTTGTTTCCTTTGATAGAGTTTCATCGTAAGTTAACTATATGTTAGCAAACGAAAAGATGTTTAAGTTCTTAATAAAAAAAATTAACTTCATTTTTGTCGCTATATTGCTACTTTGATGTTACGACAATGCGACAACATTCGACGCTATTAATTCTAAAATCTCTTTTTTAGTGTTGTTCACTATTTTGATGAATCGATTAAAATTTCTTTGTTTTATTTAATTCGATTAGCGTCGTTGACGCGCTAGTAATATTTATTTATAATCTTTAACTTTTTCTTTTTTTCGCATATTAAACTCTATGACGAAGCGATAAATGATTGCAAACGCTTCTTTTGTTGCTCGTATTGCTAACGACAATGATGCGCGCAATAAGACAAATTCAAGTAAGTATTCTTAAACTTTTCTTTGCATTTATCAATAACTTAAGATAATATTATTATATTTAACGTTTTGCAAATCGCAACTTAATTAATATAAACACTATTGCATGCGAATACTTCAACTTCGTTACGTATAAAATTAACGATATAGCATTTTATTACAAATATATCTTTGTCAAATTTTCTCGTTCGCATTTTCGTTATCTTTCGCAAGCTCTCTCGTTCTCTTTGTCTTCGTTATCTCTTTTGTCTCGAAAAGAAGCTCGATCATATTGTAAACATCTACTTTTGATTTTTTATAATTGCTTACGCTCTTAATGTCGCAAGGCGAAGAATTGTCGTTGCGATTATTGCGCTAAAAAGCGCAAAATTATACGTTTTATTTCTTAATTATATATTCGATTTACGATTTAGTGCGTTGCGATTCTTTAACGATTCGTTAAACGAATTAACATCTTGCTAATTTTTTGCGCGTATATTCTTGATAACAAGAATATTGAAATCGATCAATTCGAGTTCGCTTCGCGAGTTCGACGTTGTTTACAATTTATATACGCATAAATTAAATAAAACAATTCGACTTCGCGTTCGAATTAAAAAAATTTATTAACTTGTATCGATGCGAATTTGCAACGTTTTTGCGAAGTTTAACAAGAAATACTAAACATAATACGTCATCGCATCAATTTCGATGCTCTTTCTTTGAAAAAGTTAAATAAAAATGAAGAATTTAAATTTGACTCGATTATTGCGAAAGACGACGTTACTTCTAACAAAAAGACGTCGTAGATTTTGCGTAACTTAAAGAACTTATTAAAATCAACATTATTTGTTTTGTTCTTAATTTTTGAGTCGAACTTCTATAAAGAAGAGCGACGTAAATGTTTAGACGAAACTTCTCTTATATATTATAAATTGTTTTTATAGCTTATACATTTTGAACTTTTATGTAATACAAATTGCATATTAATAAAATTAACAATTGAAATAAATTGCTTTTAAAATAAGAAATGCAATTGCTAATTCGTAAAAAGTTTGACAAGTTTATTATATTGCGAATCTTATTATGCTAAGTTCTTGTCGCATCGCTAGCGCTTAAATCTTTGTCAAATTATCTAATTGCTTTAAAAGCTTCAAAATATGTCGCTTTTTCAATTTATTAAGTCGATTTAACAAATTTTTTAGACGATGAACATCGATTTAATTACGCACTTTATTGACGTTGCATCATCGCATCTTTTATAAACGATAACGAAAAAAAAATAGAGATAAAAGTAATAAATTATTAAAGAGAAACAAGACAATTAATCAACGTAGTTTATTCGCATTATATAGTATGCATGCGAAGATTTTTTATTAATAAAGTAAAGTAAGAGAAGCAATCAAATAGAAGTAAAAAAAATAGTTAGATTTGAGCGCATTTCATGCAATCTTTTTATAGCTTTCTAATGTTTCAATAGATTTATTAAGAGAGCATCAATTTAATTTACGCGTTACTTGCGTTATTCTTTCGCTTTAATTGCGCAATTTTATGTTGTTTATTAACATTATTTATTTTTGTCAAAATTTCTTTTACGAACGCGAAACTTTAACTTTTTCGTTTTTGATATTTTCTCGTTAAGAGATTTTTTTGTTTTGTACTCTTTGAGTTTTCGCTACGCATGCGCTAAGTAACTTTTCAAAATTTAATTGTTTTCACATGATAAAAATTCTTTTTATCGAATAAAATATTATAATTTATAATATCTTTGTTTGTTGTCAAAAATATTCTCGATTTTTAATTTTTAATTTTTATTAACGAATATTATATTTTTTGATGCGATTGTGTTCGCATTTTGATAATACGATTTTAACAATAAAATGTGAAAAATGAAATAAATTCGTTACTTTTTAAAAAAACGAAGACAATACATTTGCTTTTTAATAATGTTTTTAACTTCGAACGATTCTATAAATTTGTAAAACAATTTTTTTTAAACGAACGTTCGAAAGATTTTTCGTTAAAAGTATAATTTTATCGCTTATTTGATACTTTTTTAAAGTAATTATTTTATTATGATTGCGAATTTGCGTTTGCTATGCGAACTAAAGACGATTTATAAGACGATTTTGTTTGTTTTACAAAGATTAAATTCGTTTTCGAACGATTAAAACGTTAAGACAATCTTTGTTATTTTAAATAAATTTAAAATTTGCGATAACATTAAACATCGTTTTAAAAAGCGACAATTTAATGAACGCATGTAAGACGTTATTGTACGTATATTAAGTTAAAGTTAAAAGCGAGTTCTAATTATCTTGTTTATAATTGCAATAGCATCGCAAATAATGTTTTAATGTTTAATTTTATCGTTCGATTTAATTATTAATTTAAGAATAAAAAGTTGTATTTAACTTTTGTTTAATGCGAATGCGATAACATATCGCAAATTAATAGTCATTAATAAAGAGCAATTCTTGATCAAAAACGATTTTTCGAATTTCAAGATATACAAATAACATTTTTTCGAACAATGTGTTTGCTAAATCTTTTGCGATTTATATAGACTTCGCAAGTATATATAACAACATCCTTAAATATTAATTAACGATTATTAAGATAGCGTCGTAGATGTCGTTATCGCAACGATTAACAAACAATTTGATAATAAAGTTTATAGAGATTTTTGTTTAAAATTGAGTTAAAATTAATAACGACGTCAATTTATTATATAAACGATGACGCGATGTTTTGTTACGTTGACATATATCGCATTTTCTAATGTATGCGTCAATATTCGACGTCATTTTAAGTCAATAGAACTTTTTGCTTATTAGAGTTTTCGTTTTCTTAATTTTGAAGTGCTTTGTCAACGAGTCGTCGTAATGTAATTTAAGAAGCTTTTCTTTAAGAAATGCTTCATTCAAGATAAGAATTGCGTAAAAGAAGAATAACACTTTTTTGTGAATTAATTACTTTCGTTCAACGCACGCATCACGCGTATTGTTTAACATCAATTGTTTTTTAATCTTAAGAGTCGTTAAATTCTTATTTTAAAACTTCTTAATCTTAATTAACAATAAAAAGAAGAAATTTTCTAAGTGATTTTTCTCTTTGTACGTTAAGCGAACGTCACATCGACGTAATTGTTATGTTATAACGCTTTGAGCAATTTCTACGATTTCTTTTTTCGTTATTTTAGTGTTCGTAATCTTTTTATTTGTAGATACATTATAAGAGAGTTTTTCAAATAATTTATCGTTAAGCTTCTTAATTACGAAAGTCTTAATTTCGCTCTAGAAGTGTGAAGACTACGCTTTGACGACGTCTCGAATTAGCATTAAAATCATTTTAATAATTACGATCGTAATGTTTTTTAACTTATTCTAAAGAGTAAACAAGCAAATTTCGTTATTCGCAATTTTCTTATAGTTAGATTGTTAAAACGATTTATTTGCAAAATTGATTTTTTTGTGCAATATTTAATTTCGAAATTATATTTCGCTAAAATAAGAGCTTATCACGTTTGACAACGATTTAACGTCGTCATCTTTATAAAGTAACGCAAATTGTTATAATTCGTTAATACAATAATTAAATAATAACTTTTCTTAAAATAATATTTTTATTGCTTAAATCTCGTAACAATCGCGAGCAACTCTTAATTATAAGTTTTGTATTGTATTTTTGCGAAAATCGTTTTTCTTAAATAGAATGCAATTGAATGTCACGTCGTTTGTTTAACTTCGCTTACGAGATACATCAATTAAGAGAAAATGACGACGATAATAAATTTTAAGACGTTTATTTCGATACGAATGTAATTCTTGAAATCAAAGTGCACTAACATAAATGTTCGCATAAAAACGAGAATAAATCTCTTAAACGTTGCTATAGCGTTCTTGTTAAATACGAAAGATTTATTTTGTTTTTCTTATTTATTGTCTTTTAATAGCTTTGTTAATGTTCGAATAATTTTTGCATAATATTGAACAAATCGCTTATAAAAGTTTGCAAATCTTAAAAATACTTGAAGCTTACAAAAAGTAATTAACTTAAATTACATTGTGATAAAGTTTATACGACGCAAGTTTATTAACACATCGTAATTGCTTATAATGTATTTTAAGAATTTAATCGAAATTATTATAAAGATGTATTTTGACAACTTAACATAAAACTTATACAATTGCAAACATTTAAAAATTTAATAAACGCAATCTTAGTACTTCTTTTGTGTCTTTAAATAAATCAAGATATTGTTAAGATATATTACACAAATGTGATCAATTAATTCTCGTAATGCTTTATTGATTTAAAATTTAAAAAATAGTTAATGCATTTGTTAATTCAAATAGCATTATCGTATATTTGAAATAATTGTATTGTGTTTAAAAAGCGATTTTTCATTTATCGTCTTAACGAATGCGAATTCGATAATAAGCGTTTTTAAGATTTAGCTTTGTGAAATAAACAACGTCAATTAAACAATTTAGCGTCTTCTTTAATTAAAGACAAAGAACATTTGTTTTTGATAATTATAACATGAAGATTACGATAATCGACACACAATCTTAAGTTGTTATCGCTTTTTGATACGAATAACATCGACGCATCGACAAAACTAATAAATTTACGATTTTTATTTAATGTCAAATTCTTTAAAAGATATTCTTGCAAAACATCTAGTTCTTTCTTGAAAAAAAAAAAAAAATTTGTAGAAAAGTTCTTTATTTAACAATAAATCAATATTATAATTATTTTTTTTATGATCGAAAAGAGTAAATGCGTTCTTTAAGTTAAAAACGTTATTATAATTTTTAATGTCTTGCATCTCTTTAAGAACGTCGCGCAATTAAGACTTTTCGTTCGCATTAAAATTACAACAAACAAGAGCAAATACGAAAACAAATTTCTTAAGTTTTAAGAAATCTTTTGAAAATTTTAACACAATTATCTTCTTAATAACTTAATAGCGCTAAATTAACGTATGTTAATTGACATATAAGTTTGTCTTCATTATTTAAAAAAGATCAATAATAATATTGTATACAACGTTGTCGAAAACGTAAAAAATTTGCTTCGAAACGTATTTACGTTTATTGTTATTGCGAACTTTGATTTTTGCGATGTAAAATTTTGTAAATTAAGTCTTTTAAATCGTAAATGCTTTCGCTTTAATAACAAGACATTAAATTTCTTCAAGATATTACGACTTCGTTAATTGTTCATTAATGCAATTAACGTAAACGTCTTCATCGAGAAAATCTCTTCGTTTGTGTCACTTTGTATTGACAAATATTGACAATTTTGCGAAGAACGTCTTTGTTTTGTGCTTTTGATTCGCAATAGCGATTACGATCGTTGCGAGCTTATTTAGTTTTTTAACTTATTAAAGACTTTCTTAATGATAAGTTGCGACAAGAGCGTCTTTTGAACGTTTATCGCAAAGTTCAACTAAAAGTTCTTTATTATATTTACTTGCGTTTTCTTAGAAGATTTAAAACAATTTCTCGCAATGTGTTTCTTTTTTTCGCAATTATAGCAAATGCGCTTATTTTGCGCAATATTGCTAACTTTTTTTGAGTTACGAAAAAAAAGTTTGTTTATGCTTTTTTGACGACTTGCAATCGCAAAGACGTCGCGAATTTTATTCGTTAATACAATCTTTTTTTTGTTTTTAATTGTAAAAACTTTCTTTAAAATTGCAAAATTTAAAAAATAATTTTCTCTCAAAAATTTTATTTAGTATTTCGAATTTCAAAAATATTGTATTCTTTATGCGTTGCGTTAACGCGATAAACGTATTTTTCGTTTTAAGAATTTAAATTATGTTGTTAATTTTTTTTCGAAAATCTTTTCTTAATTTATGCAAAAAATAATTACGTCGTTGACGTTCAATATATTTGTCGAAATTTGCTTCGAACGTTTCAAAATATGTTACGAAGTCGTTAACGCTTTGCGACGATTGTTGCTTAACGTTTTTATATTTTCGAGAAAAAACGAAATAACGATTCTTTAAATTTTTGATAAGATTGATCAAATACTTAGTGAATTGCGTTTAATTTTATTTTTTAATGTCGTTTTTATTTTTGTTTTTGTAATTTTTTCATTGCGACGCAAACGCATTGCGAAAAAATTGTTAAACTTAACAAATCTTTGTGATTTTTTTTGAAAATTATTTTTCATTGATTTCGAAAAAGTTTCTAGCATTTTAAGTTTAAATTTTTCATTTTTTAAAGTTCTTTTTATGATATAAATTTAAATTAATAGATTTTATAAATCGTGCGAAGCGTTGCTTCTTAAGCGTCGATTTATCGTTTTTATTATTGAGATTGTTTTCGCGAAAGCGACGCAAACTAGACGCTTTAACTTCGTTTTAACGAAAAGACTTTTCAAAATGTTTGTTTTTTGCTTAAGCAATATAAAAATCTCGTTTCGCTTAAAGTCTACGTCTTTTTGTTTGTTTCTTAACGAATAACTTTTTATAATCAATATCTTTATCGAACGATAACGACGACATAGTTTTATCGTTTTGCGAAGATTTTTTTTGTGATGTAATCTTGAAATTCGTAGTTGACGCAAATTAAGTTTTCGCATTATTTTCGTTCTTTAATCGCTAAAACGTCGCAACATCGTCGTTGTTATCTAAATTTCGTCTTGTATTACGTATCGTATTAATCATTTTGTCGAACGATTGCTCTTATAGATTAAGACGAATTAATACTATGAGACTATGTACGAATGTGTGACAAGACGTCGTTACATCGACGCACACAAAGCGAGACTACATAATATGTAGAACTATAGTTCAAAAAGACATTAATTCGTAAGAATTTCAAGAGAGAATTCTTAGAAAGAAAACTTTGTACGACGTCAAGTCGCTACTACAAGAGCTTGACACTAACGTATTTATTAAATCATTAATCGTTGACATTACAATATATAATACATGCGACTTCTTAATTTATGCAACGTCGTCAAGTCTAGAGATTCGTTATCTAAAGTTGTCTTCATTAGTCAATTGTAGAGACGTTAAATGAAGTAGTCTACTTTCATCTTCTAAAGGCTATTTTAACTAGACGAAATCAAAATCATGTTGTCACAATAAAGAGACTTGATTATCTAAAAAGACGCGACGAGAGCTAGAAGAAACGCAATTATATCGTGCCAAGCAAATTTCTATGTCGCAACTAGGAAGATGCCAAGATTTTAATAAGATCATCACACAAATCGTGATTTTTCGCGCAATTAAATTAAAATCTTTTCCATCTATTTAATTAGCATTTTGATTAGGCAATATCTAAAGCCTTTAGTATAATCGTGTAATTTACATGTTTCGTGACTCTCTTCTTGTCATGACGTTTATTCTAATTGATGATCAAAGAGTTGCAATAGTCGATCGCATTAGAATTAATAAAAATATTGCTCAAATATCGCATTTAGAGAGTGTATTTGAGCGTCAAATACGCAAGATAAGACGTAACATCGAATTGTATATCTTCGTTGTCGCTTCTTAATATTGAAGAAGTTTTGACAAATTAATTGATAAAACGATGAAAAATAATCTTTTAAATTATATTAATCTTTGCTTTATCGTTTATCTTAACAAAATGTGTCTCTATCTATATGACGAATTTGACATTATTGTTAATATCGACATAGTCGCAAGAATGCTTCGAAGAGAAAAATGAACGCATAAAAAAATTATTATATAAACGCTTTTTGTACTTGTATATTAACAAATGCTTTGCAAGTCTCTTATCGCGCTTTGCAAAGAAATTAGACATAATGTAATGTTTAACGAATACAATTATGCTAGTGAAAGACACATTAATTGATGTTTTTAAATGAATTTGTCGTTCGCGAAAGAATTAACGATAGAAAATATAAGTGATTGTCGCGAGATTGCGAAGCAAAAATGCATAGAATGTTTAAACGATCAAAGAGATAATTAATATTGTCGACATTTACAATTAAAGAATATATCGTCTAAATTATTTATTACGAATCTATTACGTAGACGATCTTTAATAACTTCGTTCGCAATCACATTCTTTCACTTATTACATTAACAATTAACGAAGATTCTAATTTAGTGCTTTGTTTAAATAACGTCTTTGTTCACAAAAGTAAGAAACTTTAAGAAATGTGTAATAGTGTTGACGTTATACTAACGTTTCTTTCTTTATACTTTTGCAATTTTAATTTTATCAAAATCTTCTTGGCAATACTTAAAAGATGAATGAAACGTTACAAATAACGCGCGAAGAACTACGAGACATTTAAGAAGTTCTTGCAAAAAATTATTTTGACACAAAAATAAAAATACGATTTTAATAGACTCTTTAGAGCGTCAAAAATAGACTATTCGTATTGCGATAACATACATAACTAGACATCTAAATAAGAGCTTCGTAATTCGTAATTTCTTTAATTTTTAATCGTTTTTATGCATTTTGTGTTAATTTCTTCTTTTTTATGTAATTAAGCAAGTTATCATTCGAGTTCTTGTTTTCGTTTGTATCTTTATGCTTCGATGTGTTATTCTAAGTCTTGTTCTTATTAATTGTAAAAGAGAAAATTTGTCGTAAAAAATAATTAACATTTGCGTCTACGTTTACGTTATAAAAGAAAAATTTATTAAAGTCTTATTTATAAGATTCTTCGAGAGCAATTGCGATGCGATGCGTTTAACATTATTTTAATCGTTTACATAGTTTTCAAAATTCGTAGTTTAATTATTCATAAATTTTCTTAACTTTATCGATAAACAAATACGTGAGAATTAAGATTTTACAACGACAATAATTGTAAATCAATATATGTATACTTAGAAAAAAAAAATCAAAATTCTTATGCAACTTTGTCGAAGATTGCATTAACGTTAATTTAAAATTTAAAATTTATGACGCTAAATTTTAAATAATTAAATTTCGTCGATTCGCAATGTCGTTAACGATAATTAATGTTTTTAAATCGCATTATTATTATCAAAAATTCTTCTCTAAACGACATTAACAAAAAAATACGTATTTTTTGTTAACAAATATCGATGCAAGTATCTCAAGAAAGCAAACGATAATATAGACGAGAAAATAAAAGATTTAACTTATTATTTATATCTTGTATCGCATCATTAAAGCTTGCATTAATTGTCTTTTTATTAAATCGCTTAATTCTTAAATAATTCTCGTAGAATTTAATCTTGTAAGCGAAGATAATGTTGACTTCGAATAATATATCGATTAATAATTATCATTTAGCATTCGTTTTTTAACTCTAAACTATTCGCAATGTAAAGAATTGCTTGTTTAGAACGTTATTTGTTTCTAGTATTGCATCGCGAAAAGCATTATCAAAAGCAAAATCTTTTTCGCGAACGATTTATTCGACGAAATTTATTATAATAGACTTATCGAAGAATATTCTAACAAAATTGCTTAATAAAGCGAAAAAAAGATTGTTATTCGCGTTAAATAAACGTATATAAGTTCTAAATTTGTCGCAAGAATATTCTTTATTTATACTATTAGTTGTTCGTCGTTTGCGACAACGATTCTTAATGCGTTTTTGTTCGAAATCAAATTTTATTTGACGTTTTTGCTCACGTTTGCGAGTTCTAGTCTTTTGCTTGCGTTCGCGATTCTTTATCATATTTATAAAACGTAGATCGAACATCGTTTTAACAAGATCAATGATAAAACTAGTTGTCAAAATAGACGTCAACATAGAGATAAAAGTTTTGAGAAACGCATATTTTTTTGCTTTTAATACATCTCTTCTATTATGTAAATTGCTATTAAGATCGATTATCTCGCATCAACGTATAATAAATTTAGAAAACTTAATAAAAATGCATCGATCAATTGTGTGCTTTTTAATTTAGTTTTTAACGTTTTCTAAATTAAGTTTATTGTTACGCTAGTACTTCCTTCGAAGATATTAGAGAGAGTTATGCTTTGGAGAGATCTATAGACATCTTTAGGTAATGCAAGCAATCACTTGATAACAAGGAATTTGCAACTTAAATCAATCGTAACAATAAGTCAAAACTTAAGATAAATTGAACACGATTTATAAGAGAATCGTGTTTAGAAGATCTATATACTAAAGAAGATTCTTCTTATTCGTCATGTTCGTTGTCAAACATGTTAAGCATTGCTCGCTTAGTTCGCTATCGAACACGTCGAACGCATCGAGCATTGTTCGTCCAACTCGTTGTTAAACATGTCGAGCATTGTTCGTTCGCCAAGTCGTCGAACATGTAGGCAATTGTACTTCGTGCTACATGTTGCGTTATAATTAATATATCACGTTGTTTCGAGCTTAAGCTCGTAACACTATCTCTCTTCTCAAAGGTTTTCGTCTCGAAAATCAAACGTTTCTCACCATGTTTCGTTAGCAACAAAGTCGTCTTCGTGTTGCATTCGAAATCGAACGCTACGATACACTAATAGATATTGCCTATAAACGTTGCTCTCTCTTTGATTGTCCTTGTATCGTCATGAAAGACTTCTCGTCTTATTTGAAATGTTCGAAATGTGTTCGTACGAACAAATCGTGCGTAAACATGTCTTGATTTTCTCTTGATCACAATAGAGAAGATCTTTTTGTCAAAATTGCTAAAGATGAAGCTCTATTAACAATCGTCATAATTCGATTACTACGAAATAAGAAAATTCTAAAGAAGATTGATGCGAAGGCGAAACGAAAGACACAATGTCTATTGTTAAGAATGAAGAAGTCGAATGTTCTCGAGTTCTTCAACTATTTTGTTGCGAATGCTCTTGTTGGGTCATCTCTTGCCTTTTGGTTATTTCTCGCTATGCTAAATGATTTTTCAAATGTCGATGAAATCTCTAGATAAGATCATAGCAATCATCAAGATTCTCTTTAGATTCTCACGTGTTTTTTAAGATAGAATATTTTTTTCACTTGATTAGATAGTTTTGACCTTGCTATCTTAGAATTTTTTTCACTTTATATTGACTTTCTTTCTAGGCTTTGTAATGAAATGTTTTCTATATAGACGTATTGAAATCGACTAGTTCTAGTAATGAGATATAAAATACTAGAAATACTTTGGCGTTCTTAAGTAGATCAAGTTTGTAGTTGACTAATCTCTTTGTCTTCTTAACAAGAAACGATTCGACTTTAACATGATTCAATTTCTTGCTTAATTTCCTTGTCTTAAGATTTTTTGTAAAAAGATATATTTTATCTTTCTTCTTTAGTTAAGATGTCGTTTTTCGCTTCTTGTTTTAGTACTTGATCGATCGTTCTTGCATCTTTGAGATGTTGTCGTATATCTTTTTTAACGTCGCTATTCTTTCGATAGCTAATTGGGCTAATAGATGCTTTCGCTCTTCTTCGAAGAGATTGAATTCTTTGTTATAGTTGACGAAGAACGAAGTTATCTTAGTGATATTTAAAATCTTTGCATTCAATGTTAGTTGTGTCATAGATAAGAATGATATCCAATTGCTATAAGTATTGTTGACGTAGTATCGCAAATATTGCTTTAGACTCTAATTCGTTCGCTCTATTTAATCATTCGTGATCGAATAATAAACAATGAACATTCTAAGTCTTGTTTCTAACATTGATATCAATGTCTTTTAATAGTTAGACGTAAAGAGCTTGTCTCTATCACTAGTTAGTTCTTTAAGTATATCGTGATATCGTATAAGTCGATTTAACACAATGTATTTTAGTTGTTTTGCTATGAACTTTTCCTTGCATGCGATAATATGTGAGTACTTGATAAGTTTGTTAATCATTATTAGTATCGAATTATATTTGTCTTCAATTGCTAGATTCGTCGATTTAAGCAACTTAATAATAAAGTTTATCGTAACTTCTTCCTATAACGATTTAGATAATTCTTGATATTAGATTTCGTCATAGTTCGCATGTGTATCATATTTGTTTTGCTAACAATTAAGGCATCGTTTAATGTATATCTTGACAACTTGTCTCATTTGTGAAAACTAACAATATTGGCGTAAAAGCTAAAGGGTTTTAATCACTTTTAAATGCTTTTGCAATAATTTATCATAATGTTCTCTTATATATTCGTCGATCTTGTCGATAGATATCTAGAGTTTTTCTTTCTTTATTGAAAACTCTTTTGTATTGTCTTGAAGTATTCGTAATGTAGCATTTAACTCGTGCTTATTAGCTAATAGTGATTCGTCGTTATTGACCTTAAGTACGTTGTGATTAAACGATTTCTTCGTTTTTATGTGATCATTTCTTCTACTAAGTGCGTCTACTTTGTCATTATTTTTGTTTAAAATATATTATATCTTGAATTTGTATTGTTTAAGTCGTTCTAATTATTATACTTGTTTTTTGTTAAGTTGTTTAATAATGATAAAATGCACAAGATTTTTATGATTTATAAGAATCGTAAGTTTTGATAATTCTTCGATATATACTCTTTATGATTTTAAGAAAGCTACAATAGCGAGTAGTTTCTTGTCGTAAACATCATAATTTTGTTCGATTAACAAAAGTTTTCTCGAAAGATATGTTATTAAGTGTCACATGTCTTCATGCTTTTAATTAAAACATACATTGATAACTAAATCTAATGCGTCGATTTCAATTCTACTTAATAATCGTAAATCGTACATCTTTAGTACTAGTTTCTTTAAGCATTTTAGCTTAAGATTCTAAAATGATTTCTCTTTTGCAAATTTCTATATTTATGGCGTATTCTTTTTCGTAAAATTCGTCATTAATATTGCATTAACGAAGTAGTCTTTAATGAACTTCTTGTTGTAATTTATGAAACCTAAAAAGAATTGTACTTCCTTGACATTAATAAATGATTTTCATTCTTTGATTACTTGTAGCTTTTTGAGATTCATGCGTACTTCGTGTCGTTCTACGACAAATTCAAGAAAGTCAACTTTCTCTTAATAAAATTCGCATTTCTTTAATTTAAGATGTAAGTTTTTTCTATTTAAACATTTCAATATTTTGAAAACATAACTAATATGTTCTTTCAAGATTTTTGAGTAAATTATGATGTCGTTCAAGTATGCTATGACAAATCGATTCAAATGTTGTCGTAATGCATCATTAATTATTTTCTAATACGTTGTCGAGACGTTAATGAGCTCGAACGACATTATTGTGTATTCGTATAATTTATATCGTGTGCGAAAAGTTGTTTTTTATTTTTTTTTTGCTTTTATTCTAATCTAATTGTATGCTTCTTGTAGATCTAGTTTGATAAAATACTTAACTTCAAATAGTTGATCTTAAAGCTCGTTGATATTGAGTAGTGAATATCGATTCTTGATCGTAATATAATTTAGCTTTTGATAATTAACACATAGGCGAAGAGTTTCGTCCTTCTTAGATACAAAAAGGATCAAGTATTCTGCCTATAATTGGAATTTTTTGATAAATTCTTTCTTTTCGTTTTTTGCCAAGTATTCGCGAAGTACTTTGAGTTTTTTTTTGAACAAAGCATATATAAGTTCAAACGTAAATTGCTTGCCTAATTCAAGTTTAATTTCATAATTTCACGATTAATGTTTAGAGAGAATCTTTGTCGTTTTCTCTTCTTGAAACAAATGCTTCCAATTGTTGTATATTCGTGATACGTGTTTTAGCGATTTCTTCGTTGTACTAAATAATTCAAGACTCTTAAAAGATTCGCAATTTTTTTCACTTACTTTAACTTTGTGACTTGACTAACTTGTGTTAATGCTTGTCGAGTTAAACTTTATTAAATCATTTTTTTGCAAGAATGTAAACTCGCTACTTGCGATCAAGTTTTAACTTAATCTTTTATCTATTATTGAACGCTATCGATGCGTAGATTAAATATGAATTGCGTGTTCGCATCGCGCAAATCTAAGTACTCGTGTATTCTAGTTAATTTCTAAATTATGTTGCTTCAATTAAGGCATTTCTAAAACGATATCGTGAGTAATTATTTCCACTATATTAAAGATTAGTTCCTCGTGATGTTGCTAAATAGCTATCGATAGTAATTTCGTTTCTTTGTTCACTTTTTCATTTTCGTCGAATAATGAGTTTTCATCTACAATCATTAGATTGTAAGCGTTAGACTTTCTTCGAATAAAGTATTCTTTTCTCTTTATAAAAGCTTTGGTCATAAAATTATTTGTCGCATCAAAATCGATCATTGCGATAAATCGACGATCATTGATTTTAATTAATGTGATAAAACATTGTACGTGTGCTATTGAGTTTAGTTGCTATTGTTGGGCTAACATATTGCATTTCTCTAGTATGTTCTTTATTAAGAAATTTGAACTTTTCCTTGTTCTTGTGTTGCGACTTTTGCTTCAAACGTCTTCTTGCGCTAAGCTTTCTTTTGTTGCTAGATTATTAACTTTGACTTTCTAAAGAATCAATTAACTTCTTTCTTTTCTTCTAAATGAGTTTAGCATAAGTCGTTGTAGCAAGTTGTTCAACTAAGTGTCGCATGTTTCTTTGATTGCTTTATCTCTTATTTAGATAGACTAATACTATTTAGTTGTCGTTCGATTTCGTCGAGAATGTCTTTTTCTTTAGTGACGTCGCTTTTTAGCGCTTTCTCGCATTTGTTTACGATCTAACTAATCTATCTTTCCTTTAATGAGCTAGCTAAAGCGTCAAGATGTTTCGTGATGTTGCTTAGACATTCGTGAAAGTTCTTTCAATCATACTCTTTGTTCGAGTTAATAATTGAATTGTGAGTTTTGATGATTTTCTTAAGTACTTGATTGACTTCCTGCGTAGATGTGGGTGCCTTGCCTAATGATGTTTCATCTAGGACTTTTTGTAATTGATTTAGATTCTCTACTAGATAGTAGTTGTCGTTCGATTCAATATTGGGGATGTTCGCTTTTGTGTCGATTTGCTTCCTAATGTCGTTTTAACTATTAAATATCTCTCTTAACATAGCATTGATTTGTTGGCAATTCATCAAGTTTCGCGATCGACAATCTCTTGCGAAGTGACTCGATTTGCCACATGAATAGCACGTTTTTTAGGATTTGTTATCTTGCTTTCCCCTAGAGTTCTTCTCTTTACGTTGCTAAGTAGAGTTCAATTTCATAGATGCAAGTTCGCGATAATCTAGGTTGCTATACTTCTTAAAATGATCTCCCTTTGCGTAATATTCGATCGTCGATTCAAAGAAGATTCTCGCTCTTTCCTAGGATTAATTGTATCGTTTTTTCATAGCTCTCTTATACAACTTGTCGTCTACGTCGATTGCTATTTTTACTAAAGTTTAAATGATGTCAAATCTTGCATCGCTGCGCATGAGTTCGTCCTTAATATTCTTCTTCAAGTCTCGCTTAAACATTGTTATTAGTGATGCATTGTTTCAATCGATTAGATTTGCGTATTTTTGAAATTTGGCGACGTAGTCTATTGCTAATGTTTTTTATTGCAAGTGCTAAATGACTTGTTTCGCTATTTGTTTTTCATTAAATATTTCAAATATTCGTCGTAGTTCTTTCTTAAAGATATCGAAATTGATGAAGATTTCTCTTGAGTCTTCTTCATTCTTAAGATGTTTTCGAAGATTTAACTTTAATTAATGCTAAATTCGTTCTTAAAGAAAAGTAGAAGTTAACAAGATCTTTTTATTTCTTGAAACAAGATAAAACGTAAAGTAAATTTTAATTTGCGTGATTCAATTCTTTAATTTAGTTCTATCTTCATAATACTTGTTTGAAGCATTGACCTTAATCTTTGATGAAATTTCTTTTTCATTATTAATATTGTTGTCGTTATCGTCGATCTTTATGAGATTTGACACGAGTTGTTTTTCTTTTGTTATAGAGCTAGTGTTCGAGATAGAGGCGCGTTGACCTAATATAGACATTCTTAGAATGTTCAAAGTGTTACGCTAGTACTTTTTTCGAAGATATTAGAGAGAGTTATGCTTTGAAGAGATTTGTAGACGTCTTCAAGTAATGCAAGCAATCACTTAATAATAAGAAATTTGCAACTTAAGTCAATCGTAACAATAAGTTAAGACTTAAGATAAATTGAACACGATTTATAAGAAAATCGTATTTAGAAGATCTATATATTAAAGAAGATTCTTTTTGTTCGTCATGTTCGTTGTCGAACATGTTAAGCATTGCTCGCTTAACTCGTTGTTGAACACGTCGAACGCATCGAACATTACTCGTCTAGCTCGCTATTAAACATGTCGAACATTGTTCGTTCGTCAAGTCGTCGAACATGCAGGCAGTCGTACTTCGTGCTACATGTTGCGTTGTAGTTAATATACCACGCTGTTCCGAGCTTAGGCTCGTAACATTTATAATGTTTGTTGTCGTTTAAATAGCATTTCTCTTTGTTTTCGTTTATACATTTATAATTCTTGCATTTGTGCATATTTATAATCTTTTTCGTCGTCGTAATTTTGTTGCTTTTGAATAAATTTACAATTAATGCTTTGCGAACTACTTTGTTTTTCGCAATCTTCGCCTTAATCATTATTGCAAAGAGCAACTTTTTTGAAGAATTTTTTTTTCTAGATGCGATAAAAATATATTTAATTCGACTCTATTATATGAGAACGAAACACATATTAGCATTTCTTGTTTTTTAAATCGCAAACGAAAGCACTTCTTAATGCGTAAAATCACATTAAATAATTAATCTAAATCGTTTCTAAGCTTTAAAATTAGTCTTTAATTAAACTTTTAATCTTTTTAAATCATTATCGTCTCTAGTTCTAGTTTATAACACGAAATTTCATTGTTTTTAGTATGCAACTTTGCTCTATCTTGCACACGAATTTAAATTGTTGTATAAAATTAACTATTAATGTTACAAACGACAATCAATTTATTATTTTATTTAAAGAGAATATTATTGTCGAAGACGACGATATAGACTAACGTGTAATTCTTTAAAGCAAATCACTTATTTTTTTCTTCTCTTTTTTTCGTTTCGCTTTTTGTATAGTCTTAAATCTCTCATCTAAAAGACGATGTTCGCAACGATTGACAATTTCGCTAACAATTATTTGATCTTTCTTATTTAAAGAGATCTTCGTCACAATCGTTGCATCGATAGACGTCTTATTGTTTATATTTTTATCACTATTGAATTTATCATCATTTGCAACATTAGAATTTGCGTCAAAATCGAAAAATATTTGATAAACATCAACGTTGAGAGAGGAAGTCTTGTTCGCGAACTTCTTCGCGAGAGCAAAGAAATTCGTCGTCGATTGCCTCTTAACTTTGAGCTTCAATTTAGTGGCTTTAGGCTTTGTAGACGACGAGAGATCATTGAAGGCGACGACGACGACCTTCTTGAAGGGCTTTTTCGTCCTGGCAAGCTTGCTCATAGCGACGACGACGAGGAGGATCAAGAGAGTCATCGACGACGATGCGAAGATAGGGGGGAATGTCGACTATATAAATATACTAAAAGCTTCACGATTGCATGCTAATTGAATAGGTGAAAGAGATTTTAATTCAATTGCGCGAAAAACCACGATTTGTGTGGTGGCCCCACCAAAACCTTGGCACCTTCCCGGCTGCGGCATAGAAACCTGCTTGGCACGATAAGTTACCCAACGCTTTGCTCGCTCGGCTGCTCCCCGTAGAGTGCACCTTGCCGGCGTGTGGGACGATACACGACTACGATCTATCTCTCGTGTTTGCATTCATTCAACTCCTCCCCATCTGGCGGCCTTTCATAGCAATAGTCCCAGACCGCCTTCGTTTCTACAACCGTCCAGACCATGCTTCATGTCTGGCGGGTCATGCATGTATAGAAAGGACAAGACTTTATGCTATTTGACGACTTCGTGGTTTGCTCAGCCTCTGGATGGTCATACAGAATCCGATATTCCCAAGCCATCGATCCTTTCATAGTTGTTCGCTGTGTCAGGGAACGGTTGCCGCGTTGCGCTTATGCAACAGTAAAGTAAAGTACATTGTACTTTATCCAAGCACTTTACTCCGTACTTTAGGGTTGACACGGTTCTAGGTTTCCTCGGTCATTTAGAGTGGACGAGAGTGGGGTCGCGAACAAGCGCGGTCCTGGAGTAAGCGCAGTGGCCGGCTTCACCTCATCCACAGATAATTATCACCCCATCAAGCGCTCCTTGTTTGCGCGCAGAGGTCATCGTAGCGGCGTTCCCACAGGAATTCAAACAAACTGCCCGCGATGTACTCCCTGGCTCACCCAAGGGTTTCCTCTGTTAACGATGGCCACACTACTTATGGCAGCCGACAGCAAGCCAAGGCTCTACGGAGCTAGTTCGGCTTAGCTGCGGACGATAGGAAATCCACAACCCCACGGCACACAGGTATGACTTTGAACGCTCTGGGATTGGATATTCCAGTCTCGCCTGAGCTCTGAGATTCTCTTATTACCTGTGAAACCCCCCGTCTTTCTTTCCTTCCCTTTGTCCATACCAGAGCACAGAAAGTAGGTCGTTTTTCGTCAACATTCTGTGGCTTCTCAGCTATTTTCGAGCACAAGTTCACGCTTGTCGTCAGCTTGCATTTAAGGTACCTCGATAGCTGCCTATCAAGCTATCAGCAGACAACATTTTCTGAGGCGAAACCAGATTTTCGTTACAGCGGCGCATATCTGCGGAACGAGTCCCATATGGTAGATTGAGCAAATATCGTGTGAATCAACCTTACCAATACACCATCTGGTGCAAGAGGCCATTACCCAACAACACACCTGCCAGTATTTCCGCAGGCTCAAGCCAGTAAATTGCCTTCTCACGTTGCCGACCAATTTTACAGTTTCTGTTCGGCTGTCCAGTACGGGCAACGCCAGCGTTACGATGCCAGTCTTTTTCAACCCCTTCATGAAGCATGATGTGAGCGACTTCCCAGACGTCTATGTCCCACTCGACCGGTTCCAGCGCGACCCATCTGTTGTAGCAGCTCACGATGAGAAACTGGGGACGGTCTCAAACGCCCACGAGGGTGAAAAGGGGGTCGAAGCAGCGACAAGCCCGAAAATCGACTATGGCGCAAATACCCTGGAAGGCTTGCGCGCCGAGATTGACCTTGGTATGCGTTGTACGCCGGCAATCTTGAGGAACCTCAGTAGACTGATTCGTTAGACATCGCGGCCAGTGGCATGAACTCCGAGTACGATCGTATGTAAGCTTCTGGCACCGGGCACCCCCTGTGCCGTCGACTGTGAGAGTCGAGTTTCCACCAAAGCTCGCTCCACATGATGAAAATAATCTAGCTGATTTTGTATAGGAAAGTCAAAGGTGATCAACAAGGCCATACAGGTAAATTTGAATATTAGACCATTCGATCACGCTAATGCTTGTCAGGATATCGGAATGGGCGCATATCAATGGAAGCTATTCTGTCTCTGTGGCTTTGGTTGGCTAGCGGATAATATGTGGCTCCAAGTATGCGAGTGCTCTGGGGTCATGGTATATAGCAATACTGACTAAAGTTCCTCAGGGAGTGGCCCTCACGCTGCCGCAGCTCACTTCCGAATTTGGACCCACGTCTACTCAAGTGCGTTATACCACATGTGCCACATTTATTGGGCTATGTATTGGCGCATCATTCTGGGGTATAGCTTCCGATATTATAGGCCGTCGCCCAGCCTTCAACATGACTTTGCTCATCGCCGGGATTTTCGGTCTTGCTGTGGGCGGTGGGAACAGCTGGATCGGCGTTTGCGGCCTCTACGCAGCTCTAGGCGTTGGGGTGGGTGGAAACCTGCCTGTCGACGGAGCTTTGTTCTTAGAATTCATCCCATTCGAGTCGGGGAATCTGCTGACTTTGCTCTCTATTTGGTGGCCCGTCGGACAGCTCATCGGTTCTCTGGTTGCCTGGGGCTGTAGGTTATCCTTTCCGAGCATCTTGTACCCTCCTTTGAGCATCCCAAGAGCCTTGAAACATGCCTCATGAGCATCCGCCCGTGAAAGATGCCTTGTGTCTTTGTCCCCTAGTTCCAAAAAAGAATACTGACTCCGAATTCATATAGTCATACCGAATTATTCATGTGACCCGAACATCCTCTCCTGCAATGTCTCTCCACCTGGACAGGCTTGCTGCCACAGAGCTCAGAGCAAAGGCTGGCGCTACTTTAACATCACCCTTGGAGCCATTACGCTTCTCATGTTCATTTGCCGCTTTTTCTTCTTTCACCTCTACGAATCGCCCAAGTTCCTCCTGTCCCGTGGCCGTCAAGCGGAAGCAGTGGCAACAGTCCACGGCATTGCGTATTCGAACAGGCGAAAGACCTGGCTCACAGAGGAGATCCTGAACGAGATAGGCGGTGTGCCTGAAGGCGGCACACAGACCAAATTGTCTCGAGGCGAGGTTTTTCGACGATTCTTCGGGAAATTCTCCAAGGATCGAATCGCTCCTCTTTTTGCAACGAAGCGCATGGGCATCATGAGTAAGTCATTCTTTGCCACTCGATTTGTTTTTCAGCGTCCCCATGCATCCCAAGAAGAGCTTGTTCCTCGCACTATTGCTGATTTAGCAATGCAGCGGCTCTGGTCTGGTTCTGTTGGATGACGATTGGCATGGGCTATCCTCTCTTCAATGCGTTCTTGCCACAATATCTGCAGAATGCAGGCAAACATGGCCCGTCAACTCCCACCAGCGTTGTGTACCGAAACTATGCCATCACCTCAATCATCGGCATTCCGGGGTCCATCCTCGGTGCTTATACCGTTGACGTCAAGTACATTGGCCGAAAGTACACAATTGCCGTCTCCACGCTGATGACAGGAATTTTCCTATTCGTATTCACAACAAGTGCTAATCCAAGCTTCGAACTTGCGATAACGTGCATGGAAGCATTCTTCCAGAATATCATGTACGGTGTGCTATACGCCTAGTGAGTTTTCTCTGAATCGCCGTGTGGAGTGAAGTTTTAACTCGTATACAGTACGCCTGAGATCTTTCCTGCTCCTAATAGGGGCACCGGAACTGGCATCGCTTCATGTCTAAATCGAATTAGCGGTAAGTAATCACCTGAGTGCTTTCACTCCCTTTTTCGGTCTTTGAGAAAGCTTGGAACGTGCGGTAGCATCAAACGTTCCTCCAACACGCATAGTCTTTCCAATTCCTAGCTGACTCCGGCAATTACTTAGGCCTGTGTGCTCCAATTGTGGCAGTTCACGCCGGCAAAGTCAATCCGGCGGCGCCGGTCTATGCCTCAGGAGGTTTGATTCTGGCTGCTTTCGTGGCGATGTGCTTATTCCCAATTGAAACCCGAGGGAAACAAAGTCTGTAAAGGGCACGAAGAGGAACTCCGAGATTGGCGGTACGCTTGCTAAAAGTACTTTCCGGAGAGAACGTCTTACGTCGCTTGGACGGCCGGCCGTACTGTATTCCATGAGCTGGTCGGAGGAACCTTGCAGGGGCTTGTGGAGATAGGTGATTGCTAGTTGATCGATCAATCCGTCGCTACCTTGTTTTAACGGTTACTCAACCAACGAGATATCCATCAATCGGCGCACGAGGTGTATCACAACGGCTCGAGCACGCGATGTCACGGGTGAAGCTTGTCGACGACTCCCCCTCACAGACCTCTGCATGTGTCGGGGCCCGGTTTGGAAAAGTGAATTGCGCCAATCCTTCTTAGTCTTGGCTCAAATCCCATTTACATTCACGAATGGCTTTGGCTTCACGAATCTCAGATCGTCTTCTATAATTTGCTTTGATAATCCTGAGGCACCGAAATTACGTATTTCGATTTCCCAGCATCTGTAGCGCTTCACCAACGCTTTCCAGTCCTGCAAATTTCCTGTCTGTATACCCGGTGCCTATGAATTTACCCTCTTTCATCAGCTTGAATAAACCATTCCATACTGCTTCCACCGTTTGCGGTTCTTCTTTCGTATACATCCCCCAATGTAAGCCCACCACACTTACGTTCTTCAGCAGAATCCTATTCATCGCCACCTTCTCAATGTCACCAGCAGCAAAACCTATGACCAATATTCGTCCATTCCACGCGATACACTTCAAGCTCGTATTTACCATACCCACAGGATCAAACACGATATCTACCCCTCTACCCCCCAGGGTCAGCTTCTTGACTTCCTCCTCCCACCCCTTCTCCTTATAATCAACCCCATAATCAGCCCCAAACCCCTTTGCAACCTCCAACTTCCTAGCCGATCCCGCCGTCGCAATCACAACAGCCCCAAATGCTTTCGCTACCTGCACTGCAGCAAGCCCCACACCTCCCGCAGCAGCATGCACTAAGACATGATCCCCTTTCTTCACACCCGCTCTTATAACTAGCGCGGCATAACTCGTCGGCGCAGTGACCATCAACCCTGCCGCATCGAAAATTCCCCATCCGGAAGGCACAGGTCTTAACCGTTCTTCTACGCAACAAACATGCGTTGCGTACCCGCCCTGTGTAGCACCGAAGACTTTGTCACCGGGCTTGAAGGCTGGGGAGGGGTTGCCGGAGGGGGAGGACAGGACGACGCCCGCGAATTCGGAGCCGGAGATCCAGGGTAGGGGCGGCTGATGTTGGTATCTCCCACGGATCTGAAGAAGGTCGAAGAAATTGGCGGCGGTGGCGTGGATGGTAATGAGGTACTCGGAGGGAGTAGGAGTTGGGGTTGGGAGGCTGGTGACGGTGAGTTCGTGGGGGCCCTGGAGAGGTTAGTTGATGGAATGGAGAAATGGAGGAATGGTGTAGAGAGTTTCACTTTGAGGTACCCTTTTACTTGGATCGCTCGCATTATGTCTGTATTGGGGAGAATGGAGAGGAAGCTGGTAAGACAGCTGATGCCCAGTAGGACTCTTGGTCTTGGCCAATGGCCACAGAGGTTATGTAGACAGTGAAGCCCCGCATGGGCCGAGGTCCAGTTGCTTCATTGCATCAAGCATTCTACCGGTAGAATCCGCAATCTAATCAAACAACGCTAAAACGTTATGACCTTGGCACGTTACGTAGAAGTACTTCTAACAACACTCGCGAGCGGATGCAAGTGTTCCAGCACTCTTTCCCAATCCGGCAGCCTAAATACCTCCAGACCGGGGTTTTCTGGATCTTCGATGACAACCTACTTATGACGGGACGGGATTGATCATGTCTCCACTCCAAAGCCTTCCAGAAGAACTTATTCTGCATATTGCATCATGTAAGAAGTCGAAGCCTCATCATAGTACGCTCATGCTAACGAAGCGATAGTTCTTGACGGCTATAGTATCCTCCCGCTTCGCCTCGTCTCTAAACACTTGTTGAAGATCACTAGCGACAATGAGCTATGGAAGCGGTTTTGCGTCGATAGCTCGCAATCAGCGACCTTACGAAGAAGAATCGAACTACTATCTGGGGCTCCAATTCCTACACAAGACCCCGCAGTGGTTCAGCTGAGATCGGCAGCGCACCACACTTCGCGAATTTGTGGAAACGATCGTCCAAGCTCAGATGCCAACGGTATTGCCTCGAGGGAGCACGTCTATAACTCACCTGAAGATGACTGCGTTTCAGCTCAATCAGCGCAACTGAGTTGGTACGGCGAGTACGTTGCTAGAAATGCGCCGCTCACCCTGAGCTGGCTGCAGCCTTCATATCGTCACGACGGCCAGCCCGGCAAGCAGGAGACCGAGACTCGGGGCTTGGACTGCTTTGGTACTTCGGGCGAGCATATAATAGCACCTCTGGACGATGGCAGTGTCTGCATCTGGGATATTGGTCGCGATATTGATGCCTCCAACGGTCAGAATGGCCGCATCATGGCTCGCAGCAAGGCTGGTCTGCTGTCAGCCAATGGTCCTGAAAAAGCATCTCTGCCTGAGCCAGCTTCAAGCAGTCGTTATTCCACGAGCAACGGGATCGTGGAATGCGTGAGCGTGGATGCTCTACGCAACAAGGCTTACTTCGCAGTGCATCATGGCTTGAACGAGATTGATCTTGAAACTCTACAGCTCACATCTTATCACAGATATCCAGCTCCAATATCGGTCCTTTCCAAAGCCGACTATCCTACGCCTCTTACTGTCGGAACCTCGCTCAGCCTTCACCTTCACGATCCGCGCATTCCCGGGAAGCACTACTCTCCTGCATCAAGTGAACGTCTGGATGCATTCGCCATGCTTCCCAATCTAGACGTAAACGTCAAACACGATTTCCGCGGCCTGCTCTCCGCCGACCGTCCGATATTCTCTGAATCTGTGAAGTATCCTTGTCCCCTTTCGATCCTTCACCTTCCCTCGAGCAATGCACTGCACGTCGCTGGCCGGTGTCCATCAATACTGTCGTACGACCGACGAAGCTTCCCCAAGCTCGCGTCGACAGCTCACAGTAGCGCGAATTTATGCTGTCTTACTTCCTCACCCTCGCACGAAGGCAACGAGCTCGTCGCCTGCGGCGAGTACAAGAGCAAAGGCTCCTTGGAAATCTACCGCATTCCCAGCTCCTCAGAAACTCACGCCCCTGTAGCGAAGACCATCAATCGTACTTCCGCCTCGAGCTCGAAACTGCTCTCCGTCGCAGCGCAGGGCTCACGCCTTGTCTTCGGTGACGGAGACGGTATGCTCAAGTGGGTCGAAAACGACGGCAGCACGCTCGTGAGGCGATGGAACATCAACCGCCTCTACCCGCGCGGGTCCCATCGAGGAGTCTTCAGAGGAATTGACGACGGGGAGGACAATGTCGCTCGAAAGATCCTGCCGCTGCATGGCGACAGTCGGAGCGAGCTGGCGATATGGACGGGTGAGAAGATCGGCATTGTGGGCTTCAGGAAGAACCCACGGTTCGGGCCGTGGCAGGATGAGGACCAGGACGATGAGGGCAGGGAGGAGAGAGAGATGGAGGGCTTGTATGGGGAGCGGATGAGGAGGGCTTTGGAGAGGCAGGCTGATGAGGTAAGGTTCACTAGGTACCTGGGCTTTGGGATCTAGGTAAATGCTTTTGGCTGCGAGTCTGCCCGGAGAACCTGCATTGGGTTATAGATTTGGCGGGAGGTAGGTCTGGAAGCCAGGGTGATTCCTTATGACAATGGCTTTCTTGACATCCTGCATGCAGCAAGCAACCTTTCATTTGGACTCCTTCCCGTGATCGAGACCGGACGACACTTGTGCGCGCATCCCGAGCCGTGGTCTCTCTTCATCCCTATCTCCTCCACGATGCTCTCCCACTCTCACCCTTCCATCATACATACACCTCAAGCGCTGGCCGCCGTCCCCTCTCCAGACCCTCTCGCTTTCCTCATCCACGCCCCAACAGAAACCTCCCCAGTGCTACGTGCAACCCCCTCCACAAACCGTCCAACCCCACCACAACCCGCCGGGAATCAGGAGAGCAGCGCGCTCCCCTCCCCCAGTACCAGCGCTTTCAGCCATTCTTGGGGCGCTATCCGTGGCTCCCACCGCGTATCTTCTGCTCTGATCGATGTTTGTGCGGGAAGGGCGAGTCGGCGGTGCTGGGAAGGGGGGGTTGGTTGGGTGTGGGATT
>JAABUQ010001009.1_pt1 | contig 63362 bp, 52 predicted proteins | sample 5560001 | NCBI WGS metagenome assembly JAABUQ01 (sample SAMN10711888, study PRJNA513371) | rock metagenome | isolation source: Antarctica rocks | place: Antarctica: Victoria Land, Finger Mt nord | collected 2015-12-18
GCCCACATCCCGCTGCACTTCGTGCAGATGTGGGTCGTGCCGACCGCGCAAGGGCTAACGCCACGTTACGGTCAGGCCGACTTCTCGCTCGAAGAGCGCCGTAACCGGTGGTTGACAGTCGCCAGCGGCACCCCCGGCGTCGACGCGCCGATTGCCATCTGGCAAGACGCGACGTGCAGCGTTGCCAGGCTCGAAAACACTCGACTCCGCAAGACGATCGCGACCGGCCGCTTAGCGTTTCTGTTCGTTGCTGCGGGTGAGCTGACGGTCGGCAACGAGACGCTCCGCGCGAGCGATGCCGCGCGCATAACGGGCCCATACGAACTCGATCTCGCCGGTTCGGGCGAGGCGGTGCTTTGGGATGTGCCGCCCCTCGGCGCCGCGGCATAAGCGCATCCGCATACGCGGCGGCCGTCGCGTATGCCGAACGGCACGTATTGCAGGCGTTGATCGTCGTATGCGACGGTGAGACGGTCTTCGAGCGTTTCGGCACCGGCTACGACTCCTCGACGCCGCATCCGCTCTATAGTGGAACCAAGAGCTTTTGGGGTCCGCTCGCGCTAGCAGCGGCGCGTGACGGTTTGCTGGAACTGGGTGAGCCCGTCGGCGCGACATTCGATGCGTGGGCCGCCGGCCGCCGCGCTCGGGTGACGCTTCGCATGCTGCTTTCCCTGACTGCCGGAATCGCTTTCGGCGGTCTCGGCACGAGCGTTCCGTCGTATGCGAAAGCGCTTGCGGCGGAGCCCGCGGACGAGCCCGGCGCACGCTTCACCTACGGAGGTATTCCGCTGCAAATTTTCGGCGCGGTCCTTGCGCGTAAACTTGCCGCGCAGCGCCTGACTCCGCAAACGTATCTGCAGCAGCGGCTCTTGGACCCGCTCGGGATGCGTATCGCCGCTTGGCGCTCGCTTCCGGACGGGACGCAGCCGCTACCGACGGGTGCCACCGTGGCCGGTCGCGAGTGGAGCAAATTCGGTCTCTACGTCCTCGAGCGGTATGCGGAGCTGACGCCGTTGTTTAGCGGTTCGGCTGCCAACCCGCGTTACGGGCTCACGTGGTGGCTCAGTCCGCTCGCCGCCATCCCGGATGTCATCTACGCGAGCGGCGCCGGCGGCCAGGCTCTCTACGTCGTGCCGTCGCAACGGCTCGTCGTCGTGAAGTTCGGCAAAAGCGGCTCGTACGATCATGCGGCGTTTCTTCGCCGCCTTCTCGTATGAAGTCCCGACTGGGAGCATCGCATCACTGCTCCGTATGTTCAACTCGTTAAACTCGAGAGACATCTTACGGTCGCATCGCCTTTCTCAGCTTATGTCCGGTTTAACTCGGGACGAAAGCCAGCACGACCGCACGCGCACCGGCCGGCATCTTAACTCGAGACGAAGACCCACCGAAGGTCGTCACCTTCAAGCTTCCCCATCTTCAACGCAGTCTCGCCGGCCAACGGGGCGCCCAACTACGGCGCTTCAGAGGCGCTGCTTCGCCTCGAACTGACGCGCGAGCGCCGGCAAGCCTTCGCTGAAGGTCGGATGGATGGCGACGAAACGGTCGAGGTCGCGCCACGTCGCGCCGAGTTCGATTGCGAAGCCGATGACGTGGATGATCTCGCCCGCTTCGTAGCCGATAAACGTTGCGCCCAGCAGTTTGTCGGTTGCCGCGTCGATGACGAGCCGGTAGAAGCCAGCTTCGAGGTTCCACTCCGCGCCGCGCGCGACGTTTTCCAAAGCGAGCGTCTCGCTGCGCACCGTGTGGCCCGCTGCTCGCGCTTGTCGTTCGCTTAGTCCCGCGCGCGCGAGCTGCGGTTCCGTGAACGTCGTGTACGAAAGCACGCGGTCGTCGCGCGTGCGTGGAGTTCCCGCGAACGTCGATTGCAAACGGCGGAAATCTTCCCAAGAGACGTGCGTGAATGCCGGCTGTCCCGCAATCTCGCCGAGCGCGTAAACGCCCGGACAGCTCGATTGCAGATACGCATCGACTTCGATGAAGCCGTGCTTCGTGAGCCGGATGCCGGACCGGTCGGTTTGGAGATCCTCGCTGTTCGGCCGGCGTCCGGCCGCCACGAGCAAGCCGTCGACTTCGAGTGGATCGCCGCGCTCGAATTCTAGCGTAAATGTTCCGCCGTCGCAACGCACGCGGGTCGTCTTGGTCGATAAGCGGAGCTCGACGCCGTCGTGCTCGAGCGACACGCGAAGCACGCCCGTCGCGTCTTCCTCTTCGCGTTCGAGAATGCGAGCCGCCGAATGGATGATCGTTACGCTTGCCCCAAGCCGGGCCGCGCCTTGGCCGAGCTCGAGGCCGACATAACCGCCGCCGATCACCGCGAGCCGTTCGGGCAGCGTCTCTTGATCGAACCACGTTTCGTTCGTGAAGTACGGCGTGCCGGCAAGCCCATCGATAGCCGGCAGCGCGGGCCTCGTACCGGCGTCGATCACGACGAGCTTGGCGCGAATGTCACGCCCGCCCCCGGAGACGGTTCGCTCGCCCGCAAACGAACCGGCGGCGCGCACCAGATCGACGCTCGAAGCGGCCAGCTTACTTTCACTGCCGTTATGCCACTCGTCGCGGATGCTGCGCACGCGTTGCATGACCGCGCGCTGATCGACGCGCACCTCCGCATGGATGCCGAGCGCAGACGCGGCTCTGGCGCGCCCCGCGCCGTGCGCCGCCGCGAGAAACGCCTTCGAGGGCGTGCAACCATAGTTCACGCAGGTGCCCCCGAGGCGCCCCCGCTCGAAGAGGACGACTCGCTTGCCCGCGCTTGCGAATGCGAGCGCGAGCGGCGTACCGCCTTGTCCGCTCCCGATAACGATGAGATCGACGTCTTCCGGCACGGGTCTCTCTTTCAACGACATCGTCATCCGCCTTGCACGACGACGCGGCGCTCTGCCGAACGCCACACGAATATGGCTGCGACGGCGAAGAACGCGAGCCATCCCAGCTGCATCGAGAGCGCCGCGGCATAGCGCGCGGGCGGAATTTGCCCGATGTAGATTTCGAGCGGGATAGAGTAGATCGCAGCGAACGGCGTCGATTCGACGATGCGGCCGAAGATGCCCGGAAACAGCGAGAGCGGCACGATCTGCCCGCTGAGCAGATCCGAGGCCCAGCGCACGGACATCTGAATCGCCTGCGTTTCCAGCGTCCAGAACGCGACCGCGTTCATCAAGAAGTTGATCAGGAAATTGACGAGGTATCCCAGTCCGAAAGCGACGGCGAACGCCAGCAGCGTCGGAAAAGACGGCACGTCGACGCGGACGAGCAGCAGCGCGAGCGCGAGCGACGGCACGATCGTCAAGCCGTGAAAAACCGTTTCCCCGAAGCCGTCGCTGAAGAAAAAAAGCGGCAAGCTAATCGGTTTCATGAGATCCGTCGCGATCGATCCCTCGCGTACGCGCGTCTGGATCTGGCGCGTACCGTCGACTTCGAGCACGAGCGACATGAGCAGCGCGACGGTCGAATAGGTCACGATCGCGTGCAACGGCAAACCGGGCGGGGCCGCATTCTGCGCGTAAAGCGCGGTCCAGAGCGAACGCAAGAGATAGATGCGCAGCAGGAACGATCCGACGTCCGTGAAGACTTCGAAGCGATACGTGGCGGAGCGCGCGAACGCTTTGCGGGCAAATTCGATATAGGGCGTCGCGACGTTCATGCGCGGATGTAACCTTCGACGTAGATGCGCCGGATGATCGACTCGAGTTCCGGTTCTTCGATTGAGACGTCGCTGACGGCGTAGCGTTCCGTAACGCGGCGGATGAGTTGATCCGCACTGATCGTCTTGCGATCGAAACGCACGCGCACGATGTCGCCCGTGCGCGATTCGAGCTCCGCGCCCGGGACGGCGAATGCCGGCGCCGCCTCACTGAGCGTCACGACGAGCGTGCGATGCGTACCGTATTGGTCTTTGATGCGCTCGATCGAGCCGTCGTAGATGAGACGGCCGTCGTCGATGAGCACGATGCGGCGGCAAAGGCGCTCGACGTCGGCCAGATCGTGCGTCGTTAAGACGACGGTCGTGCCGCGCTCCGCGTTGATGCGCGCGACGAAGGTCCGGATCGCTTCTTTCGCGAGCACGTCGAGCCCGATCGTCGGCTCATCGAGGTAAACGATCCGCGGCTCGTGCAGCATCGCGGCTGCGAAATCACCGCGCATTCGCTGACCGAGCGAGAGCTGGCGCACGGGGGTATTCATGAAGTCCTCCATCTCGAGGAGCTGCGTGAATTCCGCCAGGTTTTTGCGATAGGTCGTCCAGGGAACGGCATAGATCGCACGCAGCAGTTCGAACGACTCGACGAGCGGCAGATCCCAATACAGTTGGCTTCGCTGTCCGAATACGACGCCGATATTTCGTGCGTTGCGCTTACGCTCGGCATACGGTACGAGCCCGGCCACACGCACGTCGCCTGAGGTCGGCACGAGAATCCCGGTAAGCATCTTGATCGTCGTCGATTTGCCCGCGCCGTTGGGTCCGATGTAGCCGACGAGCTCGCCCTCGTCGAGCGACATCGTCACGCCTTCGACGGCGACGCGTTCGGTATGTTCGCGTGAAAAGAGCGTGCGCAGGGCGCCTGCCGCCCCCGGAATGCGCTTGACGGAGCGGAACACTTTCCGTAAATCGTGCGTCTCGATGATGGGCATCGCGGTGCGGCGTTCGGCTCTGCAGGCGACCGCTCCGTTTGCAACCTCGAGCCGAGCGTAACGAAAGAACGAGAGCAGTGTAACGATGATGACGACGGTCTGGATCGCCGGCGACCAACTCTCGCCAGGCAATTCCGCGCTCGAGGGGCTCCAGCGCAAGGAAACAGTCGTGTTATTGATCGAGTCGCTCGCACGCGGGCGCGAGCGGCCGTATCATAAGCGCCGCCTCACGCTGATTCATGCTGCCATGCGCGGCTTCGCGGACGACTTACGCCGCGCCGGCTGGACGGTCGATTACCATGCGGAACGCGACGACTATGCGGGCCCCCTCGCCGAGCACGTCGCGGCGTTCCGGCCGAGCCGCGTGCGCATGATGACGCTCGCCGATTACGGGGTGACGGAAGGGCTCGCGGCGCTCGTACGCGAGCACGGACTCGAACTCGACGTTACGCCGCACGTCAATTTTATTTCGACTGCCGCCGTATTCGAGGAACTGTTCACGCGCGGCCGGACGCACGTGACGATGGAAACCTTTTACCGCCGGATGCGCCGAAAACGGGTTTGCTGATGGAAGGTGACGAGCCGGCCGGTGGTGCGTGGAATTTCGACCACGACAATCGGCTGCCGCCCAAGCGCGGGATGCGCTTTCCCGCGCAACCCGACGTTCCGCTACGCGAACACCATGCGCCGCAATCGCGCTCGTCGAACGGCATTTCCCGAATCACCCCGGCAACATCGGTACTTTCGACATTCCGACGACCCGCGTCGACGCGCTCGCATACGCGGGCGACTTCTTCGCGCACCGCCTCGATCGATTCGGACCGTACGAAGATGCGATGCTGGCGGGCGAAGCGCGCCTCTATCATTCCCGTTTGTCCGCGCTCATCAATCTCGGGCTACTGCATCCGCTCGAACTGTGCCAACGCGCGGAACTCGCGTATCGCGCTGGTGAGGCACGGCTCGCGTCCGTGGGAGGCTTCATCCGGCAACTCATCGGCTGGCGCGAGTTCGTTTGGCAGACGTACCGGAAGATGATGCCGGAGTATCGTACGCGTAACGCGCTGCAAGCGACGCTGCCGGTACCCGTCTTCTATCGTGACGGCAAGACCGATATGTATTGTACGCACGAGGCGCTGCGCTTCGTCCTCGAGCTCGGTTGGGCACACCATATTCTGCGGCTGATGGTGCTCGGGAATTTCGCGCTGCTGGCCGGGATCGAGCCGCAAGCGATGACGGATTGGTACTGGGAAATGTTCGTCGACGGCTACGATTGGGTGATGGTGCCCAACGTCGTCGGCATGACCCTGCACGCTGACGGTGGCGTCGTCGGTACGAAGCCGTACGCCGCATCGGCAAACTATATCAACAAGATCTCCGATTATTGCGGCCGCTGCCGTTACGATCCGAAGAAGACCGTCGGCGAGGATGCCTGTCCCTACAACGCGCTCTATTGGGATTTCATGGGCCGCAACGAAGCGCGCTTTCGACTCAATACCCGCATGACGCTCCCTCTCCGTAGTTGGAATGCGAGAGACGAAGCCTGGAAGAGCGCGGTTCGAGCGCGCGCGGGAGAGCTTCGGCAGGCACTGCGCGACGGCGAACGCTTGTAAGCGCAGCATTCGACGCGCTCCCGCGACGACGCGACGGCCGCTCGCTCGGCGCGGGCCAGCGCCGGATCGCGTTCGTACGCGGCCCGCGCCGCAATGAAGAGCGCGCGAATTTGCGCTGCCTCGGTGCGGTGTGCGGGCGTCGGCGGGCTCTGCGATAGCGACACGTCACCGAGCAGATTCTGCAAGCGTTCGCGGAGGCGGTCGGCGAACAACAGCTGGTCTTCGCTATTGAGCGGGCTCGAAGTGAAGCGTGCGCCGGCACGCCGCCGGCGCGCGTCGAGCGCGGGATCGGGGTGAGCGGCGAGTTGCCGCCCTAGGGCATCGAGTGCGTTGAGTGTCCGGTCGATCGACGAGAGTTCCGCATGCAGCGTACGCGGAAAGTTGCGCCGGTCCGTCATCTGTGCGAGCGTCCAATGCGAACGCGGATCGGGCAGTACGGTGAGCTCCGTCCTTTGTGGCGGCGCGGCGCCGGCGAGCAGCGCGATCGTGAAGCGGCCCGGAACGACCTCGGGTCCGCTCGTCGGTCCCCGATTCCACTCGCGCGCTGCAAACCACGGCAGCGGTGCGTCTTCAGTGAGATTCCACGCGATGCGGTTGATGCCGCCCGACTTCGTCCCGCGCATGCGACGCACCACGTGACCGCCGCCGTCGATAATCTCCACGACGGGCCGCACGTGCGGCGCATGCGGCAAAAAGTACGAAATGAGTGCGCCTGGCGGCGGGTTCTTACCGACCGTCTCGTTCGGTGCGACGCAGCACGCGTCGGCCTGAACGCCATAGTCGTAGCCGGCTGCGAAGCGGTACGCCGGCCGGGATGCGAACAGCGTCGGCGCGCTGCGGCCTCGCGCTGCGCTCCAGCTCTGCAGCGGTGCGAGGTCGTCGAGAATGTAGAACCCGCGGCCGTGCGTCGCAAGGACCAGATCGTTCGCTCGGGGTTGCACGCGCAGATCGGGTACGGCAACGGGCGGCATGTTGAGGCGTAAGTCCGTCCACGATCCACCGCGATCGAAACTCACGCGCACGCCCTGCTCGAAGCCGGCGTAAAGAATGTGCGCGTCACGCGGATCTTCGCGAATGACGTGCGCCGGTTCGCCGGCCGGAAGATTCGCACGCAGCGAACGCCAGTGCTTTCCGTAATCGTCGGTCGTATAGAGGTACGGCGTAAAATCGCCCGAGAGATGCCGGTCGATCGCAACGTAAGCGCGGGCCGTCGAGACGTGGGACGGCTCGACGGTCTCGACGCGCCCGTACGGCGCGAGCCCCGCGACCGAAACGTTTTGCCAACGCGCGCCGCCGTCGCGCGTGAGCTGTACGAGACCGTCGTCCGTTCCCACCCAGAGCTGGCGCGCGGCAAGCGGCGACGGCGCGATGTCGAGAATTGTGTCGTAAAATTCGGCGCCCGAGACATCGGGATTAATCGGTCCGCCGGCGACCTGTAAGTGGGCGGGATCATCGAGCGTCAAGTCGCCGCTTATCCGACGCCAGTGTTTGCCGCGGTCGCGCGTCGCAAAGACGACGTTGCCGCCGAAGTAGGCGACACCCGGATCGTGCGGCGAGAACGCGACCGGAGCCTGCCAATCGAAGCGATACGGGATACCGGCAAGCGCGCGGCCGTTTGTGTCTCGGACGTAAGGTGAGATGTCGACGTTTTCGCGCGTCTGCACATTGAAGATGCCGAGCTGTCCGTTAAGTTCGCTTACACCGACGTTCCAAATGGCGCCCGGCCGATACGGCTCGGGCCAAGCCCACGACCCGTCACCGTTGTTTCCGACGTCGTGCCAGACAGCGGCGCGAATGCCGAGGGAATTGAGGCTATTCGAAGGACCGCAGAAAGCATCGTTATCCTGCAAGCCTCCGCACACGTGATACGGATTGCGGTCGTCGAAACCGACGTGATAGATCTGCGCGATCGTCAGGTTGGCGCGCCAATCCCATACGTCGCCGGCATCGAGCGAGATTGCTGCGCCGCCGTCGTTCGCGTCGATCATGCGCCGGCCGTCTCGCGCGATCCAGACGCCATGGTGATCCTGATGGATCGCACCACGTAATTCGTGATGCGTCTTGCCGCCGTCGCGGGTTTCAATCAGATTCTCGGCACAGAAGTAGACGTGGTCGGGGTCCGTCGGATCGACCGAGAGTCGAGAATTGTAGAAGGCCCGCTGGTTGAGGTCGGTATCGTCGCTGATCTTGCGCCAGGTGGTTCCACCGTCGTCCGAGCGCCATGCAATGCCGTGCGTCGATTGAATTACGGCGTAGACGCGTTCCGAATCGCTCGGTGCGGTTGCGACCCCGATACGACCCATGTCGCCCGGCGGCAGCCCGTGTCCGCTCAATTTCGTCCACCTGATTCCGCCGTCGGACGCCATAAGCCGTCGTTCGGACCGCCGCTCGTGAAGGTCCACGGTACGCGCCGGAACTGCCACACGGCGGCAAAGACGAGCTTACCCGTCGTATCCCAATCCATGTCCGCGATGCCGCTCGCCGGACCGACGTAGAGCGTCTGTCGCCACGTGCGACCGCCGTCCGTCGTACGGTAAACCCCGCGCGAACGCGAGTCGGCGAACGGATTACCGAGTACGCCGGCGAGCGCGACGTGCGGGTCGTGCGCGTCGACCAAAATCTTCGAGATCGCATAGGATCGTTCGAGGCCCCGATGCTCCCAGCGATCGCCGCCGTCCTCGCTTACCCACACGCCGTCGCCATAGGAAGCGTCGTTGCGCGGTTTCGCTTCGCCGGTGCCGACCCACATGGTGCGCCGATCTGAGGGCGCGATCGCGAGGGCTCCGATCGCGCCCACCGTCTGCTTCGCCCACACGTCGTCCCATGTCGCACCGCCGTTGCGCGTGCGAAACACGCCGCCGCCTGCCGCACCGACGAGATACAGGTACGGGTCGAGGTCGCTGCCGTCAACCGCGGCGACGCGTCCGCCGGCACTGGCGGGACCGATGTTGCGATATTCGAGCGCTGCGAAGGGGACGGCCGTCGGACGTGGTGCGACGGTCCGCGGGGGTGTCTCGCCGGCGAGCGCGAGCGCGGTGATGGCGCCGAGCACGGAGAGGCAGGCGGCGATGGCGCGAGCGGCTCGCACGAGCGAGAGCGTCAAGGGAGCCCCGCGGGTGCGCCGGGCGCAAACGCGGCGAGTGAAACCTGCGAAGCCGGAGAAGGTCGCACGAGCGTCGCGACGACGAGTACGAGCGCGCCGACGCACGGCCCGACGAAGAGAGGATCGAGGGCTACAAACGGTCCCGCGTGGCCCGAAAAGAGCTGCGCTGCGGCGACCGCAGTGGCGGCGGCGAAGACGGCGCGACGGTTCGTGCGCCGCCAATAGAGCGCGAACACGAGCGGAACGAATACCGCTGCAGGCGCGAGCAGCGTCGAAAAGATGACCGCTCCGACGACGCTCGGATAGATAAGCGCGACCATGATCGCGAGCGCCGCGAGCCTGACACGAGCGCGACGTTGCAATGCCGATCGCGAGCACGATCGCTCAGACGCGAAGTCTGACGTTGATGTACGCGCCGAACGGCTGCAACGTCGAACCCGAGAGGTCGTTGTACGAGCCGAAGTTCGGCTGATAGGGATAGCGCAGGAACGTTTGAACGTTGTCGCCGGGATTGTAGACGTTTCCGACCGGCGAGACGGAATTACTGAGCGGGCTGTAACTGCAAACTTGGCCACTGAGCAGATACGTAAACGCCGTTCGCTGGCCGCCGAAGCAGCGGTTGATCACATTGGTCAGCGTCGCGACGAGTTCAACGTTTTTGCTCGCTTCGTACGAAATTCTCACGTTGCCCAAGAGTTGGGCGGGTTCGCGGAACTCGCCGATCCCATCGAAGTGATTCGTGTACGGATCGGGGATTGCGTTCAGTTGACCGGCAGCGCCGCACGAGACGGCGTCGAACGCCGCGCCGCCTGGAGCGCCGTACGGATAGCGAGGATCTCTACCTACCGCGTGCGTTAAACCCGCGCACGTGGCCGCCGCCGGGTCGATACCGGGGTTCGTTTCGGGTGCGCCGTACCTGTTGCCGGCTTGAAACTGGAACGACGGCGTAATCGCAAAACGGTCGTGTTTGTAATTGAGAATCAACGTCGCAACGTAGGGATAGGCGAACGAGTTGACGCCCGTCCCGATGCCGGCGGGAAAAATCGTGTACGGCAGATACTTGGCATGCGGGTCGAGCAGCGGTTGGGGCGGCGCGTTCCAGTAGGGATTAGCGACGGCGCCGGGTGCGTTACACGCGACTGCGACGCCCGCGGCGTAACACGCTGAGGCGGCTGCGCCGTTCGTCGGCAGGACGAGCGCATTGCCCTTAACATCGACGCCGCCGCAGCGCTGGTCGGCCGAATGGGCGGCGCAGAAGGACGTGTAGGCATTGTACTGCACGATGCTGCCGTTGATCGGTGACACGATCGTACTGCCGTTCGGCAGCGTCGCAAACTGCACGTAACTATTCGTGTACGCAAACGAGAGTTGAGAGGCGAATCCGTTACGCGCGAAGTCGCCTTTAGTTGCCGCGAGCTCGAAGCCGCTCGAAGTTTGTTGCCCGATATTGAGGCCCGAGACGAGGCCGGCCTTGATGTTGAGATAAAAGTTTTCGACTTGGTCGTGCGTCTGCCGTAAGAACGGCGTGATCTTCAGCGAAACGTCGCTGTTTTTGAAGCGGTGCTCGAGCGAAAAGTCGGCATTGTACGAAATCGACGGGCGCACGGCGTGGCCGGGCCCCGTGAACCCGTACGAATAGAAGCTTGGCCCGAGCAAGTCCGGCAGATTTTGCTGCAACGCGTCGTACTGCTCGTAAGCGGCGCTGGGTTGCTCGTTGTATTTACCGTAGCTCGCACGCAATACGGTGTCCGGGTCAACGGTATACGTGACGCCGAGGCGTGGTTGGAGGATATCGTAGGTAAACTTGGCCGCATTATTCTGCAATGCGATCGGCTGGAAGTTCGGGCCCGCCGCGGAACACGGCGCGGAAATCGGGAGGGGCAGCGACGTCTTGTCGACCAATTGCAAACTCTGCGTGTTGTAGCACGTGTCCTTGTTGTAGGCGTTGAACAGGAATGCGCGCGCCGGGCTGCCGCTCGTATCGGCGCCCGTGAAGCTGTATTGATCCAGCCGCAAACCGAGGTCGAACGCGAGCCGGTCGCTCGGCTTGTACTTATCGGTGATCGAGTAACCCGTGAAGACGGGCTTGACGGCATTGTTCGCGCCGTAGCTGCCGTTTTCGATCACGTAGAACCCGCACGGCGCGCTACCGCATGTCAAGCCGGCGGCGTTGGGAAGCGCCGGCGTGCATCCGGCCGGCACGCCGCGTGTCGCGCAGCCGATTCCGGAGAGCGTCGCAAAGGTGGGCGGCGCGCGACGGTAAGCGTGGCTCCCCCGTTGCAGGTCGTCGGCATCGCGACGGCCCCGCCGTTCGGTGCGGCATAACACGTGCCGCTCGTGAGGTCGTTCGGGTTGACGAGAACCGCGAAGCTATCCGCGTTGCCATAGACCTGCGTATTGTTCTGACGCAGCGACGTCGATGCCGTGTATGAGCCCTGCAGGTCGAGCAGATGGTGCGCCGCAACCTGCGCTATGAAGCTCGCACTTACGCCGCGCGTGTGGGAGCTGACTTCGTAATCGCCCGAATCCAAACCCGTGTACGGCTGATACGATGAATTCGCACCGGTTGCGATGTAGTTCGAATAGTAGGTATATCCGTAGAGTCGCAGGTACGCAGCCGAACTAAAATTCTTCTGGTATTGCAGCTTTACGATGCTCTGGCCGTTGAGCTGCACGTCGCGGGCATCGAGCGGTATCGGACCGTCGAACGGCCGGTTGGGTGGTGACGATGGGAAAAGGTATGGTTTGACGAGCGACTGGTAATTGCGCGGCAGCAACGTCCCGAGCGCACCGTTGTATTGCCAGCTGTCGGCATAGTGTGCCGAGTTGGAGTTCAACGAATTTGTGGCGTTGTAAGCCGCAACGTTGCTCAGCCCTTCATCGAGCGCCGAGCTGAACAGGGCCGAATAGATCTGGTCGTTGTCGTACAACAGTTGCACGTCGTCTTTAATGCCGCCGGCCTTGTGCGGCACGCCGAAGTGCAGGTTGACGATCGTCGAGCGCGTCTTAACGTCGGAGACGGCGCCTTGATTTCCGCCGAAGGCATAGTTGCCCAGTGCGAAACCGGGCGTCCCGCCCGCGCCGAGCACCGGCTGTCCGTTTTGCAGACAGGCCGGCGGTGCACCGCCGGCCGGACACTGGAACAGGATGGGGCCGAACTCGTTTCCATACGATTGACCGTTGAACTGATCGATGTAACGGTGATCCTGATCGAATCCGCCCAGTGCGACGTAGTAGGAGAAGGTGCGCTGCTGATTTGCTCCCCCGACCTCGGCGTTGAGCGTATGGTAGAAGGCGGGGCTGCCGGCACCAAGGTCGAGGCGCCCGTAGGTTGGATATGAGCCGGATTTGATGACCTGATTGATCGAGCCGGCCAGGCCTTGCGCTTCGGAATCGGCCGGAGAGGCGCCCGTGTACACCTGAAGCTCCTGCTGCCCGAGTGCCGAGACGGATCCCGATGGAAAATTATCGAACCCGCGGTTGACGGGGATGCCGTCGACTCGTAACCGACCTCACCGCTATCGCCGCCGCGAATATGTACGGCCTCATTGTAGCCGGTCTGGTTGGCCGGCACGTAGGCGCCCGGAACGGTCGCGATCGCCGAATACGCGCTATTGAGGTTACCGCCGCCACCGAGCGACGCGACGCGATCTTGTTGCGCGCTGTTAACGGAATAAACGTCGGCCGTCGTACCGGGATTGACCAAACTTCCGGGTGTGCGCGCGCTGACGCGACCGATCGTCCGTAAGGCGCGTTTAAGTGAGAGCACTTGCGTTTGCTGCGCGTCCGCTGCGATATTGACACCGGCGACGAAGAGCGGATCGTACCCGCTCTTCTCGACCGAAACCGTATACGTGTCGGGCGCAAGCGAAACGAACGAATAACGTCCGCCGGCGTCGGTCGTTGCGGTCGCGTTCTGGGATGGACTGGAAATGCTGACTTTCGCCCCTGCGACGGGCGTGGCGCCTTCCAGCACTCGGCCACCCAGGCCCCCTGTGGTGCCGGCGACTAGCGCTTTCGGCCAAAGCGATGAAACGGCAAACAGAACGATCAGGATACGGACGCTAGACCGAAACGCCATCGTATGGACCTCGCTGTAACCGGACTTCATCGCTAGCCTTTTTTAGACGCTCAGTTGTTCCTCTATCCAACAGCGCAGAGAAGAAGCGACTTCAAATCTGCGTTTTGGGGCCGTCCCGTGCGGCGCCGAGCGTACCCCGCTGCCGGCGTTGCGCCGAGACGAACAGCGCGACGCCGCTTCCGACGGTGAGCATCGTCATGCCGATGATCTTTGCGAGCGTAAGAAGTTTATTCGGGTCGTCCGCCGCCGGGACGAATGCCAGGCCGATCGCCGACAGCGTCGTCGCGAACCCAATGGCCGACGCGGCAGCGACGGTACGTCGCCCCCCGGGAATGCGCACGATTCCTAGGCGTGGCGCGTCGGGGTTTAACCGGATCGCCGACGCGAACAGAAATAAGAACGGTAGAAGCGTTATGACGACCGTCGTGCTTACCAAAACATCGTAGGCGCCCTTCACGGTCGTGCCGCCCTGGCCTAGAAAAATAAATACCGCAGCGATTCCCGATTGCACGAGAAGCGCCGCTACGGGAGAACCGTACCGTGGGTGAATGCGGCCGAAGCGTTCGGGAAGATACCGATCGACGCCGGCGACGAACGGGATACGCGCTGCGGCACCGAGCCATGCGCCCACGCTGCCCAGGCAGCTGAGCGCGACCAGGACCGCGCCGACCGGCGTGAGCGCCGGCCAGCCGAGCCGCGTGGACGCCCGGGCGACAGTTTGCATCACCCCGGAGGACGCGTTGACGTCGCTCGGTGCGAGCACCGCGAGGACGCTCGCGGTGCCGAGCAGATAGATGGCCGCGATTGCAGGCGCCGCGATTCCGAGTCCGAGCGGGATCGAACGGCGCGGCTCCTTGATCTCGCCGGCCATGAACGAGATCGCCTCGGGGCCAACCCATGCGAAGGCGATGACCGACCAGAAAACCAGGTCCTTGAGCGCGAAGGCCGGACGTATCGTCGCGGCGTCGATCCGCGTGGCGGGGCCGAATCGCAACCACGCGAGCGTTCCGAGTACCAGCAGCAGTAGCGTCGCCGTCCAACGGCTGATCGCACCGATGTTGTTGAGCCACTTGCCGACCCCGAGGCCGAGCACGTTGACGGTCGTGCCGATGATGAGACCCCCGAGCGCGACGGCGATGAAGAAGCCGGGCGACGTCGCGAGCGCGCCGCCGCTGTTGCCCGTGACGTAGAGCGCGTTGCCGGCGGCGAAATAGAGCAGCGCCGGAAAATACGGCAAGTTGCTCGTCCAGTACGTCCAGCCCGTGATGAAGCCGGCGAACGGGCCGAAAGCGCGCTTACTCCAAACGTACAAGCCGCCTTCTTCGGGATAGTGCGACGAGAGGTGCACGACGGCGATCGAGATCGGACCGAACATGGTGAGGCAGCCGATGATCCACACCGAGAGCGACGACGGTCCCGCTTCGGCTGCGGTCGTGATCCACTGCAAATTCGAGCCGGCGACGATAATGAAAAGTGCAACGTCGACGACGCCGAGACTTCGGTGCAGCCGGGCGATGGGAAGCGCGTCGCGCTCTAATCCGCGATCGAGGCGCCGCGGACGCTCCTTCACGCTATACGCTTCGACGCTGTGAAGCATCGGCCGGACGGCCCGTAACAGCCGAGGGTCAAAGTTGACCGTGACGGTCGAGCAGCCGTTCGACCGGCACGCTGCGACGATCGAACGGGGTGGAAAGTACGACTGCCGTCTTCGTACGCGCGATACCCTTCACGCTTTTGATGCGGGCGAGAAAATCATCTAGGTGGCCGGTCGACCGCGTAATGACCTGCGCCACGAACGACTCCTCGCCCGCGACGCTATACATGACGGTCACTTCGGGAAGCGCGGAGAGTTGCGCGTAAAACTGCTCGTACTCGATTTCCGGCAACGTGTAGATGCTAACGAGCGCGACGAGTCCGAGGCCGATACGCGCGTAATCGACCTTTGCACCATAACCGAGGATGTAGCCGCGTTTCTCCAGCCGCTTGATGCGCTCGTGGACGGCGGGACGTTTGAGCCCTACGAGCGTACCGAGCTCGGCGAGGGTTGAGAGCGCGTTGTTTTGCAACGCGTCGATCAAGCATATGTCGAGGTCGTCGGTATCCGAGTCGGCCACAGCACAAGCCGTTCGGCTTCGAAGGAGGTGCTCCCGCGCGAGCGATTAGCGGATTCGCGTTGGAGCCGGGTGAATTATCGCGAATGTGTGCCTTCAGCAAAGCCGGGCTATCGGCGCCGACTACGACGCTCGAAGGTGAGTACTACACGTCGGATGCGGTGTTTGCGCGCGAGCGAGCGCGCATCTTCGCACGTTCGTGGTGTTGCGTCACGCGCGAGGAAGCGCTTTCGCAACCGGGTGATTTCGTGCTCGTCGATGTCGCCGGGGAGAGCCTCATCGTCACGCGTGACCGGGGCGGCAACGTGCGGGCATTTTTTAACGTATGCCGGCACCGCGGCACGCGGCTTTGCCAAGCTTCGGCCGGCCACTTTAACGGTTCGATTCAATGTCCGTATCATGCCTGGACGTACGGCCTCGACGGGACGTTGCTCGCTGCGCGCAACATGCACGATGTAGCCGGCTTCTCGCGCAGCGATTATCCTTTGCGCGAAGCGAGCGTTGCGACGTTCGCGGGTTTCGTGTTCGTACATCTCGAGCCGAGTCCCGAACCCTTCGCAGACTCGTACGCGCAGGTCATGGCACGCTTCGCGCCTTGGAATATCGGCGGCCTCCGCACGATACGCGAGATTTCCTACGATCTAGCTTGTAATTGGAAACTCGTCTTCCAAAATTATTCGGAGTGTTACCACTGCCCGCTCATCCACCCGCAGCTCGATAAACTCTCGCCCTCCGATAGCGGCCGCAACGATCTCTGCGAAGGGCCGATTCTGGGAGGCTTCTCCGAACTACGTCATAGCGGCTCGAGCTTGACGACGAGCGGCGTCACATCGCGGCCGCCGCTCGGAGGCGTGGCAGGCGACGATCTTGCTCGCGTCTATTACTATACGCTCTTTCCGACGGCACTTCTAAGCCTCCATCCTGACTATGTGATGGTGCACTATATAACGCCGCTCGCGGCCGGACGCACGCATGTCGTCTGCGCGTGGCTCTTCGATCCGCTTACGGCTGCGCGAGGGGACTTCGATCCGAGCGACGCTGTTGAGTTTTGGCATCTCACGAATCGGCAAGACTGGCACGTCAGCGAGTTGTCGCAGCTCGGCGTTTCCTCGCGCGCATACACTCCGGGGCCCTATAGCCAGGCCGAAGGGCTTCTTGCGGCGTTCGACCGTCACTACCACGCGCGGCTCGGCGCAACGTAGCAGAACGCGTCTCGCTATCGAACGATCCGGCACTTGACGGGCAAACGTCGAGCGACGGTGCAGGCTTTGAAATCGATCGACCGATTCTGCGCATGGCCGCGCCCCCCAAAAGCTACATGGCGTGAACCCGCGTCGCGCTACTTCGTTTTGAGAATCTCGCGGGCCGCGTTCCAGCCCGCGGCGCCCATGACGCCGCCGCCCGGATGCGCAGCCGCGCCACAGAGAAATAGGTTCTTGATGGGAGTCTTATAGCCCGCAAATCCGGGTGCGGGCCGCAGCATGAAGAGGTTGTTCAGACTCATATTTCCCTGAAAGATGTTGCCGCCTGTTAAGTTAAATGTGCGCTCGAGGTCGGCCGGGCTCAATATTTGCCGCGCGCTAACCGACGCCTTAAATCCGGGCGCGTATCGCTCGACCATGTCGAAGCAGCGATCCGCGAACACATCGTTCGCCGCCGCGTCCCACGGGGCGCCCCCGGCCAGCGCGTACGGTGCGTATTGACAGAACATCGACATGAGATGTTTGCCAGGTGGTGCGACCGTATCGTCGACTGCCGACGGGATCGTGCATTCGACGACGGGTTCCCGTGACGGGAATCCGTATTTTGCATCGTCGTACGCGCGCTCGATAAAGTCTTGCGTGGGACACAGGTGAATCGTGCCTCGGTGCTGCGGTCCAGGCTGCGACCCGGGCAGCGCCGTAAAATTCGGCACCGCATCGAGCGCGACGTTAATCTTCGCGGACGCGCTCGAATAATCGATTCGACCGATCTCCGCGAGAAAGTCCGGGGGTAGCACGGCCGGATCGATGAAACGCTCGAACGTCAAGCGGCAATCGGCGTTGCTGACGACCTTGCGTGCCCGAAATTCATCACCATTCGCGAGCGCAACGCCGACGGCGGCGCCGTTTTTCAAGACGATCTTCGCAACTTCGGCTTCCGTGCGGATCTCCGCGCCGTGCGCCATGGCCGATTTTGCGAGAGCTTGGGTGAGGCCGCCCATGCCGCCACGGACGTAACTCCAAACGCCCTTCTTTCCGTTCGTCTCGCCCATGACATGATGGAACAAGACGTACGCCGTGCCGGGCATCGACGGTGCCGCGAAGGCGCCGATGATCGCATCGGTCGCGAGCGTCGCCTTGAGCTCTTCGGACTCGAACCAACGATCGAGGATAGGCCGGGCTGCCCCGGTGAGGATCTCGACCGCTTCCCCCATCGCGCCGCCTAATTTTTTTATATCGAGTCCCAGCTTTGCCATTTGCAACAGATCCGCGAGGCCGGGGCGCTCGACGTTAGGAGGTGTCTGGATGAGCGTCGGTTCGAGCACGGACGCCACTCGCTCCAGCATCTGCTCGTATTTAAGATAATTTTTCGCATCGCTGCGGCTGAATTTGGAGATTTCGCGCTCGTTCGCGCCGTGCTCGCCGCCAAGCAAGAGATAGCGCGCGTCGGGAAAGGGCGAGAACGAAGCCGGGTTGCGCTCGAGTACTTCGAATCCGTAATCGCGCAATTTGAGATCGCGGATGATCTCGGGGCGAAAGAGGCTGTTGACGTACGCTGCGGTCGATACTTTGTAACCCGGAAATATGTTGGTTTCCGTCACGCTCGCGCCGCCGACGATGTAACGGCGCTCGAGCACGAGCACTTTCCATTTCGCACGTGCCAAATATGCGGCCGTTACGAGGCCGTTATGGCCTGCCCCGATGATGATTGCATCGTATTTCGTCACCGCGCAAACCGGCAAGCGGTGAATTCCCGAGCATTACGACAACGAATGCGCCGCTTTTCCGGACGCCGCCATTCAAGACGTCGCATGCAGCTCGCTCCTGACGAATGAATCGATGATCGCGTCGATAGACGCGTCCGCGGCGAAACCCATGTCACGCGCGCGCTCGGCCCGAACGCCGCCGGGCCAGCCGCTTACGATCTTCGCAATCGCCGGATCGGGCGCGACGGTAATGCGGCGCACCGCGGCTTCACCCCCGGCGCGGCGGACGCCATCGATTATTTCCGCGACCGAAACGGAGACTGCCGGTAGCAATAGCGAACGCTGAGGGCCGAACGCTTTCGCGGGAAGATCTGCCGCCACACTGATGCAGTCGAGTAAACGGCGTACGGACATCACGGCCATCACGGTATCTTCGGTGACCGGACACAACGCTTCACGTCCGGCGAGCGGATCGCGGATAATGGTCGAAGAGAAAGTCGACGCAGCAAGATTGGCTTCGGGTCGCACCAAGATCGTCGGAAAGCGCAGTGCGCGTCCGTCAAGGTAGCCTTTGCGGCTGTAATCGCTAACGAGCAATTCGCCGCAGGCTTTGTGCATACCGTAGGACGTCTGGGGATACAGCGGCGTCGCATCGTCGATGATAGGCGGTAGGTCTGTGCCGTAGACGGCGAGCGAACTCGAGTAAATGAGCCGCGTGGGTGTTGGAAGCCGTCGGCACGCTTCGAGGACGTTGCGCGTGCCGTCGAGATTCACACGCATTCCCAAGTCGAAGTCCGCCTCTGCGCCGGAGCTGACGATCGCCCCGAAATGAAAGACGCACGCCGTCCCGGCGGGAACGGCGCGTGCGACGGCGCTCGCGTCCCCGACATCGCCGACGATCTGTTCGACGCGCGGATTGCGCGCGACGTCGTCGTCGATCCGTTTGATGTCGAACAGCGTAAGCTTATCGAGCGGGGCACGCGTGCCGTCCGCGCACGTGACGTAACCGTGTTCGAGCAGCCGTTGCGCGAGCCGGCGCCCGATAAATCCTGCGCCGCCGGTCATTACAACTCTCAGCGTCTCGACCTCACTTTCTGTCTCCGCGTTATCAAAGCTGCGCCCGCGGTCGCCGTTTACGCCGTTGTCGGCACCGGAGCGTGCGCGCCGATGGCAGCAACGATGTCGGGCCAGCACTTTTCCGGCAGCGCGTGACCCATCCCCTCGATTAATTTTAAAGTCGCTCCCGGAACGGTATGCGCCAAGTCGCGTCCGTGCGAAGGAGGAATAAGTGGATCGCTCAACCCGTGGATAACGAGCGTCCGCGAGCGCACGCCACGCAACTTGGACTTACGATTGCCGGAAGCCAGGATCGCCCCGAATTGCCGCGCGGCGCCGGCCGGATGATTCCCGCGTTCGTAGCAAAGTTCGCCTTGGTGCCGCGTGCGGGCGGGATCTATCGCGTACCCCCGGCCCGAAAGCGCGGTCCAGAACGTCGCGTAGTATGTGAGGTACGCCTCTTTGTCGCGCGGCGGCTTTGCCATCAGCGCTCGGAATGCGGCGATGGTCGGCAGCGCGAGATTAGGATCGCCGCTCGACGCCATGATCATCGTGATCGTGCGAAACCGCTCGGGAGTGAGAATCGCAAGCTCTTGCACGATCGCGCCGCCCATCGATGCTCCGACGACGTCGACCTTGTCCAACCCGAGTGCATCGATAAACGCAATCGTGTCCCGCGCCATATCGACGAGCGTGTACGGCGCGCTGTACTTGCGGCGCAAAAATTGCGCGAGGAAGCCGAGCGTTAGATTCGGCGTCGGGAGATGGTCCAGGTAACTCGATCGACCGATGTCGCGATTGTCGAAGCGAACGACGTACCGCCCCTGCGCGGCCAGCAGCGCGCAGAAATCGTCATCCCATAGAACGAGTTGCGCTGCCAGTCCCATGATGAGAACAAGTGGCGGGTCGGCGGCGTCTCCGAAGCTATCGTAACAGAATCTGAGGTTGCCTGCGTCGATGAAGCGTTCTTCGCTATGAGAGACGGGGAGGTTCGGCACGCGCCTGACTCCGCCGCGGCAGCGCGTGCGACCTGGTGGTGACGAGCCGCTTACCTCCGAGCGGCTCTTATCGCACGTTGGCCGGCGGCTTCGTTACTGTAGCGGGAGCGGCAGCTTGTAGGCTTTTAGAATGCCATAGTGCCGGATCGACAGCCCCGCCCATAGGGAAGTCGCGCGCGTCCGGTGCTGCGTCGGCCGGCGCGCCGTCTACTGATGTGCGAGTGCCTCCATGAGGAGCCAAACGCCGAGGCCGCAAAATGCGAGGCCGGCCGCGATACCGGCCGAGCGGGATGCCCTCCGTCCGAGCGCTTCGCCGATGCGGCGCCCGATCGCGATGCCTCCGGCCGTCGCGAGCGACGTTTGGATAGCGATTGCAACCAGCAGCGTAGCGATCGGTAAACGCGTCGTCCCGAGCGGAAAGCCGACCGCCAACTCGTCCATCGAGATAGCGAAACCGGCTGCCGCCGCCGTGCGTAACGAGCCGAATGAGAGAGCTTCGGATTCGTCTTCGTCCGCCAGCGTTTCCCGAACCGTATAGGCTCCGACGCCGATAAGGACCAGGCCGCCCGCGATTTGGGCGAGTACGGCGAAACGAGCGCCGGCAAAGCGGCCGAGGGCGATTCCGACGATCGGCATGAGCGTCTCGAAAACGGTAAAGACGACTGCGGGTCGAAGCGGCGCCATCCCGCGCACGCCGAGCGCAATTGCGACCGCCAGCGTATCGAGCCCGAGCGGAATGACGAATGCAACGATCTGCGCGAGCATGCCCGAAGGTTTCCGCCCGGTCCGCCTAAACCCGGCCTTAGGCAACTACACGCTGGCAGCCGTTGAGGGGGTTGTGCGCCGATCGCCCGGGCTGCGCTCGCCCGGGTCATCCATCCGCCGCAGCGCGGGATGAAATGCTGCGCCGGCAATTGCGCGCGCATCGCACGGGCGCCCGAGGCCGAATCCCTGCAGCGCGAGCCGGTCCGTTAAGCCGTGCTCGCCCGCGAGGTCGCCGCAGAGCCGGATGTGTTCGCGCGTCTCGACGCCTTCGACCACGACGTTACACCCGAGGCCCTTGGCGATCAACATGATCCCGCTGACGATGGCGCGACTCTTCGGATCGTTGCCGAGCGTTGCGAGCAACGATTTGTCGATTTTTATGGTGTCCAGCGGCATCGTTACGAGGATGGCCAAGCCCGCATTGCCGCTACCGGTGTCGTCAAGGGCGACGCGAAAGCCGCGGGCGCGTAAGTCGGAGACGCGTTCGAGCGCTTCGGGCGCGACACTGGTGTGCTCGGTGACCTCGACGACGATACGTTCCGGCGCGATCTTCGTAACGCTGCTAAGCTCTGCGAGGGCCACAGCGGCCGTGTCGCCGTGCAAGAGGGTCGCCGGCGAAATGTTCACGTGCAGCAGGCCTGGGAATTCTGCCGGTACGTGCGCTCCGATGCTCGCGATGCAGCGCGCATCGAGCTCGTGCGCGCGGTCGAGCCGTTCCGCGACGGCGAAAGCTTCGAGCGGCGATGTGAAATCACCGGAGAAGCGCGCTAGAGCTTCGTAGCCGAGCAGCGCGCCACCGTCGTACGCCCAGATCGCTTGGAAAACGATGTCGCACGCAGCGGGACTCGCGAGTATGCGATCGAGCACCACGCGACGCGCGCCCAGACTCGTCGACGTCTCGAGCAGCTGGGCATCGAAGGCAATGATTTTGTTGCGACCGCGATGCTTAGCTTCGTAGAGCGCAACGTCTGCGTGCTCGTGGAGTGCCGCCACCTCCGTCTCGCCGTCGCCGGCACTCGCGACACCGATACTGAGCGTATTGCCGTAAAGGCGCGACGCGCTTCGCTGTTGCATGCGCCGCAGGTCCTCGAGCACGCCGCTCGGTGCGACGTCGCTGAAGAGAACGGCAAACTCATCGCCGCCGATGCGGTACGCGCACGCCGCGGGCGGCAGTTCGCGCAGTACCTCACCGAGTTCGCGCAAGACGTTATCACCATGCAAGTGTCCGAATCGATCGTTAGCCTGCTTGAAGTGATCGACGTCGATCAGCGCGAGATGGCACGACGCGCTCGGGCCGAGCGCCGCCCGGCTCGCAAGCTTCGCCTCGAACGCGCGCGAATTTCCGAGGCCGGTTAAAGCGTCGTCGAAGGCAGCCCGTTCGAGCCGTGTAACCTGCGTGGCGAGAAGCTCGTCCGTCTTGCGGCGATACTCGCTGATTACGAACCCGAAGGCAACGATCGCGAGCAATCCGAACGCTGCGAGCGTCGGGAATGCCGTCGCGACGAAGCGTTGCGTCTGTTCGAGTCGAGCCAGTGAGAGAAACGCCGAACGATTGTAGATCGTTTCCTCGGCTACCGCGATGTGCTCGACGAGGTCGTAGGTCGGATCGATCTTATTGTGGATCTCGTCGACGCGTCTTTCGTTACCCGCATCGACCGCGCGAAACATCATGCCCATAGCTGCGACATATTTCGCGTTCGCGGCGAGCAATGTGTCGATCTTAGCGTTATCCTGCACGGTCGAGATCAGGCGCAACCGTAGAACGGTGCGGATAAAGAGCGCAACGATTTTCGAATGGTAGTATCCGTCGTGCCGAAGTCGTTCGATGCGATACTTCCGTTCGAGCGTCTCTTCCTCGGCGATCCAGAAGCGGGTCTGTTTCCAGCCATCGCTCAGGGTGACCAGGCGCTTCGTTCGATCGATTCCTTGCAGCGTATGGAACGTCGACCAGACGCCAAGCGCCGTAATGCCGACGCCGAACACGATGACACCGACCCATGCGAAACGGCTGAAAAGGCGCGTGCGCGATGTCACGTAACGAGAGGCTCCGAAGCGAAGTGGCGCACAAGCTGCGCCCTCTGAGTCCTTCGGCATCCGAATGGCTCGTGAAGAGTCCGGTCGAGCAAAAGCACGCGTAAAGGTGACGCCGAACATACCTTGTCTTCGCCGAACCACGCCGCGTACCCGACAGTAGTTCTTGCGTGTTCGTTAAGATCTACGGAGGAACGTTCGAAGGTGTTTGATCCGGCTTCTTTATGCCGACAGTTCCCGTATGGGACCTCTTTGGAGCACGTGTTGCCCGAAGGTTTAGCGCGCATACGCTGGTTGTTTGCGGCGGTCATGTTGTTGACTGCGCTCGTATTCACCGCGCCCGCGTCGCCGTGACGCGATCGCGCGAATGGGGCCGCCCTTCCGAGCCATCCGACGATTGCGATGTTACAAGACGTAACCGATCGCAAGGGAAGCGAACTGCGGCGCGAGTACGAGGCAAATCACGATGCGTTGACGGGTCTCGCCAATCGCGCCTACTTCATGCGCACGCTCGGACAGTTGCCGCTCGATATACGGCAACATGTGCGCGGCAGCCCGCGAAGCTCAAATGACGCGGTCATTCAGCGCTTCGCGGCGCCTCGCGGGCACGAAACAGCGTCACCACTTTGTGTAAACCCATATCGGAGACACACCACTAGTCGTCCTCCTCTCGGGGTCTCAAAGGTGCGAGATAGGCAACGCTTCATCGCGGCCATGCACGAGCGGATGGCTGCGCGGAGCGTTTATTTGGGCCAGGAATTACGGATTTCGGTTAGTATCGGTTGCGCGGCAGACATGGATAACGAAGATATGCTGCAATGTATAAAGCAAAACGCTTATGGGGTTCGTGCCGTAGCAGAGCGGCGGCGTGCTCGCAGGGGCTCTCCTCTCAGATCGCCATAGCTGGAGCCGGGATGTCCGGCGACCGTACGTAGTCGGCGCCCAACTGCATGAAGAGTTCGCGTTCCGGGATGGGCGTCGGTAGAGTGAGCGGGACGCCTGCGAGCATGCGCGTAGCAAGATCCATCCACGGCGCCCCTAGCGCGCCAGTGACATCCATCTCGAAGACGGTCTGCGCGGTCAGCCGCGATTTACGTACGCCGTCGTTTTCCGGAATGCAGAGCAAGCACGTCGAATTGATACGCTGCGCGAAGGGCCCGACCAGTTCGGCGTTGGATGCGCGGTTCGCGACCAGACCGGCGAGCAGACCGCCACCCGTCTTCTGCTTGATGCCGATCGCGGTCGCAATCCGGTTGGCGGCGAAGATCGAATCGAAGTCGTTGGTCGCGACGATGATGACTTGCTCGGAATGCTGCAACGGCGCCGAGAAGCCGCCGCAGACGACATCGCCGAGCACGTCGAAGACCATCACGTCATAACTTTTGTAAACGCCGAATTTCTCCAACAGCTTGACGGTCTCGCCGACGACGTACCCGCCGCAACCCGCTCCGGCCGGCGGTCCACCCGCTTCAACGCAATCGACGCCGAATTTGCCGGCCACGATAATCTCGTCGCGTTCGATCTCTTCGGCCTTGAATTTGTAGCTCGAGAGCACCTCGACGACGGTCGGGATCAGCGAACCCGTTAGCGTGAACGTGGAGTCGTGCTTCGGATCGCAACCCACCTGGATCGTCCGCTTACCGAGCCGCCCGAACGCCGCCGAAAGATTCGACGAAAACGTACTCTTGCCGATTCCGCCTTTGCCGTAGACCGCGATTTTAAGCATGTGCACTCCCCGCAAGTTGCTGCTCCACGCTACGTCTCCGAGTAGCCTGCGGCCGTGACCCGACTCACGGGGTCGCGCCGGAGCGCGGGCGAAAGCGAGCGCCGGTGGTGGTCACGATTTCGCGCGAGTATGGTGCAGGCGGCATTGCGGTCGCGGACGGCGTGGCAATTGCTCTCGGCTACGAGCTCTTCGACGACGAAAGCCTGTCTCGGGCGGTCGCCGCTCGCCTCGGTACGTCGCCCGCCGCCATCTCCGACCGGGCGACGAAGGCGCCCCTCGGAGAACGCATCCTCGAACAACTCGGCACGGGAATGCTCGACACGCCCTCCCCGGCAACGCCGCGGCTGCCGGGAGACTTCGATGAAGATGTGCGGCGCGAAATCGAGCGCACGATTCGCGACCGCGCCGGTGCGGGCCGGGCGGTCATCCTCGGGCGGAACGCCGGCATCGTGCTCGGCGCGCAGCCGGGAGTCCTGCGCGTCTTTCTCATTGCCGAGCGCGGCTGGCGGGTCGAACGCCTGAGCGAGTACTTCGGCCAATCGCGCGAGCGAGCGCTGGCGGATCTGGCTCGCGTCGACGGCGCGCGGAAAAAATTCGCAAAAGACCGTTACGAGCTTAGCTGGGGCGACCCGCATCTATACGACCTGGTGCTCGACGTTTCTCGCCTGGGCATCTCGGGCGCGGTAGCGCTCGTCGTCGCGGCCGTGCGCGCTTGGGAGCGTTCGTGACGACCGTTCGGCCGGGACCCCCGCTAGAGCAGCCCGTTCCGGCGCGGCGGTCGAGCCTCCTGGAGCCATTCCGGTACCGCGATTTCCGGCTACTATGGAGCGGTCTGCTCGTCGCCAATCTCGGCACGTGGATGCAATTGACGTCGCTCGGGTATCTGGTCGTAGCGCTGGCGGGTTCCGCTCGTCTCGCCTCGCTCGACGTCGGCATTCTCGGTGCGTCGTCGGCGGGGCCGGTATTGCTCCTATCTCCGCTAGCGGGGGTGGTGGCCGACCGCTATCCGCGCCGTCGGGTGCTCTTCATCACCAATAGCATTGAAGTGTTGCTCGCGCTTGCGCTCGGACTCCTGACGACGACCCACCGCATTGCGCTTTGGGAGATTTACATCATCGGCGGGTTGCGCTCGACCGGGCAGGCCTTCGACGCGCCGGCGCGTCAAAGCTGGGTTCCGCTGCTCGTTCCGCGTGAGAAACTCGGTAACGCGATCGGACTTAATTCACTCGCGTTCAACGCGCCGAGCGTCATCGGACCGCCGATCGCGGGCCTGCTTATTCTTTCGGTCGGCATCGCAACGTCGTTCTACATTAACGCCATCTTGACGCTCGCAGTCGTCGTCGCTCTCGTCTTCATGCAACCGGCGTTGCCGAGTTCGACGAAACGCGAAGGCGTCTTCGCGTCGATCGTAGCGGGACTAGGTTTTCTCGCGCGGCATCGCGTTCTGCGTTCCGTGTTGCTTATGCTCGTCGTCGTATGCTTGCTCGTGCGGCCCTACGCGCAACTGCTGCCGGCATATGCGGCGCACGTCGTCCACGTCGATGCGCGCGGTCTCGGTTTGCTCTTAGCCGCGAGCGGCTGCGGGGCAATCGCGGGCTCGTTGTTGACGGCAGTGGTACAAGAACGCCGCGGCGTCGTTTGGTTTGCGAGCGCCGCGCTCATGTCGCTCGGAACGATCGTGCTCGGCTCTATCCACGTCTTCGCGATCGCGCTTGCGGTGCTGGTCGTTATCGGGCTCGCGGTGCTCTCGTTTGCGGGAAGGTCGAACGTCCTGTTGCAGTCGCTGTCGCCGGGCGACATGCGAGGTCGTTCGATTTCGGTTTTCTCGATGATCATTCTGGGCGGAATTCCGGCCGGCTCGCTGTTGCTCGGATCGCTCGCGACGGTGGCTGGTTTGCAGGCGAGCCTGATTCTCGGAGGCTCGCTCGCGCTTGCGATCGCCCTCCTCATCTGGTGCACCAATCCGGAGTTGCGCCGCGTGTGAGATTGCGGCTCGGGGCGCTCGACGGCTTACGCGGCATCGCGATCGCGCTCGTCGTCTGGTTCCACGTTTGGCAGATTACCTGGCTACGCGCCGACATACCGCTCAGCGGCGGCCGCATCAATTTTAACGCGCTACCCGAAGCCGGCTTTCTCGGCGTCGACCTCTTCTTTTTTATTAGCGGTTTCTGTCTATTCATGCCCTACGCAAGCGCCATGGCCGAGCGGAGCGCGCCGCCAGGGCTCGGCGCATTCATCTACCGCCGCGCGCTCAAGATCGTGCCGTCGTACCTGGTCGCAATTTTCGGCATGACCGCGCTCGGCATGGCGCACTTCGGCTCGCTCGGGGAAGCTTCGCGCGAACTCGCGCTCCATCTGCTCTTCGTTCACCCGTGGTTTCCCCAAAGCTACGGCTCGATCAACGGCGTCCTGTGGTCGATCGGCGTCGAGGTTCAGTTCTACGTCGTCTTCCCGGCGCTCGCGTGGTGCGCGATGCGTCGTCCGTTCGCAACGTTCGCCGGGCTCGCATCGATCGCTAATCTCTATCGCTACTTCGTACGCGACGCTTCCGACGCGACGCATCTCGTCAATCAGCTGCCTGGCACGCTCGATCTTTTCGGCGCGGGTATGCTCGCCGCGTACGGTCATCGCATGTTTGCGGCGCAATCGCAAACGGTCCGGCTGCGCAGCGCATGGACGTTCGTTTCCGTCGCCGGGTTCGTCTTGTGCGCCGTCGTACTCGACGGAGCGTTCGCGGCGCGGCTCTTTCCGTTTTGGCCGTACCGTTGGCTCGCGTTCGGGCGACCACTGCTGACGCTCGCCCTACCCTTGGCCACGGTAGGAGCGCTCTTGGCGTGGCCCGCTTGGCAGCGGCTTCTCGCCAATCCCGGGCTCGTCTTTCTTTCGCTCGTATCCTATAATCTTTACCTATGGCACGCGGCGGTCGTGCACGCGCTCTTCGACGCGCACGTACCGGCGTGGCGCGGTTCCGATCCGCACGGCGATCCCGTTTGGGCACTGGCGTTCACATTCGCGGCTTTTGCAGCCGCACTCGCCGTCGCGAGCGTCTTCACATTCGCGCTCGAACGGCCGCTCTTGCGCATGCGGCCTTTTGCTCCGCAGGGGGTTTGCAAAACGCCGCCTTCCCTGGCACGACCTTTCGAAGGTCCGGTCGCAACGGAACCGTAGCGCCGCTGCGAACGTCTGATAGCGACACGAACAACCGACGCGTGGAGCTCTGAGAATTGGAAGGTTTGCGATGAACGACGGAAATCAAACGACGACTTGGCCCGAACTTGCAGAGGGACTCTATTCGTTCCTCACCGGACGCGGGGCGACCATCGAGTACAATTTCGATAACATGGAGGTCTGGGTACCGAGTTCGACCGGTCATGACGTGAGTTCCGCCCGTTGGAAGGTGAACGGAACGGTTCGTATCAGGACTTCCGAAGCGACAGCGCATTAGTGTCGGGACAGTAGCTAGCGGCGTGCTTGTTCTCGACGGCATGCTGCAGATAACGGCGGACGACGGCCAATCGATCGACGTTTCGGCTAGTGGTTCGCACCTGCGTGCCGAGATCGGCTCACTTACGGTTCGTCGTCCGACGCTGCGAATGCTAAAATCCGGTTTTGCATTAGCGCGCCGGCTTGCGGCCGTCCTCGATCGTCAACGCTTGACGCTCGTCGTAACGCGCGACGGGAAGCCCGTTGCCGAATTCGGCTCCGGAGTGCGTGGCGGCGTGGCGTCGTGGTTGCTACGTATGCCGCGCGTTCGATTGTACCGGCGCACCTAAGCGTGCGGATTCTCGTAACGGGCGCTACGGGGTATATCGGGGGTCGTCTCGTACCGCGTTTACTCGCCGAGGGCCATACGGTGCGCTGTTTCGCGCGCGATGCCGGCCGGCTCGCTGGACGTTTTGAAGGTATCGAAGTTGCCGACGGCGATCTCTTCGAGCGCGAGACGGTCACCGCCGCGTTACGCGACATGGATGTCGCATATTATCTCGTACATTCGATGGGCAGCACGCGCGGCGATTTTGCGCAGCGCGACCGGGACGCGGCGTCGATCTTCGCGCAAGCGGCGCGTGAAGCGCAGGTCGGGCGAATCATTTATCTCGGCGGACTGGGAAACGAGCGCGACGGACTCTCGCACCATCTCCGCAGCCGGCAAGAAGTTGGCGAGATGTTGCGTTCGACGGGCGTCATCGTCACGGAATTCCGCGCGGCGATGATCGTCGGATCTGGCAGTGCGTCGTTCGAGATGATGCGTTACCTCACCGACCGCCTGCCCGTGATGGTCGCGCCGAAGTGGGTTTCGACACCGTGCCAACCGATCGCCGTACGCGACGTGCTCTCGTATCTCGCGCGGGACCTCGAGCGCGACGCGAAGGGGAGCGCGATCTTCGAGATCGGTGGTGCCGACGTTTTATCGTACAAGCAGACGATGATGCGCTATGCGGCCATCCGCGGTTTGAAGAGAAGACTCGTGGTCGTGCCGTTTTTTACGCCGCGGCTCTCGTCCGCTTGGGTTCATCTCGTGACGCCGATACCGAGTTCGGTCGCTCGGCCGCTCGTCGAAGGTTTGCGCAATCCCGTCATCGTGCGCGATAACGAAGCGCGACGCGCGTTTCCCGGCATCGTTCCGGTGGGTTACGATGAAGCGGTGCGGCGCGCGCTCGACCGATATTCCACCGTCGGCCCGGAGACGACGTGGTTCGACGCCTACGACGTGCGTAAACTGCCGGATCAATTTACCGGCACGACGCAGGGCATGTTTATCGATCGGCGTCAGCTCGAAAGCGGCACTTCACCGCACGCGCTCTTCGCCGTCTTTACAAGTCTAGGGGGCAAGCGCGGTTGGTTGTATGCCGATTGGCTCTGGGAGCTGCGCGGCATTCTCGACCGCTTGGCCGGCGGCATCGGAACGCGCCGCGGCCGGCGCTCGGCGACCGGCCTGCGCGTTGGGGATGCCGTCGATTTTTGGCGCGTCGAAGCTTGCGAGTACGACCGCTCGCTGCGCTTGCGTGCCGAAATGCGTCTTCCGGGCAGAGCCTGGCTCGAATTCGAAACCGTCCCTGGTGGCGCCGGTACGCGCTTGCGGCAAACGGCGTTCTTCGAGCCGCACGGGCTCTTCGGCTACCTTTACTGGTACGGGGTCGTCCCGTTCCACGAACTGATTTTCGGGCAAATGGCACGTCGGATCGTCGAGGAAGCGGCGCGGCTGGATTCGCAAGCAACCGAAATGGAAAAGGTTCCGGCATGAGTACCTCAGGCAGCGATAATGACAAAACGATCGGCGAAGCGGTAACCGAGCGGGCCGAGATCTTGGAGAACACGTTTAACCTGTCACCCGAAACTGCCAAGGTCGCGGCGCAAGACAAGATCGCGAAGGGTATGCGCAATCCCGGCTCCGCTGCCGTCGAGACGGAGCGTGCCTCCGACGCCCGGAATTCACCCGAAGCGTCGGCGGACGACGAGCGATGAACTAGGCTACAGCTGGCGCGCGTAGCGCGCCCGGTCGCCGAGTGTGAATCGAGACGTACCCGTGGCGCCCTCAACGATCGAAGCGCCGCAGAATAGCGCAGACCGGCAGGGCGACGACGGAAAATGAGCACCACCCCAGCGGTTAGGCCCAGAACACCGAGCTAATCGTCGTCACGTAGTAGAGTATCTGCTCGTAACGGCCCGAGCACAATGCTCTTCGCAACGAGGCCCTTGCAGTGGAATTGCCATCACGAGAACACGCGTGCCGGGGTGCAACCACGCGAACAGAGGCCGATGCCGAGGAGCTCGAAGAAGAGCGGAGTCCGTTAATCTCCCGCTGCCGCGCTTAACTGTTTGCGGTAGGCCGCAATTTCGACATCGCCGTCGAGCTCGTTGAGCTTCGTTTTGAGTTGCTGCTCGAGTTCGGCGTCTTCCCACATGCCGCGGCGGCGGGTGTCCAGGAGCGTTTCACCAAGCTCGCGCGTCTTATGCGGATTGGCGTCCGCGATGCGCTCCCAGTCGTCGAGTGTGACCTCGACCGTGCGCTTCCAAAGCTCGGGCGTAATTGTGTTTCCGAGTGCGGCTTCCGTCGAGCGCATCGCTTTGAAGATGTCGCCGAACTCCATGACGCCGCTATAACCATGTTCGAGCATGCGGTCGCGCCAAGGCTTGGAATGGAAGCGAGTGAGCACGCCGTTCACGACGACGTTTCGGAAGTTGCGCACGCGTGGCTCGCGCTTCGTGAGGTCGCTCACGACGATCATCGTGTCTTCGGAGCCGAGCGCACGCTTTGCCGCCCCGAAGGCGGACGTAAACGAGGCGAACATGTCTTCTTTGACCGGGCCGCCGCTCGCCATCTGGATGAGCGGTTGTTGGATAACTTCGACCCGCTCCACGAGGTAATGCTGCACCTCCGGCGCCGGCCGAATCCGTATTTGTGCGAACTCGGGCAAGTACGCATTCGAATTATCGCTCATCCAGGCCGCACCGATATCTTTGTAATCGTTAAAACGCCCGCTGTCGAGCATGGCGCCGACTTGGCCCATGAAAGCGTCTTCACCCATGCCGAAACAGCGCGCGCGCGCCAGCTCGGGGTCGATACCCTGGGCGATCAGTTCGTCGCTATGCTTCTTAACGTAGTTCCATTCCGGCGGTTCATCGGCCGTTGCGGCCAGCTGCGCCGCTTCGTGAATAAGGCGTACGGCGCCCGGGAACGTATTCTTGAACACGGTCGACGTATTGGCGAGGATATCGATGCGCGGCCGGCCGAGCTCGTCGAGCGAGATCAACTCTGCTCGCTCGGAACGGTTGAAGCGATCCTTGGCGACGCGGGCGCCCATGAAATCGAGAGCCTGCGCGATTCCGACGCCCTCGCTCTCCAACACCTCGGAGCCCCAGAGCACGACGCCGACGGCGCCCGGATAGGCACCGCGTTCCGCTCGCGCTGCTTCGATTATCTGCGCGACGGTACGCTTCCCTTTGCGCTGCGCGGCCTCGCGGGGAAGCATGCGTACGTCGGTCGATGCCATATTGCGGCCCGTCGGCAAGACGGCCCAATCTCCGACCACTTCGCCACCGAGCGAAGGCTCGAGATACCTTCCGGCGAGGACCGCGAGCAAACCGGTCCGCTCCGCATCGCCGACGCGCCCCAGTTCGGCAAATAGAACGCGCGCGCGTTCGACATAAGCGCCGAGTTGCTCCAGCTCGTAGGGGCTCTTGTTGAGCTTGTGTCCGGCGATCGGCCGCGCTCGCAGGATGCCGAGCATCGCCTGCTGCCGCAGCCGAGCCCGACCGTCCGCTCCGCCGCCCGGCGGCCGCAGCACTTCAGAAGACAGCAAAGCACGCCCCGCTTCACGCAGCGCGTCGATTATCTCATGATTGTAGACACCGTCAGACGCGCGGGCCTGCGGCTCGCGCGTCAGTTTGTCGTAATCGAAAGCGTAACAATTTGCAAGTAAGCGATACAGATCGACATCCGCGTATTCCAGGCAGGCGTGAAACGTATCGAGCCGGTCTTGCTCGGAGAGATTCCGTCCGAAAACGTGTTGCCCGGTCGGTGCAAATTCGCCTTCGAGCGAAACGAGTTCGTCATGCACCTTCGCCACGTACTCGCGCGCGGCACCGCCCGGGGCATCAATGCGCAAGCCCGTGCGCTCGACGATCTCGGCGATCTCAGCCTGCAAGTCGGCCCGTTTTTCCAGCGAGTCGCTCTGCGTATTGTAATAGTCGTGAACGAGTCGATGCAAGTTCCGCAGATCATCGCTGCCCTCGACCGCTCGCAGCGGCGGGCAGAGATGCGAAAGGATCGTCGCGTACGAACGGCGGCGTGCGATCGACGCCTCGACCGGATCGAGAATATTGAACACGTACGCGTGCGGGCAGCCGTCGATGAGAAATTCGGGATAATCGCCGCGCGCCGGACACCACTCCTTGCCTCGACTCCATTCGACAAGGCCGTGGGTTCCCACGTGCAAGAGTGCATCTGCGTTGAAACGCCGCGTCGCGTAACGATACGACGCGAGGAGCCAGGGCGATGGGGGTGCCTGTTTATCATGGATAACGCTAAGATCTTCCATGCCTTGCATGTCTTGCAGCAGCACGAGAACGTTTCCGTAACGCAAACCTTTAATCGGAATCGTCGACGGTGGTTGACCCCAGACGTCGTAAAACAGGGCTTCGTATTTCTGTGGCAGCGCGTGCGCCCACTCCCGGATTTCACCCGCTGACACCGCGCCGACATTGTTGTATCCGGCGTACATATCGCGCAGCTTCTGCGAGACCTCGGCATCGGTCGCATCGAGGTCGCCGACCGTGTAACCCGCCTCGCCCAGTGCCTGCAGCATCGAGCGCAGCGAGGCCGCGACGTCCAGGAAATAGGCCACGCCGACGTTGCCGGGTCCGGGCGGAAAATTGTAGACGAAGAAGGCGAGCTTCTTTTCGGCGTTCTCGAGATGCCGTAACCGTAACCAGCGCGTCGTGACGTCGCCGAGCAGCGCGACGCGATCGGGAATCGGCTCGAGCGCGCTGATTTCTTCGCCCGCTTCGCGCGAACAGATCGGCGGCAGCGGCTGAATGCCCTCGGTCTCAGGCGTGACGACGTTGCCGATATACTCGAGTGAAGCGACGCCGAATTTCGACGCGGCGAGCTCCGCGCGCGACATAGCAGCGTTGACCGGCGACGTGTAGACGCGCGGATTTCCGAGATCGTGAATCAACTCGATCGATGCTTCCGGCGCTCCTGCAAACATCGAACCTGCAAGATAGAGCGGCACGTTATGGTAAACGGCGCCGACCAGCGGTTCGCTCTTCTTCGAGAGGAGGTGACCGCGCGATACGATATGCGCGTTGAAGACCGCCGTCATCGAGCAGATGACACCGACGCCGCGGCGTTCCCATTCCGAGATCGCCGCATCGAGCACGGGGTGGTTCCAGTCGACGAGAAAGAGATCGTGCGTGATGAAGCCCACGCGCTCCCACGCTTTCCGGCCATACGTTTGCGCGAACCACGGTTCGTACCACGCGAGATATGCCTCGGAGGTCGGAAAAAGCCCCGCGTGGCCGGGATGATAGATGCCTTCGTTCTCGACCTTTTCCGGTAACGGTACGTCGCCCGAATATGCACCGTTCATGAAGTGCTTCATGAGATAAAGAAACATGTTCGCGACGTTCTTGACGGAGCGGTTATTCCAATAGCCGATCATCACGAGCGATTTGAAGACCGGCTTTTTCATGAGCTGGGCCATCAGCGGTGCGGCGCCGACCATCTTCTGCATGCCGAGAAAACCTTCGCGGGCTTCCCAAAACGCGTCGACGTTCTCATTGTTTCGTTTAGCACTGAAGCGTTTGAGCGCCATCGAAAACTCGCGCATCGGATTGGATTTGTTCATATCGAAGTCGAAACCGAGCGATTTGAACATTAACCCCTGAAGGCGCGGGTCGGGGATGTCGTACCAGAGGAATTTTAGGTGTGCGAGTTCGCCTGCCGCGTCCATCTCGAGCAGTAAAGTTGCCAGCCGTTCGACGACCTCGACGCTCATCGATTGCCAGCCGACGAGAATGTCCGCTTCGCGAATCGCTTCGCGCAGCAGCCCGAGCGCAGCCGGATCGTTGAACTCCGAGGCGCCGAAGTGGCGCAGAGACCAATCACGGTGCGTCTGCGCGCGTAGGTCCTTGAACGCGAGCCGCATGGCATTGGCCCGTTCGTCCGGCGCCCAAGATGAATACCCGACCACCTTCATGGAGCCAACCCTAGCGGCCCGGCCACGCAACGGCCGTGACAGCTATCACGGGTGCGGCAACCCCTCCCTGTTGGGTAACTCCAAGCATGCTTTCGCGCAACCGTTTTATGACCGCCGCCTCCGCGGCCGCCGCCGCGACCGGCCTGCCCTTATCCGCCTTCGCGGCGGCTCCCGTGCCCAAACGCATGCTGGGCCGAACGGGCGCGCTCGTTTCGATCGTTGCGATGGGCGGCTACCATCTGGGCAAACCCAAGCTCGAGCAAGCGGACGCGACGCGCCTCATTCATGCCGGCGTCGACCGGGGTATCAACTTTCTCGACAATTGCTGGGATTACAACAACGGGGTGAGCGAAGTCCGCATGGGCGACGCGCTGGCGCGCGGCGGCTATCGAGACAAAGTTTTTCTCATGACGAAGGTGGACGGGCGTACGAAAGCCGCGGCCAAGCAGCAGCTGACGGATTCGCTCGCGCGCTTAAAGACGGATCACATCGACTTGTGGCAGTTCCATGAGAATATCCGGGGCGACGATGCCGACCGGATTTTCGCGCCGGGAGGCGCGATCGAAGCGGCGCTCGAGGCCCGACAGGCCGGCAAAATTAGGCACGTCGGTTTTACCGGCCATAAAAATCCAGACTATCACGTGCACATGTTCGAAGTGGCCGAGCAGAACGGCTTTACCTTCGATACCGTACAGATGCCGCTCAACGTGATGGATGCGCATTATGAAAGCTTCGAGCGCAAAGTTATTCCAGTCGCGCAACGGCATGGCACGGCAATCCTGGCAATGAAAACCTTCGGCGACGATTTCATTCTCAAGACGGGCGCCGTCGCGCCGCTCGATATGCTGCATTACGGCATGAACCTGCCCGTTGCTACGGTGATCACCGGTATCGATCGGCTCGAAATCCTCGACCAGGCCATCCTCGCGGCGACCACGTTCCGGCCGCTTTCGCCGGATACAGTCGCCGCATTGCTTGCCAAGACGGCCCAGCTCGCGCAAAACGGAGCAACCGAAAAGTACAAAACGACGACGCACTTCGACAGCACGACCAAGAACCCGCAGTGGCTCGGTTGAGATAGGGGGCCCGGCTCGCACCCTTTTCGAACCCGGTGCCGTTATGACGGCGAGCCACGGCTGCGAAGCGAAGAGCATGAGGGCGCCGATTGCGGCGATGGTGCTCGCCTGCGTGCTAGGCACGGTCTCCGCGCCCGCGCGTGCTGCACTGCCGCGGCCGGCGCATACGATCGTGATTATTGAAGAAAACAAGACGCTGGCGCAAATCGACGGGTCGAGTGCGGCGCCGTACATCAATGCTCTCGTGCGACGGGGGGCTCTCTATACCGACGCTCACGGCGTAACCCATCCGAGTCTGCCGAACTATTTCGCGCTCTTCTCCGGCCTTACGAACGACAACGGGGACGGCTGCCCCGCAACGGGGCTGTCGCCGGCTGCCCCGAACCTTGCAAGCGAACTGCTTGCCGCCAAGTTTAGCTTCGGCGGGTATGCCGAGGCACTGCCGAAGATGGGCTCGACCGTGTGCGCCGCGGGCACATACGCGCGCAAGCACGCTCCATGGGTTGCTTTTTCCAACGTTCCGGCTTCGCTCGGCAAACCGTTTTCGCAATTGCCTGCGTATTCTAAGCTTCCAACCGTAACGTTCGTCGTTCCGGATGTCGATGACGATATGCATGATGGAACCGTCGCTGCCGGCGATCGTTGGCTCGAGCGCCGCATCGGCAGCCTCGTCGCTTGGGCGACGGCGCACGACTCACTCATCGTTTTGACGTGGGACGAGGGCTACGATAGCACTAATACGATCCCGACGATTCTCCTGGGACCGATGGTTCGACCCGGCCGTTATGGGGAGCGGATCAATCATTATAACGTACTGCGAACGATCGAAGATATGTATGCACTGCGGCCGACGGGTGCGGCGTCCCGCGCCTCGCCGCTGTCCGATTGTTGGCGCTAACCCATGTCGCAGGCACCTTCGCTCGTCGACGAAACCCGGCTCGAGATTGAGTTTCCGCGGCTTCGCGCCGCCTTCGAAGCGGCAAAACCGTTTCGGCACGTCATCATCGACGACTTTCTCGATCGGGCGTTCGCCGAGCGCCTTCACGCATCGTACCCCGGGCTCGATGTCGTCCAGCGTTCGATAGCGCGCGTTCTCCGAGCCCGTTCCTACGATGGTGAGTTCGCACGCTTCGGAGCGCCGTTTTCGGATTATTTTTCGGTTATCGGTTCGGAACCGTTCCTTGGCTGGCTGTGCCGGCTGACGGACATCGCGGATTTGGAGATGGATCCGAAGCTCGTCGGCGGGGGCCTGCATCAAGGCGCGCACGGCAGTACGCTTCACGTTCACGCTGATCACAACACGCATCCTCACGATCCGTCGCGCTATCGACGCGTGAACGTTCTCTACTACGTCAATGCCGGCTGGGATTCGTCCTGGGGTGGCGAGCTCGAACTATACGACGCCACGGGTTCGGTGATCGTCCAAAAGGTCGCACCGGCGTTCAACCGCTGCGTTATCATGGAAGTTCACGATACCGCTTTCCATGGGTACCAGCCCTTGCACATTCCGTCGAGCGTTACTCGCAAGATGCTTGCATCGTATTTCTACTCTTCTGCGCCCGCAAAACTACAGAGCGTAAAAAGTCATCCGACGATCTTCGGTGACCCGCCGGCTCGCTCTGCATTGGAGAAATTCAGCGAACGCTCGCGGCGGTGGGTTCTGAGTCGCTTATCCGACGTCGGCGGTCTCAGGCCGAGACGCCGGCGCTAACGCCGGACGTCCTTCAACGCCTGATCGAAGCGCGTGAGAATCGAATAACGGTGCAGTTCGAGCAACGATGCAGAATCGCCGGCATTCCCGTAATCCTCGCTAAAGGCGAGCGTGTAGCCGTTCGCCGCGGCCAGTCGCGCAACCCGTTCGTCATACGCGTCGTACGGATAGACGAGCGCGTAAACCGGATGTCCGAGGCGATGCTCGAGCGAAAACTTCGAAAGCCGAAGCTCGTGCACGATGTCGGCGTCGGAGAGCTTGGCCAGATCGGGCGGATGGTTTGCCGTTAAACTTTGCACGTCGATCAGGCCGCTTGCTTCCATCTCCCGCAATTGCGCCCAAGAGCTGTGGCGCTTACTCGTCGTTACACCCACGAAGTTCGTATGAACGAAGAAGGTGGCGGAGAAACGATGCGCTTTCAAGAGTGGAAACGCATTGCGGTAAAGCCCTTCTCCGTTGTCGTCGAAGGTCAAGACGAGCGCGCGCGCGGGGACCCGACGTCCGTGCGTGAGATGATCGCGCAGTGCGGCGAGTGTGATAACGTGAAAGCCGCCGTGCGCGATCTCATCGAGCTCGAGCGCGAACGTCGCGCTCGTCGTGTCGAACCAAACGTCCTTGGCCGGTAACACGTCGTGCCAAACGAGCACTGCGACGTACGGCAGGCGGCCTTGCGCGGATACTTGCGGCAGGCCGCCCGCTGCATACGCGAAGCCGGTGCACGAGCACATGCAAATGCAGGTCAGGAGTGCACGCAGCAACGGACGCATCGCGAAGGGTTTGCGCCGGTCGAGGCGGAGAATCCCCGCTCGGATGCGCTCTCGTGCCCGCCGCCGAATCATCGTGTTCTTAGCCCTTGCGCTCGGTACGCTCGCGGTAGCTACGGGTTTTTTCGGGCGCGCACCGCTGGAACGAGCTTACGCGTTGCACGCGCTGCGCGCGGCGACGCAGTTACATCTCGAAGCCGGGCAGATCGACCGCATTGCCGGCGGCTACGTGGTGCGCGATCTCGTTCTGTGGACGCGCGGCGGCGCGCTGCTTGCCGACGCGCCGCTCGCGCGCGTGCGCTTCACAGGTTCCGAGCTTGCGCTCGATCTCGAGCGCCCGCGCTTCGTTTTCTCAGCCGACCGGTATCGCGGTGACGAGCCGGGCGCAATCCGCTCGGTGAAGTTGCGGGTCGTAAACGGATCGCTCGTCGTTACGTCCGGCGCCGTTCCTACGCCCCGCTTCACCTTCGATGCCGTCTCCGGGGCGCTCGAATTCGCGGCGGCGCGTAAACCGCGTTATGACGTCACGCTGCAACTGCGGGCCGCCGAAGGCGCGTATCCGATCGACGGACGCACGTCGGATGGCCCGGGCGCGCTCTCGACCGCCGCTTGGCACGCCGCGCAACTTCCGCTTGCCACGTTTGCCGAACTGCTTCCCTCAGACGTGCCGCTGCGTCTCGTTGCGGGACGGCTGCTCGACGTCGACGTCGAACTTGGAGACTCGTTTCGCGCCGGCGCCTACGTCGACGACGCTCGGGCGTCGCTCGGCGAGCACGCTCTCGCGTCCCTGCACGGTCCGCTCGTTGCCACGCGCGGGGCTATCGGATCGCGCGGACTCGCGGGAACGATCGACGGCGTGCCGCTGCGGGTGGCGGGCGAAGTGCACGATCTGCCGCCTGATGTCGCCGCTTTGACGAGCGGCTCGCACGATCTGGACGAGCTTGCGAAATTGCTCGGCGCTATGGCGAACACGCGGGATCTGCACGCGGTGCAGTTGGAGGCGACGGCGCCCGGCCTCGCGTTCGGGCAATATGCGTACGCAACCGAAAACGGGCCGCTCGCCGTCAGCGTGGTCGCCGTCGATCCGAGCGAACCGAGCCTGCACTTCGACACGGCGCTGGCGGAAGATCACGTCGTGTCCAGCGGGGAGCGGACCTCGGCTCTCGGTCTACGCACGGGCGCCATCGCCGGGGTCAATGGCGACTATTTCGACATCGGCCGCACGTATCAACCGCAGGGCTTGCTCTTGCGTTCGGGCGTACTCGAACGCGGCCCGACCGACCGTGCCGCGCTCGTCATCGACCGGGAGAAGCGAGTGACGTTCGCCGAGTTTCACTTGCGCGGCGAACTTCGCACGGCGCACGGAACGATGCCGATTACCGAACTCAACGATTGGCCTCCCGGTAACGTCGTCGTCATCACGCCTGCCTTCGGAAAGACCCTTCCCGCGTCACCCGGGCGTTCGTTCGTGACGCTCGAGCCGCTCGGCTCGTCGAGCGGACGATACCGCGTGACCGACGTCGCGTCGATGGAGCAGGCGCGGGCGGTACGCTTCGGAGTAGCCGTCGGTCCGCTCGTGCGCACGCCGTTGCCGGCCGTCGGCGAAACGGTTGCCATGCGCTACGACCTCGAGCCGCATGTGCCGGGCGCTGTTACCGGCATCGGCGGCGGTCCGATCCTCTTGCGCGGGGGCACATGGTACGAGGATCCGCACGCTCCTGCTCCGGACGAGCGCGACGTACGCTGGCCCGTGATCGCGCTCGCCAAGCAACGTGACGGCACGCTGCTCATGGTGGCCCTCGACGGCCGGCATCCGGAGCGTTCGATCGGGGCGACGCGGCCGGAGTTTGCCGCGGTTCTGCAGCGCTTGGGTGCGGTCGATGCGATGGCGCTCGACTCGGGAGGGTCCGTTACCCTCGTCGCGAGAGCCGTCGGTGATGCGAATCTGAGCGTTCGCAATGTTCCGTCCGATTTCAGCGCCGAGCGCTGGGTCTCGGATGCACTCTTCCTTTATAGCAGTGCCGCGACTCCTTCGCTCGTCCCACCCTCGGCAGTTCATACGCCCGTTCCCGAAGCGCGGCCGACGCCATGATCGCGCCGCTGCTGCCAGCGACGCTCGCGCCGCCGGCGCCGTTTCCGCTCGTGCTCTCGCAGACCTCGACGCAGGAAGCGATCGCGCCCGGCATGCGCCGCGGCCGCTACGATCTCGTGACCTCTGCGGGGCCGCTCGCCGTCGAAGTCGTCGCGATCGATTCGCATGACCCGAGCGTGCGCTTCGGAAGCGTCGTCGCGCACGATCGGCTCGTTTCCGCAGGCGAGACCGTCTCGTCGATGGCGCGTCGCACGGGAGCCGTTGCCGGCATCAACGCGGATTATTTCGATATCGGTCAGACGAATCAACCGCTCAACGTCGTAGTGCGCGACGGGGCCTTGTTACGTTCACCTTCGAGACGCATCGCGCTCGACGTGCGCCGCGACGGCACGATCCGCTTCGAGAATTTCAGCTTTTCCGGCACTGCGAGCTACGGTGCCGTGACGATTCCGATTACGAGCGTGAACGTCTGGCCGCCCGAAGGAGGTGCCGCGCTCGTTACGGGCGATTTCGGACCGCTGCGCGCGCTAGCGGGCGTCACGCTGACGACGCTGCTGCCCGTTACGCAGACCCGCGATCCCGATGCGAACCTCGCCGGCCTGTACCGGGCGGCGCCCCGGGACGACACGACGGTTCCGTCCGGCAATAGTCTCGCGCTCGCCTTCGGTCCCGCTGCGCGAGCGATCGCGGCGCCTCCGCTGCCCGGCGACGACGTAGCGATTGCGACGGCATTGACGCCGGCGCAGAGCGAGGTGACGGCGGCGGTCGGAGGCGGACCGCTGCTCGCTCGCAACGGCACGGCCGCTGTGGATCCTGATGCCCCGGCCCCGGAAGAACGCGACGTTCGCTTTCCGGTCGCGGGTGCCGCGACGAATTCTGCCGGCACGCTGTTGCTGCTCAGTGTCGATGGCCGCCGGCGATCGGCGTCCGTGGGCGTCACTCGCCCCGAATTCGGCGCGCTGATGCTGGGCTTCGGGGCGGGTGAGGGAATCGCGTTCGATTCCGGCGGTTCGGCGACCCTCGTCGCGCGGGTTCTCGGCGACGCGGACGCGAGCGTGTTGAACGATCCGAGCGACGGCGCGGAGCGTCCTGTCGCGGACGGGTTTTTCGCCTATAGCGATGCCTTCCCGGGACCCGCCGCACAACTCATCGTGCGTCCCTCGCCGATCGTCGCGCTCGCGGGCGTGGACGTACCGGTGCGGCTCGCGCTCGTGGATGCCGCGGGACACGCGCTCGGAACGACGCACCTTGCCGGCGGCGACGTCGTCCGCGGCCTCGCTCGCTCGGGCGTCGTTGCGTTACGCGCAGCCGGCTTGACGGCAAGCATTCCGGTGCGCATCGTGCCGGAACTCGCGCGCATCGACGTTACCCGGGACGTGCGCGATCTGGAACCCGGAGCGGGCGTGGCGTTCCGGGCCGTCGGTCGCGATTCTAGCGGTGCGCCGGTCGCGCTCGGCGAGCGCGTGACGTGGTCCGCCGACCGTGGTTCGTTTTCCGGGCGCGGATTTTACCGTGCTGCAGCACGCGATGCCCATATTACCGCCCGAGCCGCCGGCGCGAGCGCCGCGTTCGTGTTGCCGGTCGGCCACCATCGCGTCGCGCTACCGTTTTTCGATGCGGCCCATGCCGCGGCGTGGCGCTTTACGACGGCCCCGGGAGGCCTTGCCGGTTCGCTCGTTACGGGAGCGCCGCAAGCCGAGCTATCCTTACATTACGACTTTACCTCCGGCGCGCGGGCTGCGTATGCGGCGACGACGTTCCTTCTGCCGGGCGAACCGTCTGCGTTTGCGATCGACATCGACGGCGACGGTAGCGGCGTCGGCGTGCGCGCTGCCTTCGTCAACGGGTTCGGCGAGCGGCGCGCGCTAACGCTTGCGAAGAGCGTCGACTGGAAGGGTTGGCAGTCGCGCAGCATCGCGTTACCGGACGATCTGAGCGCGCCCGTGCGCCTCGTCGCGCTCTACGCGGTGCCGTCGCTCGGCGGCTCGGCAGCGGTCACTTCTGCGTCGACGTTGCGCTTCCGCAATCCAAGTTTGCTCGCTCCGGGCACGCCATGAAACGCTTGCGAGCGGCGTTCCGCGTCGTCGTTGCGAGCGTTGCAGCGTACGCTTGTTGTGCGGACGCTTCACGCGCCGCAGCGGGCGAGACGTGGAAGGGCGTGCCGGTTCTCATGTATCATCGCGTCGACGCGGACGTTCCGCGCGATCCCGTCGGTCGCGATTTAACCGTCGAACCGGCTTCGTTCGAAGCGCAGTTGCGGTATCTGCGCGAACATCGCATCGTAACCTTGACGGCGGCAGAACTCGTGCAGGCGGTCGCCCGAGGCCGTCATCCTCTTCGCGCCGTCGTGTTGACGTTCGACGACGGATATGACGACGCAGCCACGGTCGCGCTTCCGCTACTCGTGAAATATGCGGCTCGCGGAACGTTTTACGTCTCCAGCGGTTTCGTCGGAACGGCGCGACATCTAACGTGGCGGCAGATGCGTGCGATGCGCGCGGCCGGTATGGAAGTCGCATGTCACGGCACGGAACACCTCGATCTCTCGATGCTCGGCCGGGCGGCTCAGCTTCGCGAAGCCGGCGGTTGCGTGAAGCGTTTCGCGCACTATCTCGGCGGCGCTCCGCCGGTTACGTACGCCTATCCGGCCGGGAAATATAATGCCGCGACGCTCGAGGTCATGCATGACCTCGGCATGCGTGCCGCGTTTACGGAGCTTCCCGGCAACGTAACGTCGCTCGCGCACCCGTTCGTGCTGCCGCGCCTACGCGTGCGCCACGACGACGGCGTGGTGCGCTTCGGGGCGCTGACGACACAATAAAAAGACGAATCACTATCCGTGATTCGTCTCTGGCCGACTTTTCGGGGAGCTACGCCTTTTTTGCCACTTTACGGCGAGTCGTCTTGCGAACGGCCTTCTTGCGACCGGTTGCCTTACGAACCGTCTTCTTGCGGCCCGCAGTTTTCTTTGCCGTCGACTTCTTGGCCGTTGCCTTTTTACGCGTAGACTTCTTAACGGTCGATTTCTTACGCGTGGTCTTTCCGGCCGTTGCCTTTTTACGAGTGGTCTTCTTCGCGCTCGACTTCTTCCGGGTCGTCTTCTTGGCGGCGCTCGCTTTGCGAGGAGCCCCTTTGCGCGTCGCTTTCTTCGCCGTGGTCTTTTTACGAGTCGCGGTTTTTTTGACTGCCATACCTTGGTAGTCACCTTTCTGCGAACCGGCCGTCCGACGACGTTCCAGTTCGACATCGCCAGTAGTTGTTAATGTTATAGCGCGTTCAAAGGATTTTTGCAACAACTGACGAGAGCGAGAAGTATCTGCCGCGAGAAAGTGATGCGAGTTCGCGCATCAGCGGGTGCGCTTCGTACTCGTCGAGATTGATGCACGTGAGATTGACGCGGCCCGCGAATGAAGCGGCGATCTGACGGCATTGCTCGCAACCCAGCGCCGCGAGTTCGCGTGTCGCGTCCCCGTCGATGGCTGCTGCGAGAAGCTCTTCGCCGCCGAGGGGTACGTTTGCGCGGCCGTCGCTGAAAACGGCAAGATCTATTTCGGCTCCGGCGTGTGCGCGCCTAAAACGCTCCGCTACGGTACGCGCGAGTTCGAGCGCTTCCGGCAGCGGCGTAAGCGCGCGCCCCGTGCCCGGCCCGAGTTCCTCGAGCCGAGCCGCGACGAGATCTATATTACGGCCCGTCTGTTCGTCGACGACGAGTTCTGCCCGCGGTCCCCAACACGAGATCAGCGCCGCGCGTTCGCGTTCCGTATAGATGGGACGTAACAGTTCGCGACTTGCGGCACGCACGAGGTCGGACGTCTTATGCGTCGAGAGCGAAGCATCGACGATTAAAATCGAGAGGCGAGGCGGGGCGGCCGCCTCCAGCGATTCCTTCGGTAAAGCGACGATACCGGCGCGCGTTGCGGCCGCGCGATCGACGAGCGTCGCGACGATTTCGAGTTTGCCCCCGGCGGCAAGCGGCTGCGTGCCGATGGGCTGACCTTCGTCGCCGCGTTGCGGACGTTCCGCGAGCGGCGCCTTTGCGGTGAGTTCCGGAGCGACGATGATGTGCGGCGTTCGCTGCACGTCGTCGTCCGGAGGCGCGTCGTCGCGCGAGTCGTCACCGAGCGTTGCCTCGAGGGCGGCTGCAATCGCAGCGTCTTCGGCAAGGTGCTCCGACTGCGCTTCGACGCGCAAGCGGCTGCGCCGCAGGCGCGCGGCAAGCGGAAAAACGCGCGCGACGTCGCTCGCCGTCGCGCGCTCGCGACCTTCCCATGCGGCAAGTGCGCTCGCCGCTTCGAGGGCAACGAACTCGGTACGATGGCTATCGATCCCGAGCCGTGCAGTCGCTTCGATGGCTGCCGCTTCCGCGGCGAGTTCGACCGTCACGCTGTCGATGCGACGCATTGCGTCGTCGAAGCGTGCGCGAAGTTCGGCGGTCTGCGCCGCGTACGTCTCGGCAAACGCGTGCGGATCGCGCGCAAAAGCGGCGTTGCGGCGGTAGATCGCGAGCCGGTCTTCGAACTTTGCTTCCGAGCGTACGAATACGCGCAAGCCGATACGGTCGGTTATCTGAGGGCGTAGTTCGCCTTCCTCGGGATTCATGGTGCCGATGAGCGTAAAGCGCGACGGGTAGTCGATAGCGTGCTGGCCGCGCTTGACGTGCACGACCCCTTGCGCCGCCGCATCGAGCAAGGCATCCACGACGAGATCTGCCAGCAAGTTGATCTCGTCGACGTAGAGCACGTTGCGGTTGGCGCGCGCGAGCAAGCCCGGGCGAAAGTCGACGGTGCTCCGTTCGAGCGCGGCGCGCAGATCGATCGCGCCGACGACGTCGTCAAGTTGTGCGTTGGTGGGCAATTCGACGATCTCGCCCGGCGACGGCGCGCTCGCGACCCGTTCGCCGGCCTCCAGCGTCCCCGCGCAGACCGCGCACAGATTCGTGCCGTTCGGGTCGCAGCCGTAGGCACACATCGCACGCTCGAGCTTAGGCAAGAGTTCGCCCGTCGCGCGCACGAGCGTCGTCTTGCCGGTGCCTTTCGCTCCCGAAAACAGTACGCCGCCCACGCGCGGATTGATCGCAGCCAGGATCAGCGCGAGTTTCGACTCTTCTTGACCGACGATGGCTGCAAAGGGGAACCGTCTGTAGGTAGCGCGAGCCAAAGACATGGGGCGGTCTTCGCTGCTAAACGGCGAGCGGCTCCCTCTTACGTGCCGGCGGCGGTACGGCACCGGCGAGCGCGATTCCGCTCGCTTCGCCGGGATCGCAGCACGTCTTCGTCCACTCGGAACGTGGCAGCGGTTCGACATAGTCGTGCGGCTGCGCCATCAGCTTCGCGTATTGAAAGACCTGATTCGCAAAGCGAGCGTAGCGCATCACGACCGCGCCTACCTTCGAGAGGCCCGTCGCGCTTCGGCCGCGCTTGTTACGCCGGTTGTTCCGTGCCATCTTGCGGAGCGTGGTGCGGAAGAATTGCGAGCGCGTGCGGATCGCAAGACCCCACACACTGTGCGCGGCGTCTTCGGTTTCGTCGATAACCTTGAAGTCGTAGTTTTCCCAATCGATGCCGAGCGTCGCATAAACGCTCGATTCCGCGTCGCGCAGGTACATCGTCACGTAAACGGCGAGCGTGAAGAACTTGACGCCCGCTTTGCTGAGCCGGCCACGATAGTACTGCGGCTGCGAGCGCATCATCAGCGCGAAAAAGCGGCTGTGCCGCCGCTCGTCTTTGCACCAGTTGTCGAAGTAATCGAAGATCGGGTGAAAGTTGAATTCCGGATGGAGCTTCAGGTGGTCGCTGATGTTCTGATAGCGGTAAAATCCGACGATCTCCGAGAGATACGTCGTCACGAAGATCCACTTCGGATGCATGTATTGCATGCCGTCGATCTTGGGCAGGTTCGCAAGATCGTAGGGGCGGCCCATGTGCCGCATGACCCAGTTGAGGAACGACGAATGCCGGCCCTCGTCGCGACCCATGCAACGGTAGATCGCACGTAACGTCGGGTCAGCCAGCTTTTTTTGCACGTCGCTATACAGCAAACAGCCGGAGAATTCGCCGATGGAGCTACGATTGAGAAATTCGTAGAATTCGTTCCAAACGGCCGAATAGTCGTGCCCGTTTACTTCGGGTCCCCACTTGAAATGCGAGCGGTTGTAATCGGCTTCGAAATCTGCTCGCAGGGCCGCAAACTCGTCGCGGCACCAGTCGATGGACAGCGAATTCAAGATATCGATGTCGGTGCGATACAGCCGCGGCGCGAGCAGCGTCTTTTTTTTGGGCGCCCCGGGAGCAGCCGTCTCAGCTGCCAACGCGGATCGCTTCGAAGACGAACGAGTCGTAGAAGAAGAACTTCACCCGCTCTTTGCGCGTCATCCGAAAGCCGGCGCGGTAGAGAACTTGCTCCACTTCGTCGTACGTGAACATGTGCAGCTTCGTCATCCGGTTTTTTGCGTGGAAGCGCGCTCCGACGTTCATCCAGAAATCGTTCATCGGCGTGCGGAGGGCAAACGAACCGACGATCTTATGCCCGGCGAGCCCGGCCAGCCGCGCCAGCATGTCGCGAACCTCGGCATACGGATAGTGGAAAAGCACGTCGAGACAGCAGACGACGTCGTAGGAGCGCTCTTTACCTTCGAGCGCCGCGATGTCGCCGACCATGAAATGCGGCGCAATCCCTTTGGTGCGGCCGGCATTGATGTATTTCGCAAAATGAATCATCGGTGCCGAGACGTCGAACGCGTCGACCTCGTAACCGTGGTTGGCAAGTTCGATCGAGAGATTGCCCGTCCCGCAGCCGGCGTCGAGCGCCGTGTGTGCCTTGGAACCCGCAATCCATCCGGTAACGGTTTGTAGTGCGCGGTCGTGACCGTCCCGAATAACCTTCCAAATGGGCGGGATGTCGCCCGTTCCGTAGATGGCGGTCCAGCGAGAGAAACCCGACGTTTCGAAATACTTACGGACGCGCGCGCCGGTCTCCGACGGTTGGTGCGTAGCGAATAACGGCCGCTCGGTAACGGCGGTATCGGGGCGGCGAACGTAATCGATCATCGGCGTCCTCTCAGAACCCGCAAGCGGGAAGACGCCCTTAAGTTACCGAGCCGGACACAGGTTCTCGGTGACGGGTATCACCCGCCGCCGGTCAGTCGCCGGCGCCCGTCGCCGCCAGATGGGTCAGGGCGTTGGTGTCGCGCAGCGCGATCGTCGCGTTCTTGCGGGTCTCGATGATGCCGCGTTCTGCCAGCTCGTGCAGCTTTCGGGTGACGGTGACGCGGTTCGAGCCGATCATGTCGGCCAGCCGTTGATGCGTCAGCGGATAGTCGATTACGCTAAAGCCGTCTTCGAGCCGCCCGAATTGCTTCGAAAGTTCGAGCAGCGTGCGGTACAGCCGCAAATTAACGCTGTTGTTGAGCAGGTCTTCGATGAGAACTTGCGACTCGGTCAAGCGCCGTGCAAAATTCGAGATGACGTCGAGGGCCGCTGCCGGCTGTGCGGAGACGATCTCCGTCATCTCGCTTTCGCTCGCAGAGATGATGCGCGAGGGCTGCATCGCTTCCGCGCAGAGGCAGGACAGACTCTGCGACTCCGTCCGCCATTGCAAAAAAACGTCGCCCGGGCCCAGGATCGAAATCGTGATGCAGCGGCCGTTGGGCAGCAGATTGTAGAGCCGCAATTTTCCGAAATCCAAGAAATGAAAGCGCATGCCGTCTTCGTAGAGGGGCGGTATTTCATCCGTCGAGCGCAGTTCGCTGACCGCGTACTTAGCGGAGTTACGCATCATGATGCCGCGCAGTTTTTCTTTGGTCGCGGTCGCGGCAATCTTAGCGGCGTCGGAGCGCCGCGTGTCTTGGTCCGCCTTGTAACCGTCGGTGACGGCCATCGCGATCATCGAACGCAACTCCGCAATTTCGTTGATGATATCGATACCGGGAACGGTGCCGTCGTTCGCCTCCAAGAGAGCGATCTCGATCATGTTCGTCGCCTCGACGGTTCGCCCGACGGCATCGGAGAGATCGATGCCCTGACTCGATTGAAAGCGGCCGGCTTCGCGCGCGTAGCCGAGCAACTCGTCGAAGTCCGACGACGCGACCGCGCGCACGATAGCTTCCCAGTACATATTGTGCTGGGCAACGGTTTCGGCTCTGGGCGTCGTTTTGTACTCGGATCTAGTCTGCTCGACCCACCGGTCGTTATAGATCCGTGTACTCTTCTTGAGCATCTCGGCAAGCACGGTGGACACCGGGGGGTCGTTTCGTATTCCGGGCGCACCCCCTTCACGACCCGACGATGGCTACCCGGCGGCGTCGTCGAACGTCGCCTGCGTGGACGCGTCGTTCTCGGGACTGCATCGTGCCGTCGGCGCCTGGTGCGACGAGGAGCTGCGGCAGCCGACACCGCCGCAGCGACAGGCCCTTCCGCTCGGGCTCGCGCGTCGCACGCATCTTATTTGTTCGCCGACGGGTACCGGGAAAACGCTGGCCGCATTCCTGCCGCTCATGAGCCGGCTTGCGGATCTGCGCGACCGTGACGAGCTGTTCCCGCGTCCGTATGCGCTCTACATATCGCCGCTGCGTGCGCTCGGCTACGACGTCGAACATAACGTGCGCCGGCCGCTGCGCGAGATGGGTTTGCTCGAACGGCCGAATAGCGAGCGCGCGGCTTTGCGTCGCGGCCGCATCCGGGAGAAGTTCGTTCGCACGGGTGTCCGCACGAGCGATACGCCCACCGAAGAGCGGCGCCTGATGATGTCCCGGCCGCCGCATATCTTGATGACGACACCGGAATCACTCGCGCTCATGCTCGCGATGGAGTCGTATCGGAAGCACCTGCGCGCGGTCGATACGGTGATCGTCGACGAAGTGCACGCGCTGGCCGGCAATAAACGCGGCGTCTACCTTGCGCTCTGCCTCGAATCGCTCGAAGACCTCGTTGCGGCGCCGCTCGTGCGCGTGGGACTCTCCGCGACCGTCGCACCGCTCGAACGCGTCGCCGAATTTCTCGCCGGCAGCCGCCGCGCGTGTGAAATCGTCGACGAGCGCCATCTACGCACGCTGCGGCTCGAGATCGATGCACCCTTTTCCGGAGCGATGGCGCCCCTCGCGAAAGTAGCCGAACGTTGCGTGGAACTCGGCGCGGACGTGCGGACCCAACTCGTCTTCACGAACGTGCGCAGTCAAGCGGAACGCGTCGCGCACGAGATGGCGGCAACCCTGGCGACGCCCGACGCCGTGCCGCGGCCGCGCAGCGATGCAAAAATCGGCATCCATCACAGCGCGCTCGAACGCAGCGTCCGGCACCGCACGGAAGCCCAGCTGCGTGCAGGGTTGCTGCACACGGTTGTCTGCAGCTCGAGTTTGGAACTCGGCGTCGATATCGGTTACGTGGACCGCGTTTGCATCGTCGGCGGCGCGCGCGGCATGACGCCGACCTTGCAGCGCGTCGGACGCGCGGGTCACCGGCCCGGCGCCGTTGCCGACGGCGTCATCGTCGCGCAGGACCGCGACGACATTCTCGAAGCGGCGGCGACGAAACGCTGCATCGCAGACGGCGTCATCGAAGAGATCCTCATTCCGGAAGCGCCGCTCGACGTGCTCGCGCAGTGGCTCGTGATGAGCGTTTGTTACGACCGGCGGCTACCGATCGCGGACGCGCTCGCGCTCGCGCGGCGGGCGGCGCCTTACGGCGAACTGAGCGAAGACGACGTTCGGAGCTGCGTCGCTTATCTTGCCGGCGGCGGCGTCGGCAGCACCGAAGCGCACGCGCGCCGCCTCGGCACGGACGGCGTTGCTATCTACGGGCTCGGCCGCGACGTTTGCGCCGCGTTCTTCGAAAACGTCGGTACGATTCCCGACGAATCGCAGGTGCTCGTCGCGACCCGCGGCGGTGGCGCGATCGGCAAACTCGAGGAAACCTTCGTTGCGAGCTTACGCGAAGGTGACGTCATGCTGCTCTCGGGTCGCACGTTTCGCGTTGTGGAGGTGCGCGCGGCCGGCGTTACCGTCGAGCCGTTCGCGGGCCGTCCGAACGTGCCGACCTGGAGTTCGCACATCAAAGGTGTACCCGCGGTTCTCGCGCGCGAAATTGCGTCGTTACGGCATGCGATTGCAGAACGGGCCACAGCCGGCGGTCCGGGGCCGACGCTCGCCTGGCTCGAGGAGCGTTACGCGCTCGGACATGCCTCAGCGCAACACGCGTTACGGTATATCGCGCAACAGATGGCGATCTCCGCCGTGCCCGCTCCGGGCGAAGCGCTCATCGAACTCTATCGTATGGATCGCAAGCAAACGGCGGTCTATCATACCTGCGCCGGGCGCCGTGCCAACGAAGCGCTGGCGCGAATCGTCGGCGCGCGGCTGCATCGGCAGGCGCGCATCAACACGCAGATTACGACCGACGACAACGGCTTTCTCATCACGTTGCCCGCGGGCAAGACACTGCCGGACGCCGTCTGGGCCGGGCAGCTGCACGCCCGCGATTTCGAGCGCGACTTGCTCGACGGTTTGCGCGGTTCGCATCTCTTGCGAGCGCATTTTCGCTACGTCGCGAATACGGGCTTGCTCGTCTTGCGCCGAGCGGGCGGCAAGGCGCTACGCCGTAGCGGCTTGCGTTGGAACAGCGACAAAATCTTTGCGCGCGTCTTCGAAGCGGATCCGCACTTTCCGCTCGTCCGCGAAACGATCCGCGTCGTTACGCGCGATCTGCTCGACGCGCCGGCCGCGCGCGCGTATCTCGAAGCGCTGCCTTGCGAACCGCGCGTCATCCATCCGGCCGCCGCTTCGCCCTTTACGTTCGGCATCGTCACCTCGAGTTTCGGAGACAGCGTCGTCATGGACGACCGCGCCAGTATGATCGAAGCCCTGCACGAACGCGTTCTCGCCGTGCTCGGCGAAAGCGCCGAGGAGGCGCTCGTTTAGCGCTCGGTTCAACTTGCGGAAAGTGCGAAGCGCAATTGCTACATCCACTGCAAGCAAGTCGCAACGGTGATCGCGAGCGCTCGAGCGAACCTTGCAAGCCATGCTCGAGCCGCTTGTACCTGTCGCTGGGCGAACGATCGCGTTTACTGCGATACCCTTTGCACCGGTCAGCGCGAAGGTGGAGAATGATACGCTCCTCTCGCGCGGAGACTGCCGCTGAGAACTCCGAGCGGCGCGAGCACTAGCTGCCAGCTCGCGCGCGATATCGTTGCGGTCGCACCGGGACTCGCCTATTTGCCGAGCTCGGGCGTCCTAATCGCGGCTGATGCGCATCTCGCCTACGAGGATGTCGTCGGTGGCGCGTTACCGCTCTGGAGCACGACCGAAATCCTTGCGACGCTGGCGCTCGCCGCTACGCGCCTCGGTGCGCGCGAAATCGTATTTCTCGGCGACATCGTGCATGGTCCCCGCATGAGCGAAGGCGCGAACCGTACCGTTCGCGCGGGTCTCGCGTTGCTGCGCGAGCGTCTCGAAGTAACGCTGGTCGCAGGCAATCACGAGGGCCGGACGCGGGCGTTCGCGATTCTCGGCCAGACCGTCGATGCGTGCGAGCGCGACGGCTGGCTCCTCGTGCACGGAGACGGACCGGCCGCGCTCGGACGCCGCGCCGTCATCGGTCATCTTCATCCGAGCCTCTACCTCGGCGGAGGTGCGAGCGTGCCGGCGTTCGTCGCGTGCGATGCGCTCGTCGTCGTGCCGGCGCTCACGCCGTATTCGCCCGGGCTCGACCTCTGCTCCGACGACTTCGCGAACGCGATCGGCGCGTGGGCCGTCGCTCGCCGCGATGTTCACGTCGTCGCCGCGAGCGCAGAGCGCGTGTTCCCGTTCGGCGGACTCGTGGCTCTGCGGCGCGAACTTCGTTCGCCGGTCGCTCGCGCGCCGCGACCGGCGCGCTTTCGCAAGCGGCACATGCGGCCCGATCGCTGACGGGAGCCGGCGGAGAAGCCGAATCGGCGCGCATCTTCGCGCTCCGAAGGCAGGTCGTCGCCGCCGGAAAATGCGCGAGCCGCGCTTCGATAAGGCTTGCGTCGACTTTGCGAAGAGCGGTTGGCACGCGATTACGATCCCGAACGCAGAGTCGATGCTCGCACGACGGTCTACGTGCGCAACCCGGCCGGCGCGTCGTCGCCCAGGCGACCCAAGTAATCCAGAACCGTATAGATCGAAGCGATGTGCATGCTCACGTCGATCGTTCCGTCGCGCACGTAACGGCGCAGTTCCGCGAAGGTCGCGAGTTCGACCGCAATGTCCTCAGTGTCGTCGAGCGTCTGCGGCCCGAGCGCGCGAGCGATGCGGGCCAAATAGAGGTAATATCGCGACGTTGAATGCGTCGGGTCGAAGACATAGGTCCCAATGAGTTCAAGTTGCGGAGGATCGCCGACGTAACCGGTCTCTTCGCTGAGTTCGCGCTGCGCGCAGGCGGCCGGGGACTCGCCGGATTCGATGCCTCCGGCGGGTAATTCGAGCACGTAGCTACCGATGCCGTGCTTATATTGCCGCACGAGGACGACCCGCTCGTCCACGGTTATGGCAAAAACGATCGCGAAGCCGCGCGACTCCCGAACGTAATACGGTTCGAACTCGAGACCGTTCGGCAATGCGACGCGGTCCCGGCGCAAGCGCAAATGGGGCGTATCGATGACGATCTCGCTTTCGACGATGCGCCAGCGACCGTTTTGCTGCACCCCCACGGTTTAGAGTCTACGCTGCCCGAACGCAAAGACTCAAGCCGCCGCACGGCAAATCTCGCCGGAATACTTTCGAACGGACGGGACCGGATACCATCGAAGCGTTACGAATCGGGCAGCACTATCAAACGACATACGGGACGCTCTGGAAAGACGGAACCTACTTCCCGCGCGGCACGAGCGTCATGGTTGCCGGTTTGCACCTCGAACAGGGTTTCTGCGTACGTTTCCCTGCCGAAGTCGACGGCGAACCCCTCGAAACCTGGGAAGACTGGGGCGAGACCGATTTCTTGGGCGAAGACGGCTCGATCGACGGCTCGGCCGACCTTTCGGCGGCCGTTCTGGCCGAAGCGCGCGAAGTACTCGATGACGCGGAAGACGGCACGCATTTACATCTGCATGAAAGTGATGACTGAGCATCTATGACGACTGCTTTGGAGACACGCTCTGCCGGCACGATTCCCGGCACCATGATGGACGTGCAGTTGACGATCGGGTGGATCTTCGACCACGTCATGCGCAATAACGCCGCTCGCAGCGTTACGTCGCGTAGCGACGATGGATCGCTCTTCCGCTATACGTACGCCGACTTCGGTCGGCGGGTCGCGCAACTCGCGCACGCGCTCGTCGAAATGGGTGTCGGGCCCGGTGACCGCGTCGCGAGCTTCGCATGGAACGGACACCGTCATCTCGAGCTGTATTATGCGGTCCCGATGATCGGCGCGGTCTTGCACACGACGAACATCCGCCTCTTTCCCGAACAAGTGATGTGGGCGTTCGAACATGCCGGCGACAAAGCGGTATTCGTCGACGCCTCGCTCGCGCCGGCAGTCGCGCGGGCGCTCGAATTGCGTTCGGGATTTGCGCATCCGCTGATCGTTATGGGCGCTACGAACGAGGCGCCCTCGCTGCCCGCGGCCTTGGACTACGAGGCGCTGCTGCGCGATCGGCCGGTAAGCTTTGCGTGGCCGGAATTCGACGAACGTTCGGCCGCAATTCTCTGTTACACTTCGGCGACGACGGGCGACCCGAAGGGCGTGCTCTTCACGCACCGCTCGACCGTCCTGCATGCGCTGGCAGCCGGCCTCGCTTCCGCCCTCGATATGCAACAGCATGACGTCGTGATGCCGGTGGTTCCGATGTTTCACGTGAATGCGTGGGGCGTCCCGTTCGTAGCCCCGATGGTCGGCGCGGCGCTCGTTCTGCCCGGGGCCAAGCTCGATCCCGCCAGCATGATCGAGATCGTCGATGCGACGCGCGTCTCGCTCTCACTCGGTGTGCCGACGGTGTGGCTCGCGGTGCGAGATGAACTCGAGCGCCGGAATGCCTTTCTACCGTCGCTCAAAACGCTGGTCATCGGCGGCTCGGCATGCCCGCCATCGCTGTTCGACGACCTGTCGCGCCGGGGGATCACGACGATTCATGCGTGGGGCATGACGGAGATGAGTCCGATCGGAACGACGTCGCGCCCGATTGTGGAACTCGACGATGCGGCGCCCGAAGTGCGGCGTGAGAAGCTGCTGACGCAAGGCCGTTTCAGTCCGATCGTGGCCTGGCGCCTGTGCGACGACGATGGAGCGGAGGTGCCGCACGACGGCGCAACGCCCGGAGGGCTGTGGGTGCGCGGACCCGCGGTTACGGCGTCGTATTTCGGCGTGTCGGAAGATCTGCCGTGTTTTAGCGGCGGATGGTTCTACACGGGAGACGTCTGTACTGCCGACGAGTTGGGTTACTTGCACATCGTCGATCGCTCGAAGGACCTTGTGAAGTCGGGCGGCGAGTGGATCTCGAGCGTCGACCTCGAGAACGCCTTAATGGGACACCCCGCCGTACGCGAAGCCGCCGTCATCGGCCTCGCGCATCCGAAGTGGGTAGAACGGCCCGTCGCCGTCGTCGTGCTTCGCACAGGTATCGACACGGACGAGGCGTCACTGCGCGCTTGGCTGGCGGAGCGGGTTGCGAAATGGTGGATTCCGGACCGGATCCTGTTCGTCGAGGCGATTCCGCGTACGGGCGTAGGCAAATTCCTCAAGCGCGATCTGCGTTCGCAATACGCGACATTGCTGTCCGACTAACGGCTGTCTGGGCCTTTTGGGCCTGGCGCGGGAAATTCTCTCTAGGTGCGGAACGCACCGGGCCAGCCTTCGAGATATGGCCACCCAAAGTGGGAAGAACGTTCTTCCCACCGATCCGTTGAGAGGATAGCGATTGTTGTGCCGGACCTTCATGATGCAAAAGAGCTCGAGTTTATGTGGCAGTCCGAACCGCGCTGGGCTGGTGTCAAACGGCCGTACGGCGGAGCAGACGTCGTCCGGCTCCGTGGCTCGCTCGCCGTCGATCATACGTTAGCCCGCGTCGGCGCGGAACGGTTGTGGAAGCTACTTTCGGACGAGCCGTACGTGGCCGCGCTCGGATCGATGAGCGGTGGTCAGGCAACGCAGGCCGTCAAAGCGGGCTTAAACGCGATTTACCTTTCCGGCTGGCAGGTAGCGGCCGACGCGAACGCCGCCGCACAGACCTACCCCGATCAAAGTTTGTATCCCGCTAACTCCGCGCCGGCGCTCGTGAAGCGGATCAACAATGCGTTCGCGCGCGCCGATCAGATTCAGACGATGGAAGGCAAAGGCGAAGTTCATTATTACGCACCGATCGTCGCCGACGCCGAAGCGGGCTTCGGCGGGGCGCTCAACGTGCACGAGATCATGAAGGCTTTCATCGAAGCGGGCGCTGCGGGCGTGCATTTCGAAGACCAGTTGGCGTCGGAGAAGAAGTGCGGCCACATGGGTGGCAAGGTTCTCATTCCGACCAAAACGGCGGTACGTAATCTCGTCTCGGCGCGCTTGGCGGCAGATCTCCTCGGGGTTACGACGCTGATCGTCGCGCGTACCGACGCCAACGGCGCGCAGCTCGTCACGAGCGATGTCGACCCCGCGGACGCTGCGTTTATTACCGGCGAGCGCACGGAAGAGGGCTTCTTCCGGTTGCGGGGCGGCCTTGAGGCCGCAATCGCGCGCGGCTTGTCATACGCTCCCTACGCCGATCTGTTATGGTGCGAAACTTCCGAACCGGATCTTGCGGAGGCAAAGCGCTTCGCCGATGAAGTGCACGCGCAATTTCCCGGTAAGTGGCTCGCCTATAACTGTTCGCCGTCGTTCAATTGGAAGCGCAAACTTTCGCAGAGCGATATCGCGACGTTCCAGCAGCAGCTCGGCGCGATGGGCTACAAGTTCCAATTCATTACCCTCGCCGGCTTTCACGCGCTCAATCATTCGATGTTTGCTCTCGCGAAGGACTTCAAAGCGCGCGGCATGACGGCGTACTCGGAACTGCAGCAAGCCGAGTTTGCCGCCGAAGTCGACGGCTACACGGCGACGCGTCACCAGCGCGAAGTCGGCACCGGATATTTCGACGACATCGCGCAAGTCGTAGCAGAAGGTAAATCTTCGACGACGGCGCTTCACGGTTCGACGGAAGAAGAGCAATTCCACGAAGCGTCAGCTTTAGTCGGCGCCGTCTAAACCTTCGGCAGTGTGAAAACGGCTTCGCGCAAGCGGCGCCGTTTTCAGGCGTCGTCTCTACGTCAGCTTGGGACGAGCACTGCAACGGGAAACGTGCTCAGGAGCTCCGCGGCCTCGAGGTACGTTCCGTCTGCATCGGTGTGCGCGCTGATGACGCGTCCCGTGAACCGGTCGACGAAGCGCGCCGCGTCAACGCTTCGCAGCCGGATCGCCTCACGGCCGTACGCGACGCGCGGCGCTCCGTCTCGCGGCGCAAAGACGCTGCGTACGAGCCGCGGTACGACGACGACGATTCGCTCGCGCGCGTAGGCGACGAGCTTCTCGCCTTGAGGGCCCGTCGTTTCTAGCGGCGCATACGGTCCGCCGGTAAAGGCCGGATGTTCGCGGCGCAGGTGCAGCAGTCTCCAAGTAACATAGAGTTTGACTCGGCCGTCGGGCCAGGCGCGCAAGACTTCTTCCGCCAATGCGGGCGCCTCGCCGGCTGCGATGCGCGTCCCGAAGGCTGCGATTACCGCATGCCGAGCCGGATAATCGACCGGGCGCCGGTTGTCGGGATCGACGAGCGAGAGATCCCAGAACTCGCAGCCCTGATAGATGTCGGGGACGCCCGGCGACGTTAGCTTCAGTGTCACCTGTGCGAGGCTAGACGCCGCACCGAGCAACGCGCATTCGCGAGCGAGCACGCGCAATTCGCGTACGAACGGACTGAGCGGCCGGCTCGCCAAAATGTCGCGCGCGAAAGCGATCGCTGCCGCTTCGTAGGCTGCATTCGGATTGGTCCAACTCGTGCGAAATTTCGCTTCTCGTAGCGCTTTGCGCAAATACGCTTCGATGCGGTCGAGATAGAGCGCGAGCTCCGCCGCGTCGAACGTATCCTGGTCCAGCCATTGCGCGGGCCACGTGCCGAGCAAGATCTGATAGATAAGATACTCGTCGTTATCGGTCGGCGCAGCGGCTTCCTCGACGACGCTTTTGCACCGCGCGTTCAAACGGCCCCAACGCCGAATCGTACGGTCCCACTGCGCAGGCATCTCCGAGAGTGCGTCGATCCGCGTCCGTGTATCTTCGCCGCGCTTGTGATCGTGGGTCGCGGTCGCCAGCATCGCGTGCGGAAAATTGCGCGCGCGTTCGGCATTCGCACGATGGAAGGCCGATACGGTCGTCCCGAAACGGCGCGGGTCGCCACCGACTTCATTGAGCGAAACGAGCCGTACGTAGCGGTAGAAGGCGGTATCTTCGACCGCCTTTGCCATCACGGGGCTCGTGTATTGCTGAAATTTCATCGTGAAGCGAAGGACCGGCCGCCGGCCGTAGTTCGCCGATATTTCGCTGGCTCGCATCGTGAGCAAGCTTTCGATGAAATCGAAAACGCGCTCGTCGCCGAGTTCGCTGCGTTTACGCGCCGCGCCGAGCGCCCAGTCGATGAAGCGCCGATCGCTCTCTTCGACGTTCTCACTCGTTACGTACGTACGGTAGACGGGGAACGCTGCGACGGTTTCCACGAGCGCATCGCGTAAGACGTTGAAGGTGTAGTCGTTGGAGCGCCGGTCGAGTTTCGCAAGCCGGTCCAGCATCGTCGCGAGAACTTCGAGTTCGCTTGCAAGCGAACTGCGCATGATGTCTTTCTTCGCGCGGTTCGCGAACTGTTCGAACGTGCCGGAGATGCCCGCAAAGCGGCGATAGAGCCGATCGAAGGCACCCTCTGCGCTGCCGTCGACGAACACCCCATTGGCCAGATTCATGAAGTCATAGCCGGTCGTGCCTGCGATGCGCCACTCCTTACGGAGGTGCTCGAAGCGCGCCAGAATCTTCTCTACGACGAGGTACTGCGGATGCCCGAGCGTTGCTGCGCGGTCTTGCAACAGTTCGCAGTAGCCGCCGGGGTTATACAAGCCGTCGACGTGATCGATGCGCAGCCCTTGAATCCGGCCGGAAGCGATCAACTCGAAGACGAGGCGGTGCGTTTGGGCGAGCACCTCTGCGTCCTCGACGCGTACGCCCGCGAGGTCGTTTACATCGAAGAAACGCCGGTAATTGATCTCGTCCGCGGATACCCGCCAATACGCCAGCCGATAGTACTGCTGCTGCAGCACCGCATCGAGCCGGTCGATGGCACTCGGATCGCCCAGCGGAGCGTAGCTTTCGAGGGCCGTTTCGATCGCTGCCAGGGTCGGACGATCCGTCGCGGCGCCACTGAGTTCGCTCTTCAGTACCAGCGCGCGATCGCGTGAGGCTTCACCGAACTCGGCCGCGAGGGCTCGCAGCGCCCAGGCCTCACCCGCCAATTTTTCCGCTGCGAGCGCGAGCAGCACCGCGTATGACTTCGTTGCGAGCGGAAAACGATTTTCGAAATAAGCGACGGAAAACGTACCCTCCGTTGCATCGAAGACGATGCTGAGTTCGCCGCGCTCGAGAACGCGTCCGTAATAATCGCCGAGCGAGGGCACGAGCACCTTGCCCTCCATTCCGCCGCGCAACGGATGCCAATCGATATCGAAGTACTCACCGTAGGGCGAGCTCTCGCCCCATTCGAGAACGTCTTGCCACCAGGGGTTCTGCACGCCGATGCCCATGTGATTGGGAACGAAATCGAGCAGATGGCCGATGCCCGCAGCTTGCGATGCGTCGATCAGCGCGGCATGTTCTTCGAGCGTCCCGATTTCCGGGTTGAGCGAATTCGGATCGACGACGTCGTAGCCGTGCTCGCTCCCGGGACGAGCTTTGAGGTACGGCGACGCATAGAGCCAACCGATGCCGAGATCGGCCAGGTACGGTACGATCCGGCGTGCATCTTCGAAACGAAACTTCGGCGTGAATTGCAACCGGTACGTCGAGAGCGGGCTCTCGGTAAACTTCAGTCCAGCGTCCATCGGGCGCTCCACGGCGGTGCCATGCTGTTCGAACTCGGGCCGTGCGTCGAGAAGATCACGGCGCCGCTCGAGAGCCGGTGAAGGCTGCGTTGCTCCGTGTTGCCGAGGTTTGCTTCGAGCACCAGCGTGTGGCCATCTTCGAGCCGGAAATGGGCACGCAGACCGGAAGGAGCGTGGACTTCGAACGACGCCGCCGCTGCGCGGATGCCCGCGATTCGCGGCGCGATTTCGATGCGCCGTAACGCGAGTAAGCGGCGGTAATAAGTGAGCCAGGTGCGATGCGGTTCGCGCTCCCGTTCTTCCCACTGCAATTTGCTTCGCGAGAACGTCTCGAGCGCCGAGGGATCGGGAATCTTGTCGCGCTGCGCGGGGTCGGCGAAGGCCGCGAACGAGCGGAACTCGTTACGGCGACCCTCGGTTACCGCGCGCGCCAGCTCGGGTTCGAAGTCGCAGAAGAAGAGAAACGGCGTGCCGGCAGCCCACTCCTCGCCCATGAACAGCAGCGGCGGCGACGGTGCGAGCATGTAGACTGCGAGTAGCGCGCGCAAGACGTTATCCGGAGCGATGCTAGCGATGCGGTCCCCGAAAGGCCGGTTGCCGATTTGATCGTGATTTTGCAGAAATGTAACGAACGCACCGAGCGGCAAACGCAGGCTCGAGGTGCCACGCTCCGCGCCCTTATGGTTGGAGAATTCGCCCTGATATGCGAAGCCCTGCGTGAGCGTACGTCCGAACCGCGCGACCGTATCGTCCGCATAATCGGCGTAATAGCCGTCTCGCTCGCCCGTCGCCAACACGTGCATGACGTGATGTTCGTCGTCGTTCCATTGCGCGCGAAACGCCTCTTCGAGCAGGGACGCCTCATTGAGTTCGTTCTCGAGCACCAGATGCACGGGCCGGTCCGACCGCTCGTGCAGCGTGCGGGCGAGTTCGCGCAAGAAATGCCGGTCCGCTCCGTCATAGATCGCGTGCACGGCGTCGAAACGTAAACCGTCAAAGCGATATTCTTGCGTCCAATACAGGGCGTTCTCGATGAAAAAGGCGCGCACGTCGCTGCGCTCCGCCGCTTCGACGTCGATTGCGGCGCCCCACGGCGTCACGTGCCGATCCGTGTAAAACGTCGGCGCGTAGCCGTGAAGGTAGTTGCCTTCCGGACCGAAGTGGTTGTAGACGACATCGAGGTAGACGGCCAAACCCTTACCATGCGCCGCTGCGATGAACGCCTTGAGCTCGTCCGGGGTTCCGTAGTTACGTGTAGGCGCGAACGGTAACACGCCGTCGTAGCCCCAATTACGCGTACCCGGGATCTCGGCCAGCGGCATGAGCTCGAGCGCGGTAACCCCGAGCTCGGCCAAATACGCTAGTTTCGATTGCGCCGCAACGTAGGTGCCCTCCGGCGTAAACGTACCGACGTGCAGTTCGTAGAAGACGTGCTCGGCCCAAGGCCGTCCGGGCCAAGCTTCGGCGGGCCAAGCAAACGCGCTCGGGTCGACGACGACACTCGAACCGTGGACGCCGTCGGGTTGGAAGCGCGATGCAGGATCCGGAATGGGCGTCTGCGCGCCGTCGAGCAGAAACGCATATCTCGTGCCGGCACGGGCACCTCTTAGCGTCGCTTCGAACCAGCCGGCGCCCAAGGACTGCAGCGGCGACCTGTGCTTGCCTGCAGCTTCGTCGAGCTCGACTTCCGCGCGAGAAGCGGCCGGGGCGTACAAGCGAAACCGGACGCCGCCGTCCGTCAACTGCGAACCGAACGGCATCTCATGGTTAAAGATCCGTGACATCGGCTCGGTGATACCCCCGGCCCCCGCGCTCTAACCGGCGTGGAGGCGCCGCTACGACGCGGCCACGTTCTGCTCGCGATCGATCAAGCCGAATGGACGCGCGATCTTGTCGACAACATGGTCGAGACGCAAATTTCAAATTGCAGCGAACCGTCAGAACGAGGTTTCGAAGCAGCCGGCGGTCATTGCGACCGTCTTCTTGCCACTCACGTTTAGCACCGGATTCTTCGGGCAGAACTTCGCGGTCATGGTCGACTCGATCAAAAGCGGACGCAGTTTTTGGCTTCTTGGCACGGAAGCGAACTCTTCACCTTGATCGTGCTGCTCGTCTTCTTCAAGCGGCGTGGCTGGTTCTGATCTTGCGGGCGTCGAAAGGTCGACACGCGAAAGCGACGAGCGCACGTGAGCAGGCTTAACGATGTCGGCGGTATGCATGGCTTCGGTTCGATCGTTCGCGAACCGGACGAGCCTCCGTTTCATCACGAGTGGGAAGCCCGGGTGTTCGCGCTTAACCGCGTGTTGCTCGCGCGCGGCCTCTACACGCTCGACCAATTTCGCTTCGCGGTGGAGCGCATTGAGCCGGTGCGCTATTTCGTCTTATCCTATTACGAGCGCTGGTTTGTTGCGATCGAGATGCTGCTGCGCGAGCGGGACGTCGCTTGAGTTTCGCGCTTGGGGATGCGATACGAACGTCGTCCGCCAATCCCGCGGGCCACAACCGTTTGCCGCGCTACCTTCGCGGCAAGCGCGGCACCGTCGTCGCGCTGCGGGGTCTCTTTCCGCTGGCGGATATTCGAGCGCAGGGGTTTAGCGATGAGCGGGAGATGCTCTATAGCGTGTCGTTCGACGCGACGGAAATTTGGAACGCGAGCGCCGAACCGCGCGTGACCATCTACGCGGATCTTTGGGAGTCGTACCTTGGACCCGGCTGAGGGCGAGCATCATGGCTCGCCGTCGACGTCGATTGCGCGACGCGTTTCGGCGCTCGTAGCGCGGCTCGAGACCGCCGGGATCACGTCGGAGGCGGAACTCGGCGACGTGCTCGAGCGATTCTTGGCGGCGACCGGGCCCGCGATGGGGGCGAAGCTGATCGCGCGCGCGTGGGCGGATCCCGTCTTCAAAGCGAAGCTTCTCGAGGCGGCCGATGCTGCGCTCGCGCGGCTCGGCTTGGATATGTCGCACTGGGCTGCGGTCCGTCTACAGGCGGTCGAGAATACGGCGAACGTTCACAACGTCATCGTGTGTACGCTCTGCTCGTGCTATCCGATCGCGTTGCTCGGGCCGTCCCCCACGTGGTACAAGAGCGAGGCGTATCGTTCGCGCGTGGTACGCGAACCACGCGCGGTGTTAGCCGAATTCGGCGTCGTGCTCGAAGACGGCGTCGAGATTCGCGTGTGGGACAGCACGGCCGAGCTGCGCTACATCGTCGTTCCCAAGCGGCCCGGCGGGACGGATGATTGGAACGAACAAGAACTGGCGTCGCTCGTAACGCGCGATGCGTTGATCGGCGTCGCGATTCCGTCACGACCGCTCCTTTAAGGGCGGATGACTCTGCGTTTACTGCGGCTAATAGTTTGCCATGCCCGGTCACTACTGTCCGGTTTAAATATCAAATAGAATCAGCTGTTTAGCGCCATCGGCATCAGCGTCAGATAGCGCATCGAGCGCAAAAGCTTGTGCAATCGGCGTTTTCTCGAAAACCGATACCGAGAAATCTGTAATATCGTGTACAACGAAGCAGGCAACGTAAGCTGCCTCTTGATGATGGCGATGAGGACGTAGGTCGAGACGGCGCACCAGATCTGGGTCTTGACGGCGTTCTCGCTGGTTCCGAGGAACTTCTTGATCCGAAGATGCTGCTCGATCCATTTGAAGAAAAGCTCCACCTGCCAGCGGCTTTTGTAGAGCGCCGCGATCGTCAGGGGCGGAAGAGTCGTGTTGTTCGTCAGGAACGTGAGAGACTTTTCGAGTTCGGGATCCTTGTAGCGCACGCGTCGGAGATGCTCGGGGTAGCGCTTCACACTGTGAAACCCGTTGAGACTGTCGGCGCCGGGATACGGCGAACCCAGTTTGGTCGCGTTAAGACGGACCCACCTGGACGCCGACTTTGCGTTTGCTGGCGGTCGTCCCTTGCATCTTGCGCCGCAGCCGATAGCTCTCGCCCTTCA
>JAABUQ010001010.1_pt1 | contig 63356 bp, 53 predicted proteins | sample 5560001 | NCBI WGS metagenome assembly JAABUQ01 (sample SAMN10711888, study PRJNA513371) | rock metagenome | isolation source: Antarctica rocks | place: Antarctica: Victoria Land, Finger Mt nord | collected 2015-12-18
TTATCTCAATGTCAACTGTTTAACGAATACTGAAAGGAAATCGCAGGGTAGGAATACGCCTTCGGCAGACAGGAAGGCATTCCCCAGACCCCTAAAGGGGCCAGTCCCCTGCCTTGTTTATTATGGAACAAGCATTGCCATAAACTACTACAAGCCTGCTGCTGAAACTCACTCCGTAGCGTTTTCAGATGGGGCTTGGAATGATCCCTGGTCCACAGGGCAGGGAACTGGCCTTAAAAACGACTATCATATGTTCCCGCGCGTCCGTGTTCGATATACCAGAACTTATACCTTAGTCGATACCTACAATATGAGCGGTTTTCAGACAGAGGCGATGAGTCATAGTGACAAATTCGTGGACAACAACAGCAGCTTTGGATACTTCCAATATATTGGCGCGAGTAAATAAAGTAGCCAGTAAGGATAAAGAAACTCATGCAAAGGAAGAGTAAAATTGCTTTTGGGTCCGCCGCAGCAGCGACGATGCTTGGTGTTGTCCTGCTGGCGTCTCGTCAGTGCTATTCATACACAGCCACGATTGGCGGGCAGTACGCAGAAAGTCAATTTCGGGCAGCAATGGCAACCGATCCTTCAGGTGAAGTTACCTTGAAGGCTAAGTTTCCTCTGTGGCAGGCCGAGCAATGGACTGGCGATGAAGCGCTTTATGAGAAAGTACGGCTAGAAATTGACAGCCCTAACGTTCCTCCCCGAACTTTAGAAGCACTGTATCAGCTTCAAGCTGAGAATCAACCTCACTCAGCGGCCGCGCAGTTCCGCTGGGCCTATGCGCTTTGGAAGAGGATTGCTCTTGAGCAACCGAGTTCCAAGCGAACCAGCACTCTATCCGCTCTGTTCTACACCCTTGCTAAAGTGGACAGCCCGAATACTTACAATTACGCCCGACTGAGATACTTGACAGAGCCTTCTTCTAAAGACACATCTAGTTTTGGGGAGCGTCTGTTAAAGCAAGAACCACAAGACGATGAGATTAAGTTGAGTTTAATAGGAGATTATGCCTTTAACGTTGGAGCAAGTGGCAATCCGCTAAGCAAGGCACGGGCGCTTGATCTTTGTCATCAGCTTCTTCAAACTGATCCGAAACGCGCAAGATACTATGCTGTTTTAGGTACGGTCTACGAAATGAGCTATACCTACAAGCATAATGCCTCAGATTCTATGAAGTCAGTCGCCGCCGACCAGAAATATATCAGTCTTGTTGATCCACAGAGTGAATATGCGCGGATGAGATGTGGAGCTGTTGCTGAACTGAAAGCCGATCTCGCGAAGGACAACCAATAAATTCAGTCCTATATGTCACGGCCTAATTTTTGGACGCTCAGACTGCGGTTAATGCGCTCGGCAATTTTGCTGCGGTTAATGCGCTCGGCAATTTTGCTGGGGGTATAGTTTGTCCCACCTAGACGCTAACTATCGGCAAACGCGGCTTTGGCGGCGGCTTTGACGCGGGGGGAGGGGTCGCGGGCGGCGAGGGTTTTCAAAAGGGCCTGGCTAGCGGCGTCGGGCGGGAGGGCGTCAATGACGGCGAGGCGGACGGCTTCGCGGTCGGATTTCAGCAGACGGTGCAGGCGGTCGTAGGCGGCGGGGTCGCGGATGGTGGCGAGGGCGAGGACGACGGCTTTGAGCGTGTCGCCGGAGAACTGCGGGACGGCATCCGCAAGCAAACCGGCGGCACCCGGCTGCTGACTTTGAGCGATCATCAGCGCGGCATACGCGGCGAGGCGGCGGTCGGAGTGCTTCAAGTAGGGTGTCAGGACTTCCAGCGCGAAGGGGTCTTCGAGGTCTACCAGCGCCTGCATGCACTCCTGCAAGACTTCGGGTTCCTCGTTTTCCGGGTGAGCCAGCTTCAGCGTGAGCGGCAGGCGGGCCTGGATGCTGCCGGACAGCGACAACGCCCGCGCGGCAGCTTTGCGGGCTTCCATCTTGACGGTCGGGTCCAGAGGCTGGCGGGCGAAGCCGCTTCGGTCAAAGAGCAGCAGGGCGATGTCCCGGACGCAGTCGGGGTCGTGCATCTGGGCGAGCGCCAACGCGCAGTTGCCCCGCAGATGGGCGGCGGTATCGAACGGCACGCCGCCGACCGCCTCGATCTGAGTCAGCCGAATGCCGACCCGGAGTCTGTCGGACGCCGGGCGGTACTCCAGGCGGCCCAGCGCGAATGCGAGATTGGCCCGGATATGGCAGCCGGGGTCAAGTTTGATGCCGTCGGCGCAGAGCGCCCCGAACATCTCGGTCATGGCAAGCGCGGCTGCGTCGTCGGCCCCTTCCCCCAGGGCTTCCGCCGCCAGCGCGGCGACATAGGGCGACTTATCGGCCAGCGCTTGCAGCAGCAATGCCTGCCGCTCGGACGGTTCTAAGTCGGCGATGTGCTTCACCGCTTGCAGCCGGTCTTGTGTCTGCTTGGAGCGCAGCTTGGTACGAATTTGATCGGGGGTCATCGTTTACGCCTGCTTCGGCATTATGCCTGCTTCGGCAGCTCGGCGGTTTTGGCCTGCCAGGCGGCGATTAGCCGGTCTTCATAGTCGTCGGCATCGCTGTCTTTAAGCTTGCCGTTTGCTTCCAGCCAGGCCAGCGTTCGCCGGGTGCCTTCCTTGAAGTTGATGGTTTGACCTGTGTAGTCCGTATCGCGCTTGATCTTCGTGTTGTCGAAGATGGACGGCCAGCTTAAAATGTCGTAAGTGCTTCCCGAAAGTCCCGGCGCGACCTCCCGCAGCGTGTCGGTCGGCACATGGACCGGCATGAACGTTCCGCCTGCGACTTCGGCGACCTGCTCATGGTAAGTGTTCCAGGTGAACCATTCATCGGCGGTGATGTTGTACGCTTCCCCAAAGCAGCGCGTGTTCCCCATGGTCCCGATAAAGCCCCGCGCGACATCGTCCACATGGCAGGCCGCCCACAGCGAGTTGCCGTCCCCCTGCACCAGCACGGGCTTGTTTTTGCGGAGGCGATCCACAAATGTATCGCCGGGGCCGACCGACCGGATAATCCCGCCGCCCTCGCCGTAGGAATGCGATGGGCGCATGATGGTCAGCGGGAACTGTTTGTCTTCAAATGCCTGCAAGAGCAGCATCTCGCAGACAATCTTGTCCTTGCCGTAGCCGCCGAGGCTGTGGTACGGCTCGGTCTCCGTCGTCGGGAGCTGAGACACCGGCCCGGAATACACGCAGACGGTCGAGCAGTGAATAAACTGCCCACACCGGCCTTCAAACGCCCGAATGGCCGAGGCGCTGTCATCGGGACTAAACGCTACCATGTCCACGACTACATCGTAAGTTTTATCAGAAAACGTCTGCTCAAACGCCGCATAGTCCTTACGGTCCCCGTTGATGATGTTCGCGCCTTCGGGCAGCCGGTTCTCCGACTTGCCCCGGTTAAACAGCGTGACTTCATGGCCCGATTCCAGCAACTGCCGGGCAATGGAAGTTGAAATCAGCCCGGTCCCGCCAATAAATAAAACGTGCATGTATGCCTCCGAGAAAGTGTTCCCGGACAAGTATACCCATTTAGAACCGCTGCGCTCGCCGGTTTAGAACCGCTGCGCTCGCCGGTTTAGAACCGCTGCGCTCGCCGGTTTAGAACCGCTGCGCTCGCCAGACCCGCGCCCGCCGAAACGAGCGGCGCAGGGCGCGGCGCAGGCGGGCGGCGACGACCTGCCCCTGCCGCCTGATCCATACCGCGAGCAGCAGGAAAGCCAGCGGCAGCGGCAGCCAGAGCGGGGCAAACACCACGCCGTAAGCCAGCTCGCCCGCGCCGCGATCAAGCTGCCGGCCGAGACTCGCCCGTGCCAGCCCTAAGACCTGGCGATAGGCGCTGCCGAAGTTACCCCCATGCGGCTGACCTGCCGGCAGGCAGCCCGGCTCGAAGAGCTGGACTTTGAGCGTGTCAAGCTGCGTGTCCCGCGCGAGATCCGCCCGGCGCTGCTCCAGCAGGCTCTCGTCCACGCTGGCCCGAAACAGCCGCTCCTGCACATACAGCAGGTCCCCGCCGCGCAGGCGGCGTCCGCTCTCCAAGATTCCGCTCAGACGCGCTTCGTGCTGCCGCAGCCGGAAAATCCGCCGGGCCAGCTCCTCGTATTCGGAAGCATGGTCGGAGGTCGCGATACTTTCGCCGTACAGCGGCCCGATCCCCTGCACGGCATTGATCAGCGCGGGCAGATGCGCGGACGGCAGCCGCAGGCGCAGCCAGCCATGCTTCCGGCCTTTGGCATCCACCAGCGTCCGGGCATCCAGCAGCTCCGCCCCCTGCGCCGACGCCGCCCCCAGGACCTCAGCCCATGCGGCATCAAAGCCTGGCACCTTCACAACAATCTCGCCGCCCCGGATCGGCATCTCCACCGGCGCGGGCGTCCGCCCCCAAGTAGAATTCGTGAGGGAGAGCAGCCCCAGCATGGCAGTAATTCCTGCACAACGCTTCTTCATTTCGGCCTCCAAACAGACGACAGATATAGTCTATTATGGCTTTGACTACTAGAATAGTCAAGCGCTGGAACAAATTTGTCAAAGATTCTTTCCGTCTTCCTTGACAGCCTACATTTAGTGTGCTATACTAAAAACCCGCACAACATATAGGATAAATACGCTCTATGAAGTGTCCGTACTGCGGCCACGATGATGATGCCGTGCTGGACTCGCGCCCGATGCGCGAGGGCGAAGCGATCAAACGACGCCGTGAATGCAAGCACTGCGAGCGGCGCTTCACCACGTTTGAGACCATCGAAGAAATGCAGCTTACGGTGGTCAAGAAGCCCGACCGGGACGGCCACCAGCGCCGCGAGCCGTTTGACCGCAACAAGCTTCTGCGCTCCTTAAGAGTTGCCTGCCAGAAGCGGCCCATCTCGGAAGAAACTTTGCAGACCATCACCGATGACATCGAGCGCACCCTTGCCAACCGCTTGGACAAAGAAGTGCCGTCATCGGACATCGGCGAGATGGTCATGGACAATTTAGGCCGGATTGATCAAGTCGCCTATGTCCGCTTCGCGTCCGTCTACCGCCAGTTTGAGGACGCCACTCAGTTCCGCGACATCGTGAACCTGCTGAAAAAGCAGGGGAGCCGACTGAGGAAAGAATAGCACAGAAGCCACGGAATAAATTCCGAGGCTACCGAGAAACCACCGTCGAGGCGACGGAAGACGAAAATGCGTAGGTCCTTCTTGTGTCGCTTCGACACTGTTTTGCTTCAGCCTCGGAATTTATTCCGTGGCCCCTAACTTCGCAATTTTTATCAAAAATACCACTAGAAGAGGAACACCATGCCTGAAAAAAGCAATGGCAAGAAGAACGGATCGGGAACGACGCTCGATCTCATGGGCGATGACGAGGCTGTGAAGCCCCATCCCGCACGGAAACCCGCCGCGCCGGTTCAAGCGGCAGAGGCCGTGCCGATGAACGCCGGCGGCGCTTTGTTCGGCGGCGATGATGTAGATTTAGGCGCACGGCATCCCGCCGATGTTCCCGTGGTCGGCTACCCGGCCCCGTCGCAGATCGCGCAAGTGGCAGACACGTCAGACCCGTTTGCCGACGGCGAGGAAGACCCGTTTGAAGACAGCGTCATGGCCCGAATGCTGGCCGATGAGCCGGCTCCGCTTTCCAGCCCACTCCGTGCCGCCCGTGAAGATTTTCAAGTTGCCGCCCCAGAAGCTGCCGGACCAGATTTAGAAGCGTTCGCCGATCCCGTGGCCGTTCCCGAAGTGGAACAAGTGATCGAGCGTCCGCCGGTCGAAGCTGCCGCCGAGCCGGTTATAGCGGCGGAACCTGCTCCCGAACCCATGCTGTTGGAAGCCGAACCGACAGTTGCCGAAGAACCGATGCTTGCTGAAGAAATGGAACTACTTATGCCCGCTCTTGCCGAAGCTCCCGAACCGATTGCCATCCAGACTGCCGAAATCCAGCCGGAACCACAGGCCGCGCCTGCCGCCGCGAAAAAACCTGTCGCCGCGAAGAAAGCCGCGCCGGGCCTGACCTTTAGCCGCCGCTACACGAAGCCGGGGCAGAACGTATGGGACACCACTGAATGGGAAGTCCGCTCCGCCAGCATCGTCGGCAGCGACGGCACAGTCGTCTTCGAGCAGAACGGCGTCGAAATCCCGAAGTCCTGGTCCCAGCTTGCGACAAATGTTGTCGTGTCTAAGTATTTCCGGGGACAGATCGGCACGCTGGAGCGCGAGTATTCCGTTAAGCAGCTCATCGGTCGCGTTGCCGACAAGATTTTGGAGTGGGCCAAGCTCGGCTCCTACTTCGCGACCGAAGAGGACGCCGAGACGTTCCACGACGAGCTGCGCTACATCTTATTACACCAGTTCGCTGCGTTCAATAGCCCCGTCTGGTTCAATCTCGGCTGGGCCGGACGCCGCCAAGCCGTCAGCGCGTGCTACATCACGGAAGTAGACGACTCGATGGAGTCCATCTTAGACTTGTATAAGACTGAGGGAATGCTGTTCAAAGACGGCTCCGGCTCCGGGCATAATCTGTCGCCCCTACGGTCATCCAAAGAGCCGCTGTCGGCGGGCGGGCGCTCTTCCGGGCCGATTGCGTTTATGAAGGGCCTTGACGCTTCCGCAGGGAGCATCAAGAGCGGCGGTTCCACGCGCCGGGCCGCAAAGATGGTCATTCTGAACGCCGACCACCCAGACATTCAGGAGTTTATTGACTGCAAGAAAGACGCCGAGCTGAAGGCCCACGCCCTGATTGACGCCGGCTACTCCGGTGCATTCAATGTCAGCGGCGGCGCGTATGACACCGTGCCGTTCCAGAACGCAAACCATAGCGTCCGCGTCACCGACGAGTTCATGTCGGCGGTCGAGGCCGACGGTGCCTGGGAGACCAAGTTCCGCACCGACGGCAAGACCGCCGAGATCCTGCGTGCGCGAGACCTCCTGCACTCCATTGCCGAAGGAACCTGGGTCTGCGGCGACCCCGGAATGCAGTACGACACCACCGCAAACGATTGGCACACCTGCGCCAACACCGACCGCATTCATGCCTCTAACCCCTGCGTGACTGGCGACACCCTGGTCGCGACGGCGGAAGGCTGGCAAAGAATTGATTCGCTGGTTGGACAATCGGCCCGGATCGTTGGTGCGGACGGTTTGCCGCACTTTGTAGATCGCATCTTCCCGACAGGGCATAAAGCGGTGTTCAAGCTGCGGACCCGTGCTGGCTACGAAGTAACTATTACCGAAGACCATCTGGTCTTGACGGCAGAGCGCGGAGATGTTCCCGTTAAGGACTTGCGCGTCGGCGAACACATCAAATTGGAAGGGGCGGGGTTTGGGCGTCAAGCGTTAAATGATGACTTGGCTCTTGCTGTTGGCCTTGCTGTCGGTGACGGCTGCCTGTCGCGCCCAATGGCAGACAGAAGCGGCAATCCACAGGTCATTCTGACTATGTCGGAAAATGAAGCGCCGATTCTGCACAAGATCGCGCAAACGCTGAATACGCAGAAGCAAGCCTTTCGCGATGCCGGTCTTGGCGGCTACGGAAAAGATACTCTTGTTAAAGAACAGTCCTCGCCGGGTGTCACTCGCCTTGCGCTGGGAGCCGCTCCCATCATTGCTCTCTTTACAGAGTTCGCTGTGCTGAACGAGGGCAGTTCTCGGAAACGGTTCACAAACCGTGTTTATGACCTGGACAAGCCGGCGCTGGCCGCAATGCTGCGCGGCCTTTTCACTGCTGACGGCACGGTCGCAAATTACGGCGACAAGAGCCAGTATGTTGCGCTGGATTCCACTTCGCAGGAACTGCTTCAGCAGGCTCAGGTGCTGTTGCTGTCGTTTGGCATTAAAGCTAAACTGTACACTGAGCGGCGTGGCGGCGTGACCGAAGCAACCTTGCCTGATAGCCAGCGCGAGCCGAAGACATACACGGTTCAGGAAGTGCATTCCCTGCGGATTACGCGCTCGTCGCGTGTAATTTTTGAGCGGGAAATTGGGTTTGACCCGGCCAGTCCAAAAGCCGCGCGTCTGCATACGATGAACCAGGCGTTCACAGCCTATAAAGACACGATGACGGACGAGATCGCGTCCATTACGAAAGCAGGCACAGCCGATGTCTACGACCTGACCGAAGGTGCAACACATCACTTCGTCGCCAACGGCCTTGTGGTCCATAACTGCTCAGAATTCTTCTTCCTAAATTCAACGGCGTGTAATCTGTCGTCGCTGAACTTGATGAAGTTCCGGGACGCGGGAAGCGGTGCGTTTGATACGGAGTCGTTTGAACACGCGGTCCAAGTGATGATCACGGCGCAGGAAATTGTGGTCGGGTTTGCCCACTACCCGACCGAGAAGATTGAACAGCGCTCGCATACGTTCCGGCCACTCGGCCTCGGCTACGCCAATCTCGGCGCACTGCTGATGGCCGACGGCCTGCCCTATGACAGCGACGCGGGCCGGGCGTATGCCGGGGCCGTGACCGCGCTGATGACGGGCCGGGCTTACCACCAGTCGGCAACCATCGCCCGCGACTGCGGCGGACCGTTCGCCGGCTTCGCCGAGAACCGCGTCCCAATGCTCCGCGTCATGGGCAAGCACCGCGCGGCGGTGGACGACATCAACGGGGCGCTCATCCCGACTTCCCTGCTGGATGCCGCCCGGATCGCCTGGGATGACGCATTGGAAGAAGGCCAGGCGTCGGGCTATCGAAACGCACAAGCCACGGTACTCGCGCCAACGGGAACCATAGGATTCCTAATGGACTGCGATACGACCGGGATTGAGCCGGACATTGCGATTGTCAAGTACAAGTCGCTGGTCGGCGGCGGCATGATGAAGATTGTCAACCAGACCGTTCCCGAAGCGCTGGACCGGCTCGGCTACGACGAAGCAGCGGCGAACGGCATCATCAAGTTCATTGACGAGAACGACACGATTGAAGGGGCGCCCGGCCTGAAACCCGAACATCTGGCGATCTTCGACTGCGCGTTCCGCCCGATGAACGGCACCCGCTCCATTCATTACCGGGGCCACCTCAAGATGATGGCGGCCGCCCAGCCGTTTATCTCCGGCGCGATCTCAAAGACCGTCAACGTGCCAAACGACGCGACGCCGGAAGACATCGCCTCCACCTACTTGGAAGCCTGGAACCTCGGCGTCAAGGCCGTCGCCATCTACCGTGACGGCTCGAAGCGCACCCAGCCGCTGAACACGCACAGCGAAAAGACTGCCGAAGCCAACAAAGCCGCCGCTGCCGAAGCGGTTGCCCCGGAAGCCGCGCCCGGCGCGACGCTCACGGTCCCGAAAGCCGTCCGGCGGCGTCTGCCAGACGAGCGCGACGGCGTGACCCACAAGTTCAGCATCGGCGGCCACGAGGGCTACCTCACGGTCGGCCTGTACCCGGACACGCGCCAGCCCGGCGAGATCTTCATTCGGATGTCCAAAGAAGGCTCCTCGATTTCGGGCCTGATGGACAGCTTCGCCACAGCCATTTCGCTTGCGCTTCAATACGGTGTCCCGCTGTCCACCCTGGTAGACAAGTTCATCCATTCGCGCTTTGAGCCGTCGGGCTTCACCGGCAACAAAGAGATCCCGATGGCAAAATCCGTCATGGACTACATATTCCGGTACCTCGCCCTGCGGTTCCTGCAAAAAGAAGACCGCCACAATGTCGGCCTCATCGCCGACCAGGAAGACACCTACGCCGCCCCGCCCAAGCTGTCCGCCCCGGCCCACGACTCCAAAAGCGGCACACTCAGCAATAAGAACGGCAACGGGAACGGCCACCACAGCGCGAATGCTCACTTCGCCGAGACCAACACCGCGTCCATCTCCGACCACGAGCGCGAAATCTACCGCGCCCAGTCCGACGCCCCGCCATGCCCCGAATGCGGTGCCATCACCATCCGCAGCGGAGCGTGCTACAAATGCCTTTCGTGCGGAACATCGTTAGGCTGTTCATAAAGCCATCGTTCAGAGTACAATGGTCTCAGTGGTGTATCCATTGAGACCCATTTTACAGGGAGGTATGATAAAGCTCATGTCCAGCATCAAAACAGAAACAGAAACCGTCGTCAAGAAAGTTTTGCCCTATCTGTCACGTCGGGGATACGACATTCAAAAAGATTTAGACTTCGAAACTGCTGTTAATACTACAGACCGTTACAGCAAGGGGTTTGTTGATATTATCGTAACTGGCGATGGCAACAAACCCGCGTTTCTTATCGAAGCGAAGAAGTCTTCGAAGAAGTTGACAACAGCGGATCGCGACCAAGCAATCTCTTATGCAAAGGATCTAAAAGTTTTCTTCGTTGTCGTAACGAATGGCAATGACATCCAATGCTACAATGCCAAAAACAAGCTTCCAATTCGATGGAACGGAAAACTTTCAGAACGAATTCCAACTAAGTCTCAACTGAAGTTCGTAGTCGCAGCATTGAAAAGCAATACGGATGCTACAGACATACCTCTTTCTCAAGATCAAAGTCTGCCCTTCCGGCCAGGGTTGCCCCTAAAACAGCTCAATGCACTGTTTGCAAGATGCCACAACACTATTCGGAAGATCGAAAAAGACGAAGAGTATGCATTCGCCGACTTTTCTAAACTGCTTTTCTTAAAGCTTCTTGAAGAAAAATCCGATACCTCAAAGTTTGATCTTCCGTATTCCTACAGGTTTCACGAACTTGCTGAGAAGCCCGCTTCTGAAGCTGATCAGGTTAAGGTTGCCATCCTTGGGATGATTGAGGAAATTAAAAAACGAACTTCTTACGGCGATGTGCTTGAAGACCCGATTCATCTCAAAAATCCTCGTACCTTCTGCTACATAGTGCAACAGCTTTCAAGTGTTTCGCTTTACGACAGCAGCCTTGACTCGAAAGGGGCAGCCTTTGAATACTTTGTCCGGGCGACGCTGAAAGGTAAGAAACTAGGTCAGTATTTCACACCTCGGCCTTTAGTTGAGGTTATGCTACATCTAGTCGGACGCGAAAAAATCGTTTCCTCCATAACATCAGGCACTCCAATCAAAGTTTTGGACCCAGCATGCGGCACTGGTGGCTTTCTTGTGTTTCTGATGCAGGAAAATTTGAAGATGCTTGAAGAGCGCTACAGAAACCGCCAAATCACGAGAACAACTTTTGACGACGTTTCCAAGAGGCTAATCGAAGAAGTCTTTTATGGTTCCGACGCTAATCCTGGTGTCGCTTGTGCTGCAAAGATGAATATGATCATTTCGGGGGATGGTCACACCAATATCCGCGCTGAGAATAGCCTGTCAAAAGAAGCAAAAAACTGGAGCTTGGACAAAGCAACTTGTGATCTGATTATGACCAATCCGCCTTTTGGTACTTCAGAAAGCGACTCGGATGATCTCTCTAGCTTCCCTCTACCCAGAGCAAAAGGTCAATATCTGTTCTTGCAAAAGATGGTCCTCAGTACAAAGAGCGGCGGAGAAATCTGCACTGTCATAGATGAAGGTGTTCTTAATACTGACACAGCCATTGAACTCAGAAAATGGTTACTACAGCATTGCAAATTGTTAGCTGTCCTTCGCCTTCCTGACGATACATTCAAGCCGAACAAAATCAATGTGCGGTCAAGTGTTTTGTATATGCAAAGGTATGAAGACGATGATGTTGACCATGATGCCGTTTATTCCGCGACCTTTTGCGATTTGCAGTCACTAGGCTATATAGGCTCAGGCGACGCAATCAGAGGCTTTAACTTCCAACAACTGCTTAACGAAGTATCTTTACAAGTACTTGATCAATCACAAGGTAGTCTAAGGAGCGGTTCTAGCTGGCGAGCTTTCGATGTCAGTATTCAGGACATCTACAGCGATACATCCTCCCGTCTCGACTTGAAATATTGGGAACCAGAAACGCGGAAGGCAATCGCCAACATAGGCCGAGCCGGTGCGAAAAGTATTTTGGACCTGAACCTGATAAAAACAGAGCGAGGAGCAAGCCCACCCGCCGACCTGTATGTTGACGAGGCTGACGGATACGCGCTCGTTGTAAAAGCAGGAAGCAATATTTCTAAGTTTGGTCAGTTAATTCCAGAAGGCGACTTCATTCAAAAAGATTTGTATGACGAGTATCTAGAAAATAAATCCCGCAACATTATCCAGAATGGGGATGTTTTACTTTCCTCAACTGGTGATGGAACTTTAGGGAAGTGCTGCGTCTATAGGGACGATAAGCCTGCTATCGCGGATGTTCATGTCACGATAATCCGGGCAGATACGAATACCGTTTCAGCGGACTATTTGTGTGACTACTTACGATGTGGATTTGGTGCAACCCAAATAGAACGCCTTTACAGTGGATCAACAGGATTGATTGAGCTAACTCCTGAGCATGTAGATTCAATAGTCGTTGACTTGCTTTCTGATGTTGCGGAACAAGAGCGTGTGTCACATCAACTAAGGGATAAAGAAAATATCTATGAGCAGGCACTAATTCGAATTCAGTCGGAATTAGGTGAAGCAAGAAGACAATTTACAAAAGACACTTCCTAAGACTTGTAATCGTTGTACTAAGGCACGACACCGACGCCAGATGCATCTTGCGAAGTGGAACTTCTCCGCTCAGACCGATTGGCCTGCGTTGGCCGCTTCCCGCATTGTTGCTCTTTGCTCTCGTTCCTCTGCGGCATCTTGCCTGTGAGACAGAACCTCGAATGCATCCACAATCCCAAAATCCTGGGGATAGGTGCGTGTCCATTGCTGTAGCTCCTGCGTAGCGTGCTCGACTTCGGATGGTGTGAATGCGCTGAATGCCTGTTCAATGATGCACTCGCGCTCGGTGTTGTCCCAGCTCATTAGGGTCTTCCTTTCGTTGTACCGTTTCGCGAGTATACCAGTCCCCAGCCAAAACTGAACTGCTTTTCCGGTTTCTCTGGTATGCCCTGAGTAGGGTATACTAAGCGCACACTTGGCCGAACCTGTTTTGGCAGTGAATGTTTGGACAGAAACCCGAAGTGGGGCAGGGGAGAATGAGCGTGACAGACTGGAAGCGGACGGTTTCGTGCGGGGATGTGTCGGAGGCGATGATTGGGCAGACGGTGACGTTGAACGGGTGGGTCAACCGGAACCGGGACCAGGGCGGGATCGCGTTCCTTGACTTGCGGGACCGGAGCGGGCTGGTCCAAGTCGCCGTGGACGGCGGCCCTGCGCCGGAGGCTCTCGCGGTCGCGGAAAAGGTGCGCTCGGAATACTGCCTGAGCGTGGTCGGATTGGTGCGCCGCCGGCCCGCCGGGAGCGAAAACGAGAACCTGGCGAACGGGACTGTGGAAGTCGCGGCGTCGGCGATTGACATTCTGAACCCCGCCAAGACGCCGCCGTTCCCGATTGCTGAGGAAAAAGACAGCAATATCAATGAAATGTTGCGCCTCAAATACCGCTATCTGGACCTGCGCCGGCCGGTCATGTTCGAGAAAATGAAGCTGCGGCATGAGGCCATCCGGCTCATTCGCGAGTTCATGTACGGGCGCGGGTTTTTGGAGATTGAAACGCCGATCTTAACAAAATCGTCGCCGGAAGGCGCCCGCGACTATTTAGTGCCGTACCGCCTCGAACCCGGCCTGTTTTACGCGCTCCCCCAGGCCCCCCAGCAGTTCAAGCAGCTCCTCATGGTCGGCGGTATTGAGCGCTATTTCCAAATTGCCAAATGTTTTCGCGATGAGTCCCAGCGGGCGGACCGGCAGCCGGAGTTTACCCAGCTTGATTTAGAGATGTCGTTTGTCGAGCAGGACGACGTGCTGGAAGTGGTTGAGTCGCTGTATTCCGAGATCATCCCCAAGATTTCGCCTAAATCGGTTGTCACCCCCTTCACGCGCCTGACCTACGACGAGGCGATGGCACGCTACGGCACGGACAAGCCCGATTTGCGCTACGGCCTAGAGCTGAAAGACGCGGGACCGCTGCTCCAAAACACGCAGTTTTCGGTCTTCCAATCTACGCTTGCGGTGGGAAACCAGGTCAAGCTGCTGCGCTACCCGCAAGGCGCATCGCTGTCCCGGAAAGAAATTGACGACCTAACGGCGCTGGTCAAAGAGACCGGGGCGAAGGGCCTGGCCTACCTGCTTGTCACCGAAGAGGGTGTCAAGTCGCCGATTGCCAAGTTCCTCACCGAAGATGAGATTGCTGGGCTGGTGACGCTTGCCGAGGCTGTCCCCGGCGACCTCATTGGCTTCATCGCCGACACGCCGGAGATTGTCGCGAAAGCGCTGGATTTGCTGCGGCGCGAGATCGCAAAGCGCCTCAAGCTTGCCGACCCAAATGTCCTGCACTTCGCTTGGGTCACGGACTTCCCGGTCTTTGAGTGGGACGACGATTCTAGAACCTGGACTTTCGCCCATAACCCGTTCGCCATGCCCCACGCCGAGCATCTGGACATCTTGGAGTCCGACCCGGCCGCCTGCCGCGCCTACACCTACGACCTGGTCTGCAACGGCTCCGAAGGCGCGTCGGGGTCCATTCGCATCCACAAGCGCGACATCCAGGAGCGCATCTTCCGAATGCTCGGCAAAACCGACGAGCAGATAGAAGACCAGTTCGGCCATATGCTGGAAGCCTTCGACTTCGGCGCTCCGCCCCACGGCGGCATGGCCCCCGGCATTGACCGGCTGATCATGTACCTGACCGATGACGAAAATGTCCGCGAAGTTATCGCCTTTCCCAAATCCGGCGGCGGCTTCGACCCAATGATGGACGCGCCCTCGGAAGTGGAAGACAAACAGCTCCGCGAGCTGGGCATCACCGTCAAGCGGTCACCCAAGAAAGACAACTAGGGACTGATGGCACGACCGGAGCTAACCGAAGCTGCTGTCAACATTCCTGCGCTGGCGGCGCGAACCGATTCCGGCACGTTCCAGCGTGGGCGCGAGTATTCTTTGCAGGGCCGGGTCCGGCTGCGGCGCGTCGAGGGGGATGGCGCGGTCGCCGAAGTGCGCGGCAATGAGATGTACACGGTTCTGTTTGAGATGCAAGGCGACCGTCTTCTGTCCGCCTGCGACTGCCCCGTCTCCGGCGGCGATCCCGATGTCGTCTGCAAGCACCAGATCGCCGCCGCGCTGACGCTGAAAAACCATCTGCGAAGCCATCCGCCGGAAACATGGGAGGCCGTGCTGGCGTCGGCGGTCAAAGCCGGCCTGCGCTCCCAAACTCCCGCGGCTGCGCGTCAGTCCCTGTTTTTCAGCTTGCAGGAGCGCCGCTCCGAATGGGCGATTTACCCGTACACTCTCCCCCTCAGCCTGCTGGCCGAGACGGACCTCGGCGACGCCGACGCGCTTGGCAAGTTTATTAAATCGGGGAAGCTGTCCAAGCAGGCGAAGCCGCTGCGGTCGCAGATTGACCCGCGCCGCTTTGTCCCGGCGTTCGGCCTCGGCGCGGATGCCCTGAAGCTGGCCGCGCTGGCCGGTTCGGGCAGCTATGGCTACTACGAGAAGGCGTTTGAGCCGCCGATTCTTCTGCCGCTGCTGGCGGGCGGTTTTGTCTTTCGCGGGCGCGAAAGCGACCCGCTGCAAGCGCCCGTGCGTGTATCGCCAATGCCGGGCCGGGCGAAAGTGGAGCTGAAACAAACGGAGGAGGGGATGGTCCTGCGCCCGGCAATTAAGCTAGGTGACGACCTCTTCGAGCTGGTCCCGGAAAAGACCGCTGTGGTCAGCGCCGACCCGCTCTGGCTGCTGTCCAAGCTGACGCTGTACCCGGTCGAAGAAGGCGCGGGCCTGGTTTCCATCCTGTTGGACCATCCCGACTTGACCGTGCCGCCGGACGAGACGCAGCTATTCTTCGACACGTTCCTGCTTCCTATGGCCGAGCAGGTTGCGGTGACGGGCGAGGGCATCGCCACCGAAGAAGAACCCATCGCCGAGCCGGTCCCGCGCTTGTACCTCAGCGAAGAGGAGAAAACGCTCCTTGTCACCCTGCGCTTCGGCTACGGCAGCACCGAAGTGGATTTCGACCGCACGGCAAGCCAAACAATGCTGATCCGCAAGCCGAACTCCGTGACGCTGGTGCGCCTGCACCGGCAGCCGGCGCTCGAAGCGCACTGGGCGGAAACGCTGAATGAGCATCATCTGAAGCGCAGCACGGAGCCGGGGCAGTTTGCCCTGCGAGCCAAAACCGGCGCTGTTGACTTCCTGCTGTCCGACATCCCCAAGCTGACGGCGGCTGGGTATGAAGTCTACGGCGAAGCCGATCTCGTCTCGGCGAAAGTCAATCGCCATGTGCCGACTATCTCGTTTCGGGTGTCGTCCGAGATTGACTGGTTTGATGTAGACGCCGTGGTTCAGTTTGGGGACACGCAGATTTCCCTGAAAGACGTCCGAAAGGCTGTCCGCCGCCGCGAGCGGTTTGTGAAGCTTGCCGACGGCTCCCTCGGCGAGATCCCCGCCGAGTGGCTTGAAAAGTACCGTTACCTGTTCTCCATGAGCGAGGAGACCGATGACGGCCTGCGCCTGGCCGGAGCACAGATTACGCTCCTCGACCAGCTCTTAATGGAAGGCGACCGGGTCGAAGCCGACGCTGAGTTCCAGCGCCGCCGGGAGCATTTGCGCGGCTTCGAGGAGATCAAGCCGTCGGTCATGCCGCAGAATATCAGCGGCACGCTGCGCCCGTACCAGAAGTCCGGCGTTGACTGGCTGCACTTTCTGCATGATTACGGCTTCGGCGGCTGCCTCGCCGACGACATGGGAACCGGCAAGACTTTCACGACCCTGGCGTTTTTGCAGTCGCTGTCGGAGACCAATCATGCCACCGCCGCAACGCTGCTTGTCCTGCCGCGCTCGCTTGTCTTTAACTGGGAACGCGAAGCCGCAAAGTTCACGCCGAGCCTGCGCCTCTTAAACCACGCCCACGCGACCCGCGCGAAAGACTTAGCCCAGTTCGACGAGTACGACTTGGTCCTGACTACCTACGGCATCCTGCTCCGGGACATTGAACTCTTGCGCCGGCACCGGTTCCATTACGTCATTTTAGACGAAGCGCAGGCCATCAAGAACCCGCTGTCCCAGAGCGCCAAAGCCGTGCGCCTCCTCGCCGCCGACCACAAGCTGTCGCTGACGGGAACCCCGGTCGAGAACTCAACCGTTGAGCTGTGGTCCCAGTTCGCGTTCCTGAACCCCGGCTTGCTCGGCAATTTCGAGCATTTCCGCACCGAGTTCGCCGGCGCGATTGAAAAGAACCATGACGAGATCGCCGCCGCCTTCCTCCGCAAATTGGTCCACCCGTTCATTCTGCGCCGGACGAAAGACCAGGTCGCGCCGGAGCTGCCGCCGCGCACCGAAGAAATCCTGACGGTCGAGCTGGAACCGGGCCAGAAGAAGCTCTACGACAAGACCCGCGATTTCTACCGCGACCAGATCCTCGGCATCGTAGACGGCAGCGGCGTCAGCGATGCCCGCATGAAGATATTGGAGGGCCTGCTGCGCCTGCGCCAGATTGCAAACCACCCCCGGCTGGTCGAGCCGGACACCCGCGCCGTGTCCGGCAAGTTCGAGCGGCTTTTGGAAACATTGGAAACACTGCGGGCCGAAGGCCACAAAGCGCTGGTCTTCTCCCAGTTCGTTTCCATGCTCACGCTTGTCCGCGAGGCTTTAGACGCCCGCAAAATCCCCTACGCTTATTTGGACGGCCAAACTCAGGACCGGCAGGCGCGTGTAGACGCCTTCCAAAGCGACCCCAATCTGCCGTTCTTTCTCATTAGCCTCAAAGCCGGCGGCGTCGGCCTGAACCTCACCGCCGCCGATTACGTCATCCACATTGACCCCTGGTGGAACCCCGCCGTCGAGATGCAGGCCACCGACCGCACCCACCGCATCGGCCAGACCCGCCCGGTTTTCGTCTACAAGCTGATTACTCGTGAGACAGTCGAAGAGAAGATTTTGCTGCTTCAAGACCGTAAGCGGGCTTTGGTCAGCCAGCTCATTTCCACCGAAACCAGCTTCTTCAAGTCATTGACCAAGCAGGACATTGAGCTGCTATTTGAGTAGAGGGAAAGAAGAAGAGCGTGGGAATAAGTTCCTACGCTATGGGCGCAGACGCCTACCGTCCGCCTTCGCGGACGAAGATTAGGACATAACTGTAGGGGCGCTGCTTGCCGCGCCCTCTTATTCTTCTCCTCGTCCACGAAGGCGGACGGTAGGCATTTGTGCCCATAGCGTAGGAACTTATTCCCACGCAATCCGATGATGTCCAAAAGAAAGCCCAGGATTGAAATCCTGGGCTGAGGAGCCTTCGGCTGGCTGTCCTACGGACAGAAGATGTAGACAGGCTGTTAGTTCATCTTTGGTTGGCGTATGAATACTGAATGCCCGGTTCTTCTACAAAAAGAACTTGCTGGTTCTCTGGCGTGAAGAAATGAGCCTCATACACTTCATCCTGCGGTATTTCCAAAGCTTTGAATACAGTGGCTATGACCTCCCGCTGCTGGTCAGCTTCTAAGAACTTGTGCTCAAAGCCAAAATACTGAGATGGCAGCGCGATCCGTGGGTAGGCTTTCGTAACATATTCCGTAGAGATCGGATGATGCACTTCTAGCCAGCCTTTAACAAAAGCGCTGCGACTGCGGCTATGCCTGCCGAGCTGAAAGGAGATGCTTGTCTCGGTCTTGAAATCGAAACAAGCCTCCAAATCCAGCAGCGTAAAGCATTCACGATCTTTAAAGGCCGCAATGTTCATGCTCTTTTTGTCCGCAGGACAACCAGCCGAAGGGCTACTCAGCCCAGAATTTCAATCCTGGGCCTTATTCTTCCGTGGCCTTAACTGCCTTACCAGGCGTAATCTTCCGGGGCGGTTTTGTAGCCGGGGAAGATTTCGTCGAGCTTTGTCATGGTGTCGTCGGACAGCTCGATCTCTAAGGCCCGGAGTGAGCCGTCGAGCTGCTCCATCGTGCGCGGGCCGATGATGGGGGCGGTGACGATGGGGTTCTTCAGCAGCCAGGCCAACGCGACATCGGCGGGCTTTTCGCCGATTTCTTTGCAGAGACCTTCCCACTTCTCAAGCTTCGGGCGGTCGGCTTCAATGTCCCGTCCGGCACGGCGGCCGGTGGCTTCTTTTTGGAGAATGCCGCCCAAGAGGCCACCAGCGAGAGGGGACCAGGGGATGAGGCCGAGGCCGTACTTCTCGCAGGCGGGGATGACTTCGAGTTCGGGCTTGCGGACGTTGAGGTTGTAATGGCTTTGCTCGGAAACCAGCCCCAAGAAGTGCCGGTGCTGGGCGATCTCGGAGGCCTGGGCAATGTGCCAGCCGGCGAAGTTTGATGAGCCGAAGTACAAGACTTTGCCCTGTTGCACCAGGACTTCAAACGCCTGGTAGATTTCGTCCCACGGCGTTTCGCGGTCAATATGGTGCATCTGGTACAGGTCAATGTAATCAGTCTTCATGCGGCGCAGGCTGTCGTCGCAGGCGCGGCGGATGTGAAGCGCGGACAGGCGGTTCATATTCGGCCAGTCTTTATTATCTGCTGTAGACATGCCGCCGAAGACTTTAGTCGCGATGACCGCTTTCTCGCGGCGTCCGCCGCCCTGCGCGAAGTAGCGGCCCATAATCTGCTCGGTGACGCCTTCGCCCTGCTGCCAGCCGTAGACATCGGCGGTGTCCCAGAAGTTAATCCCAAGCTCCAGGGCGCGGTCCATGATCGCGTAGCTGTCTTCTTCGGTCGTCTGCGGGCCGAAGTTCATCGTTCCTAAACACAGGCGGCTGACCTTGAGGCCGGACCGTCCTAAACTTGTGTACTGCATTGTGAGTCTCCCATTCAGTGCGTGGTTCGGCTTAGTTCGCGAGAATGCGTTCGTTTTCCTGCTCTTGGGTACAACAAAAGCGATGGAAATGAAATTCAGCATACCCGGCAGGGAGCAGGAAGGATTGCCGCCGCTGCTTCTGCCGCCGCCCAGCACGAAGCTGATGCTCTCGGTCATCGTTCCAGTTCGCAACGAGGCCGATGGCATCGCAAAGACATTGGCGACTTTGGCGTATCAAGTAGACGCACCTGGTGCCGTGCTTGATCCCGCTGTCTATGAAGTGCTGCTGCTGGCGAACAACTGCACCGACAAGACAGCGGACGCCGCCCGCCATTTTGCCCGGCAGCACTCGTCTATGGCCCTGCATGTGGCGGAAATCACTTTGCCGACCCCAGTGGCCCATGTCGGCGCCGCCCGGCGTCTGCTGATGGATGCCGCCTGCCGCCGCCTGCTTTCCTGCGGCCGGGAGCACGGCGTCATTGCCTCGACCGACGGCGACACGCGGGCTGCGCCTGACTGGGTCCACCAACTGCTGAATGAGACGGCTGCCGGCGCAGACGCCGTCGGTGGGCGCATCCGTGTGGAGCGGCAGCGCGGCGAGGATGGGGAAGCGCGGCTGTACTGCCTGCGGGACATGGCCTACCAGCGGGGCTTGGCCCGCCTGGAAAGCCTGCTCGACCCGGACCCGGCGGACCCGTGGCCGCGCCACCATCAGTTTTTTGGGGGGAACTTCGGCATCACCGCGCGGGCTTACCGCTCTGTCGGGGGACTGCCGCCGCTGCCGTGCCTGGAAGATGTCGCGCTGGAAGAGGCGCTACGCCGCCGTGACGCCTGCGTCCGGCACAGCCCGCATGTTCGGGTCAGCACTTCTGCGCGTCAGGAAGGACGCACGCCGCTGGGGCTGTCGTCCCAGCTTCGGGAATGGGGAGAGATGGGTCGGACAGGGCATGTCCACTGGGTTCAGCAGCCGGCAGCCGTTGCCGTCCGGTTCCATGCAAGGCGCATTCTGCGCCGCCGCTGGGGAACAGCCGGCATGGTCTCTGCCGATCTCAGCGCACTCGCCGGCGAACTCGCAGTTCCCGCGTCTTTGCTGCACAACAGTCTTGCCGGCTCTCGCCAGCCTTTTGGCGTCTTGTGGGCGGAAGTCATGGCCTATCACAAAGAGCCGAGCGGCACCTGGGCTAGACGCTGGCCGCTCGTTCCGATTGCCGAAGCACTCCCGGAACTGCGCCGCCGCCTCGGCACCCTGCGGCGCTAGGAATAAGCCGAAGAAGACGATAACCGGGCAGTGGGAACTGGGCATTCCCAATGCTCAATCTTACCCCGCAACCCGCTCCAGGACATCCAGCCGGTAGGTTTCTTCCCAGTGGCCGCTCAAGGGCTTCAAGCCATCCATCTTCAGAAACGCCTCGTGAACCTCATCGCCGGTTAAAGGATAATCATGGACCGGCGGTGTCCAATGCACCAGCATAAGCTGGCCCCCCGGCTCTAGGTGCGCCAAAATTGTGGCCTGCGCCTTCGTGAAGTCGTCCGGCGACCAGTAATAGCCGACTTCAGAAACTAAAATTAGATCGAACAGGCCGCCGGGAAATTGGTCCGGCACCTGCATCTGCTGAACTTCGACGTTTTGGATGTTTCGGCAAAGTTCACGCGCCCGCACGAGAGGAGCTTCCGAGCCGTCCACCGCCACCAGTCTGCCGCAGCGCGGGGCAAGCTGCGCCGTGAGGACGCCGAGGGAGCAGCCGATCTCGAAAGCATTTTTGTAGTGGGAGCGCGGCAGGGAGCGCAGCGTGTCGGCGTACTTTCCCTTCTCGTAGTCGCTTGTTTCAAAGCCCCACGGGTCAGCATTCGCCGCATAGACCATATCGAAATAATCGGGTTTCAGCGTGTTCGGCTGGGCGATATTCACCACGAAAGCACCTCCAAGTAAACTTCCCAGGGGCGCTCAAAATGCGCGATCACTTCCGGGGACAGCCAGAACCCGTGCGGGTCGTCGTCAATGAGATGCGTCACCTGCGACTGGTACGCGTCCACGGCAGAACGCTTGACGGTTTGAACACCGCTGATGTCCAGGCGAAATGCCCTGGCTTCGTGCGCCTGCGGCACGTCTTCCGGCGCGGCCCGCTCCCACGCCCAGACCGGGTATTCCAGCACGCGCGGCTTTTGGGCCAGACCTTCAAGCGCCGCCTGCACAATCCGGCTCGTCGCTCGGTGGTCGGGGTGGGGGTCACGCCGCCAGGGAATGAGAATTGTCTGCGGCGCGTATTCCGCCAAATAGGCTTGAACTAAAACAGCGGCTTCGGCAAACCCCGGCACGCTCTCGCCGGGAACCGCGCCGTCTTGAAGCCGCAAAAACGCCGCGCTCTGCGGTGAAGCTCCCAGCAGATGAAGGGCCTGCTGGGCTTCGCGCTCGCGCAGCTCGCGCAGAGCCGCCGGCGGGTACTTTTGGGAGTTGGGATGAGACCCGGTACCGTCACTGATGAACAGTACGCTCACCGGAATGCCGAACGAAGACAGCAGGGCAATCGCCCCGCCGCAGCCCAGCGATTCGTCGTCCGGGTGCGGCGCGACAACCAGCGTCTTGCCCCAGGAGCAAACCGTGTCCGGCGGCAGCAGCGGCACGGCATCAATATCGGCAAAAAAACTGACCGCAGTGTCAGCGGTGCCAGAGGACATGGGAAGGACTTTCTAGGACATAACGCCCCGCGTCTACCAGCGCGGCATCGGAGCCGGGCTGGCGCAGGTACAAAGTCAAATCTCGGTGAATGCGCTCAAAGGGGTTTGGACGCAGGAGGCCCCTTGCCCCGACGCACCGCTCGGCAAGGCGCAGGACATCCAGGCAGATCTCCTCAATCGCCGCCCGCGCTATGTGCGCGTATTGAACGACCGTCTCAGCATCGGCGTCGGGATTATCGGTAATCTCGCCTGCACCGCCCAGCCACAGGTCGCCGGCTTCAATGAGGGACGCCATTTTGCCGACGCGCTCCCGCTGGAACGGGTCTTCCGTCCGGTTTTGGTCCCGCAGGAACTGCCGCGTGTGTTCCAGCACCGCCGCCGCGCCGCCCATCTGGACCGCCATGAACCGGATGCCGCCGCCGCCGAACGCCGGCTGCTTGTAGTAATCGCCGGGCTGACCCAGCAGGTCTTCTGGGCCGACTTCCAGCCCCGTAAAGTCCATGTGAACGCTTGCCGTCGCCCGCATCCCCAGCGGGTGCCAGAACGAGGGATCGGAAACCGCCGTTTGAACCCGCTCGGTCGGCACAATCATCATCTGCCAGCCGCCGTCTTCCGTGGCCCCCGTAATCAGCGGCCGGGCGACATGCTCCGCCCCGGAGGCGAACGTCTTTGCGCCTTGAAGCTGAAACTTGCCGTCCGGCAGCGCGGCGAGGTGAACGCCGTCCCCGGCCTGCGTGTTCCACACGCTGAACTGCCTGCCTGCGTGAACGTCCGCCGCCCATGCCGCCTGCTGCTGCGGCGTGCCGAACGTTTGCAGCAGCAGCAGCGCGTTGACATGGCCTTCATACAGCCGGCCCACGGCGAGGTTCCCGCGCCCGATCTGCCGCAGCAGCTTCAATAAGTCGGGGGTCGTGCCGGGCAAGCTGCCGAGGCCCACGCCGCCAAGCGCCGGGTGCAGGGGGGCCGCAAGCAGACCTTGTTCGTAAAGCCAGCGGAACTCGTCTGCCGGGAACGCGCCGTCGCAGTCAATCGCTCCGGCATGAGCCGCGCAGCAGTCCGCAACAGTGGAGGCACGCGCCAGCGCTTCGGGAATGGTGGAGGGGGTACAATTTGATGTCATAACAGTTCTTGCCGGTCGAATTCTACCCCTGGAAGCTTTACGCCTAAACCCAATCTTTGCAGCGTCTTGGTTGACAAACATACCCCTATGGGGTATAATAAGGCTGAAGGGGTTGGCGAAATGCAGAACAAAGTGCAGGTGCAGAACCGGCTAAAGCGAATTTCCGGACAGATTAGCGGTATTCACAAGATGGTAGAAGATGACCGCTACTGCGTGGACATTCTGACCCAGGTTGCCGCTGTCCGCTCTGCACTGGATGCGATGGGTGTGGAGCTTCTGACAGGCCACATTCAAGGCTGCGTTGCCGGTCATGGTACAGAGACCGAACATGAGTGTGCCAGCCGAATGACTCAGGAGGAGCTTATCGAAGAAGTTCGCGTATCGCTGGGACGGTTCCTCAAGTAGACGGTGTGAGAGAAAAACAAGAAATGCAAACGAAGAACCTGAACATCACGGGCATGATGTGCGATGCCTGCGTCGGCCACGTCAAAAAAGCGCTGCTGAATGTAGACGGTGTGGAAAAGGCCGATGTCAGCCTGGCAACCCATACAGCGACAGTCACCTACGACCCGGCAAAGGTCCAAATCAGCCAGATGACGAAAGCAGTCGCGGACGAAGGCTACGAGGCTGCTGTTTAGCATATGGAAACTTGTTCGCTGGATTTAACCGGACTGCACTGCGCGTCGTGCGTGGGACGAGTGGAGCGCTTTCTGAGGAAAGTGCCGGGCGTTGAAGAGGCTGCCGTTAATCTGGCGACAAACCGGGCGTTTGTCGCCTTTGACCCCGCGCAGGTTCAGCCCGAAACGCTGATTGCGGCAGTTGAGAAAGCAGGTTACGGAGCTTTCCCCTCCGGCGCAGCGCCAAAATCAGCGCGGACGGGGCCGGACCCTGCGCTTATTAATCTTGTTGGCGCGGCAGTCCTCACGGCTCCGGTGCTGCTGTTCTCGATGGCCGGCATGGGCACCGAGAGGCCGATGGGAATGCTGTGGCTGTTCGCGGCGCTTTCCGCGCTAGTCGTGTTCGGCTTTGGACGGCAGTTCTACGCCGGCGCGTACACTGCCCTGCGGCACGGCGGCGCGGCGACAATGGACACGCTGGTAGCCCTCGGCGCTTCGGCGGCGTATTTTTCCAGCTTGGCCGAACTCATTCTCACGCCGCACCCCCAAGTCTACTTTGAGACAGCCGCCACGATTGTCACGCTGATCCTGCTGGGGCGCTGGCTGGAAGCGGGCGCGAAGCGGCGGGCGGGGGCCGCCATTCAGTCGCTGCTGGCGCTGGCTCCAAGAACGGCGCGTCTCGTTTCGGATACCGGCGAGGAGCGCGACGTTCCGACTGAGCGGCTGCATCCGGGGCAGACCGTGCGCGTCCGGCCCGGCGAAAAAGTGGCTGTAGACGGCGTGGTCGTCAGCGGAACATCGGCGGTAGACGAGTCGCTCTTGACGGGGGAAAGCCTGCCAGTCGAGAAGGCGGCGGGAGACAGCGTCATCGGCGGCGCGGTGAACGGCAGCGGCTCGCTGCTGTTTCGCGCCACTGCGGTCGGCTCTGACACCGTACTCGCCCAGATGGCGCGATTGGTGGAAGAAGCCCAGGGCAGCAAAGCGCAGGTTCAGCGGCTGGCCGACACCGTTGCGGGCGTCTTTGTGCCGGCCGTGCTGGGCATCGCGCTTTTGACGTTTTTGGTTTGGTGCTTCGCGCTTCACGCCGGCGTTGCGGCAGCATTGACTCCGGCGGTCGCCGTGCTTGTGATTGCCTGCCCCTGTGCGCTCGGCCTTGCAACCCCGACCGCAATCATTGTCGGCACGGGGCGCGGCGCATCGCTCGGCATTCTGATTAAAAACGGTGAGGCTTTGGAGCGGGCCTGCCGGGTGCAGGAAGTGGTGCTGGATAAAACCGGCACGGTGACGCACGGCAAGCCGGTCTTGACCGATGTGGTGCTGCACAACGGCCTGGACCGCGCCGGGCTGCTGCGGCTGGCGGCGGCGGCGGAAGCAGGGTCGGAACATCCGCTTGCGGCGGCGATTGTCGCCGGTGCGGGCAGTGATTTCACCCACGCGGCGTCGTTCACCAGCCACGCTGGGTACGGCATTGAAGCGCGAGTAGACGGCCGGGATGTGCGGGTCGGTACAGCGGCGTTTTTACAGAAGAACGCAGTTCCGCTGACGCCGGGGGCGGGCGGCGAATTGGCCCGGCTTGAAGCCGAGGGCAAAACCGCCGTGCTGGTGGCTGTCGGCACACACGAAGCGGGGATACTCGCGGTTGCGGATACGGTGCGGGAAACCTCAAAAGCCGCCGTCGCCCGGCTTCGCGGAATGGGCCTGCAAGTTTCGCTCTTGACCGGGGACAATCCGCGCGTCGCGGCGGCGGTCGCGGCGGAAGTCGGCATTACGGAGATTGAAGCGGGAGTCCTGCCGGGCGGCAAGGCGGACGCCGTAAAGCGCCGTCAGCGGAGCGGCGGGGTTTTCGTCGCGATGGTCGGCGACGGCGTAAATGATGCGCCGGCGCTGGCCCAGGCGGACCTCGGCATTGCCATGGGCCGGGCGACGGATGTCGCGCTGGAAGCCGCCGACATCACGCTTTTGCGCTCCGACTTAAACGGCGTCGCCGACGCGATTTTGCTGTCCCGGCGTACACTCAAGATTATCAAGCAGAACTTGTTCTGGGCGTTCATCTTCAACGCCGTCGGTATTCCTCTGGCCGCTTTCGGTCACCTCAGCCCTGTGCTGGCCGCGCTGGCGATGGCCTTTTCCAGCGTCTCGGTCGTCACGAACTCTTTGCGCCTCAAAATAGTTCGGTTATAGAATTTAGCTAGAGAAAGAAAAGAAATCCATGAAAACACTGTTACTGACTGCTGCCCTGACGACGCTTGCCGGCTCGACGCTTGCTAGCTCGGTCCTTGCCGCCCCGGATGCTGCTCCGAAGTCCGTCGTTCTGACCTGCCCGGTGACCGGCGAAAAGATCGCGTCGCCTGCCGCTGCCGCCGGACACGCGACCTACAAGGGCAAAACTTACTATTTTTGCTGCTCCGCCTGCAAGCCGGCTTTTGATAAGAACCCGGACAAAGTACTCGCGGCTGCCGCTCGGCGCAAGGGGCAGTAAAGAAGCCCGGCACTTCCAGTGCCGGGCTTCTTCTCTCGCACCGTTCCGCTAATCCGCAACCGCGATCAGCAGACACTGGTCGTCCCGAACGCCCGTTTCGGCGTAAGCATCTACGCCCGCCATGACCGACCTGACAATCGCTTCCGCAGTCGGCGGCGTGTTCGCGGCGAAATCCGCTGCCTTCATGAGAAGCGCGGCGACACCCGCGCCGGACAAAAGCGCCGTTCGGGTCGGGCCGGCTTCCGTTAAACCGTCCGTGAAGACCGCAAGAACGTCGCCGGGTTCAAGCGGGACCGTTTCTTCCGCAAACACCGCCTCGCTGAACCCGCCCAAGATCGGACCGGTTGGCGGCAGAAGCTCCACCTGCCCGCTCACGCTCCGCAGGAGAAGCCCGGCGTCCTGGCCGCAGTTGACGTAGCTGAGAAGGCGTTTCGACGCCTCGTACCGGCCCACAAAAAGGGTCGCAAATCCCGTCAGCAGGTCATGGTTGGTCAGGGTCCGGCTTAAAGTCGTGAGCGGACCGGCCAGCGTTCGCCCATTGTAGAGCGCGAACCGCAGCATGTTCCGGACAATCGCGACCTGACTGGCTGCGGCAAGCCCCTTGCCGCTGAGGTCGCCGACGACCAGATAGGTCACGCCTTTGTCGGCGGCAAACACATCCGTGAAATCCCCTCCGACCCCGGCCTCCGCCAGCGCCGGGCGGTGATAGCTCGCCAGCGTCAGGCCGGGCACACTTTCCGGCAGGGGCGGCTGGAGCGCTTCCTGAAGCTGCTCGGCAATCCGGCGCTCGCGCCGCGCCATCCGCTCCCGCTCGGCTTCCAGCGCCTTGCGCTCGCTGATGTCCCGCAGGTACGCCGTGAACCCGGCCGTGCCGCCGTGCTGCATCGGCACAATCGCAAGCTCAATCGGGAACTCGGCCCCGCCCTTCCGCATCCCGGTAATCTCGATCCGCTGCCCCAAAACCGGCCCTTCACCGGTCGCAAAGTAGTGCGCGAACCCCGCATGGTGTGCGGGGCGCAAGGACGGTGGAATGACGGTTTCGGCGATGGAGCGGCCCAGCGCTTCGCCGGCGGAGTAACCGAATGTTTTCTCGGCGGCGGGGTTGAACTCGACAATCCGGCCCTGGCTGTTGATCGAGATGACGCAGTCTAAAGCGACGGCGAGAATGGCGGTTTTTCGGGCCTCGCTGTCCTGCAAGGCAAGCGCCGCTTGACGGGCCTCCTCGGCGGACAATTCGGCTTTCCGCTGCGCCCGGTGCTGGGCACCGCTGATGGCGCAGATGCTGAGGCCGATGAGAACGAAGACCAAGAATGTCACTTGATCGCTGAGGCTCAGCGCGACCCCGGTATGCAGAGGATTGGCCAAAAGCAGCGCGGCAACGATCGAAGCGACAAGGGCGGTCACTCCGCTCGGCCAGCCGCCGCGCCAGGCGCTGAATGCAAGCGCAGGGATAAACGTGATGAAGGAAACGCGGTGCCCGAAAATCGGGTTGAGGGCGCTTCGGGCCAGGGCGGCCAGGGCGACGCTCGCAAGCACGAGCGCCACCTGTTGAGTCGGTTCTTTCAGCGTGTTTCGCGGGGTGTTTGGCATGAGGGAGGGCAAAAATAGCGTCTTTCTGCCCGCTATTTTACCACAATATCCTGCCCTGCCGGAACCGGCGGCTTCCAGCCGGCGGCTTGAAGGCGGGCGGCATATGCCGGCGTCTGGGCAAGAACCGCCAGGCGTCCGGCTTCAGCGGCGGCTTCGGGCTTCTTTTCCCGGACAAGCACTTTCCAAAGGTAATACCGCGACTCGGCAGCGTCCCGGTCGCTGTCCGCCGCCTGGCGCAGCAACCCTTCGGCCTGCGATTCTTTTCCCTGGCCGGCTGCCGTTCGCCCTGCCAGGGTCAGCTCGGCGGGGTCGGGGTAGGGGGCCAGCAGCCAGAACAGCCGGGCCGTCGAAGCGTTTTCAATTAGAGATTTCGGCGCGTCCGGGTCCTTGACGACGACGGTCCAGTGGTCCCGGTAGCCGCCTTTGGGGTCGCGTACATAGCGGTAGGCGAATGCCGCCTGCTGCCGGACAGCGTTCAAATACTTGGCTTCATGGGACACGTCGTAGAGCCGCAGAAGCGCCTCGCAGAACAAGTGGGTAAAGCGCGGCGAGTTTTCGGTCTTTTGCAGGGAGCCGGTTGCGGGGTCGGTCCAGGCGGCCAGCCCGGCATCGGCCTCGCGCCGGGCTTCGGTGAGGTCGGCGGGCGTATGCCGGAGCTGGTACAGCAGGACATGGGCGCGGATCATCAGCGCCGTGTTATACGAAAACTTCCACTTTTGAATTTCGCCGCTCAGCTTGACGTTGTCCCAGAACAGCCCATCGGTGTCCTCCAAATGCGAAGTTGTCCAGTCGGTGATCTTGATGCCCCATGCGCCCTGCTCCCGGTCACCCGTCACCTGGTCCAGCCGCAGGGCCGACGCCGCCGCTGGGGCATTGGAGCAGGTATTTTTAGATTTATGGTCAATCTTCCAGTAGACTCCCCCCCCAAGCACGTCGTCCCAGCCGCTCAGGACGAACTTCTGCGTGTCCTGGGCCATCTTTAAGTATTTCGGATCGCCGGTGTTTTGGTACGCTTCGGTAAACCCCAGCACCATCCACTCATTGTCATCGTAATACTTATCGTCGCCGCCCGGCCCGGAGCAGTAAGCTTGGTAGCAGGGGACTGGGGCGGTCGGGTCCCAGTAGGCGACAAGGCCGTCGGCAAACAGAGACAAAGGCTGCCGGTACTTGGCCGGGTCTTCCCGCTCAGCCCCCGCCAGCGCCGAAAACTGGACCCCATTGCCCCACATGACGTCATATTGAAGCTGGCCCGCGACGGTCGGGTAGGTGGGCCGGTAGCGCTTCGCCGACGCATCCCAGTAATGCGCTTGAATGAAGTCCGTTTCTTCTTCCGCCTTCTGCCGATAGCCCGCCGGCTTTGGCCCGGCCCCCACCGGCGCGGCGCTCGCGCTTCCTGCCGTCAGCGCCGCAGCGGCAATGGCGGCTGCCGCTGCCGCCCACCGAATGATCCTGCGTGTTATCTTTGGTTCCATGCTGATTTTACTCCCCGCCGCCGAACGTTCCCTGTCTGCTAAAAATACTCTTTAACTCAACCGAGAACACTCTTTAATTCATGTTACGCACAACGCACCACGGAATAAATTCCGAGGCTCAGGACAAAACACCGTCGCAGCGATGGAAGACCAACTTCGTTAGATGTATTACTCCTGTGTCGCCTCGACACTATTTTGCCTCAGCCTCGGAATTTATTCCGTGGCTCTTCTTTCCCTACCGCCGGACGATTGCCCGGCAGGACGGGCAGCACAGCGAGTTTGGATGCTCCCGCAGCGCCTGCTGCAAGCGCCGGTCGAAGTTCTTTTTGATGATGCTGCCGACCAGCAGGTTTGTGATGAGATCAAAGAACCAGATAATGCCGGACAGCTCGCGTGCCGCCATCGCGGGACCGCCGATGCCGATGCCGCCCGTCCGGATGCTGTCATCAACGCCCCCGGCCATGTTCCTCGTGTCGAACTGCGACGCGGGCAGCAGCACGCCGAAGCAGCGCAGACACATCTCGTCCGGCGCATACTGCGGGGCCGCCGCCCGCACCGGCGCGGCAGCAGGCCGGGGAGCAAACTTCGCGCCGCAGCCGAGGCACACTGGGTCCTGAGCAAAGTTCAGCGTCCCACATTGCGGGCAGGGAACACGAGAGGAAGCCATAGTTGTCCTAATTTCCACAAAAAGTGATACCGAGAAAGTGATGCCGACAAAGTGATAGAAACAAAAGGATTATAACACAGGCCGCCGGTTTCGGCAACTGTGCTTTAAGACGCCGGGCGGTCAAGGCGCCGCGTTTTCTTCCCCGCTGAAGCCGAGCGCCGGAAGCGCGGCAACAATCCTGACTGTTTCCACGCTGACCGTGACAACGCGCCCCACCAGCCGGACAATATATTCCGGGTCCTCGTCCCGGTTCGGGTCGCTCCCGATCCCGCTCCGCTTGTCCGTCGAGACCTGGTACTGGTCCAGCACCCATTCCAGTGCGCTCCGGTTCCCCAGCCGGTACTCAAACGCCTCCGGCGGAATGCCTTCCAGCGTCAGGCCCGCGTTGACTTTCAGCGCCGTCTTATCCGCCGACAGCCGCATTTTCGTCACCCGCCACGAAAACGCCATCCCGTCGGTCTCGACCCACTTCAGCGGATACTCGTTCGCCTGCTCGTAGCCGGTGTGCAGGCCGGCGAGGCGTTCCCCGGCGGAGACGAAGGCGCGGAAGACGCCCCCCCGCCCCAATTCTGGGGAGCCGGATGAAGACAAAGAAGCCGGCGGCGGCGGGCGGTTTTCCTTCTCCTCTGTATGGCTCCCCAGAATTGGGGCGGGGGGGCCGTCTTCCACCACGGAGGGGCTATCTTCCACCAGCGGCACACGCGGCAATTCGCGCTTCAAGTTCTCCTTGTACCGCGCCCGATACTCCGGGTGATGCAGCAGGGCATAAACGTAGTGAAAGATGTCCAGTTTCGTCACGTCCGGCCCATACTTCGCGTGGAACTGCGAAAGCGCCCAATCCGTGATATTGTCCCGCCGTATCTTGCCGTCGAGGGCGTAGGTGTAGAGCGGGAAGCACTGAGAGCCGGTCTGCGGCTGTCTGTCAGGAATGATGTTCACCATCAGCGAGAACATGGGCAGTTCTGCGCCGACTTTGTACATGATGACAAGGTTCTCTGATTTAGTGAGGGAGGCAGGGAAATACTGATTTGCACTTCCTCTTTCGTCCACTATTATCTCAGCGTCATAAATCCATTGTTTCGTGAAAGGCTGGTAAAGACTTTGCTTTACATCTGCTTCCTTGTATTCTATTGAGCGGCCCCGTGTCAGTTCCGCCTTGAGGTTCCGGCTCCATTGTATCTTTTCGTAACCGACAAAAGCATCAACTTCTTTTGGACGACCTGCCGATTTCCATTCCTGCACGACATCGTTATAATCGCTAACAAACGCACTCACGCGCTGGCTTAACTTTGCCTTATCAAAATCGTAAACCACACTGTCCCGCCCTGTCATCACGCCGGGAGAGTATGTTTTGAAGATGGTTTGCACTTCCGGCGATTTGCTTGCTTTTGCTTCTTTAGATACTAGCGGCAAGAAGTCCGAATAATCTGCGTGTAGCCCCTCGGTAATCCAGTTCCCTTTGGTATCCGGTTCCAGTGTTTGCCACTTTACGTTTTTGACGCTCCCGGCGGTTTTGAGTTCCGCCAATTTCGCCAGTCCGCTTTGCTTGTCGTCTACGGCATGATAATGGATTGTTGCTGCCGGGTAAGGCTTTGACAGCCCCTCACGCCGCCGGACCAAAAGTGTGATGCCGACGCCGACCATGATGTTGAAGACGCTGCCGCCGCCGCGCTTGCGGGCATTGCCGCCTAAATCCAGGTGATAAATTTCCGTAAAGTCCTGCGCGAGATGCTTGCGGAACCCGTCAAACGCCAAGCCTTCCAAAAAGCCGTTGTTTGTCACGAAGCAGATGACGCCGTCCCGGTCTTCCAGCCGGTCTGTGGCCCAGCGAAAGAATCGGGAATAGGCATCATAGACTTGCGTTCGCAGGGTGGCTTTCGAGTCTTTCACAAAGGTAGCCCGGATGCGGTCGTCTACGACGCCGTAGCGGCGGTTTTTGTTGTTGTCGTTTTCGTTCTGCTGACCCACGTTGTACGGTGGGTTGCCGATGATGACGGTGATTGCGGCGTCTTTTTCTTTTTGGACGCGCTCCGTATTCTCCGGGTTGAAGATGGACAGCGTCGTTTGGGCGGCTTCGGCCAAATCCAGCGTGTCCGTGAAGCAGATGCCCTCGAACGGCAGGTAGTGGCTCATCTTCTCATAATAAGCGTGCTCGATGTTCAGGGACGCGATGTAGTAGGGAAGCAGCATCACTTCGTTGGCGAACAGCTCCTGCTCGTACTTGTGCCGCAGGTTTTGATGCGACAAGCGGCGGACGATGTTGACCAGGAAGTTCCCGGTGCCGGTGCAGGGGTCCAAAATGGCGACGCCTTTGTCGCTCAGGGACAGGTTGAACTCGGTCTTCAGAACGTGTTCCACGCTTTCGCACATGAAGTCCACAATCGGCTGCGGGGTGTAGACGATGCCATGAGTATCCGCCTGATCCCGGCTGAAGCCCTGAAAGAACCGCTCGTAGACCGTGTTCAGAAACCCCTGCTTCTCGGCATACGTCGTGATGGTCCGCGCTTCGGCCTCAATGGCAACGTAAAAGTAGTCCAGACGCTTTAAGAAGTCCTGACGGCTAAATGCCTGCCAGGTCAGGGCGTCAATGACCTTTTCAATCTCCCCGGCGATGACGTTGCGCTTGGAAAACTCGGCATTCCCCAGCACGGTGCGGAACAGCCGCTCGGTCAGAAGGTGCTGCACCAGCATCTCCTCAATCGCATCCGCCTTGATCGCCGGGTTCAAGGCTTCTTTGCAGAGCGTATGGAACGCCTCAAACGCCGCCGCGAATGTCGAGTCGCTCGTCCTCGCCCCGTCAATGATGGTTTTGAGGCCGCCGGCAAGGTTCGGGATGTCTTCCTTGAATTGGGCGACCGCCTTGTGAAACTCTTCAATCTGCTCGTCCGTGTGGCTGAGAAAGCGCCCCAAGAGGTCGGCAAGCTGGGCCGGCTCCCGGATGTTCGCATCCAGCACGACCCGCCCATTTTGATACAGAACGGCCCGGCGCGTGTCCTCAAAAATCGTGTTGGACAGGGGATATTTGCGCTGAATCTTCTTCTGGATTTCTGCATCCAGGTCGTCCCCGGTGTCTTTGGCTTCCCAGTAGCCGCGCGGGATTTTGAACTCATCCTGCAATGTCGCATCGGGCCGGTTCAGGCTGCCGTCCAGCTTTTGTTCCAGCAGCACCGTCCAGCCGCGCGGCTTGGCGACGGAGTCGAGCAGCTTGCTGAAAGCAAAGCGCGTTGCCTGCTCATGCAGAGCGCCCTGAGCGGTAATGGCGCTGAGGTCGGCGTAATAGGTCTGGAAATCCTTGGATGAGGCAGAGGGAAGTGAGGAAAAAGGAGACATAACCGATTATAACACCGAACAAACAATTTCTGCTCTTACTCCCCCATTCTTAGGCAACAGTCTTGACAGGCAGGCAGACATCTGTTATAGTGAATGCAGTTCATGCTTGTCCCTGCTGCCCTGTTACTGCTGTCAAGGAGAAATAAAGCCATGTCACTGCGTTTTCGAAGTCTTCGGCCTTTCCGGCTGTCCCCCCTGCTGCTTCCCCTTCTCGCTTTGCTGCCGACGCAAACCCATGCCGATCCGCCGAAGCTGACACCGGCAAACTCGGCGCTCTACATTGCCAATGTCGGCGGCGGGACGATGCTGCGTGTCAATGGCGCGACCGGCAAACCGCTCAGCGTTCTCGGCTCAGGAATGGACCCGGTGGGGCTTGCCTTCGGGCCGGATAAGAACCTGTATGTGACAGCGTTTGAGGATGGGACGATCCGGCGCTTTAATCCAAGCACCGGCGCGTCTTTGGGCGTCTTTGTTTCGCGCCGCGCGGGTATGGTTCAGCCGATTACAATGGCGTTTGGGCCTGACCATAACCTCTATGTTGCGGAGGGAGGCATGACCGGCGGGAGAATTCGACGCTACAACGGGCGAACCGGCATTCCAATCGGGGTGTTTGTGCCGCACGGGCGCGGAGGGCTGATGTACCCCGGCGATATCACGTTTGGCCCAGACGGTAATCTGTATGTCACCAACAACGCCAGGAACAATATCCTGCGCTTCGACGGAAAAACCGGACAGTCACTCGGCATCTTTGTTAAGGCCGGCAGCGGCGGACTTCAAAACCCTCAAAATATCGCGTTCGGCCCGAACAATGACTTGTACGTTGGCGGGCCTGCCGGTGTGCTTCAATTCAAAGCCAAAACGGGGAAGTTTGTGCGCGTCTTTGCCGCGCACGGCAGTACTCTTAATGATGTCGGCGGCTTGACCTTCGGCCCCGATGGCGACCTTTATGTGGGGGACTTCACCCAAAACGAGGTTCTGCGCTACAACGGGCGGACCGCCGCGTACAAAGGGGTTTTCGTCACGCCAAGCAGCGGTCTCATCAGCAATCGGTATATTGTGTTTGGGCCACGCGGCGCGGGAGGCACGTCCCCGGCGGTTGCCGCCGCCGCCGCCGCGAAGCGCATGAAAGCCTTACAGGCGTCCGCCCAAGCCGCCCAGCCGCCGCTTCTCGCCGCTGGCACGGACGCGCCGGACTTTACGGTTCAGGACAAATCCGGCAGCCCGCTCACGCTCTCGTCTTACAAGGGGAAAGTGGTTGTGCTGGACTTCTGGGCGACTTGGTGCGGCCCCTGCCAGCGGTCCCTGCCGCACACCAACGAAATCGCAAAGCAGTTCGTCGGCAAGGATGTCGTCGTGCTGGCGGTCAATGTCTGGGACACCAAGACCGCGTTTAACGGCTGGCTGCCCAAGCACCCGGAGTATGATGCCATTACGTTCGCCCTGGACCCGACGACTCAGCACGGCCAGGATGTCGCGACCCGTTTATACAAAGTGTCCGGCATCCCGACCCAATATGTGATCGGCAAAGACGGCAAAATCCAGACCAGCTTTGTCGGCTACGGCGAACCGACCCCTGAGCTGGCAAACGCCATCACCCATGCCCTCGCCGTCGCACCCGTCCCGCAGGCCGCCGCTGCCGTTCAGCCTGCTCCCTAATGCGCCGGCTGCGATGACAGGCAGCCGCTGGGAGATGCTCTCGGCGGCTGTTTTTGAGTGAATGCGGCGGCTTAGACAAACTTCAAGTCTTCGTAGCGGCGCCCCAGCACAATCTCGCTGCTGATGCCGAGCCAGCGGTCTAGCACCGTCGCGTAGACGGCCCGAAAATCCGTACTGTATCTGAGGTCCCCGGCGTCGAGATCGGTCAAGCTGGGGTACGCGCCGTAGAGACCGCCTTTCACCGGCTTGCCGAGCAGGAACATCTCGGACGCCGTGCCGTGGTCGGTGCCGCCGTTTGCGTTCTCGTGGACGCGCCGCCCGAACTCGGAAAAGGCCAGGGTCAGCACATGGTCGCCCGCGTTTATTCCCTCCAAATCGGTCTGGAAGGCCAGCAGGCTGTCGGACACGTCCTGCCAGAGCTGGTCGTGGCGGCGGGTCTGCTGGGTGTGCGTGTCGAAGCCGCCGGTTGAGATATAATAAACGCGGGTGCCTAAATTGGCGGCAATAAGCTGGGCGATCTCCTGCATTCCTTGGCCGAACGCCGATCTCGGATATTCAACCGCCGAGTGGTACCGGCTGATGCCCGCCGTGATCTTGTCCGCGCTGTCATACGTCTCCGCCGCCGTCTGCTGGAACAGCTTGCCATAGGGCGTGTTGGTGTCGCCCATCTGGATCTGCTTCAAAGCGGCAGTCCGGGCCTGTCCTTCGGCATTGGCGGGGAAGACGACCCCGAAGTTTGCCAATCCCTGAATCGTCGGCACGGCGGCGTGGGCGTTAGTGAACGCTTCCGACGCTTCATTGCCGATGTTGATTCCCGTGAGCGGTGAGGTCCGCCCGCTCCGAATGGCGTCTAGGTAGCGGGCGACCCAGCCTTCGGTTCCCAGCTTCTCCGGCTCCGCCGTCTGCCAGATCTCCATTGAGCGGAAATGGCTGTGGTTCGGGTTGGGGTAGCCGACCCCCTGCACAATCGCCAGCTTCTTCTGGTCGTACAGCGTCTTCATGCCGCCCATGACCGGGCTAAGGCCGACCGTGTCGGTGAGGTGCAGCACCTTGTCGCTATTATGTGCCAGCACGGGCCGGGCGCTTCGGTACGCCGAATCGGCATAGGGAACAACGGTGTTCAGCCCGTCATTGCCGCCCGTGAGCTGAATGACGACGAGCGACCGCCCGGCCGTCTGCCCGCTTGCCGACAGCGCGTTGCCTGCGACCGAGTCGGCCCAGACCATTTTGGCGAGCCAGGGCGGCACGGCCAGCCCGACGGCCACGGTGGTGGCACTTTTCTTGATAAAATCCCGGCGTGTGATGGACATAATCGGCTCCTGTTGGGTTCAGTAAGGTTGGCAATCGGGTTCGAGATATGCCCCCCAGCCCCCAATAATAGGGGAGCGACACGGAACCGACAGCGCTTATATTTAATCTGGCTCCCCCATTATTGGGGGTTGGGGGGCATCCTAACAAACTTGGTATTCGGGCGTTGCCATGATTAGCGGGATCACGGCGCGGAGGCGGCCTTCGAGGCCGCCGGGGGCGAGGCTGCGGGCGCGGGCATAGGGATCGCCCATCGCGCGGCGTCCGCGCCGAAATTGGCCTTGTCCAGCCTGCCCTGGCACAAACTGCGCGTTCTGCACCGTCGGCGGCTGAGAACTTGGGGCATCGGCGGCGGCAGTGACAAAATTGACCAGTGTTTGTCGGGTCGCCGGCGAGACCGGCAGTGGGCCGAGGGTGTCCAGCAGAAAATCTACCCAAGCCTCCGGCGTCATCGCGTTCTGCTGCAAATAGTCCGTGAGACGCGCGGGCGAGCCGCCGAACAACTGCCGCGAGTTGGACAGCGCATTGGCAAAGTTAATCCGGGCCAGCAGCGTGGACGTGTTGATCCAGGCCGTGCCGCCGTCCCAGCCTTTGACCGTCGGCGGGGCCAGCAGGTCCTGCCCCATCGAGCGCATCGCGCCCGGCAGCCCGGCCAGGACCGCCAGCTTCCGGCCCGCCGCCTGCTGGGGCGTCGCTGCCGGTGCCGTCAGTGTCGGCATGGCTTGCGCCGGGGCGGCGGGCATAGTCGTCGTCGCCGGCTGGTAGGCCATTTCGTTAGCCGGCGTGATGTCGGAAGCCGCCAGATCTACCGCGTGGCTGAGGCCGAGCATTTTGACGCTGCCGACCACATACTGGGCGGGCGACTTGATCACGGCGAAGCGAGCTTTTTCCGAGTAAAACGCTTTCGACCGAAAGATGCGGCTCATCACCGCCCGCATGTCGTAGCCGCTCGCAAAATAGGTCTGAGTCAGCGCCGCCAGTACTTGCGGCTCCGGGTCCGGGTAGGCGAAGAATTCCCAAAGCTGGGTGCAGAGCCGCTTTGCCGTGCCGGGGTGGGCGACCAGAATGTCTACAATGTCGTCGCCGTTCCAGGGGCCGGTCTTGCCGAGGAACGTCTTTGGGCCGTCGTCGTGCTGCCTCGGGTTGAAATAAAACTCGCCGCCGCGCAGGTTCCAGCCGGAAAACGCCCGCGCCGCCGCTTTCACATCGTCTTCGGTGTAATTGCCGATACCGCAGGTATAAAGCTCCATCAGCTCGCGCCCGTAGTTCTCGTTTGGGTGGGCCTTGTAGTTCTGGTTGCCGTTCAAATACCGCAGCATTTCCGGGTCACGCGAGACGGCAAGCGTCAGCGTGCGGAAATTGCCTAGCGCGTTTGCGCGAAATAACTGGTTCTGGCAGTACATCAGATCGCCCTGCATCCCGCCGTCTTTGGACGTGAAATGCCCGTGCCAGAACAAAACCATTTTCTCTTGAAGCGGGCGTGGCGATGCCACCATGCGATGCACCCACCACATCTTGACGGCTTGGATCGGCGTCCCGCCGTTCTTCGGCACCGGGAGCAGGCTTGCCAAACTCGCCAAAGTCTTGTCGTCTTCTAAAGGCTCCGGCACGCGTTCCGGGTGCAGCAGGATTTCGGTAGTCGCGCCCAGGCCCGCCGCTGCTGCCGCTCTCACTGCCGCCGGGTCCGCGCCGAAGCCCGCGCGTCTGAGCAAGTGGGCTGTGTCAATGTAAGTTTGGTCGTCCATTGTTTGTTTTTGATCTCGCTTTGATCTTAAATAATTGATCTTAAATAATTGATCTTAAATAATTGATCTTAAATAATTGATCTTAAGTATCGGGACTGCTGGTGTGCTGACGCAGGCCTAGAACAAAAAGTTCAGATACCCTCCAGGAACCTCTCTTGCCCGCTCACCGTTCTGTTTGTAACCGAGTTCCCGCGAAATAGTTTTAGAAGGTATACTTGGAATTATGGAAACTTTGACACTCGCCCGCACTCAGGCGAACCCGCCCCGGCAGAGCTTCGGCCAGGAAACCGACTTGTCCCTGCGCGTCCGCAGCATTGACCCGCATCTTGATCTCGAAGCCGAGATTCTGCGCCTGAAAGCTGAGCGCAACGCCGTCATTCTGGCGCACTACTACCAGGACGGCGACATTCAAGACCTCGCTGACCATGTGGGCGACAGCCTGGCACTCGCGCAGGCGGCGGCGGCGACCAATGCCGATGTGATTGTCTTCTGCGGCGTTCACTTTATGGCCGAGACCGCCAAGATATTGAACCCGGACAAGCTGGTCCTGCTGCCCGATCTCGACGCCGGCTGCTCACTTGCCGACCGCTGCCCGATTGACGAGTATTCCGAGTGGCTAAAGCAGTATCCCGGCCACACGGTCATCAATTATATCAACTCGTCTGCTGCCGTCAAAGCCGTCTCGGACATCATCGTGACTTCGTCCAACGCTGCCTCCATCGTACAGCAGCTCCCGAAAGACGCGAAGATCGTCTTCGGCCCCGACCGGCATCTCGGCAAATGGGTCGAAAAGCAGACCGGACGCGAGATGGTCCTCTGGCCCGGCTTCTGCATCGTCCACGAGCAGTTCTCCGCCCGCAAGCTCGCCACGCTTCGCGCGTCTTATCCCGACGCCAAGCTGATCGCCCACCCGGAATGCGAGGAAGCCGTCTTAGACCAGGCCGACTTCATCGGCTCGACTTTGGCGCTTCTCAAGTACGTTCAGAACCACCCGGAGCAGAAGCAGTTTATTGTCGCCACCGAGGTCGGCATCCTGCACCAGATGAAGCAGGCCCGCCCGGACGCCGAATTCCTCTGTTCCCCGCCGAACTCCGGCTGCGACTGCGCTTCCTGCCCCTATATGCGCCTGAACACGCTTGAAAAGCTGTACCTGTGCCTGCGCGACAGCCGCCCGGAAATCACCATGCCTGAAGACATCCGCGTCCGCGCCCTGCGCCCTGTTCAGCGGATGCTTGACATGAGCAAGGGGCTGTCGGCAGTCCAGCAAAAAGGGGACTAACTCTATGACCCGCGACGAAGTCTTGGCCCTCCTCGCCCAGCATCAAGCCGAGCTTGCCGCCTTCGGCCTGCGTCGCCTCGCCCTGTTCGGCTCCGTCGCCCGCAACGAAGCCGGCCTGGATAGCGACGTAGATGTTCTGGTGGAGTTCGAGGGCGAAACGACGTTCAGCCGCTATGCAAAGCTCTATGACTGCCTCGAAGAAATACTGCCGCGTCCGGTTGATTTAGCGATAGCAAGCTCTATCCGTCCCGTTCTGCGTGAAGGTGTGGAGGAAGACGCTTATGAGGTCCCGGAACTACATTGTGTTTCTTGATGACGCTGATAAATAGCGTGGGACTGAAGTCCTACGCTAAGGCTTTATTGGGGTGTGGGGCGAAGCGCCCAGTGTCCGCCTTCGCGGACAAGGAGCAGGATAGGAACACAGGCATTTTCTTCGTCCACGAAGGTGGACGCTAGGCGTCTGCGCCCCACACCCCAATAAAGCCTTAGCGTAGGACTCCAGTCCCACGCTATTCGCAAACATTGTAGTTATGACACCACAAACCCCACTGCTCGGCGAAGCCCTTGAAACGCCGGTCACAACCCTCTTGAGACCGCTGCTCGGCGCCCATATGCCGACAGCGGGAGGGCCTCATAATGCCATCACCGACGGGGTCGCCATCGGCTGCCGGTCGGTTCAGATTTTCACGGCTAGTCCGCGCCAGTGGCGGTCGCCGTCCATCAAGCCCGATATGGCGGAGAAGTTTAAAGAAGTCGTCGCCGAAAGCGGGCTGACCAAAACCGTCGCGCACGATTCCTACCTGATTAACCTAGCCGCCGAGCCGGGCAGCGACGTTTTGGGAAAGTCGCGGGCGGCGTTCCGGGGCGAAATTGAGCGGGCGGAAGCGCTTGGCGTCAATTTTCTCGTGTCCCACCCCGGTGCCCACGGCGGGGCCGGAGAAGAAGTCGGCCTTGCGCGTCTCATCGAAAGCCTCGACGTTATTCATACCCTGACGCCCGGCGCGAAAGTCCGCACGGCTTTAGAAACCACGGCAGGGCAGGGGACGTACTTGGGGGGCAAGTTTGAGCATCTCGCCCGCATCATCCAGGGCGTCCAGAACCCGGAGCGCCTCGCCGTTTGCCTCGACACCTGTCACATCTTCGCCGCCGGCTACGACATTCGCACCCCGGAGGCCTACGCCGAGACCATGCGGCTCTTTGACGAGATCATTGGCTTAGAGTGGCTGCAAGTCATCCACGCCAACGACAGCCAAAAAGCCTTCGGCAGCCACGCAGACCGCCACGCCCACATCGGCGAAGGCGAGATTGGCCTCGAAGCCTTCCGCCTCCTGGTCAACGACCCCCGCCTGGCCGGCCTGCCGGTCATTGTCGAGACCCCCGACAGCGACACCATGCACGAAGTCAACGTCAAGCGCCTGCATGATTTGATTGAAGCATGATCAGCAACCTCAAGGAGTCCAAGTATGTTCAGACGCCCAACTATCATTCCACTGGTTGCCGCAATGAGTCTGTCATGGCTTTGCCCATCCGCTCAAGCCGGCAACATTGCTTGCAACGACAAGATTCAGCCAAAAGTCACATTGTCCGAAGCGCTCGTTTTAGCCGATAAGGCACTGGGCAAAGACACTAAATCGTTTTATTGTGTAAGTGCGAGCCTTGAAAGGGTAGTGAAAGACTGCTGGATCATTAAGTATTCCTCTGCATCAGGCGCAAAACGCGATGTGGAAGTTGATTTTGACAAGCATGTCTCATCCCCGCCGAATGCCTATAACGTGCGCTTGTGAGACTGCTGACCGGCTGCCGGGCGAACCGCCGCGCCTATACACAGTATCCTCCAAATTACCCTCATCCGGCGGGATCGTGGCCTCCCCCGCCCGGCCCGCAATGACGACAAAGGGCAAGGCACAGAAAAGCCGCGCAGTCACGGACTGCACGGCTCTGAGCGACTAAAATCACAAGTGAAATTACAAGTTCTCGCGGAGGCGGCCTTCCTGCTCCGGCGGGACCTGCGCCTCGACCGAGCTGACCATTTTTTCCCGGCTCTCAGCGAGAGTCGAGGCTGCCGAGGCTTTCCAAGCCTCGGTGCGTCCGGCAAACTGGGCTAGAAACTGCTTGCCCTGCGGGGTCGCAAGCAGAAGCGCGGCGGCGCTTGCGGCAAGACCGAGCAGCAGGGTAAGGGCAACGGCTCCGTTCGATTGGGGCTGATACTGGCGTTCATCGTAGGCTGTCATGGATTTGCTCTTATTCTTCTTCGGTTGCGGCTTGCAGCTCGAACAAACGCGATAAATTGTGGGCGCGGGAAAATATCTCCGGGGTTACGGTTTCGCCCCGGCGGATGAGCGGGAAGCCGAGATAGCCGAGGACGTCCCGGTGGGCCACACGCCCGATGATCGGGTCCACATAGCCGATAATGCTGGTTCCCGCTGGCAGCGAGGTTTTGTTCATTGCCGGAGTGCCGTCAGTTCCGGCGGGAGTGCCGGTGACTTTAGGATGTTGTTTTGCCATAAAATAACGCTTTATTGGGAAAGATCGGAAAGCGAGTGCGCGAGTGTCATAATCGTGTCGAAGCGTCCTAGCTTCAGCACACGCTCCGGCTGACGGCCTGCGGTCAAGAGGATACTCAGCGTGCGCCCATGCGGGGACAAACGCTTGCGGGCTTCCACCAGCAGCGCAAGCCCAGCGCTGTCAATGAAGTCTACTTTGCTGAGGTCCACGATGACCCCAGGCGCGTCCGTCTCGCTGACCGCGCCCAGCAGCGCTTCGCGGAGCTGCGGGGCGGTGGTCAAATCTACTTCGCCGACGGCTTCAATGACAGTGCCTTGCGGCACTTGGCTTCGGCTGACAACTAACTGCGCTGCGTTCAAGTGGCTCACTCCCGGCTCAGAAATCTTTAGAAAAGAGTCTTATTCTGACTCTCTTGTCGGCAGATTATACCAGGAAATGCAGGGAATTCTACGAGGAACCGAAGAACTAACCGATGAAAAGTACCAAAAATACCGCCGCAAATACCGCCGCAAATACCGCCGCAAATACCGCCGCAGCTCCCGCCGGGCCGTGTCTTCATCTGACCTGGCTCGGCCACGCCGCGTTTCTGCTGACCAGCAGCAGCGGCACCCGCATCCTGCTCGACCCGTACCGAGCGCCCGATGCAGGCGCTTATGCGCCGATTGACGTGCCTGCCGACGTTGTCCTGGTCAGCCACTTGAACCCAAAGTACCACAGTCACTGGGAAGCGGCATCAGGAACCCCGGTGCGCTTGAACGGCCTCGATTTCGCTTCGCGCCCCGATGGAGCAGACGCGCACGGCCTCCAGTTCCGCGCCGTGCAGGTGTGGGAGTCGCCGGAGCGAGAAACGCCTGTGTCTATGCCCTACTTCACGGTGGACGGGCTGACAGTCTGCCATTCCGGCGACCTCGGCCACGCGCTTTCCCCTGAAGAGGCCGCACCGCTTGTCGGAACAGACATCTTTCTCGCCGTCGCTGGCGGTCCGCCGACTGTTTCTCTGCCAGCTCTCAAAGCCGCGATTGATTTGATCCAGCCGAAAATCGTTCTCCCAATGCACTACGGGAACGGCAAAGTCAACTTGCCGCTCCAGCCCATCAGTGACCTCCTCGCCTTGTTCGACCCGGCGCAGATCAGCTACAGCAGCTCGCCGACGCTTTCCCTCTGCGCCGCCGACTTGCCGCCATCGCTGCAAGTGATCGTTTTGCCGTCGGCGTGTTGAAGGCCCCCCCGCCCCAATTCTGGAGAGCCGGAGCGGGGCAAGCCCAAATCAGGCCGTGTCTCTACTAGGCCGCATCTTTACTCTGTATTGCTCCCCAGAATTGGGGCGGGGGGGGCCTCCTACCGGCAGCAAAACACGCAGAACGTCGCGCCCGTCCTGACGCCACGCAAGCGGCGGAGCCTGCATGGCGCCGGGCCGGCATAGGTAGGAGACGCCTGGCAGGTAATCTCCCGCGTCGCCCGCCACGGCGCAGCCTTGCAGCCGGCTCGCAACCGCCGCAAGCGCCTCCGGCAGCTCCGGCAGCGACTCCACCGGCTGCACCGAAACCACGCCAAACGTCGGCGAGCCGGTAAATGCGCTGCTCTGCCGGGCAATGACTGTCCAGCGTCCTTCGTTTCCCTGCCAAACTTCCGCGCCATCTTCCATCCACGCCAGCGCCCGTGCCTCGGCCACTGCGCCCGCCGCCGAGGCCGCCCGCACCGGCAAGGGATATTCGGCGGAGACGAAAGCCAGCGTGTCGGCCAGGATCGCCGAAAATCGCTTGGCATCGTCAAAATCGCCCAGCACATACAGCGTCTGCGGCGACAAACAGCCGCCTTGATCGTAGATCAAGACGTCTTTCGCGAACCCCCGCGCCGCGCCCTGAGCATCCGCCCCCGGCAGGAGCAGGCCCAGCGATACCCGGTGCCCGTAGCCGACAAACGGCGTCCCTGCCGGACAAAGCGCTCGCAGATCGTGAAGGGTGTTGTCGCTGCCGTGCGCCATGACCAAGTCAGCCTGGCTGCAAAGTGCCGCGTCGAGTTCGCGTGTCCCGCCGGGCCATTCGGCTAAGTAAACACAGTCTGCCAGCGCCGGCGCGACTTCCGCCAGCGAATGGTGAAACAAATGCGCCCAGCGGGCAGACGTATTCGACGGCAGCTTAACCAGCGACGCGCTCCGAACCAGCAAGGCGCGGATGACGCTGACCCAGGCCAGAAGCGGCGTATTTCCCGCAATGACAGGAGCAATGACGGGATACCCCGGTGTGTCCGGCACCGCTTCGGCGGCAAGAAGCTCGCCCAGCGCCCTCGGCGTCAGCGAATCCAGCAGCGCGTCCAAACTGACCTGCACCATCGCAAACGGGAACGGCTCGGTCCACATTTCCGCTTCTCGGCGCAGGGCGTAACAGGGGTCGCGCCAGCAGCGGCCAATCTCGCATAGCGCCGCGACAATCTCCGCCTGCGGCATCGGCGTCAGTATTTCGGCATGACGGCGGCGCAGGCCGGCAACGGCAGCCGCGATGCTGTCTACTGTCTCGCCCATAGCTCTTCCACCGCCAGTGAGCAGCCGCGCACTTCGGCGTCGGCGGCGCGGCCTTGAAGAACAAAGCCGCCGGGTGTCTTGATACCTAAGTCCTGCGTTTGCAGGGCCAGCACCGAATTAAAGTTTGCGAGGTCGTAGTGCCGCAAGAGTCCCGGCGTTCCCGCCGGCGTGTCTTCCCCCGTCGCCGGGTCAATCGTCCGGGTGTGGACCCAGCGCGGCCCCCGCTTGACTGGATCAAGGCCCTGTCCATAAAACTGCGACGCCATCTCCGACATCCCGTACTCGCTGTAACACTGGTCCAGCGGCACGCCGAGGCGCGACCCGAACAGCCCGTACAGCGCGTCGCGCGGCACTTCGCGCGTCCGGCCCTTGAAGCCGCCGGTCTCGATGACGGCGCTTCCCGTCGGCAGCCGCCAGCGTTGTTCGGTTCCGTCAAAAAGCTGGACAAACGCAAACGCCGTCCCGAACAGCGTCACCGGCTCCGTGAGATCCAAAAGCGCCGCCGACAGCGCCGCATCATTGTCCCAAAAGAACCGCTCCGCATTCAGCGTCCCCAGCATATGCGACAAAGACGAGTTCGGCGCGGCAGGCGGCTCCGGCATCAGCGCCCACAGCTTGGATGAGCGGGCCGGCAGCGCCGCCTCAAACCCTGCCCGCAGGCTGGTTTCGTACAGCGCCAGCGCGTCGGCGTCAAAGTAATGCTTGCTGGTCTGCGCCCCGGTCGTTCCCGACGAATGAAACACGGCGGCAGTCTCGCGAGTAGGAACGCAGGAAAGATCGAACACTTTGAACGCCTGCGCTGGGACCGCCGGGATGTCCTGCCAGCGCGAGACCGTCTCCGGCGACACAGTCTGCCCGGAGCAAAGCCGCCGGTACGGGGCAGACAGCGCATACTGCCGAGCAAACAGCGCAAGCGCCAATCGCTCAAACTCTTCTTCGCCGCCCGTGCTGTTTTCGATGAAATCCGCAATCTGTCGCGCCAACTTATCCATAGGTCTATTGTACCCTCTGGTATACTGAGAGGAGAACCCATCCCGGCGCACGCGCCGGGGTGGCTACCCCTTATGAAATCCCAAAACCGCAAAACCGAAGCGCTTTTGCTGCTGGCTGTCCAAGTCGTGCTGCTGCTCGGCCTCGCGCTCGTCTTCTTCGGCAAGAAAGTGACGACCAACTATGCGCCGGCGGCGATTGATCTGAACACGGCCTCGGCGACGCAGCTTGCGTTGGCGCTGTCGGTCAGCCCGCAGATCGCCGGCACGCTGATCAAAACGCGCGGGCGTGGCTGGTCGTCGGTCTACAGTCTGCGGCACGCAAAAGTTTTGAGAACCGTCCGGGTGACGGCTGATGACGCGGCGCTTGTCGTGCGGACGCCGGCGCAGGCCGCCAAGCTCTTCTGGGGCGGCGTGCTGGGACTCCTCGCGGCGTTTTGGCTGGCCCACGCGCTCCTGCGGAAATCGGCTCCGGGTGCCGACCCGTTTCTGCTGTCCTGGATTGCGCTGCTGTCGGGGCTGGGGGTGATGCTGGTTTACAGCGTCAAAGACCCCTACCGGGACGCCCCCGCCTTCACCGGCCAGATTTGGGGCGTCGCCGTCTACGGAATGCTCGCGCTCCTCCTGCCGCTGACGCGCCCCTTCGGACGCCTTACCCTGCGCCGCTACCAGTACCTGTACGCTGGGGCCGCCGTGCTGCTCATGCTGGGTCTTCTGGTGCTGGGACACGGGCCGGGCGGCATCCACATTCAGTTGTTCGGCGTCGAGCCGGTCGAGTTCATTAAATTATTGCTGGTACTGTTTGTCGCGTCGTACCTGGCTGACCGGCGCGGTGCCCTGGGCGACCCAAAGGCCGTCCTGCCGCGCTTTGCCGACTTCGGGCCGCTGGCCGCCGCGTATGCGTTCTGCCTCGGCCTCTTTCTGCTGGTGAAAGACCTCGGCCCCGCCGTGCTGCTGCTCGGCGTGTTTCTCGCGCTGCTGTACCTGACGACCCGCCGCTGGATTTATCCGGTGGTCGGTACCGCGCTGCTATCGCTCGCGGCGGGCCTCGGCTACGCGCTCCATTTCGGCTTCTTTGCGACCCGCGTTCTCATGTGGCAGCATCCCTGGGACAATGCCGACAAGAACGGGGCGCAGCTTGCCCAAGGGCTGTGGGGATTTGCCACCGGCGGCCTGTTTGGGAGCGGTCTCGGTCTCGGCCACCCGGAGTTTGTGCCGCGCTCCGGCTCCGACTCCATTTTCGCTTCTTTAGGCGAGCAGACCGGCCTCGTCGGCTGCCTCGTCGTCTTAGTCATCTACGCCCTCCTGATTGCTCGCGGCCTGTCCATTGCCCGGCGGGCGGGGACGGAGTTTGACCGGCTGCTCGCGGCGGGCCTGACTTTGCTGCTCGGCGGACAGGCCATGACAATCACCGGCGGCGTCTCCGGGCTGGTGCCTCTCACGGGAATGACCCTGCCGTTTGTCTCGTTCGGCGCATCGTCGCTGGTCGCCAGCTTCTTCGCCGCCGGTCTGCTCCTGCAAATCTCCGGCAAAACGCTCCCCGCAGACTTTGCCGACAAAGCAACCCCGGAATGGAGCCGGGCGGCTCGGACACTGGGATTAGCCTGCGCCGTCTACCTGCTCATTGGCGTTGGTGTGGCTCGTTTGGCGGTCATGCAGGGCGTCCTGGACACGCAGACTGCGACCCGGCTGCTGCGGACCCCCGACCGGGACACGCTGCCGGGCGCACCGCTGCCGGCTCACGTCAACCCGCGCCTGCTGCTGTACGCCTCGCACCTGCCGCGCGGGACGATTTACGACCGCAGCCAAGAAGTGCTTGCCCGAAACCCGAACAGCAGGACCGAACCGGGCCAGACGACCCTGCTTTGTCCCGACGGACGGCCCCGCATCTACCCCGGCGGCGCGGCCTTCGGGCAGATCGTTTGGGCCGTCGAGCGTCCGCTCTCGGCGGCGAACCCGCTGGGCGCGAACATCAAGCTGCGCGGGTTTGCAAGCTACGCCGACCTTCTGACGCCGTACCGCGCTCAGAACCTGCCGTTTCGTTCCGTGCCGCACCCGGAAAATGTCACGCTGACACTTAGCAAGCCTCTGCAAATCGCGGCGACCGACGCGCTGACGAAATATGCCGGGCAGGTGAGGGACCGGCGCACCGGGCGGCCTAAAAACAAAGGCGCGGCGGTGCTGCTGGATGCTCAGACCGGCGAAGTGCGGGCGCTGGCTTCCATTCCGAATTTCGGTCCGGCGGCGCTGACCCCCGAAACGTGGGCCGCTCTGCAAAGGCCGCCTGACGGCCCTGCGTTTAACCGGGCGGTCTCCGGCCTGTACCCGCCCGGCTCGGCCTTCAAGATCGTGACAGCGGCGTCGGGTCTGCAAAATGGCCTGAGCAGTAAGACTTTCTTCTGTAACCACACGGCAGCAAATGTCGCTTGGCACTTCGGCGGCAGGAACTATTCGCGCCGCCGAATTACCGACGAAGAAGGCTTTGTCCCGCACGGCGATACCGACATGGCAAAGGCGCTGCGGGTCTCCTGCAATGTCTACTTCGCACATCTCGGCATTGCGCTGGGGGCACCGGCTTTAGATCAAACCGCGAGGCAGAGGTTCGGCCTCGCTTACCTGCCGCCGCTTGCCAAGCTGGCGGAAGACCTGCCGGACTGCGCGTATGGGCAGGGCGCGGTGCAGGTGACGCCGCTGGAGATGGCCCGCGCCGCCCAGGCCGTTGCCGACAATGGCCGCCTCCTGCCCGTCACGTTTGTCCACACTCCCGCGCCCGGCACTGGAACCGAGGCTATGACTGCTGCCGACGCTGCCCATTTGCAACAAATGCTGGCAGGGGTCGTCACCGGCGGCACGGCGCGGGGCGTCTTCGACAGCCTGCGCGTTTCGGTCGCGGGCAAGACCGGCAGCGCCCAAAACGGGCGCGGTGACGGCCTGTCGCATTCCTGGTTTGCCGGATTCGCCCCGGCCTCGCGTCCGACCGTCGCCTTCGCCTGCGTCGTGGAAAACGGCGGGGCCGGGCGCGATGCCGCCGCGCCGGTCTGCCGGGAGATGCTCCGCAAGGCATTTCCGAAGTAGACCAAGGCATTCCCGAAGTAGACAATGTCGGGTATGATGAGGGGCGATGCACTGAAGAACCATGTGTTTCAACACATAGTCCAAAATCGCACGCTCTTGATCTCCGACACTTTTAGGAAACAATCATTGACATTCGGCTCTCAGACACTTTCTAAAACACTTTCTTCTAAAACGCTCTTGCTCCTCATCGCCGCCGGTTCCCTTTGCCTTGCCCTCGCTGTTCCGGCCTCCGCCGATGATCTGCGGGCGGCTTACGAATCGCAGGTCGGGTATGCACTGCATCTGCTGGAAGCGGGGCGCTACGGGGAAGCCGAAGACGCCGCGCAGACACTTGTCGCCGCCTATCCCGATGCGCCGCTGCCCTACGCGGTGCGCGGCACGGCGGCGCTGTATGTCGGCAGCATCGGCTTTGCCCGCAAAGACTTCAACCGCATCGCCTACGAGAGTCCTGATCCGGCCACATTGTACGGCGAGGCGCTCTGCGATCTGTTCGCCAAAGACACCGAAGGAGCAAAAGACCGGCTGGGGGAACTGGGGCGGGAGCCGCTGTCTGAGGCGCAAAAAAGTGATGTCGCGGCAGCGCAGGCGTATCTAGCCCTGCTGACCGGAGACACGGCGGGCGCGGCGGCGCTGACGAAGCAGGAAGCCGGGGCAAGCGGCACACTGGCGGCGGAAGTCGCTGCCCTGGCGCTTTCCCGCACCGATCCGAAAGCAGGCGCTGCTGCGCTGGCTCACTTTCTGGCCACAACCGACGGTGTCCCGCGTGTCCGCGAGCAGGACGGCCTGCGTCCCCTGTTTGATCCTGCAAAACCGCTGGAGCCGAATGTTCTGACGCCGGACTTGCAGCAGATGTACGCCGACCGCTTAAACGGCAGCATCCTCGCCGCGAAGCGTGCGAGCGGCGAAGTCCAGCCCTGCTCCGGGATCGTGGACCTCAACCCGCCTCAAACACTGCCGGCGCGAACGGCGCTGCTGTCGTACTCGGTAGACGGCCAGATGGCCGCGATGGTCAGCCAGCCGCCCTACACATTCACTTGGAACACGGCGCGGGTGGCAAACGGCACGCACCGGGTTCGCATCGAAGCGGTAGACGCGCTCGGCAATGCGCTGACAACCCAGACCGAGACTGTCCGCGTCTCAAACCGGAACGGGACTCCCGCGCGTCAGCTCGACGACCTCGGCATGATGGCGCTCAAGGCGCGGCTTTGGAGCCTGCTTGCCCTGCGGCCCTCCCGAAAAGTCGCCGAGTGGACACTTGCCCAGCAGTATCTGACTTCCGGCGACAAAGTGAATGCCGGAACCCATTTAGAGAATGCCGCTGCGCTCGACCCGGCCTACAAGAATGGCTGCAGCACCGCGCGGGCCTTGTTCGGCCCGCCCGCCCGGCTGCTCAGCCTCAGCGCCGGCAGCGGCAATCTCCGGCAAATCGCCCTGACTTTCGACGACGGCCCCAGCCTCGCGAAAACCCCTGCGCTGCTCGACGCACTGGATGAGGCCAACGCCCCGGCGACTTTCTTTGTGGTCGGCTCCCGCGCTGCCGAAGCGCCGGGCCTCCTGCGGCGCATGGCGAAGCGCGGTGATGAAGTGGAAAACCATTCGTTTACCCACCCGAACATGAACCTGCTGCTCCTGCCCGAAGCGGAAAGCGAGATTGTGCGCGGCTCGGTTGTCATTCAAGCCTTGACCGGAAAACAGCCGCATTTCTTTCGTCCGCCCGGCGGCAACGCAAACCCCGCCGTTCAGCGCCTCGCGCAAGGCTGCGGGCTGTCGGTTGCCTACTGGACCGTAGATGCCGTCCATTACGAGGATTTAGGCTCGCCGTCCGGGCTGGTGGCTTACGTTCTCGCCCACGTCCATCCCGGCTCGATTGTGCTGATGCACAACGGCCCGGAAGTGACCGCGTTGGCAATTCCGGCCCTGGTTGCCGCCCTGCGGGCACAGGGCTATTCGCTGGTGACCCTGGCGGAGATCGCCAAAAGCCAGACGGCAATGCAGGCGAAGACCGCACCGAAGATGAAAGAATGAGCGCAGATCTGCGCTTCTGCCTGACCCTCGCAGTGTTCGCCGCGACGTTAGGCTGGGTCCTGACCCGGCCGCGCGGCTTGCACGAAGCCTGGGGCGCGGCGGGTGGCGGCCTGCTCATGCTGGCCCTGCATTTGGAAACGGCCGGGCAGGCATGGCGCGTCACAAAGACCGGGCAGGACGCGCTTTTGTTCCTGCTGTCGCTTCTGCTGCTGTCCGCGCTGCTGGAGCGGAGCGGCTTCTTCGAGTGGGCGGCGGTGCAGGCGGCCCGGCGGGCGAAGGGGGATGGCCGGCGGCTGTACCGCAACGTCTTCCTGCTCGGCGCACTCATCACGGCCACACTCTCGCTGGACACGACCGCCGTGATTTTGACCCCGGTGGTGCTGGCGTTTGTGTCCCGCCTAAAGCTGCCGTCCCGGCCTTATTTGTTCGCCTGCGCGTTTGTTGCAAACGCCGCCTCCCTGCCTCTGCCGGTTTCCATTCTGACCAATCTGCTACTCACAGGCGCGTTCCATCTGCCGTTCGGGGGCTTTTTCGCGCGAATGCTGCTGCCGCAGTGCGTCGCCCTTGCGCTGAATTATGCTCTCTTTCAGCAGCTCTTTCGGCGCGAGCTGCCGGCGAAGTTTTCAGACGCCGCTCTGCCGGAGCCGGAGTCGGTTGTGCCGAACGAAAGCTATTTCCGAGCTTCCGTAGCTGTGCTTGGCCTGGTACTTCTCGGCTACTTCGCTGCACCGTTTCTGCTTCTGCCGCCTTACGCCGTCGGCTTCGCGGGGTGCGCGGCGCTGGCGGCCTGGGGTGTCCGGACCCGGCGCGTCAACTGGGGGTTGATGCGGGAGATTAGCTGGCCTGTATTTCCGTTTGTCGTGGGGTTGTTTGTCGTCATTGGCGGAGTGGAGAACTTGGGACTGACCGAGCCGATCGCCCATACTCTTACCGGGCTGCATTCGCCGCTTTTAGCAGTGCTTGCGGCGGCGGGCGGGGCGGGGGCAGCGTCAAACATCGTCAACAACATCCCGGCGGCGTTGCTGGCCCGGAGTATCCTCACGGCGGCCCATGCCGGGCCGCCGCTTGTTTATTCGGCGCTGCTGGGAACAAACATCGGGCCGAACATCACGCTGTCCGGGTCGCTTGCAACGCTGCTGGTCCGGGAAGCGGCCCGCAAAAAAGGCGAAGACATCAAGGCGGGCGATTTCGTCAAGATCGGCCTGTACGTTACCCCACTCGTTCTGCTGGCGGCGGCTTTGACCCTTTGGCTGACGTTTCTGGTGGTGCGGTAGGGGAAGAGAAGGGGCGGTTTCAGTCGCCCAGCATCCTTTCGGCGGTCTTTACCGCCCGCCGGTCAGCCGGTTGAGAAGCGAGCCGAGCGGTGACTGGACCTGGACCGTGAGGGGAACCACGAGCGACGACCGGCCCTGGGAGCGGATGCCGAGGCCGCTCTGGTAAAGGCCGACCGCGAGATCGGCGCTCGGCACGGACACGCGGATGCTCAGGCTTTGGCCCGGCGCAAGCGTCCCCGACGCCGGCACAATTTCCAGGCCGGCAATCGGCTGGCCGATCCCGCCGGTCGCGCCCTCCGTCAGTGAAGCAATTCCGAACTCAAACGGTGACTCGCCGATGTTCTTCAGTGTAAACTCGCCCGAAGCCGACTGGCCGCGCCGGGCCGTGAGGACAAGCGGTGCCGGGGAAATACTGCCGTTGACCTCGCCCTGCCCTGGCGACGGGGTGAAATAAACACTGCATTCCACCGCCCATTTGTCCCCGGCCACTGTTTCTCCCTGCGGGGTTGTTTGGTCGTCGGAGCTGATTTCAAGCCGCCCAGTAATGGTCTTGCCGCGCTCGGTCGTCTTGGCCGGGTCTACCCGGACCGTAATCTCGTTCTCGTTGCCGCTGAACCGGTTCCCAGAAACCACAATCCACGGCGCACGGGCCTTGACCTCGCCGGAGATTTGCCCGCCGCCGGCATTGTAAAACGAGACCGTCATCGGAGGTGCGATCCGCCCGCGCGTGATCTCCCCAAAGCGCAGGTGCTTCCGGCTGACCAGCAGGACCGGCGGGGCAATCTGCCGCAGCTCGGCGAGAAACTCACCCGCGCTGGCGTACCGGTACTCGGTGTTGTACGAAAGCGCCTTGTTGATGAGCCGGGCCAAGTTCAAATCGGCGTTCGGCTGCTGGATCAGCGAGTTTGTGATATACATGGAGCGCTGGTTAATCTGCTCTTGATCCGGCGCGACTCCCGCGATCATCTCGTACAGAATGCAGCCCATCGCGAAAATATCCGTGCGGACATCCGCGCTCCATTTTCCGTCCGCCTCAAGCTCCGGCGGCAGGTAGCCTTCCGTGCCGTACAGCGGCACCGGCGCATCGTTTTCATGGCCGTCGCCGAAGTACTGGGCCGCGCCGAAGTCGAGCAGCGTTAAATGGCCCTGCGGCGTGATCCGTATGTTTGCGGGCTTGAGGTCATGGTGGATGATCTGCCGCGAATGCAAAAAGGCCAGTGCGTCGCACAAAGAAACCGACCACTTCAAGGTCCACTGCCGGGGCAGAGGATGGCGCTTCAGAATGATGTCGTCGAGGGTCGCTCCGACGATGAACTCCTGGGCGATATAGTAATGACCGTCGTTTTGGAACGCCTCATAGAACGTCGGCATGAGGGGGTGGGGACTGGCCTGCATTCCCACGGTCCGCTCCCGGTCGAACAGCGCCTGCAAGGGGGCCTGGTCGCGCGGATGCCGGGCGGGGAAGAACTCTTTCAAGGCCACCTGCCGCCCCGGCATCTGCGGGTCCCGCGCCAGATAAACCGCGCCGTAAGCGCCTTGTCCGACCACGCTTTCAATCAGGTAGTGTGTTTGATGCCCCGGTACGGCTTCCCCGGCGGCCAGCAGCATTACATCGTCATATCGTTTCCGCTTCGCCACGCTTCACGCACCTCTGGGCTGAGACAAAATTATGTCTTGACAAATAAAAGTCTTGTGGGTATTATACCTGATATGGCCCTATCGTTTAACGGTCAGGACAGCGCCCTCTCACGGCGTAAATCGCAGTTCGATTCTGCGTAGGGTCATTTCAGAGCGCTTATCTTCTTCCGCGAGGCATCCCGCCTCGCGGAATTGCTTTTTGGGTATCAGATGCATATGGAACGACTGTACGCGCCCTGGCGCATGGCTTATATTGAGCAGCCGCAAAAGCCGAAGGCAAGCGAAACCGGCTGCGTTTTTTGCGACGCGGCAGCATCCACAGACGATGTCGCAAACCTCATTGTCCATCGCGGCAAAGCGGCGTTCGTCATCCTAAACAAGTTCCCGTACAACAACGGGCATCTCATGGCCGTGCCTTATCTCCATACTGCCTCGCTGGCTGACTTAGATGATGCCGCGACCGCCGAGCTTTTGTCGCTTGCCAAAGCGGCCCAAGCCGCGCTTGCCAAAGCCATGCACCCGGAAGGCTACAACCTCGGCATGAACCTCGGCACCGCTGCTGGAGCCGGGATCGCCGACCATCTGCACCTGCACGTTGTCCCCCGCTGGAACGGCGACACAAACTTCATGCCCGTCCTCACCGATGTGAAAGTCATGCCGGATGCGCTTGAGCATTCCTGCCTGCTGCTCCGCGAAGCGTGGCCCTCCACGTCACTCCTCGATTGATCACGACTAGAGAAAGAAAGACACGATGGCAGACGAAACGCAAACCCCAAAGAGCAGAATTATCCTTGACCTCGCGACCGAAGCCAGCACCTGCCCCTCCTGTGACCTGTCTGAAACGCGCACGAAAGTCGTTTTCGGCGATGGCAACGCCGACAGCCCGCTGATGCTGATTGGGGAAGGGCCGGGCGCAAACGAAGACGCCACCGGGCTGCCGTTTGTCGGACGTGCGGGAAAGCTTCTCGACGAATGCCTGCGCGAAGCGGGAATGCTTCGCAAGCATATCTACCTCACCAATGTCGTCAAGTGCCGCCCGACACTTGAAGAAGCCGGCAAAATTAAGAACCGCCCGCCCCGCGCCGACGAGGCCGGCACCTGCGTGTCTCTTTGGCTCGACAAGCAGATCGCCACCGTCCAGCCGCTCGTCATTTTGTGCCTCGGTGCCCCTGCCGCAAACGCCATCATCCACAAGAACTTCAAGATGACCCAGGAGCGCGGCCAGTGGTTTGAGAGCCGCTACGTCCGGTACGCGATGGCCGCCCTGCACCCCGCATACATTCTGCGCCAGGAAGGCGAAGCCTACGACCAGTCCCGCCAGTTTCTGATTGACGATCTTGTTGCCGCCCGCGATAAAGCAAAGACCGCCAAAGATGAGCCAAAGTCAACCTTGTTTTGAGAGAGTTTTATGCTTCCAGAAGGCGCTGCCGAGGCAATTTGTGTCCGCTACAATTTGGGTGAGCCGACTGCCCCGCCTAGGTCGGTCGCAGGCGGCTTTATCCATCGTTTGTACCGCCTTGAGACGACGACAGGCACATTTGCAGTCAAATGGCTGAACCCGGAGATCATGCGATATGAGAACATCTACGACAACCTCCGCCGCAGTGAAGCCATTGCCGCCGAATTTGCCTCCGCTGGTGTGCCTGCCGTCTTGGCACTAGACGCGCCGGGGGGAACCGTTCAGGATTTCGACGCTGTCACAGTTATTGTTTATCCCTGGCACGAGGGAAAAGTTCTCCCAAAGTCAGCCGCTTCTCCAGAAGAAGCTTATCAAATTGGGGTAATACTCGGACGGATGCACGCCCTGAACTTACCCGGCGGGGCGTCGCCGGAGCCGCCGCCAGCACGCGAGCCGATGGCAGAAGAGCCGTGGATGTCGCTCGTGCGCCGAGGGCAGGAACAGCAAGCCGGGTGGATGTCAGCGGTCGGGGCCTCCCTGCCGGACTTGTTTGTCTGGAACCGTGACCGCATTGCCGCCGACGCTGCACTGCCGCAGACACTTGTGTTGAGCCACTGCGACTTGGACCAGAAGAACGTCATTTGGCAGAACAGCCACATGCCGCTGTTGCTTGACTGGGAATCAGCAGGATTAACCTCCCCTAACGCCGAAATCATTGGTGCGGCTTTGGACTGGAGTGGTCAGAGTGCAGGGCCACCGAACCATGCCGCTTTTGCCGCTGTTTTCGCCGGTTACCGGCAGCACATGAACTTCGATCCTCACACCGCACTGCCTCTCATGCGTAGCAGGCTTGGCGGCTGGATTGACTGGCTGGCAGCCAGCATGAACCGTTCTTTGGACAGCGAAGCGACAAGCGGCGAAAAAACGGAAGGAACGCGGGAAACGCTTGGAACCCTCGCGACGATGTACGCCCTGGCGGACGGCATGGAACACTGGGCCAAATGGTGCGACTAAACCGATCCAATCTATGTTAGAACAAGAAAGAAGCAGCAATTATGGAAAAACGGCCTTATGGAAACACCGGCTGGGACCTCAGCGTCCTCGGCTTCGGCGGCATTGTCGTGATGGATGTCTCGCCGAGCGACGCCGACCTCTATGTCGGCGAGGCGATTGACCGGGGCATCAACTACTTCGATGTCGCACCTTCCTACGGCAACGCCGAGGAGCGTCTCGGCCCGGCCCTAAAGCCGTACCGGGACAGCGTCTTTCTCGCCTGCAAGACCGGACGCCGGGACGCCGCCGGGGCAATGGAAGAACTCGAAAACTCCCTGCGCCTCATGCAGACCGACCACTTCGACCTGCACCAGCTTCACGCCATCACGACGGCAGACGATGTCGCCCAGGCATTCGGCCCCGGCGGCGCAATGGAGACTTTTCTGAAGGCACGCGAGCAGGGCAAAGTGAAGCATCTCGGTTTCAGCGCCCATAGTGTGAACGCCGCCCTGTCTGCCTTATCCCAGCATCCCTTCGACAGTGTTCTGTTCCCGTTCAACTACATCACCTACGAGAACGCAAAATTTGGCCCGCAGGTCATGGAAGCCGCCCAAAAGGCGGGCGCGGCCCGGCTGGCACTCAAAGGCATGGCGCGTGGCCCGTGGCGCGACAACGACCCGCAAAGAAGCGAGTACCCCAAAGCCTGGTACGAGCCGCTGGCCGATCGAGCCGAAGCCGAGGCCGCCCTGCGCTACACCCTCTCGCTGCCCATCACCGCCGCCCTGCCCCCCGGCGACATCCGCTTGTTCCGCCTCGCCTGCGCCATCGCCGACGACTTCGAGCCGATTTCGGCGTCAGACCTCGCCGCCATTCAGGCCAAAGCCGCCACCGAGCAGCCGCTGTTCCAGCTTGCTGCTTAAAACCACTCTTGGAGGTGTAGATGTCTCGCCGCACTGCCTGCCGACTGCTTGCGCTGTTTGTTCTCTGTTTTATGCCTGCACAGGTCCGGGCGGACGACACGCACGACATCCGTACCGCCTATGTTCAGCTTGACGCCGCCTACAGCCGTCGCGACGTTTCTGCTGTCGCGGCATTTCTGGCTTCCGGCTTCCATCGGGTCAAGTGGAACGCTATTTTGACGCCTGCCGAGTTTCAGGCGGAGCTAAAAGACAGCTTTGACGGGACGGCGTCGGTCACGGCAGCCACGAACATCCAGAAACTTGCGGTGCGGGGCGACACTGCCGACGCTCTCGTTTCAAGACATGTTGATTTCACCCTTCCAAAGCCGCTGCCGGGGCTTCCGCCGCCGTATTTCACCATCAAAGTCACTCAAGAGCATTGGCAGCGCATCCAGGGGCAATGGCGCATGACCGCGATGGATGACACGCCGCTGGTCCAAACTCTTTGCCTTTTCAACGCCCGCGACCAGGAGATACGCAGTCTGTATTTTTCTGACCGAAAGACCCCGTTCATTGGCGTCCAGATGAGTCAGGTAGACGCCGCAGACCGGGCGCGAACCAAACAGATCATTCACCAATACGGCTGGCCTGGATACGATCTTGTCGGCACAGAAGGTGACGGGGATGCTTGGCTGCTCGTTCAGCATTCCGACAACGATAAAGCGTTTCAAAAACGCTGCCTGCCGCTGATCGCCGCTGCCGTCAAGCATGGGCAGTCCAATCCAAAAAACTATGCCTACCTCACCGACCGGATTTTGTGCGGTGAACATAAGCCGCAGATGTATGGCACTCAGTTCACGTTCAAACAGGACACGCAAGGCAATTTCATTCCTCGGCCTATTGCAGATCCCGCTCATGTCGACCAGCGACGCGCGGCTGTCGGCCTCGAACCGTTAGCGGATTACGCGGTACAGGTTAAACAGATGTATAGGTCCGAAGCAAAGCCGTGATGTTGGGGTTGTAGAGGACCCCAGCACAGAGCGTCCTGCGGACGAGAAATGATGCTCTTTTTCCACCTTCTTTGTGCGAAGCACACATCTCTGCCGGGGTTTTCCACAACCCCAGTTTGACGAAACCAAACCTATGACCTACAAACTTGCTGCGATTGATTTGGACGGGACTCTGCTCAACAGCAAGACTCACGCCGTCTCCGATGGGAACGCTGCGGCGGTGCGCGACGCTGCACGGAACGGGGCGCAGATCGTGCTGGCGTCAGGGCGGCAGTGGGTGACGATCAACAAATTTGCACAGCAGCTTGATCTTGCCCCCGATGCCCCAATTATCGCTTACAACGGCGCGATGATCCGCACGCACGGCGGCGAGACCTGGTTCCATCAGCCCTTGCCGGCGGACGCGGCGGCGAAGATTGTGACTTACTGCGCGGCGAACGGCTATCACCTGAATTACTATTTGGACGATGCGCTGTATGTCCGCGATGATGACAAGTGGGTGGATATTTACCGGGAGCGCACCGGAACAGTCGCGCAGATCACGGGCGATTTAGGAAGGTTCGACGGGCGGCAGCCGACAAAGATTATTCTCATTGACATGCTGGAAACGACCAACCGGCTGTTAACCCGCTTTCAAGCAGAGTTCGGGGACACGCTGTATATCACGAAAACGGAAGACGAATACTTGGAGTTTATGGACCCGGACATCAGCAAAGGCCGGGCGCTGGCCGAGGTCGCAGCACGCCTCGGTTTCACGGCGGGCGAGTGCGCCGCGTTCGGCGACTCGTTTAACGACACGCCGATGCTTCAGTGGGCTGGCCTCGGCATTGCGATGGGGAACGCTCGGCCTGAACTCAAAGCGATTGCCGGCCTAGTCGCCCCGCCCGCCGATGACGACGGGGTAGGGACGGTTCTCGCCGAACTCTTCCCGGTCCATCCATAGCACCAGCAGAAAATGTGGGAATGTCAGCGCGGCAATCAGCGACAGGTACAAAAAGACGAAGCTGCCGACGGTGACATGCGCTCGCCCCTGCCACCACCATAAACCTGCCAGAAACCCTAACGCGCCGAGTGTCATCGGCAGAGCCTGCACTGCCGACCGCAGCACACAGCGTCCGATTTGGCCCTGCGTGAGAGCCGCTTGGTCGGCATCGTCAATGATCATTAAGCGGGCGATGTGACGCGCCGAATGCCAGACGCAGAAATAGATGCCGACGGCAAGGATTGCCGGCACAAGCGAAAAATACGCCAGCAGCAGCCCGACCTCCCCCACATCCCGCCAAAACCCTGACCTGCTGAGCCGCCACGATTGCCATAAGTAGGCCGCAAGTGTCAGGCCAAGAACAGCGAAACCGATCTCTCGGACAAGAGGAGACACTCCCCAAGCAGCAGAACTGCCGTACCAGCCCAAAATGCCGCCCGCGACCTGAGCAAACGCCGCCGGATGGGCAAGCGGCGGCAGCACAATCGGCAGGCCGCCCCGGACCGCCCAAATCAGGAGCTGCCCCGCCCGTGCCGCCGGCCTCGGCTGCCCGCCGAACACCGCAAGATAGTAAGCGTCTCCCTGGCCCCAGTGCAGCCACGAACACAGCAGAAAAACCGCCAGCGCGGCCAGGGGGAAGATGTGCCAGAAGAACAGATACAGCGCGACGAGGGCCGCATACCCCAGCACAAACAGCGCAAGATACCGAGGCGTCAGGCGCTTATGCAAAAGAAACAGCGGGGCGAGATGGTCTAAAGCGCCATGCGGCAGGCCCAACAAAACCATGCCGGCGACAAACGGCCAGAACTGCCATTGAACCGCCAGGGCAGGGAAGCAGACCGCAAAACCAAGAACGGCGGCAAGCGAAAGCCAGGCGGGGTAAGTCAGCCAGGGCCGGAGCGCAGCAGCAGCGGCAGAGCGCGAAGCGCGGCCTTTAGGAACGGCGTCAGCGGCAACGCGCGGAGAATATGAAAATCGCTGGGCCATACGCTGGTTTCTGATAAAAAGGCGGCAAGCGTGTCCGGCGGCACACGCGCGAACAAGCGGGTGAAGTAGCCGGGAAAGGCCGCCGGATTGTCGTGCAGCGCCTGCAAAAAGACCGTGTCGAAGAAGCGGAACCGGCCCGATGCCGGCGCTTCTTTGTAGGTATCTATCGCTCCTGCCGCAACCGCATCCGCGATTTGGCGGCACTGGGACTGGATGCGCGTAAACGTGTAGCCGCTCGACGGCTTCGCGCAGCCGCCTGCTGTCCCAATATAAAAAATCCGCCCCTCGCGCTTCGGGAACGCCTGGGTGGTCATCGGGATCACCCCGGCTTCCTCGCGCTCCGCCTCAAACTCATCCACTCGGTACTGCTCGCGCAGGTACACGCCGATCTCGCGGCGGTGCTGCGCCGCACTGATTTTCTGTGCGTCAAGCGGCTGAATATAAGTGTCCTCGACAAGCGCCTGGGTCGGCGAGAACGGCAACACATACACAAAGTGCAGGCCGCTCTCCTGCGAAACGCGAAAGTCCATCAGCGTGCAGCGCGAGGGATCGAAAACCGGCGCGGCAGTGCAGACAAACTGGCCGAAGAAGCGCTGGGAAAATGATAATCCGCCGGACAAAGCCGGGCATAGCGGGACCGGGCGGCTGTCAAAAACGTAATCCGCCTCCCAGGATTGCCCCGCCGCCGTCACGCAAGCGCCGTGGGGACTGGAGCAGACGCTTTCAACGGGGCAGCCGAGCTTCAGCGTGACGTTTGGGTAACACCGGATCACTTCCATCATCGCCGCGTAGAAGTCAATGCCGCGCAGGCAGGCATAGCCGCCGCGCACCGAGCTTTGAGACACGCGGCTTCCCTCCGCGCCGACAACGTCCCAGCGGTTCCAGCAGGACGCCGCGAGGCTGCTGTAGGGGTGCGGCGCTGTCTCCCAGAAGCACCAGGTTCGGTCGTCGGTGAATGCCGGCTTCCGGTCCAGCACGACGATCTCATCGGTGACGCCGCGTTCCAGCAGTGCATGGCACAGGCTGAGGCCCGCCGCGCCTGCGCCGAGAATAAGATACCGTTTGGCGGGCAAAATAAAAGGTTTCTAAAGGGAAAGTCTTGTGCTTTGTTTAATTAAGGGACGCCAGCTTGCCCAGCTCCTGCGTGTCTACCGGCAGGCTGAGGCCGCCGACGACGTTTTGAAGCGTATCTTGTGCTTCAATTTCGGTTTGCAAAATCTCCACTTCGCGCTGCAAGCGGCGGGAGGTATCGGTCATTTCAAGAAGCGACTGCTTTTCCTGCGGCGGAACCTGCAAAACACTGGCAACCGCATAAGACAAGTATTCCGGGTCCTGCGGAAGCTGAAGCGTTGAAAGGGTCCGGCCCGTCATCGCAAACAAGGACTCTAGGTAAGTGCGAAACAGCACGCCGACGGCATTGAAGTCACTTTCCACTTGAACCAAATTGACGGCTTCTTCCGCAATCGGCTCGATGGCCGCCGATAAATAAGGCTTGTCGTGAGACGTCCGCGTGATCCGAAAACGGGATTCGCCGAAGACGAGAATGTTCATGCGGCCGTCGGACATCTCCTCATACTGAGCGATCCGGGCAAGGGTCCCGACCTGGCGCGGCGCCGCCTCCGCGCCGATGTCTGCGCCGCTTTGGATGAGCGTGATGCCGAACGGCGACTTCTCCTCACGGCAGCGTAGGATCATTTCGCGGTAGCGCGGCTCAAAAACATGCAGCGGCAGCGGCATATCCGGAAAAAGCACGACATGCAGGGGAAACAGGGGAATGTCATCATAATTAACCATAACGCTACTCGCTTGCTGTAAACGATTGAGAATGCACGGCTATTCCGAAAGCACGGTGATGTAGCCGAGGTCCTTGCCCAGCGTAAAGAACTCGGCAGCAGTCTTCGGCGCGGCGTAAGTCGTCCTGTGAGCGCCGTTATACATCTCGACTGCCTTCTGGGCAAAAGCCAGCGGGGTCATGGCATTCAGAAATAAGCCCTTCCAGCCAAGCTCTTTCGTGACCCGCGCTTTTGCCTGCGCTAGAACATCGTCGGCAGTCGAGCCGCTCAAAGTTTCGTCAATGTGCCGCCCCGCAACCGCCATTGTCACCCGAACTTTCATAGCGTGATTATACCCGTCTCCTGCCCGAACTGACGCAGCATTTGCGTTTTTGCCGTTGCCAGCCCGACACTCGTGTCCCCCGCCCCGTAATACACAAAGAGCGTGTGATCTTTAATGACCAGGCCGGTCGGAAACACAACCCCATTGCCGCTGCCTCGCATCTCATATGGCTCCTGCGGCTCGAAAACCCATTCCGGCCAGCGCCTCAGCAGCGTGCTGGGATCGTCTTTGTCCAGCAGGGCCAGCCCGAACCGGTATTCCCAGCTATTTTCAACTTGCATCACCCCGTGGAAGATTAAAAACCAGCCGTCCTCCACTTCCAGCGGCGGCGGCCCGGCCCCGACTTTGCCGCTGTCCCAGCCCGTCTGGTCCCGTTCTTCTAAAACGCAGCGTGGGTTTCCCCAGTGCATCAGATCATCGCTCTCGGAGATCCAGATGTTTTCCATCTCTCCCGAAGTGGGCCGGTGCAGCATCTGGTACTTGCCGCCGATTTTGTGCGGGAATAGCACCGCATCTTTGTTGTACGGATGGATCGCCATGCCGAGACGCTTGACCGTCACGAAATCCTGCGTTGCAGCGTGGCACACGCCCGCACCGTAGCGGGAATAGCCGACATAAGTGATAATATACTCGGCCCGCTCCTCGACATAAGTAATCCGGGCATCCTCGCAGCCCCAGTTGTCGTACCAGCCGGCGTCCTGATCGGGAGACAGCAGCGGCGTCGGCTCCACCTGCCAGTTCCCAATGCCGTCACTGGAACGGGCGACAAACAAATGCGACTTGTCCGCAAGGTCAATCACCCGCAGCAGCAGCAAAACTTCATTGTTGAGCAAAGCCGCCGCCGGGTTGCAGACCGCCTTGCAGGGGATCGGCATATCGGCAGCTTTGAGAATCGGGTTCGTCGGCTCGCGAACAAACAGCTCGCGTGCTTTTTCAAAGTAGGGCGCAAGCTGCGCGTTATCGGCTTTGGTAGTGTCCATAGGTAGCGCTATGATACCCAGTCTCCGGGGTACATTCACAGTATTCGGGCCACAAAGTTTCCAGTGTCCGGCTCAGAGCGGCGCGAGCCGCGAGAAACTCGGCTGACGCTTCCAATTTTTCCTGCTGGGCCGCGAGAAGACGCGCCTTCGCGGCTTCAAACCTTTGTTCAGTCTCGGTCAAATAGTCCATCGGGTCCCTCTTTTGTCTGGATTGCTTACAATCTATTTCAAAAGTAGCGGGTCTGGTTTCCGAGGTCTGGTGCCGACAATCAAGGCATGATCCCACCGCCTGAACAAGCCCCAGACGCCGAAACAGCCGAAGCCGAAAAAGCCCTGCC